>RCNC010001214.1_pt1 | contig 17248 bp, 13 predicted proteins | sample 2041301 | NCBI WGS metagenome assembly RCNC01 (sample SAMN09708231, study PRJNA481090) | Marine sediment metagenome, whole genome shotgun sequencing project. | biome: marine sediment; feature: ocean; material: sediment; isolation source: Sewage treatment plant 13A marine sediment (STP13A) ... | reverse complement strand
ACCCTGCTGGGCGACCCATCCAAGGCGCGTGACGAACTGGGGTGGGAGAGCAGCACCAGCTTCGAACAGCTGGTGACGGAAATGGTGGACAGCGACATCGAGGAAGCGCGGCGGGAACGAAAGAACGGCGACGTCAGCTGAGAAACAACAACCCCATCACTCGAGGGACAGGTCGATGACGAAGGCACTGGTTTGTGGGGCCGGCGGGTTTATTGGCGGACACCTGGTCAAGGAACTCAAAGCGCGGGGTTGCTGGGTCCGCGGTGTTGACATCAAGGAACACGAGTTTGCCAGATCGGCGGCGGATGAATTTCTCGTTCTCGATCTGCGCAAGCCCGAGGACTGCGCCCGGTCGCTGGAGCTGGCCGAGGGCCGGTTCGACCAGGTCTACCAGCTGGCCGCCGACATGGGCGGCATGGGCTTCATCCACTCCGCCGAGTGCGAGATCATGCGCAACAGCGCGCTGATCAATATCAACATGGTTCATGCCGCCGCCGCGGCGGGTGTACCCCGCTATTTCTTCTCCTCTTCCGTCTGTGTCTACCGTGACATGAAGATCGGCGAACCGGAGATGGCCGAGGACGGTGCCTACCCCGCCCTGCCGGACAACGAGTACGGTTGGGAGAAGCTCTATGCCGAACGGATGGCCATGGCCTACGGGCGCAACATGGGGATGGCGATCCGTATCGCCCGCTTCCAGAATTGTTTCGGCGCCGAGGGTACGTGGGACGGCGGCCGGGAAAAGGCGCCGGCGGCCATCTGCCGCAAGGTGGCCCAGGCGGAGGAAGGCGGCTCCATCGACGTCTGGGGCGATGGCTCGGCGGTGCGCTCATACACCCATGTGGACGATATGGTGGAGGGCATCCTGCTGCTGATGCACTCGGACCTGGACCAGCCGGCGAACATCGGCTGCCCGGAATACGTTTCGGTCAAGGGGCTGGTGCAGACGGTGGCCGAGGTGGCCGGGAAAAAGATCACGATCACATATGTCGACGGGCCGGTGGGTGTGGAGTCCCGCAACTTCAGCAACGAGCTGATCTACTCCATCGGCTGGCAGTCCAGGGTCTCACTGCGCGAAGGCATCGCCCGCACCTATCCCTGGATCGCCGAGCAGGTTGAGGCGCAGCGCCACAGCTGATGGTCGCGCCCCGTTCCCCCAGGACTGCCGGAGGAGGCCCCGGTGAAGAAGTTCGAACTCAACGTGAACGGCACCGTGCACGCGGTGACGGTTGACGTGGAGGAACCGCTGCTCTGGGTCCTGCGGGACCAGCTGGGCCTCACCGGAACCAAGTTCAGCTGCGGTGAAGGGGATTGCGGCGCCTGCTCGGTACTGATCGACGGCGAAGCTCACCGGTCCTGCGTGCTGGCCGCCGGCGATGTGGCCAATGGTGAGAAGATCGTCACCATCGAAGGGCTCTCCACCAACGGCGACCTGTCACCCCTCCAGTCGGCATTCATCGAACACACGGCCTTCGGCTGCGGATTCTGCACACCGGGGATGATCATCACCGCCACGGCGCTGCTCAAGGAGAATCCCACCCCCTCACGAAAACAGATCGTCGATTTCATGAACGACAACCTCTGCCGTTGCGCGTCCTACCCCGGCATCGTCGAAGCCATCGAGAGCGTTGCCGGAAAGAGCAGGGGAGGGGATGGCCGTGACTCTTGACCGGCGCCAGTTCATCAAGCTGGCCAGCGGTTCCCTGGCCTACGGCTTCGCGCTTTCCTGCACGGGGGACTCGAAAAAGGAGGCCACGGTCCCGAGGAAGAAACTCGTCGACCATGCGGAGATCTTCTTTGTCGACTACACCGAATGGATCTTCGTCCACCCTGACGGGTCGGTGACCGTTCACACCGGCCGTATCGAACTCGGCCAGGGGCTGAAAACCGTCATCAGCAATGTGGTCTCCCAGGGGCTGGGCGTCCCGCCCGCCGCGGTGGAGATCGTCATGGGAGACACCGCCAGCTGTCCCGACGACGGGCCCACCGAGGGCAGCGGCGCCACCCGGATTGTGGGCTGGGGCCACTGGAACGCCTGCGCCAGGATCCGCGAAGACCTGCTGGGCCGTGCCGCGGAGGCGCTGGGCTGCCCGGCCGACCAGCTGACCTGGTCCGGGGCCGTGATCTCACACCGCCGGAAACCACAGCGGCGGGTTAGTATCTCTGAACTGGTGGACGAGGACGACATGGTCCATCTCGCCGCCAGTGACTGGCTTGAAGTGCGGAAGCACAACCCGCCCTATATCGACAGGAAGACTCCGGCAGTCAACGCCGAGGCCATCGTCACCGGCAGCCTGCAGTATGCCGGGGATCTTTTCCCGGGCCAGTGCCTCTACGGGGCCTTTCTCAACTCCGACTACCACATTCACCTCAGCCAGCTCGAATCGGTGGACCTGGAGGCGGCGCGAAAGGTACCCGGCGTGGAGGCCGCCCGGCGGTCCGAACGTTCGGCGTTCGTAATCGCCGATCGCTATTCGACGGTGCAGAAGGGGCTGGAGGCGATGAAGGCCACCTGGCGTGTTCCGGACCGCGGCAAGAGCCTGGACCGGGAAGCCGAGATTCGCGCCGGTGCCACACTGGTGAAGGCCGTCGAGGATACGGGTGATCCAGCAGCTGGACTAACCACAAGTGCGGTCACCCTCAGCGAGACCTACCTCACCCAGTACGCCAGCCAGACGCCGCTGGAGACGGAGACGGCAGTGGCCCGGATGGAGGACGGGAAAGCGCTGGTCTGGGCGTCGACCCAGGCGCCGTTCAAGCAGCGGCCGTGGGTCGCTGAGCGAATCGGCGTGCCCGAGGAGCAGGTGCGATTGATCAGCATGCCGGTGGGCGGCGGGTTTGGCGTCAAAGTCGATACCCTGGCCCCCCCCGAGGCGGCCGAGTTCGCCACAGAGGTCAGGGGCTCCACCGTCAAGCACGTCTACAGCCGGGAACGCCAGTTCGTCATTATGGACCGCTACAAGGAGGCGGTGGTGGCGGACATCACCAGCGGGGTGGGCCCGGACGGCAGGCTCATCGCCCGCACCCTCGATCTCCACCAGGACGAGGGGCACGGCAGCACCGCGACCTACAGGATCCCCCACGTGCTGACCCGGCTGTTCCATACGGATATGCCGGCACGCCACGGCACAATGCGCGGCACCAGCTTCGTGCAGACCTGCTTCGCGGTGGAGAGCCACACCGACATGCTGGCCGAGGCGGCGGGCCTAGACCCGGTGGCGTTCCGCAAGCTCAACCTGCACACACCGTCCTTCGGCCCCCTGCTCGACACCTGCAGCGAAATGCTCGACTACGGGCACGTCGAGCCGCCGCCGGACCACGGAATCGGCTTCGCCATCTGCCACCATGGCGGGCGTCAGCTGGGAGCCGTGGGGGCCGAGGTGTCGGTCAACCGGTCCAGCGGCGTGGTGCGGGTGAAGCGGCTGGCCGGCGCGTTCGATATCGGTGTGGTGGTCAATATCAACACCCTCACCGCCAACACCAACGGCGCCATGATCTGGGGTCTGGGCTATGCTTTGTTCGAAGAGGTGGATCTGGACGGCCACACCGCCCGCACCTGCAGCTTCGACCGCTACCGCATCCCGCGCTTCTCGGATGTCCCGCCGATCCAGCTCGCCTTCTTCGACAACGAAGCCAGGGAAGATATGCCCCGAGGCTGCGGCGAGCTCCCGGTGATCCCGACGGTGGGCGCCATCGCCAACGCGGTCTACCGGGCCATCGGGGTGCGCTTCCACGAACTGCCCCTCACCCCCCAGCGAGTCCTCGGGGCCCTCTCCCGCCGGTGACCTTCTGTCACGGGAGCTGGATCAGCCAGCCGCCATCCTCGAACCACTTCTTTTCCAGGGCGTCGAGAAGCCCCATGGCTTCCAGGGCGCTGAGATAGTTGGTGACCATGTTGACGTAGAGCGAGTCGCCCGGTGCCAGCGCGATACCGATCGGCTCGATGGTCAGCGGCGTGGCCAGCGTGGCCAGACCGGCCTCCGGAAAGCGCATCTGTGACAGGGCACAGATCGGCAGATCCGCCACCATGGCATCGGCTTTGCCCTCGATCACCATCTGCACCGCGGTGTCGTAGTCATCCACCGGTACGAAATTTGTCTTTTCGAGAACTATTTTGACGAACTTCTCGCTGGTGGAGCCCTTGAGCGCGGCAATGGTGATGGTGGAGCGATCGATCTCTTCGGCGTCCCGGAGCTGGGCCAGGGTCGCCGACTTGGTGAGGATCGATTTCCCCGAGATGATGTACGGCCCCACGAACGCCGCCTTGAGGTTGCGTTCGGGTGTCATGGTCATGCCCGACATGATGGCGTCGATATCGCCCTTCTCCAGGGCGGGCAGCAACTGGCCGAACGGTATCTTGACAAACTCCACCTTGACGCCCATGGCATCGGCGAGGAGGGTGGCCAGATCGACCTCGTACCCGATCATCGATCCCGATTTGGCCACCACCGTGAAGGGCGGCTGGCTGCCGGACATGCCGACTCTCAACGTGCCGCTCTCGACGATCCGGTTGAGAACCGGAGCGTTTCCGGCGGTGGTATCGACCACGCCTCCCAGCAGAACAAACAGGGCAACGGCGAACAGGATTAACGAGCGCTTCATTCTTTCCTCCCAGGTTTTTGGCGGCCGGCTGACGCCGGCGCCACAGGTTTCAGTCACCCTCAGGGTGAAATTTAAAATGCCCCCCGCCGCTTGAACACCGCCGGCAGGGTCTTGAGCAGGATGGCCAGGTCCATGGAGAAGGACCGGTTACGGATGTAGTAGAAATCGTATTCGAGGTTTTCGTGCAGCGGCAGCTCCTTGCGGCCGATCACCTGCCACAGCCCGGTTATACCCGGCTTGACGTTGAACCGCTTCTTCTGCCACTCCTCGTACTGGCTGACGATGAAGGGCATCTCCGGCCGCGGCCCCACCAGGCTCATTTCCCCCCGCACCACGTTGAAGAACTGCGGCATTTCGTCGAGGCTGGTCTGGCGCAGGAAGCGGCCCACCCGGGTGGTTCGCGGGTCGTCGGGGCTGCTGGGCGCTTGCTCGTAGGTGTCGGTGTCGATCTGCATGGTGCGGAACTTGTACATCTCGAACTCGTTCCCCCGGTAGCCCACCCGTTTCTGCTTGAAAATCGCCGGGCCGCGGGAGTCGATGCGCACCAGCAGCGCCGTTGCGGCCAGCAGCGGTATGGTCACCGCCAGCAGGGGTAGCGAGACCAGCAGGTCGAAGACCCGTTTGGCCGCGGGGTAGACCGAGTGCCGGCTGCCGTTGGCCCGCAGGTCGAACACCGGGCAGTTCTCGATCACGTCGATGTCGGTACCCCGGGAGAGCACCTCGAAGAGGTTGGAGACCACGCGGAAGTTCACCGGCAGCCCGTCCAGTCCGGCCACCAGGTTGAGGATTTCCCGCGGCTTTTTTGACGGCATGGCCACGAAAATTTCCTGGACGTTCTGCTCCTGGGTGATCCGCGCCAGTTCGTCGAGGGTGCCCAGCACCTTGATGCCGCCGAACTCGCTGTCCTTCTTCTCCGGGTCGTCATCGAGAAAACCCACCACCCGGTATCCCACCTGCGGGTGATCCTCCATCCGCTGCAAGGCCCGGATTCCGGTGCTGCCGGCGCCGAGGATCAGTGCGTTCACCGTCCATTTGCCCCTGGCCCGCTGGCGCCGTTCGAGGCGGGAGAAGATGTAGCGTGACAACCCCAGCAGCGGCAGGTTGAACCCGGCGGAGAGGAAGATCACCGAGCGGCCCAGGCCGAACTCGCGAAAGACGTAGGCCACGGCCAGCACCACCAGCAGGTTGAGCAGCACGGCCTTGAGCAGGGAGTGGAGCTCTTCGAAGCGGGTGATCTGCCGCTTGCGCCGGTGGAGTTGGAAGGTGGCGCAGACGATGATCCAGAGCACGGCGATGGCCGGCAGGGCATAAAAATAGGTCAGGGGCGGATTGATCGGCCAGAGGAAGTAACGGTCCAGCGCCGCGCGGAGATAGTAGGCGGAAATCCACGAGAGCGAGATGGCCGCCACGTCGAGGGTGACCAGCAGGTAGTGGAAGTGGCCACGATATTTTCGTTCCAGGGTCACGGTCTGCCTCCCTGCAAGTCATGCTACACAATCGAGCGGCCGGGGTGCAATGAAGTTTGTCATCTCGGCTCGGGGTCGGATACAATCACCGTTCCTGACACCGCCAACACGACTTGGGAGGCCCTCGACCGAACCATGAAAAACGTCATCGTCGGGACCGCCGGGCACATCGACCACGGCAAGAGCCGGTTGGTCACGGCGCTCACCGGAACCGACCCCGACCGTCTCAAGGAGGAGAAGGAGCGGGGGATCACCATCGACATCGGTTTCGCCTTCATGCCCCTGGGCGAGGACCTGCGCCTGGGGTTCGTCGACGTGCCGGGGCACGAAAAGTTCGTCAAGAACATGCTGGCCGGCATCGGGGGCATCGATCTGGTCCTGCTGGTGGTGGCGGCTGACGAGTCGGTGATGCCCCAGACACGTGAGCACTTCAACATCTGCCGCCTGCTGGGGGTGCAGCGGGGCCTGGTGGTGATCACCAAGACCGACATGGCCGACCCGGAGATGACCGAACTGGTGGAGCTGGAGGTCCGCGAGTTCCTCACCGGCTCCTTCCTGGAGGAGGCGCCGCTGCTCAAGGTCAGCTCGGTCACCGGCGAGGGCATCGAAGACCTGCGCCGGGCCCTGGAAGCTGAAGCACAACTGGCCAGGGGCAAGGAGACCGCCCGGCCGTTCCGGCTCCCGGTGGACCGGGCCTTCACCATCCGCGGGTTCGGCACCGTGGTCACCGGCACTCTGCTGGCCGGCGACATCGCGGTGGGCGAGGACGTTGAAATCCAGCCCATCGGCAAGTCCGCCCGGGTCCGGGGGGTGGAAGTCCACGGCGACAAGGTGGAGCGGGCCGCCGCCGGTCAGCGGACGGCGATCAACCTCCACGGGGTCAACCTCGACGAGGTGGACCGCGGGCACCTGCTGGGCCGACCGGGCACCTTCAGCCCCAGCTCGCTCTTCGACGCCGACCTCGAAATGGTGGACACCGCCGCCCGGCCGCTGAAGGACGGGGCCCGGGTCCGTTTCCACCTGGGCACCGACGAAATCATGGCCCGGGTGACCCTGCTGGACGAATACGGGAGCCGTCAGCTGGAACCCGGCGGCCGGACATGGGCCCAGCTGCGCCTGGAGCGGCCCACCGCCGCCTTCCCCGGCGACCGTTTTATCATCCGCCAGTATTCGCCGGTGATCACCATCGGCGGCGGCACGGTGGTTGATAACCTCCCCACCCGGCACCGCCGGCGCCAGGCGCTGGAAATGGCCGCGAAGCTGGCGGCTCTGGCGGCCGGTGGACCGGAGGAACGGCTGGTCATCTTTGCCGAGGAGGCGGGGCTCAAGGGTCTGGCGGTGTCCACGGCGGCGGTGCGCGTCGGGCTGCACCTCAAGGAGGCCGGGACCATGCTCCGGCAACTGGTGGAACAGGGGGTGCTGATCAGTCTCGGCGAGAATCCGCTCACCGTTTGTCCCGCTGCGGTGTATGGCGAATTGCGGGGTACCCTGCTGACCATTCTGGAGGCATACCACGCCGAGCAGACCCTGCGCGGCGGGATGCCGCGGGAGGAACTGCGGGTCCGCATCGGGGCCGAGGACGGGCTGTTCCGCCGCCTGCTCACCGAACTGTCCGGGGAGGGTCTGGTGAGCGCCAAAGCCGACGAGGTGGCGCTCAGCGGCCACACGGTCACCCTCTCCGCCGGCGAGGAGAAAATCCGCGGCCTGCTGGTGGGGATTTACGACAAGGCCGGCTTCACGCCGCCTTCCATGGGGGACGCCCTGTCCGGCGCCGGCGGGGACCGCGTAACCGCGGAAAAGATCTTTCACCTGCTGCTGCGCGAGGGAGAGCTGGTCAGGATCACCACCGACCTCACCCTCTCCCGGACCTCCATGGAGGAGGTGAAGTCCCGCCTGCTGGGTCTGCGGCAGGAGGGCTGTGAGGAGGTGACGGTGGGCGACGTGAAAAAGCTGTTCGGCCTGACCCGCAAATTTGCCATCCCCCTGCTGGAGCACCTGGACCGCAGCCGCTTCACCCGGCGGGTGGGTGACAAGCGGGTGTTCCGGGACGAGACCGCCGGGTGACCTTGGTTTTCCCGACCGCCCGGTCTACAATACCGTTTGGAAGTGCCGGGCGGAGAAACCGGGGGGAATCCCGGGCAGCCGGGCGGCATGTTGCAGGAGCCTCAAATTGATACATTCTACATTTGTGCTGCTATTTGGAATCGGTTCCCTCGGCATGGGCGAGATGTTGCTCATCCTGCTGGTGGTACTTCTCATATTCGGCGCCAAGAAGCTCCCCGAGATAGGTTCCGGCCTGGGCAAGGGGATCCGCGGGTTCAAGGATTCGCTAAAAAGCGATGACGCCGAATCGAAGAAGGAAATCGACGAGGGCGACGAGAAAAAGTAGCGGTTATACCAGTCCATTGAACCGACCCCGGCCGCCAGCCGGTCTCCCCGGCCCGAGCACGCGTGGTGAGCCCAACTTGCCGGGGAACCGAAAACCAGTGGTTGCGGAGGTGAGCGAGCGATGAAGGTGATGGTGACGGGTGGTGCGGGATTTATCGGATCGAACCTGGTGGACCGCCTGATCGGCGAAGGGCACCAGGTGGTGGTGGTGGACGATCTCTCCACCGGCCGGCGGGAAAACCTGCACCCCGAAGCCACGTTCTACCAGCAGGACATCAGGGACGAGGCCCTGGAGGAGACCTTTGCCGGCGAGGGAATCGAGGCGATCTTCCACCTGGCGGCGCAGATGGATGTCCGCAAGTCGGTGGCCGATCCGGTCTACGACGCCCGGGTCAACATCCTCGGCACCATCAACCTCCTCCAGTCGGGGCTGAAGCACGGGCTCCAGAAATTCGTCTACGCCTCCACCGGCGGCGCCGTTTACGGCGAGCCGCAGTTCATGCCGGTGACCGAGGAGCACCCGATCAACCCCGACTGCCCGTATGGCATCTCCAAGCACACCGTGGAGCACTACCTCTACGTCTACAACCGCCTCCAGGGCCTGAACTGGACCGCCCTGCGCTACCCCAACGTGTTCGGTCCGCGGCAGAATCCCCACGGCGAAGCCGGTGTCGTGGCCATCTTCATCCAGCTCCTTTCCGGCGGCAAACAGTGCACTATCTTCGGCGACGGGTCAAAGACCCGCGACTACGTCTACATCGACGACGTGGTGCAGGCCAACATCGTTGCTCTCGAACGGGGCGACAACGCCTGCTACAACGTTGGCTGGGGAACAGAGGTCAGCGACTTCACTATCTTCGACACGGTGCGCAAAGCTCTGGGCCTTGCGGACGAGCCCCTCTACGAGGATGTCCGCGCCGGTGAGATCTTCCACATCTGTCTCGAGGCGAAAAAGATAAGGGAGCAGCTGGGATGGTCGCCCAAGGTAACGCTCGAGGAGGGGGTGGCAAAAACCATCGACTGGTATCGCCGCACCGGCGGCGCGGGCAGGTGACCCGGACGGTGGTCCGGTTCTGTGCCCGTTGTTGCGGCGCCGGGCTGACCCTGGCCGTTCCGGCCCTGGCCCTGGCCCTGCTGCTCAATCCCGGATTCCCCCACCCGGGGCGCCACGCGCTGGTCCTCTGGCTGCTCTTCGCCCTTTTCTACACCCTGCTCTGGGCGCTGGCCTCCACGATATTTCTGCCCCTGGGGCTGCTCATTCGGCGGCACCGGGAAAAGGCTGATCACCCGCCCCGGGTATCTCTGGCCCTGGCCTTGCTCTACACCGCCGGCGCATTCGTCTTCAACGCCGTGCACAACCGGACCACCGTGGCCCCGCCGGGAACACTCCTGATCATGGTCGGGGCGGTCCTCTGCCTGCTGGCCGCCCTCACCCACCTGCTCCCCGCCGTCCGCCAAAAGGCCGGAAAGCGGGGTCTGGCGGTGGTGCCGCTGGTCCTGCTGCTGCTCCTCCCCCTGTTCCGCCCGGCCCTGCCCGGGTCCGCGGCAGCCGTGAACGCCGCCGGGGCAGGCCCGGTGGTGGACAGCGGGCGGAAGGTCTTCGTCATCGGCATCGACAGCGCCTCCTGGGCCGAGGTGGACCCCCTGCTGGAGCGCGGCCTGCTGCCCAACCTCCAGCGCCTGGTGGACCGGGGCTGCCGCGGCACGCTGGAAACCCTGGTTCCCACCGAGTCCCCGCTGCTCTGGGCCTCCATGGCCACCGGCAAGCTGCCCGCGGGCCACGGGATCCGCTTCTTTCTCCGCGCCGACTTCCCCGGGGTGGGGGTTCCGCTCTATCTCTTTCCCCAAAAGCTGTTCCTCGGCCGGATGGAGATGCTGAAGCTGATGCGGTTCTCCACCATCGACGGGTCGGAGATGACGGCGGCGGCATTCTGGGACGTGGCCGGCCGGCACCTGCCGGTGGGGGTGGTCAACTGGTGGCAGACCTACCCGGCGGCCCGGGTCAACGGCTACATGGTCACCGACCACGTCTCCTTTGTCGGGTTGCGCCACGACCCGCCATGGGGCTCGGGCCTGACCCATCCGCCGGGGTTGGCGCGGCGGATCAGCGAGTGGGAAGCCCGGGAACCCCTGCCGGGAGCGGAGGAGGCCCGGGCGCGGTTTTTCGACCACGGCGGCGCCAGGATCGAGGAACTGGAGGAATACATCCACTGGCGGTGCTTCGAGCCCGACGAGAAGACCGCCCGCATTGTCCGCCGGCTGCTGGACGAGGAACCGTTGCCCCGGTTGCTGGCGGTCTACTGGAACGGCCTTGACCCGGTGGGTCACTTTTTCATGAGATTCGCCCACCCCGAACGATTCGGCGCGGTGGACAGTTCCCTGGTGACACGCTATGGTCTCGTCCTCGAACGATACTACCGTTACACCGACGAGTTGATCGGCAGCGTTCTGCAGCGGGTGGACGAGCAGACCGTGGTGGTCCTGGTGTCCGACCACGGTATGGAACCCTACCGGGGCGTAAAACGGCTCTACAACACATATCTCATGGGCGGGCCGCTGATGACCGCGGCCCACCGTGACGCGCCGCCGGGGATCGTGGTGCTTGCCGGGGCGGGGATTCGCCCGGGGGCACGGCTGGAACGGGCCTCGGTGCTCGACATCGGCCCCACGGTGCTGGCCCTGCTCGGCTATCCTCCGGCCCTCGATTTTGACGGTCGGGTGCTGGAGGAGGTGCTGGAGCCGGCGGTGGTTCGGGAGCTGGCCGGGGTGGCGCGGCCGGCGAGCTACGATGGGCTGATCCTGCCCCGGTCCGCCGGGAGCGGCGATCCGGCTGATGACGATGCCTTCCGGCAGCACCTCGAGGACCTGGGATACATTGAGTGACAACCGCCCACTGACGGCGCTGCGGCGCCGTCCCCTGCTGCTGATCTTCATCCTTGGCCTGGCGCTGAGGCTGGGCTTCCTCGTCGCGGTGCAACTCACCGGCGCGCTGGAGGTGGCCGAGGGCAGGATCTTCAGCGACTTGGCGCTGAACATCCTGGACGGTCGCGGCATGTCGGTCTCGGCTGAACTGATGGACCTGCCGCCCGGTGCACCGGCGCACGTGGTGGAGTTGCAGCGGCGCTGGGCCGAGTCGGGCGGCCTCTTCGGGATGATCCCGTCCGGCGAGCCCACGGCCTTCTTCATGCCGCTCTACCCGCTGTTCCTCGCCGGCGTCTTTGCCGTCTTCGGCAGCACTCTGTTTCCCGCACAGCTGGTGCAACTGCTGCTTTCAGCCCTGCTGCCGCTTATCGCCTTTTATCTCGGTTCGCGAGCGGTGGGGCGTGAAACGGGCCTGGCCGCGGCGCTGCTGGCTGCGGTCCACCCGTACTTCATCTACTACGCCGGCCTGCTGGTGACCCAGACGCTCTTCGTGGTCCTCCTCGGGCTGGCCTCCTGCGCGTATTACGCGCTGCGCCGGCGGCCCACCGCCGGGCGGGCCGTGCTGCTGGGTCTGCTGCTGGGGCTCTCCTTCCTCACCCGCACCTTCACCGCCACCTTCCTGCCGCTGCTGCTGCTGGCCCTGGTGGCCGAGGTCTGGTGGGGTGGGGAGAAGGGCCGCCCGCTGGTCCGGGGCCTGGCCCTGGCCCTGGTCACCACCACGGTTTTTATTGCCGTGGCCACGCCCTGGGTGATCCGCAACCACGGCCTGTTCGACGAGCTGGTGATCCTGCCCACCAAGGGGGGGCGCAATCTCTGGGAGTACAACAACCAGAAGTTCTCCACCGAGTTCGAAATGGCGGAGAACGTCTGGACGCAGGATCTCTACCGCGAGGTCCGGGAGTCGGAGATGCCGACGCTCAAACGCCGGGACACGGTGGAGTTCCCCCGGTTCACCCCGGACCAGCCGGAGACCGAACGCAACCGCATCCTCAACCACAACGTCAAGACCTTCATCCTGGCCAACCCGCGGGTCTACGCCAGGCTCTGCCTGATCAGGGCCGGCGAGATGGTCCGGGTGTCCCCGGTGCGGAAATCGGGCCTGCACTGGAAGGCGGTTGCCTGGCTCAGCATCGGCTGGCAGCTGCCCCTGGCGCTGGTGGGGATGATCATGCTGGCCGGTCGCTGGCGCAGCGGGCCGCTCTACCTCTACCTGCTGACGCTGTTCTACCTCTCGCTGCATGCCCTGGTGGCCGCCGGCACACCCCACCGGGTGCAGGTGGACCTCTACCTGCTGGTCTTCTGCGCCCATCCGCTGGCCTGGCTGGTCCAGCGTTTCTCCGGCCGGGCCGCACCCGCGGGAGGGCCCCGATGAAGATCCGGCCCTTCCTGCTGCTGCGCTACCTCTTCACCATCTCCCTCTTCCTGCTGATCTTCTACAGTTTCCGGGAGGACTGGCGGCAGGGGCTCGACTCATTCTCCGGCCTCGACCTGCGTCTCTTTGCCCTGGCCATCCCCATGGTGGCGGTTCACTACCTGCTCAAAGCCTGGAAATGGCAGGCGCTTCTGCACCGCCGCGGGGTTGCTGTGGGGTTCGGGCTGGCCATGCGTTCGCTGCTGGCCGGTGTCGCCCTCAGCCTCTTCACCCCGCTCAACCTCGGGGAACTGGGGCGGGTGCTCTATCTGCCCGGCCGGAGCCGGAGCACCCTGGCCGGCCTGGTGCTGGTGGACAAGGCTCTGGACCTCACCGCGGTCTTTCTCTTTGCCGTTCCCGGCACCCTGATCCTCTTCGGGGTCTGGTGGGCCCTGCTGCCGGCGGCGGCCGCTCTTTTTGCCATGTCGGTGCTGGTGCTGGGCCCGGCCGCCGCCACCCTGCTGCGTCGCTGCTACTGGCTGGGGCCGGTGCGGACCCGGGCGGTACGGGCCGCTCTGGCCGCGGCCCGGGTGGGGCCCGGCAGTGCGATTCTGCTCCTGCTTGTGGCTCTGGCCGCGTTTTTCGTAGTATACCTACTCTACTTCGTACTGTTGCGGGGCCTGGTGCCGGCAGAGGATCTGCGGCTGGGAGAGGTGATGACCGTGGTTCCACTGGTGATGGCCGGCCGCCTGGTGCCGCTTACCGTCAGCGGTCTCGGGGCCCGCGAGTGGATCGCCGCCCTCCTCTTTCCCGGGATCGGCGTCACCGAGGCCGTGGCCGTGGAGGTGACCCTGTTGGTCTTTCTGTTGACGTCAGCCTGTCCGGCGTTGATCGGCGCCCTCACCCGGCCGCGGGGAAAGAGGGGAGCGTCCCCCCGGGGCCCTGGTCCCGCCGCTGCCATCCTGCTGTTGCTTCTCCTGGCCATGCCCGCCGCGGCGCCGGCCCAGACCACCATGCCGGTGACCTTCGGCTCCGGCGGCAGGGAGGGCAGTATCCCCTCCGAGTATTTCCCCCGTTTCCGCGGCAATGAACAGACGGAACAGGTGGTGGAGGGATACCGGCGCTGGCTGGAAGGGGAACGGGACGAGGCCCTGGTTCTCTTCGAAGCCGCTGCCGCGGCGGAACCGGACAATTACCAGCCGCTGAAACTGCTGGCCCACGTCTACATGGAAATGGACCGGCTGGCCGACGCCCGGACCGCCCTGGAACGCGCCGTGGAGCTGTTCCCCTATGACGGCTGGAACCACCGCCTTCTTTCCCGGCTCTGTTACCTGGAAGGGGATTTGCCGGCAGCCATCGAAGCCGGTGAGGACGCCTGCCGCCGCAGCAAGGAGGATGTTTCGCACTACGTCTGGCTGGCCGGGCTCTACCGCGAGGCCGGTGACAGCGACCGCGAGCTGAAGCTCTACCGCAAGGCGGTGGAGATGGACCCTCACGACGCCGATCTGCACTACCGGCTGGCCCTGCTCTACGAGGCGCGGGGCAAACTGAAAAAGGCCTTTGTGGAATACGCCGAGGCGGTGCGGCGGGATGCCGGGCGCTGCGACCTGCTGGTGCGCCTGGTGGAGCTTTCCGTGGAGCTGGACCGTCCCGAAGAGGATCTGCAGACCTACCTGCGCGATGCGCTGCGCTGCGACCGGGCCGGGTTGTTCACCAGCCGGCTGGAGCCGTGGTTGCACCTTGCCCCGCCGGCGCTGCAGCCGGGCGCCGGTGAAGAGACAGCGGAGGAATCTACTCCACTCACCGAAGTTCAGAGTGGGGAGGGCGACTGACGTGGGTCTCACCTATCTCAGGCCGGATGGCGAAGAAGAGGGGACCGTGGACCGCCGTGGTGACCGTCGTGACGATCGCCGTGGACGGGGGGCGCCTCCCGGCCCCGATATCCTGTTGACCCACGGCTACTACCTTTCTTCGGACAAGGTGGAGCAGCGGGTGATGAAACCTTACCCTCCCCTGGGCATTCTCTACCTCTCCGCCTGGCTCAAGCAGGCCGGTTTCCGGGTGGAGGTGCTGGACACCACCTTTCTCAATCCGGTGGGCTACCAGCTTCGCCTGGCCGAAGTCCGGCCGAAAACCGTGGGGATCTATGCCACGGTGATCACCAGGCAGAACGTGCTGCGCATGGTGGGCGACGCCGTGGGCTTCGGTATTCCGGTGATCGTGGGCGGGCCGGACCCGGCCCAGTATCTCGACCACTACCTGCGGGCCGGCGCCGCTGCCGTGGCCCTGGGGGAGGGGGAGGAAACCCTGGCGGAATGGCTGGCCATCGCGCTGGACCAGGGAACCGACGCCGGGGAGATGGACGAGGTGGCGGGGCTGGTCCTGCCGCGGGACGGCGGCCTTCACCGCACCGCTCCGCGGCCGGCCATGAAAGACCTGGACCTGCTGCCCTGGCCCGACCGCAAGGCCATCGATTTCCAGCACTACCTGCGCAGCTGGCGCAGCCGCCACGGCGAGGCCTCGATATCCATCCTCACCGCCAGGGGCTGCCCCTTTGACTGCAGCTGGTGTTCGCGGGAGGTCTTCGGCCAGACCCACCGCCAGCGTGACCCGGGTGATGTGGCCCGGGAGTTGAAGCAGATCAAGGAACAGTACCAGCCGGATGCGGTCTGGATCGCCGACGACGTGCTGACCCTGAACCGCAAGTGGGTTGTCCGTTTTGCCGAGGCGGTGGAGGCGGAGGACGCGGCGATCCCCTTCGAGTGCCTTTCCCGGGTGGATTGCATCGACCGGGAGACCATCGCCACCCTCAAGCGGATCGGCTGTTTCCGCATCTGGTACGGTGCGGAGTCGGGGGCACAGCATGTCATCGACCGGATGAACAAGAAGTTCACCCTCGAGCAGGTGCGGGAGGCCACGGCCATGACCAGGGAGGCCGGGATCGAGGTGGGACACTTCATCATGCTCGGTTACCCTGGCGAGACCCGCCGCGATATCCTCGCCACCGTTCGGTTTCTCAAGGAAACAAAGCCCGACCACTTTGGCCCCTCGGTGGCCTTCCCCATCAAGGGCACGCAGTTTTACGAGGAGGTGAAGGACCGGGTGGTGGAGGACCAGGTCTGGTCCCAGCGCAACCAGAACCGGTTGATGTTCCGCGGGCGGTACCCGGCGATGTTCTACTGGTTCGCCATCCGCCTGGTGAACAACGAAGTCCCCCTGTTCAACCGCTATCTTCCCGGCTGGCGCCAGCCGCTGAACCTGGTTCGCGCCCTCTCCGCTGCGGTCAAGTCCGTGGTCTGCCGTGCCGGCACCCTGGCCATCCACCTGATCCACCGCCGGCGCCTGAAACCCTGAAGGTTCAGTGGTCTCCCGGTCCTCAACCCCTTGTCTCTTTGGCAGAGGAATGGTATGTTCAGCCTAATCGGGAAGCTCTACCAGATCAGTATGAAACCGGGCCGTTGCTTTGCCCGGGGGGGGCAGCGGCGGGAATTTGACGTCGATAAATCGGTTATGTCCGTTGAAATATGTATCGATGAATGGTTGAGAGGTTGCCCGGCTGAAGCTTTTTCATGAACGATGCGGGCGGCCGGCAGTGTTCCTGTGTCCGTGTCACTGTAATAATCGCCGGCCGGTGATCGCGTGAATCCATGAAGACATACCTGGCGCTTTTTTTCTCGTCGATCTGTATCTCGCTCTTTTTGACGCCGCTGGTCCTCCGGCTCAGTGAGCGCTACGGCATCGGTCAGGACACCACCGGTGAACGGAAAATCCATGCCCGGTCCATCCCCCGTCTGGGCGGTATCGCCATCTACTTTTCGGTGGTCGCCACCCTCTCCCTGCTCCTGCTCTTCGACAACAACGTGACCCAGGTCTTCAACATTCACCTCAGCAACCTCCGGGTACTCTTCGTCCCGGCCACGCTGCTGTTCCTGGTGGGTCTGGTGGACGACCTGCGGGGCCTGAACCCCTGGTTCAAGCTGGCGGTCCAGACCTCTGCCGCCCTGATCAGTTTCGGGTTTGGCCTGCGCATCGAACTGATCACCAACCCGCTGAGCGGTGACCCGGTCACCCTGGGCTGGCTGGCCCTGCCGGTGACCGTGATCTGGCTGGTGGGGGTGACCAATGCCTTCAACATGGTGGACGGGTTGGACGGCCTGGCCGGCGGCCTGGCCTGCCTGATTTCGATATCGGTGGGGCTGATGGCCCTGGTCAACGGCCGGGTGCTGATCGCCATCTTCACGGTGACCATCGTCGGTGCCACCCTCGGCTTCCTGCGCTTCAACTTTTATCCGGCCCGGATATTCATGGGCGACGGCGGCAGCTACTTTCTTGGCTTCCTGTTGGCCGCCCTGGCCGTGCGCACCGGCGGCAAGAGCTCCATCGTTGTTTCCATCGCCATTCCGCTGCTGATCCTCGGAGTGCCGATCATTGAGACCGGTGTCACCATCCTGCGGCGGTTGTTTGCCGGCAAGCCGCTGTTCCAGGCCGATGGCGGTCATATCCACCACCAGCTGCTGCG
>RCNC010004097.1_pt1 | contig 17260 bp, 15 predicted proteins | sample 2041301 | NCBI WGS metagenome assembly RCNC01 (sample SAMN09708231, study PRJNA481090) | Marine sediment metagenome, whole genome shotgun sequencing project. | biome: marine sediment; feature: ocean; material: sediment; isolation source: Sewage treatment plant 13A marine sediment (STP13A) ... | reverse complement strand
TTGTGACAGAGGGCAATCTGCCCGCGGTGGCAACTGATCATGATCGGCTGGGCGTTGCCCACCATGCTCGACCCCGCGGTGGAGTAGCGAACATGGCCGATGGCCATGGGGCCCTTGAGCGCCTGCAGGTTCTCTTCATTGAAGACCTCGGCCACCAGTCCCATCCGCCGTTCCAGTTTGAGCTCCCGCCCGTTGGAAGTGCAGATCCCGGCGCTCTCCTGGCCACGGTGCTGCAGGGCATAGAGCCCGAGGTAGGTCAGGTTGGCGGCTTCGGGATGCTCATAGAGCCCGAAGACACCGCACTCGTCATGAAATCGGTCATCATCGAGAGGCATTTGAAAACCCTCCCTTGAAGCCGGCCGGCCGCCAGTTTCAGGCTGGCCCTGCCGGCAGGTATTTTCAGTCTCCAAACACGGCGGCGGTGAAGCCCTCCCGCCAGGTCTGGCGCAACTGGCCCAGGTCACACTCCAGCACTGCCGTGCCGTCGATCCGGACGCTGAACGCCTCGGGGGCCGCCGACCCGATGACCGTCGCCGGCACACCGGCCGCGGTGGCCATTTCGAGAACGGCGTCGAGATTACCCGGAGTGCAGCTGGCCACCACCCGGGACTGGGTCTCGGCAAAAAGGAGCAGGTCACGACGCAGGCCGTCCGAGGCGAGATCGATCCTGCAGCCCATGCCGTCCGGCCCGAAGGACGATTCGGCCAGGGCCACGGCCAGTCCACCGTCCGCGGTGTCGTGGGCTGAGCAGAGCAGTTTCGCCGCCGCGGCATCATAGAGCAGCATGTGCAGGCGTTTTTCCTGTTCCAGGTCGATGGAGGGGGGCTTGCCGCACTCCATCTCGTGGAGCACCGCGAGGAACTCGCTCCCCCCCACCTCGTCACTGTTGCGGCCCAGCAGGACCACCGCGTCACCCGCGCCCTTCCACCACTGGTCCAACCGGTTGTCGGCCTGCTCCAGCAGCCCCACCATACCGATGGTTGGGGTGGGGTAGATCCCCTGGCCCTGGGTCTCGTTGTAGAAACTGACGTTGCCGCCGATCACCGGTGTGTCCAGAACCCGGCAGGCCTCGGAGAGGCCGTCCACCGCCCGGCGGAATGACCACATCACCTCCGGCTTCTCCGGGTTGCCGAAGTTGAGGCAATCGGTGACCGCCAGGGGACGGCCGCCGCTGCAAGCCACGTTGCGGGCCGCCTCGGCCACGGCGATCATCCCGCCCACCACCGGGTCGAGGTGACAGTAGCGACTGTTGCAGTCCACCGACATGGCCAGCGCCTTGTCGGTGCCCTTGACCCGGATCACCGCGGCATCGCTGCCCGGGAGGACCATCGAGTTGCCGCGCACCGAATGGTCATACTGTTCCCAGACCCAGCGTTTCTCGGCAATGTTGGGGCTGGCCAGCAGGCGTTGAAGCGCCCCCTCGAGGTCGGTGACCTCGGCCAGAGCGTCCAGGTCGAGCGTTTGCCGGGCGGCCATGTCGGGCGGCTGCTCCTCAGGCCGGTCACAGACCGGGGCCTCCTCGGAGAGGGGGAGCACCGGCAAGTCGGCCACCACGGTACCCTGGTCGAGCACCTTCAAGCGACCGTCATCGGTGACCGTGCCCACCACCACCGCCTGGAGATCCCACTTGTGGAAGATCTCCAGCACCTTGTCCTCGGTGCCTTTGTGGGAAACCAGCAGCATCCGTTCCTGGGACTCGGAGAGCATCAGCTCGTAGGGGGTCATCCCCTCTTCCCTGCGGGGCACCTGGTCGAGATCAAGCACGATACCGCTGCCCGCCCGGCCGGCCATCTCCAGGGTGGAACAGGTCAGCCCGGCGGCGCCCATGTCCTGGATGCCCACCACGTAATCGGTCTTCATCAGCTCGAGGCAGGCCTCGAGCAGCAGTTTCTCGGTGAAGGGGTCACCCACCTGGACCGTGGGCCGTTTTCCCTCGGTCTCCTCGCTGAACTCGTCCGAGGCCATGGTGGCGCCGTGAATACCGTCCCGGCCGGTGCGCGACCCGACATAGATCACCGGATTGCCTTCGCCGCTGGCCGTGCCGAGGAAGATGCGGCTGGTCTTGACGATGCCGAGGTTAAAGGCATTGACCAGGATATTGCCGTTGTAACAGGGGTGGAACTGCACCTCCCCACCCACAGTGGGCACCCCCATGCAGTTGCCGTACCCGCCGATCCCGGCCACCACGCCCTGCACCAGGTAGGACATCCGCGGGTGGTCCGGTTCGCCGAAACGGAGCGAGTTAAGCGAGGCGATGGGCCGGGCGCCCATAGTGAAGATGTCGCGGAGGATGCCGCCCACACCAGTGGCCGCCCCCTGGTAGGGCTCGATATAGGACGGGTGGTTGTGGCTCTCCATCTTGAAGATGGCGGCCAGGCCTTCACCGATGTCCACCACGCCGGCGTTCTCCCCCGGCCCCTGCAGCACACAGGCGCCGGTGGTGGGCAGCCGTTTCAGACTGGTCTTGGAGCTCTTGTAGCAGCAGTGCTCGGACCACATCACCGAAAAGATCCCGAGTTCGGTGTAGCTCGGCTCACGGCCCATGATGGCCAGCAGCCGCTGGTAGTCCTCTTCGGTCAACCCGTGTTCCTTAACCAGTTCGGGTGTGATCTGCGGTTCGGTCATGGTCAATCCTCTTTGCGGCCCAGCCAGGCGATGATCGAATCAAAGACCAGGCGGCCCTGCCCGCCGGAGAACTCCGGCTCGCAGACCCGCTCGGGGTGGGGCATCATCCCCAGCACGTTGCCCGCCTTGTTGCAGATGCCGGCGATGTCATCCAGGGCGCCGTTGGGGTTCGCCGTTCCGGGGGTCAGGTCGTCCAGCCCGCTGTAGCGGAAAACAACCTGCCGGTTGGCCTTCAGCTTTTCCAGCCCCTCGGGGTCGATGAAGTAGGACCCCTCGTTGTGGGCCACCGGGACCCGCATCACCTGCCCCGGTTTGCCGGCACAACTGAAGGGCGTCTCGGTGTTCTCCACCCGGACCCCCACCTCACGGCAAACGAACTTGACACTGGTGTTGCGCAGCAGCGCACCGGGAAGCAGCCCGGCCTCCAGCAGGATCTGGAACCCGTTGCAAATGCCGATCAGCAGCCCGCCGGCAGCGGCATGCCGCTCCACGGCGCCCATGATCGGGGAAAAGCGGGCCACGGCCCCGCTGCGCAGGTAGTCGCCGTATGAGAACCCGCCGGGAAGCACCACGCAGTCGAAACCGTCCAGCGACGTCTCACGGTGCCAGATGAACTCGGCGTCACAGCCCATGACATGTTTCACCGCATGGTAGGCATCGTGATCGCAATTCGACCCGGGAAACACCACCACGCCGAATCTCGGTTTTTTCGTCTCCATCCAGATCTCTCCAGGGTTCACCGGCATTGCCGGCCGGGGTCACTCCGCCAGTTCGAAGCGGTAGTTCTCGATCACGGTGTTGGCCAGCAGCTTGCGGCACATCTCGTCTGCCCGGAGCGAAAGCTCCTCGCCGGACAACGCGCCACCGAGGTCGATCTCAAGATACTTGCCCTGCCGGACCTGCTCAACGCTGTCGAACCCCAGAGCGTGAAGCGAGTTCATCACCGCCCGCCCCTGGGGATCGAGCACCCCTGGTTTCAGTGTCACGAAGACGCGTAGTTTCATCTACCTCTCCCAGTGTTCCTCTGTGGCCGCGGCTTGCGGGCGGCGGCTTAGAACAGTTCCACGGTGTCGCTGGGCCGGTCCTGCCAGGTCATCCTGACCCCGGTGGCGGCACCGATGCGGTGCAACGCCTGTCGCGAGCAGAAACTGGCCAGTTCTCTCTCGTTGTTCTCCTGGCTGATATGGGCCAGAAAGAGCTCCCTCGGCGGTCGGCCGCCGTTTTCGGCAAGATAGTGGGCCAGAGCATCGTTGGAGAGATGCCCTTTGCCGCTGAGAATACGCTGCTTGAGGAACCAGGGATAGGGTCCCTTTTTCAGCATTTCCAGGTCGTGATTGCTTTCCAGCACCAGGATATCGCTGTTTTTAAGGACTTCCCCCGCCTCGGGATCCATCTGACCCAGATCGGTGGCGTAACCGAGCACGCGTCCGGCAGCGGATACCGACAGCCCCACCGGCTGGGCCGCATCATGGGACACCGGAAAGGGTAGCACGTCAAACGGCCCCACTTTGAAAACATTTCCCGGCACCATGGTCCGGATCTCGGCATCGACACCGGCCAATTCCGAACCCAGGGCCTGGTGAGTGCCCGGTGTGAGGTAGATCGTCGGGGCGTATTTCCGGGCAAAGACCCGGAGCCCGCGAACGTGATCAGTATGCTCATGGGTCACCACCACGGCTTTGACCGCGGACGGGTCCACCCCGACCTGACCCAGTCTCCGGACCAACTCACGACAGCTGAAACCAGCGTCGATGAGCAAGGCCTCACCACCGGCATCCAGAACCGAGCAATTGCCCCGACTGCCGCTGCCCAGAACCGTGAATGCCGCCTTGCCGTGGATATCGGCTCCTCCGCTATTCCAACCCGGTGCTGCCGAAACCGCCGGCACCCCGATCTGTCTCTTCCAGTGTGTCCACCTCTTCCAGCTCAACCAGAGGCACCGGCTTGACCACCATCTGGGCAATCCGGTCGCCACGACGAACGACAAAGGCGTCACTGCCGCCGTTGAACAGGATCACGGCCACCTCTCCGCGATAATCAGCGTCGATGGTTCCCGGTGAGTTGGGGACGAGTATCCGGTCTTTCAACGCCAGCCCGCTGCGCGGCCGCACCTGGGCTTCGAAACCGGGGGGAACGGCAATCCTGAGGCCGGTGGGAACGCTCACCGTAGTCCCCGGATCGATCCGCACATCGTGATCAACGGCAGCACGAAGGTCCATACCGGCACACAGGGCCGTGGCCCTGGCGGGCAGGGGCAGATCCCTGGCCGAGGCCAGCCGCTGGACCTTTACCGTCACCGTTATCTGGCGATTCTCCATACAGGACCACGTTGCAACCCATCCCCCGGTGCCCGGGAAATGGAGGTACGGCAGCCGGGCTGCTCAAAATCGAAGAGGAAATCGACTCCCGAAGCACCCCGGGCAACGGCTCCCCAAGTCGATCTGGAGAATGAAAGCGGAATTATATCGGAAGGATCGGGCCTCATCAATCCCGAAGGTCGAAAACAGGAGTGAAAAATGGGGAAAAATCGTTCGGCGCCCGCGGGTCATGTTCAGGGCCCCTTGCCGCCACCGCCGAAGCCACCGCCCCCGCCGCCGCCACCGCCGCCGCCACCGCCGCCGCCACCGCCGCCGCCGCCGGGCAATTTGAACCGGCCGCCACCGCCAAGGCCACCCTGGCCATCGCCCTTGCCCTTGTCCTCCTTGCGGGAGTCGTCCTTGCCGCCCTTGCCCCCGCCGGGCGGAACCTTTACCGGGGCATCGGCCTTTCCTGTGGGAGGCTGGTTGGGCTGTCTGCCGCCGGCACCACCCGCCCGGCGTTCCGGCAGCTGTTCGACCTTGAAGATCCACTGGTCGTAGGTGGACTGGCCGTTGTATTCACGGATGCCCTTATCCGGGTTGCGGGAGCGGATCCCGATAATCGGCTGGGCGCTGAGCACGATATCCCCTTCGGCACCCTGGAGACCTTCGTAGGGGTTGAGCCGCACGCCATCCCCATCGTTGCCGAAAAGATCGCCCGATTGGCCGAAGATATCATCCAGGCCACTGTTCTGGCCGCCGGGCTTGCCAGGACCGCCACCGCCGCCCCAGTCTCCTCCCCCGCCACCGCCGTTGAAGCCACCGCCGCCGCCGCCGGGGAATCCGCCGCCGCCACCGCCGCCGCCGGGGAATCCGCCGCCACCGCCGCCGGAGAATCCTCCCCCACCGCCACCGGGGATACCCCCGCCTCCGCCACCGCCTTGACGGGATCCGCCGCCGGACTGATGGGTCTGCCGTTCACCGGCAAAGCCCGCCTGCCCGAAGGTGGCAGGCTCACCGAAATTTGTTGCCATGTCGGAACCGTGAAGGAAGGTGGAACCGGAGGCCGGACTCTCTCCGCCGTGCGGCTGGGTGAAGGCCTGACCACCTGGTGTGTCCAGCCCCCCGGAGCCCGGCCCCTGCAACCCGCCGCCGCCGGGAAAACTGCCGCCGCCATCCGGGGGAGAGGTCCCCCGACCGCCGCCCAATCCCCCGCCACTGCCCCCGCCGCCGCCACTGCCACCGCCGCCGCCACTGCCACCGCCGGGAAAGCCGCCGCCTCCACCGCCGCCGGCAAAGGGGTCGTTGCCCTGCCGGCCGCCGCCAAAGGGATCATTCCCGCCGGCCGGAGCGGTGAGCCCCGGGCCCTGTCCGGCTCCGAGACCTCCACCGGGGCCCGGGCCTCCGCCGGCCGCCGAGAGCGCGCCCGCCCCGGCACCACCACCGAGCTGATTGGTGACCTTCGGCGGCCCGTTGTGGGTGGCATAGATCAGGATCCAGCGGCCGTCCTCCATCATCGGATCGGTCCAGAGCTTGCGGACGAACCGCCGGCCATCGATCTCGTTGAGTTCATCGAGGGAAAGAGGATAGCGGTTGTATTTGCTGTAAAAACGGATGATCGCATCCACGTACTGCTCCCCGCGGAAGATCAGTTCCGCTTCCCGGTCCCGCTGGATCACGGTGTGCCAGACCGGCATCGCCGCGCCGAGCATGATCATCAGTACGGCGATGCCCACCATCAGGGCGACGAGACTGAAGCCGCTGTCCTTACCATTCCTCATAGCTGCTGCCGTCCAGCGCCGCACCCTTGTGGCCGGTGCGTACGTCCCAGATCCCGGGGCCGGTATCATACTCGTCATCGCCCCAGACCGAGTCGTTGTCGTTGTAATCGTCATACGAATCGTTGTTGTAATCGTCGTTGCCGTATCCCCCGCCGCCCCAGGAATCCTCATCCTCTTCATCGCGCGGTTGATACTCGAGCTCAACCCACGATTCGTTGGTATCGGTGAAGGGATCGACGGGCACGGCCCGCAGGTAGCCGGCTTCCACCAGGGAGTTGAGCGAGGGCGGATACTTGCCCCGGTCGGCGTTGTACTGGTTGATGCACTCCCGCATGTGGTAGAGGTCCTGCTTCAGCGCGGCCTCCCGGGCCTTGGTCACCGAGTGGCGATAGACCAGGGCGGCAGTACTGACGAGGATGCCGATGATCGCCATCACGATCAGCAGTTCCATCAGGGTGAAACCGCGCTGCCCCCGCTTGTTGCCCAGTCTGGTTATCACAGCCAGCCTCCAGATCACCACTCTTTATAAAAGGTGCCGTCCAGCGCCTTGCCCTCGCTCAGCGAATAGACGTCGAACACGTTCTCGCGGCCCCAGGAGTCGGAATCGGCCTCGTCCTGATACGACCGCAGCCCCCATTCACCATCGGGATTGAACGGATCCCGGGGCAGCCTCCGAAGAAACTTGAGCTTGCGATCCACCTGGCCCACTTCCTCGACCCCCTCCACCAGCATTTCCAGTTCCAGCGGGTAGCCCTCGGAGTCGAGGTCCTCCACAATCACCCGCCCGCCGTCGGTGGCGGCCTTGTATTCATCGATGGCCCGCCGCATTTCACGCAGGGCCGCCTTCAGTTCGATCTCCTTCTGCCGAATGACCGATATCCGGGTCAGCGGGATGGCCGCCGCGGCCAGAACCATGATAATCGCCACACAGACCATCAGCTCAATAAAGCTGACCCCGCGATCACCAGGTTCCTGTCTGCCGCGCATCAACATCGGTCACTCCCGCCGTTTCGCCCGTTGCCCCTACTGCACCCTCAGCTGAGCCGGGGTCCAGATCGATGGCAGGTTCCGCATCGCCGGATCCTTGACGCTGTTGTTGGTAAAGGCCAGCACCCCCGTTCCGGGGGCCAGCGCCCTGAACTGGAAGGTGGCCAGCGTCCCGGCGCCTTCAGCGCCCGCGCCCCGCCCGAAACGGGAGAGCCCCACCAGCACCCGGCCGTTGGCGGCCGTGGCCTGGAACGTTGTGCTCGTTCCGTCGGCGTTCATGAACGTGCCCTCCGCGGCACCGACATACTCCACCAGCTGGGGGTCGTAGGTGATATAGAACGGGGCGTGGGCCACGTTCCAGGCATTCTCGATGTTCACCGCCAGCGGGAACACCGACCCGGATACCGTGTCCACCGAACCGGGAACAAAGGAGATCCGTACCGGCCCGCGGGGTGGATCTCCCCCCCCCGGCTCCTCGGCCTGATCACCTTCGCGGTCACGATCCTCCTCGCCGCGGCTCTCACCCGACCCGTCTCCGCCGGAGCCGTCATCCCCTCTTCCGCCGGCACCGCCGGCAAAGGGGTCATCGGCCGGGGTTGATTCACCGGCCCAGTCGGTATCCTGCTCGTCCCAGCCCTCCACCACACCGGTCTCCACATCGGAGGCAGCGCCGGACGTCGAGGTGCCGGGCTCGCTGGTTCCGGCAGCGCCGCCGGTATTCTCCTCCTCCTTATCGGTTTCCTGCTCATCATCCTCTTCATCGTCATCGTCGTAGAGGTTGGTCATCCGGGCCTTGAACGGCGCCTTGTCCACCATGCCGAGATAGATAGACTCCAGGTCCTCCTCGACGATGTTCGGGATGCGCACGATGTGCGGAGTGATGGTCAGGATGATGTCATCCTCCCTATCGTCGGTGGTGTTCTTGCCCAGGATCCTCTTCAGCCAGGGGATATCGCTGATCCCGGGGACACCGGTGTTCGATTCGGTGGACACCTCCTTGAACAGGCCGGCCAACAGGCTGGTCTGGCCGTCCTTGAGCCGGAGCACGGTGGTGATCTCCCGGTTGCCGATGGTCGGCTGGCCCGATGGGGTAACGGCACCGATGTTGCTAATCTCCACCTTCAGCTCCAGTGACACCTCGCGGTTGTGATGCACCCGCGGGGTGACCTCGATCTGGATTCCCACGTTCTGGTAGGTGTAAGAGGTCACCGGAATCACGTTCCCCGTCTGGTCGGTCTGGGTGAAGTTGAACGTGGTGGTGGGGATGGGTACCTTGTCACCAATGTGGATCTTGGCCGTCTCCCCTTCGGCGACCCGCAGCTGCGGCCGAGCCAGGAACCGGGTGTCGCTGTCGGTCTTGAGGAAGTTGTAAACAATGGACGGCAGGGTCAGAATCCAGTCGGTGGAATCGAGGTAACGCAGATCATTGACGGTAATGCCGTCTTCAGCTCCCCTGAGCGATTGCCCCACCGTGTAGCTGGTCAGCTCAATGCCCAGGGTCTGAACCCGCTGGCGGTTGACCTCCAGGATTTCGATGCCCACCACCACTTCCGATTTGCTCTTGTCGTTGGATTCGATGATCCGGCTGGCCAGCGCCACCTTTTTTGGCGTGCCCATGATGGTAATGGCGTTCAGTTCCGGGTTGATCGCCATGGTCCGGGTCTTGGAGAGGATGGACTGCACGTCCTTGATGTCGGCGCTGGAAAGATAGAAGGTCTTGATCACCTGGTCTTCGTACTCTTTCCGCTTGGCCTGGTTGTCGGGGACCACGAGAATCGTGGTCTCGTCGATGACCTTGATGAAATGCCCGTTGGCCAGGGAGAGAATGTTGAGGATGTCCTCGAAAGTGACCCCGGTGACGTCGATGCTGAAATCCTGGTCCTGGATCTGCTTGTCGAAGATGATGTTGATCCCGCCGACCTTGCCCAGCTGCTCGTAAATGGTCCTGATCGATGTATCTTTGTAATAGAACGATATCTTTGCATCGCTGAGCGGGTCCAACCGGGGCGGTTGGGGAATATGGGCATCATCCTTCATCTGTTCGAGCGCGGTCTTGAGCCCCGCCCGTTCCAGACGCTGTTTTTCGATCTGCTTCATCACCTTGGCCAACTCGTCGATGGCATACTGGTTCGTGGGATCGAACATGATCGTCTTGTTGAAGTAGATCGCCGCATCCTCGAGCAGGCCGGTGTTGACATATTCCTGGCCGCGCTTGAAAAACTCATGCGATGCTTCCAGGCGGGTCCGCTCCAGAGCGATCTTGTAGTGCGGGTTTTTGGGGGCCTTTTCCACCGCGTCGGAGAAGCGCTGCACGGCCGTCTCCCACTGCCCGAGTTTCACGGCCTCCTGGCCCTCGTTGTACGACTTGCGAGCCGCGCACCCCATCACCAGGAGCAGCATGACAACAATGGCCAGCAGGCCGAAGGCTCGGAAAACCGGTCCTCCTCGAGGCTTTTTGTTATGGTTCAAGATTCCACCCTTTCCAAAACGGTTTGTCGGCCCTGGTCGGAATATCGCCGGCTCTTGTCAGCCTACTCCTCTTCCTCTTCCTCTTCGGACCACTCGGCCAGAATGACCCGCTCGGACTGCCCCTCGAACAGCGGGTCAGTGTAGCCGATATCCACGTATTCGTATCCGATCTCCAGAATCCTAAACTGTCCGGCGATGGCGTCGCCCACGCCGCCGATATAGTTTTCCTCGGCGTCCTCATCGGTGAGAAAGACCGTCTTTTCCGCTGGCGGCCCGATGAACCCGACAAACTGGAGGTTCATCTCGGGCGGGTCGGGGAGGACCTCCAGTTTATCCACCGGCGTCTTCTCCTCAACGTCCTCCGGATCTTCCACCGGCTGGCTGCCTCCCGCGCCCGGGAGATTGGGCCCCTGGCCCCCGTTTCCCCCACCCCCGCCACCCGGCCCACCCTGCGGGGGGCGTTTGGCCTGGCCATAGGCGAAGAGATTGCGATCGTTCCTGAAGGTGTCGGACGTTTCATCCAGCCGGGCCAGGTCGATGGGCGGCACGCGGAGCAGGGATTTGATTTCTGCCCGGGCCTCCTCGGCGGTGAACCGGCTCTCCGGCCCGGTGAATCCGATACCGCCTTCGCCGCGTAAAAAATAGAACATGGCAACGATGCCAATGACTCCGGCCAGCACCACCAGGGTAATCTCCCGCTGGTTCAGCTTTCTCAGCCGGCCGATGCTCAAATCGAACGCCATCAAAAACGCCTCCAGAAATCAGCCTTGCCGCTTTCGTCTCATCAGTTGGTCCAGACTGTCCACGGAGCAGAAATAGGTGGACAGGTCGAAGCTGAGCTGCAGCAGCCGACCGGTGTCGTCCGAGGTGCGCAGCGTGATCCGGTCGATCACGAGAAAATTCTCCGAAGTCTCGATCTCACCGATAAACCTCCCCACGTCCCCGAACAGGCCCCGCAGGGGGAAGCGGATCTTGAACTCGTAGACCCCCATATCGACATATTCCTGGGCCGGGTAGTTCCGCTTGGTCAGATTGACGTTGAACTTATTGGCCAGACGTGAGATCTCGTCCCGGACCGGGTTCATCCGCTCTTCCATGGTGGAGAGCACGTCGAAATAAAACGTGTCCAGGGCGAGCCGGGTCTGGTCCAGGGCCGCCTTGTCCTTCCGCACCGCCTCCAGGCGGCGCAGGCTGATGGTCTGGTCGCGGCTGATCACTTCCAGCCGCTCCTCCCTCTCGCGCAAGCCCTTCTTGCCGGGGTGGATCACCATCCCGTAGAAAATGAGATTGAGCACCAGGAAGGCCAGGAACCCGGCCAGTATCTTCGGGTGCAGGTCACGGCGCTCAAGGTCGTCCGTGCCAGTGCTGTCTTTCGTATCGTCCATCAGGAACGACCTCCCGGCTGGCGTCCGGGGGGGCGCATCCGGTTGGGTTTGTCCCCGGGCTTCCGGGGCGGTCTCTTGATCCGGTTACCGGTCTTTTTAGGCTTGCTCACCCCGGTCTTCGGGGGTGGGCCGGCCGCTGTCTCCGGCGCGGTGGCCGGAGCCGTGACGCTGCCACCACCAAAGCCGCCGGTCTCACCGAACATCTCTCCGCCATCAGCGAAGGGGTCATCCCCCCCGACGGCAAAGGGATCGGAGATCCCCTGGTCAGGGTCGGCCCCGATTTCCGGAAAATCCATCTCGAGCATATCGGGATCGGGAAGTTCGGCCCGGCTGATGGCCTCGGCGAGGCTGCCTGGTTCGGGAACCGCGGCCGCCCCTCCCGGGGCCCCTTGCTGATCCGCGCCGCTGCCCACCTCGTCAGCGGTTCCCCGATCGACAGCCTCCTCCCAGGGGGAGTACTCCATGGTCAGCGGGAAGGAAATGATACTGCCCTCCCGGTCCTCGGATGAAATCAGTACCCGGGAGAAATCCTCGATATTCTCCAGGTTTTCGATGAACTCGTTCACCGCCGTGGCCTTTTTGGCCATGCAGGCCAGCATAATCCGTACACTGTTCGCCTGCACCCGCGGCGTGATAGATTCGATTTTCACGTCCGCCGGGATCGCGTCCTGCAGCAGGTTGAGCATCCGGATCCAGGAAAACCGCCGCTGGCGAATCCGGCCGTCGACAAAGTTGACCACCTCGCGGAATCGCCGGTTCCGCTGGATCTGGTCGATCTCCTCCGCCAGCGCATCGGCCTCGCGGATGTTGCCGTCCACCTCGGTCTGCAGGGCGGCGATCTCCTGCTCCATCAAGCGCACGTCCCCGTGGTTGCTGAAAAACCAGAAGGCATTGTGGGCCAGCAGCAACAGGCCGGCCAGACCGATCACCACATACCCCAGATGGTAGGGGGTGTAGTTGACAAATGGCCGACTCGACAGGTTGATCTGCAGTTTCGTCATCGTGCTCCATCGGGGCCGCCTGCCCCCGATCCGGTGTTGTTCACTCTCGCCGTCACCTTCCGGCGGCCGCCCCCATGGCCGGAGCCAGCCGTTGCAGCACGCCCGGCTCCTGGGCCAGGCCCGCCCGCACAGGGATCACCGCCGCCGGATCCAGAACCTCCACCGGGATGTCCATCTCGGATTCCAGTTGGTCACGCAGCCCGCGGATGTGGAACCCGGTCCCGCGAACCAGCACCCGCCCCAACCCGGACTGCTTCAGTTTCTCCTGGTAGTAGAGGATCGAGGTCTTGATTTCACGGATCACCCGGCTGTAATCATATTCGTCGCTGCGGTCAGTCGTCCCCAGGGCCTTTGCCCGGTAGAGCAGCGGGATACCGCCGTGGAGCATCACCAGGGACAGGTCGTCGTCCTCGCAGTTGACCAGCAGACAATCCCCCGGCCCCCCGGCCCCGCTGGTCAGCTTATTCTGGAAGAGGTTGTAAAGGTTATTGGTGGAGATGTCCACCAGGCCGGAATGCAGCCCGGCGCCGGCGAAACAGCGCTCGTATTGCCGCAGTACCGGGGTGCGTATGATCGTCACCAGGACGCGAATCACGTGGTCGTCATCGGTGTTCCCGGTGAGACGGCCGAACCGGTGGAAGCCCACCCGCCCATCCTCGATGGGGAAGGGAGTGACCTTTTTCAGCTGCCAGGAAATCAGCCGGTCCATCTCCTTGCGGTTGCGCGGGGCCGATTCCATTTCCAGGACCGACACCTTGGCGGTGCTGTCCGCCAGAACCACCGACACCCGGTTCGATTTAATATCACCGGCCCGGACCGCCGCCCGGCGAATCATCTCGGTGAGATAGGATTCCCCGGCCACGTTTTCCTCGACCATGGAAATTGAAACTTCACCCTCGTCCAGCGGTGTCACGGTGAAGTCCTCCAGGCGCAGCTGATTCTTCTCCCGTGACAGGCGGACCATGGTCAGCGTGGTGCTGGAAACCTCGAAGGAGACCAGCGGGTACTCCGGTTTGAAAAAACGCATCGCGCAGTCCTCAATCGATAAAGGTGACCTTGTTGATCTCGCGGATCGTGGTCACGCCTTCGAGCATCTTGGCCACCGCCGCCTGTCTCAGGGGGATCATGCCCTCACGAATGGCCTGGCGGTTGATCTCCGCCGCGGCCTTGCGATCGAGAATCATCTGCCGCACCGTGTCGGACATGTCCAGCAGCTCGGAGATGGCCGAACGGCCGCGGAAGCCGGTGCCGTTGCAGTCGATACAGCCGCTGCCCTCGAAGTAATCATAGCGGCTGTATTCCTCCGGGTCGAACCCCGACTCCTCCAGCAGTTGCTTGCTGGGCACGAACGTGCGCTTGCAGGAGGGGCAGATCATCCGCACCAGCCGCTGGGCCAGGATACAGTTCATCGCCGAGACGAAGTTGTAGGGCTCGATTCCCATGTTGAGGAACCGGCCCAGGACGTCCACCACGTTGTTGGCGTGAACCGTGGTGAAGACCAGGTGGCCGGTGAGCGCCGACTGGATCGCAATCTCGGCGGTCTCCGCGTCGCGAATCTCACCGACCATGATCTTGTCCGGGTCGTGGCGCAGAATCGACCGCAGGCCCTTGGCAAAAGTCAGCCCCTTCTTTTCGTTCACCGGGATCTGGGTCACCCCGTCCAGCAGATACTCCACCGGGTCCTCGATGGTGACGATCTTGTCCTCCGAACTGCGGATCTCGGACAACGCGGCGTAGAGCGTGGTGGTCTTGCCGCTTCCGGTGGGCCCGGTGACCAGGAACATTCCGTAGGGTTCCTGGATGAACTTGCGCAGCCGCTTCAGTTCCTTTTCATCAAACCCGAGAACGGTGAGGTTCAGCTCCTTGAACGACTCGTTGGCCGACTCCTTGTCCAGCACACGGATGACGGCGTCCTCCCCGTGAACGCTGGGGATGATCGAGACGCGGAAATCGATGGTCTTGCCCTTGATCCGCAGTTTGAACCGCCCGTCCTGGGGAACGCGTTTCTCGGCGATGTCCAGTTCGGACATGACCTTGATCCGGGAGAGGATGGTGGAATGAAATTTCTTGTCGATGGGCTCCAGCGCCTGGTAGAGCACACCGTCGATGCGGTACTTGATGCGCACCTCGCGGTCGCCGGTTTCGATGTGCACGTCACTGGCCCGCCGCTGGATGGCGTTGAAGATGGTGGTGTCCACCAGCTTGATGATCGGGCTGGTATCGCTGGTCAGCTTGTCGATGGTGATCGCTTCGTCGCCGTCCTCGCTCTCCTGGATCAGCTGGATCTTGAAGTCGGCGGTGGCCTCGTCGAGCACCCGCTGGGAGCTTTCACTCTTTTTCAGCACATCGTTGATCGCCGACTTGGTGCCCACCAGCACCTTGAGCGGGGTCTTGAGCAGCAGTTCCAGGTCGTCGAGGCGCAGGATATCGGTGGGGTCGGCGATGACGATGGCCAGTTTGCCCACCTCGCGGCGGAAGGGAACAAACTCGTAGCGGAACATCAGGTCCACGGGGATGGAGCGGAAGAGTTCGTGATCGATGGTGAAGTCGTGAAGGTCGATGTATTCGATGCCGTAGCGCTCGGCGATGTTGCGGGCCTTCACCGTTTCCGAGACTTCCTGGTCGAGCCCCATGCCAATGGCAGCCACCCCGGCAGGGGCCGCTGGTCCCGCGGCGTGCGTCTGCGCCGATGCGTCGGACCCGGTGCCCGGCTGGTCTGGATCGGTCATTTTCTCTCTCCTCCGCCCCGCTTTAGCTATGGACGGCGTTGATCGCCTCGAACAGGGGAAGATACATCGCCAGGAGCATCCCGGCGATCACCAGCCCCATGGTAATCAGCAGGGCCGGTTCAAGCATCGAGATCAGCACCGTGATCCGGTTGTCCACCTCTTCGTCATAGAAGTCGGCGACATTGCTCAGCATCTCGGTCAGCGCCCCGGACGTCTCACCCACTCTCACCATCTCGACGGTCATCCCGGTGAACAGCCCGGTTCGTTCCAGGCTGTCGGCCAGGCTCTGCCCCTCGTTGATCTGCTGCACCACCTTGCCCACCTCCCTGGAGAGCAGCCGGTTGCCGATGGCCTTGGACGCCACCTCCAGGGAGAGCAGCAGGGGGATGCCGCCGCCCAGCAGGGTGGCCAGGGTCCGGCACATCTGGGCAATGGAATACTTCTGTATCATCGGACCGAGCAACGGAACCCGCATCTTGACCCGGTCCAGCACGATGCCCCCCGCGGCGGTCCGTTCGTAGAATTTCATGCCGATGACAGCGAGGACAATAGCCCCGATGATGAAGAAGATGTTGTCCCGGGAAAAGAAGGCCACCGCCATCAGCACCTGGGTCAGCATCGGCAGTTCGGCATCAAAATCGGTGTAGAAGGTCTGGAAGTTAGGGATGACGTAGAGGATCATAATCGAGATCAGCGCCATGGAGAGGGCCACCAGGATCACCGGGTAGACCATGGCCGAGACCACCTTGCGCCTGATGTTGAGAACGATCTTCAGGTAATCCACATACCGCCGAATAACACCCACCAGGTCGCCGGACCGCTCACCGGCCATCAGCGAGGCGGTGTAGACCCGGGAAAAACCGCCCTGGGCCTCGAAGGCCTCGGAGAGCGATGTCCCGCTTTCCACCTCGTCCCTGATGCGCCCGAGGACACGCTTGAAATGAGGATTCTGCATCCGCTCGGAGAGGATGCCCAGGCCGTGGAGGATGGGCAGCCCGGCCTTGACCAGGGCGATGAACTCCTGGTTGAAGATCAGGAAGTCGTTGGTCTTGATCTTTTTCCGGGCACCGCCGATCCGCCCCAGGTCACCCAGCGAAAAGGAGAACAACCCCTTCTTGCGGATGGAGAAGACAAAGAAATCCTTGTCCGCCCACCACTGGCGTGCCGCGTTCTCGGTCTCCGCGTGGCAGACCTTCTCGATCACCCGGCCTTCGCTGGTGCCCAGTTTGCAGATATATTCGTTCACGGCCACTCCCGGACCGGCAGGTCACCGGTGTCCCGCACAGATTTCTGGCGGGGCGCCGGGTCATCCCTCAGGGTGCCCCGGATGGCCAGGGTGTAGTATTCCTGGCAGCCGGGCTTCCTCATGGTCAACAGGTGCTTGACGCCATTCCCCAGTTTGAGGTCGGTACTGAGGATGATCGTCCTCTGTTGTTCCGAGGAATCGGCACTCCCGCCGAGGCCCCTTGTGAAAACAAGACGGTTTAATTCAATAAGTTCTTTTGTCCGATCAAAATAGCCCACCTGAAACTCTATATTATAGCCCCGCCCAAGGGGGAATTCAATAAACTGTCCCTCCCGAACCACCAGGGACTTGCGCCCCACTTCCGGCTCCCGATTGACCTGCCTTTTCAACGCCATCCGCTGGTTGAGGGTGGAGAGTTTCGTGCCGTCCTGCCGGTCAGCGACGGGCGTCTCAGGTTCATCGCCTCCGATGTAGTTCATCAGGCTCACTTCGAAGGTGAAATTCCGCGGAACGGAGTCGAATCGCTCCAGGAAGGCCTGAATGGCATCCAGGCGTTCTGCCGTATCACAGAGCTCGATCAGCGACTGCCCCGGCTCGATGCGATACCAGCCCTGCCGGCTGAACATGGTGTGGATTCTGGTGGCCACCAGGGGCATCTTCCGGTACTCGATCCGCAGCTGCACCTTTTCCAGTCCGAAGAACGGCTCGCGGGGAGAGATCACCTCGGCACCGTGGAGCGG
>RCNC010001211.1_pt1 | contig 17264 bp, 13 predicted proteins | sample 2041301 | NCBI WGS metagenome assembly RCNC01 (sample SAMN09708231, study PRJNA481090) | Marine sediment metagenome, whole genome shotgun sequencing project. | biome: marine sediment; feature: ocean; material: sediment; isolation source: Sewage treatment plant 13A marine sediment (STP13A) ... | reverse complement strand
CATCTGAAAGACAGTAAAGTACCCGAGGCTCCCTCCGTTTGATTTTACTGAAGGATCATCAGATGTTCCGCGAGCAATCATCTCAAAAGATTCACCAGTAAGAAACCGATCAGATATTTTCATGACTTTTTCGTAGGCTATGAGTGTATCTTCAGGATTGGCATCCGGGTTTGTTTTTATAAGAATGTGACTGGCATTCACATCATGTTGCATTCTATCATATGCCTCTTTGACCAGCCTGTCAATAGTAGCCTGATCAGTAAGGTATGGTTTTGCCAACTGATCTTCATACCCTTTAAATTCCTTAATAAAGTCAGGGTTTTTGTCATAACCTAAATCTCCAGCATCAATTACTTTAAGTTTAAAGTTTACAAATAGCTCAAGATATTCATCAATAGAGATTGGTCCCTTACCAACTTCTCCCAAACTTCTATTTTTTAAATATATTCGCTCAAACTCTGCAACTGAAACAGAATGCCCTCCTATTGTCATAAGTGTTTCGGCACCTGATCCCTGTGCATTTGAACTGCTTATAAAAAGAAAGAAAAAAACAATATAAATAAAGAAATATTTAATAATTGAAATAATTATTGATTTCACAATCCTACTAAATTAATTTTCTAATTGATAAAATATACTTTGATAAACAGATTTTATCTGCTATAGTTTGGAGCCTCTCTGGTAATTGTAATATCATGAGGATGACTCTCAACTATTCCGGCGTGTGTTATTTTAAGAAATTTAGCTTTCTTGAGGTCGATTAAGTTGGCTGCACCACAATATCCCATCCCCGCCCGGAGTCCACCAATCATTTGATAAATAACTTCTGAAAGCATGCCTTTGTAAGGAACACGGGCTGCAATTCCCTCCGGTACCAGTTTGTTTAAATCATCTTCTACGTCTTGAAAATACCGGTCTTTTGAACCCTTTTGCATTGCTTCAATTGAACCCATTCCTCTGTATGACTTGAATTTTCTACCATTATAAATAATAGTCTCACCAGGCGATTCTTCAACTCCTGCAAATAATGAACCCGTCATAATAGTATCAGCGCCCGCTGCAAAAGCTTTGACAATATCACCTGAATATCTTATTCCACCATCGGCTATAACCGGAATACCTGATCCCTCAATCGCACTTGCCACATCATAAATGGCTGTTAATTGGGGAATTCCCACACCAGCAATTACCCGGGTTGTACAAATCGACCCCGGACCAATACCAACCTTTACGGCATCTACTCCAATATCTACAAGTGCTCTGGCTGCATCGGCAGTTCCAATATTACCTACAATAAGATCCACATTAGGGAATGCATTCTTTACTTTTTTAGCCATTTCGATTACCCCTGCAGAGTGCCCATGTGCAGTGTCAATTACCACGGCATCAGCTCCTGCATCAACGAGAGCTTCTACGCGTTCAAGGGTATCAGCAGTCACTCCAACGCCTGCAGCAACTCTAAGTCTTCCTTTTTTATCCTTGCAGGAATTTGGTCGGTCTTTTGTTTTAGTGATATCCTTATATGTGATTAAGCCAATTAAGCGGTTTTTATTATCGGTAATGGGAAGTTTTTCAATTTTATGGTTTTTGAGAATTTCAGAAGCTTTTTCAAGATCTGTATCTTCTGAAGCTGTAACCAGGTTGTCTTTTGTCATTACTTTCTGGATGTGCTTTGACATATCCAGCTCGAACCTGAGGTCTCTATTGGTAACTATTCCAAGAAGAACGTTTTCTTCATCTACAACAGGAATGCCACCAATCTTATATTCATCCATTAAGTCAATTGCATCCTGTACTTTTGAATCTATTCCAATAGTAATTGGTTCAAAGATCATTACATTTTCAGCTCTTTTAACTTTCCTTACCTCCTGTGCCTGACTTTTTATCGACATATTCTTATGAATAACGCCAATTCCTCCTTCTCTGGCGATAGCAATAGCCAAATTTGCCTCTGTTACAGTATCCATCGCTGCTGATACAATAGGTGAGTTTAAACGGATATTTCTGCTAAAAAAAGTACTGGTATCTACTTCTCGTGGCAGAACGTCTGAAAATGCCGGGGATAAAAGAACATCATCAAATGTGATGCCTTCAGAAAGTATTTTATCTGATTCGAATGACATTGTAATGAATTTTTTTAAATTTAAGTGGCGCAAATTACAAAAAAAACGTGGATGTGAAATGGCTTTTTGTAAATATTTAAAGGGTATATAGTGCTTGGAGATTAGTTATATGTGTATTTTTACTTTTTATTGATATCAAGGAGTTTATAATTACTAAACACCAGCGATTATTTTAGCATTATTTTGAATTATTATCAGCAAATATTAACGAAGTATTGGGGGTTTTCAAACTTCAGACCTTTGCAGGAAGATATTATCAAGTCTGTAGTTGGAGGAAATGATACTCTGGGACTGATGGCTACCGGTGGAGGAAAGTCTGTTACATTCCAGGTTCCTGCATTGGCGATGGAAGGCATATGTCTCGTTATAACCCCTTTAATATCGCTGATGAAAGATCAGGTGATGAGGCTTGAGCAAAAGGGGATTAAAGCAGCTTCCATTTATGCTGGAATGTCCTCTTCTGAAATTGGAATTGTACTGGAAAATTGTATTTACGGTGATTTCAAGTTCTTATACATATCTCCTGAACGCATTGGTACAGAGCTTTTTCGTGCAAAGGCAGAGAAATTGAATGTAAACCTTATTACAGTTGATGAGGCTCATTGCATTTCCCAATGGGGATATGATTTCCGACCTTCCTATTTGAAAATTTCTGATCTCCGTGAGTTTTACCCTGATATTCCCATTCTTGCTTTAACAGCTACTGCAACCATGGACATTTTGGATGATATTCAGGATCAATTAAAATTCAGGCAAAAGAATGTGTTGAGAGCTAGTTTCGAAAGAAAGAACCTGGCTTTTAATGCTATTGAGGAGGAAGATAAACTAAATCGCTTAGTAAAATTGGTGAAGAAAACGGATGGTACAGGAATAATTTACGCTCGTAGCAGAAAAAGGACCCGTGAAGTTGCTGAAGAATTGCATCGAAATAATATTACAATCACATTTTATCATGCAGGACTTGATCATGATGTAAGAGAAAACAGGCAAAAGGACTGGACTACTGGGAAGGTTCGAGTAATTGTAGCAACAAATGCTTTTGGAATGGGGATTGATAAAGCTGATGTAAGGTTTGTAATTCATTATGAGATTCCTGACTCCATTGAATCTTATTTCCAGGAATCAGGTCGGGCCGGAAGGGATGGGAAAAATGCCTCAGCAACACTCTTTTTTAATGGTACTGACAAGGTAAAGATGGACAGAAGAGTCCAAACCAGCTTTCCTGAGATAAGTGAAATTAAGAGAATATATGAGGCTCTGGGAAATTATTTTCAGATTCCGGTTGGAGGAGGCAAAGGCGGCGTATATGATTTTAATATTCTTGATTTTTCTTCCAGGTTTAAATTAAATATGATTATAGCATATAATAGCCTGAAAGTATTGGAGAGAGAGGGTTATATTGTCCTCACAGAAGAAGTTCAAAATCTCACAAAAGTTCATTTTATTATTAATCGTGATGATTTGTATAAGTTTCAGGTGGCTAACTTGAAATTCGATTCATTTATTAAATTGCTCTTACGATCCTATACTGGTTTGTTCAATGAATATGTTGGCATAAGTGAGCAATTTCTTTCACAGAACGTGAATATTACAATTGACGATGTTATTAATTATCTTAAAAAGTTAAGTGCTCTAAAAATTATTAGTTACATACCCAGGAAGAAGACACCTTTTGTAATTTATACTGAAGAACGCCTCGAACTAAAGAACTTATTTATATCGCATGAGAGCTATATTAAGAGAAAAGAGGGGTTTGTTTTAAGGCAAGAAAATATATGGCAATATGCAAATTTGCATGCAAAGTGCCGGAGCCAGTATTTATTGTCCTATTTTGGTGAGAAGAATGCAGCACGTTGTGGAAAATGTGACATTTGTACTCGAAGGAATGAGTTAGATCTTAGTCAGTATGAATTTGATCTGATAATTACTCAGCTAAAAGAGTTGTTGCAAGGTAAAACTTTGAGATTGGAAGATATTATTGATTTTATTGATTTTGAGGAAGATAAAGTGGTCAAAGTAGTACGTTTTTTATTGGAAAACGGGAAGGTGCAGTATTCTGGAAGTCAATCATTAAAATGGAGCAGACCATTATAAAAAATGTGCTCTAAATGCTAAATTTATTGAAGAAAAAGTAGTTGAATCTAATTATGGACGATAAAACGAATGCAAATTTATTTTCGGAAGAAGTAATCGATTTTGTAAAAATAGCGAATGAGTTTTGTGAGTTGGCTGAAAACCCTTCTCCATATAAAAGACAGGATCTATTCGAAAAGCTCCAGGAAATTCTTCCCCGCTTATATTCTCAGGGCTTGAAATTGCCAAAGTTTGATTCAATTTTTGATGAAGGGAATGAAAAGTTTGTCACAGAAGAAGAACATGAAATTGTTAAAAAAAGTTTTGCATCCAGGCTTGGTTATCTTGATGATTATCTTGAAATTGTTGAACCAGATTTTAGTGATGCTGATGGCCCGGTTGCAAGTAAGCTATCAGAAGACTTTGCTGATATTTTCCAGGACCTTAAGGACTTTCTTTCCCTGTTTCGGATTGGAAATAATGAAATGATGAATGATGCAATTTGGGAAGTGAAATTAAGTTTCGGTACTTACTGGGGGCAAAAACTACTTAATGCATTACGCGTTGTCCATAAAACTTTACATTCAGTTGATCCAATAGTTGAGGACGAAGAAGATCTAAAGTTAGACAAGGGTAATGCAGATCCAGATACTTCCTCCTGGTTTGTAAGTCAAAGGCAAGAGGACTATCGCAAATTACAGGCAAATGATGACCAATAAAATTTGCCTAAACTTCTCACTATATTTCTTTTCTTAGCTTTTCTTATCTTCGTGGCTGAAAAATATACTTTATGTTTCAACCATCCATCGCAAAAGATGAAATAAATATTCTACCTGTTGCCCGTTTTGAAGGAAAGGTAGTTCTTGTAGAGAGTCAATCCCAAGTTCAGGCTGCAGCTGGTGATATTATTAATAATCCGATTTTGGGTTTCGATACTGAGACACGCCCCTCTTTTAAAAAGGGATATATAAATGGTGTGGCACTGCTTCAGCTTGCCACTGACAAGAATGCTTGGCTTTTTAGGCTGAATAAAATTGGATTGCCAACCCAAATTAAGAAAGTATTGGAAAACCCTGGAATTATTAAAGTTGGCGTAGCAATTCGGGACGACATCAAGAAAATCGGAGAAGTGAGGCAATTCAATCCAGGAGGTTTTGTTGAATTGGCTGATTATGTCAAGAAATTCGATATCCAGGATAATGGGTTAAGAAAATTAGCGGCAAATATTTTAAAGATAAAAATCTCGAAATCACAACAACTTTCTAATTGGGAAGCTAAGGATTATTCTCTTCCACAAATCCAATATGCTGCCACTGACGCCTGGGCATGTTACGAAATCTATCAGCAGTTATTAAGCTATGGGTCAGAATAATTTAAAAAAGATTATCTTAAAGTCTGGCAAGGATCAGTCTTTGCGGAGATATCATCCATGGGTGTTTTCTGGAGCAATCAAAAAAATGGATGAAAATATTCGCGAAGGAGAATTGGTTAAGGTGTTTGATAATAAGGCGGAATTTCTGGCAATGGGACATTACCAGATTGGATCTATTGCAATTCGGGTTGTATCTTTTGAGGATCGGGAGCCTAATTCTGAATTTTGGTTCGAAAAAATTTCAGACCTTTTCGAATACCGACAAAAGATTGGCCTAATAGATTCTGAATCAACCAATGTATATAGGCTTGTTCATGCAGAGGGAGATGGAATGCCTGGTCTTATTGCAGACTATTATAATGGAGTTCTTGTTCTTCAATTCCATTCGGTTGGTATGTACCTTATTAGAGATGTTCTTGCTGAAGTTTTTAAGAAGGTTCTGGGTGATAGGCTGGTAGCAATTTATGATAAGAGCAAAAAAACTTTACCCTATAAAGCAGATATTGAACCTGAAAATGGCCTGATTTTTGGTGAATTAAATGATTTGCCGGTAAAAGAACACAATAACTTTTTTATTGTTGATTTTGAAAAAGGTCAGAAAACGGGTTTTTTTATAGATCAGCGAGAAAACAGGAAACTGGTTGAAAAATATTCAAGTGGGAAAAAAGTTTTGAATTTATTCGGTTACTCAGGCGGATTCTCAGTATATGCATTAAGAGGAAAAGCTTCACTTGTTCATACAGTTGATAGTTCAAAACCTGCAATTAAGCAGGCAGATGAAAATATTAAGCTTAACTTTCCTGATTCATCTTCACATGAAGCCATTGTTGCCGATGCATTTGACTACCTTGAGACAGCAAATAATAAATATGATTTGATCATTCTTGATCCTCCGGCTTTCGCAAAACATCATAATGTACTTCATCAGGCTTTGCAGGGATATAAAAGATTAAATGCCAAAGCCTTTGAGTGCATTCGACCCGGAGGTATTATATTTACTTTCTCCTGTTCTCAGGTTGTAAGTAAAGAGAATTTCCGTAAGTCAGTTTTCGTGGCAGCAGCAAACTCTGGAAGATCTGTTCGGATTTTGTACCAGCTTACACAACCCGTTGATCATCCAATTAGCATATATCATCCTGAAGGGGAGTACTTAAAAGGACTGGTATTGTATGTTGAATAGATAACAATCCAAAATAGACCTCCTGTAATTTATCCAGAAGAACAAATAAAACTACCCATGAAAGCATATTGGGAGCATGCATTTATTTACTTACTTTTGCAGTCAATCATTAAACAGTAAAATAGTGAAAGATAAAATATTGATCCTGGATTTTGGGTCGCAGTATACTCAATTGATTGCCAGGAGGGTAAGAGAGTTGAATGTCTATTGTGAAATTTATCCCTACAATCATTTTCCTGAACTCAATGAACATGTAAAGGGTGTCATCCTTTCAGGGAGTCCATTTTCAGTTCGTGATGAAGATGCTCCCGTCCCCAATATTAAAAATATTAAAGGAGTACAACCACTGCTGGGAGTATGTTATGGTGCCCAATTTCTGGCACACAACTTTGGGGGTGAAGTTCTCCCATCAAAATCAAGGGAATATGGAAGGGCCAGATTAAAATTTATTGATACAGAAAGTAAATTATTCCATGGGATTGAACTCGATACACAGGTCTGGATGTCTCATGGGGACACTATCGCTTCGATTCCTTCTGATTTTAAAGTAATTGGAAGTACAGCTGATGTGAAAGTTGGTGCTTTTAAAATTGAAGATGAACCGAGCTATGGAATCCAATTTCACCCTGAGGTTTATCATACTACGCAGGGATTGGATATTCTGAGAAATTTTGTTGTGAATATTTGTGGTTGCAAACAAAACTGGACGCCAGATTCTTTTGTGGAGAGCACTGTTGAAGAACTCAGACAGAAGTTGGATAATGATAAAGTGGTGCTTGGCCTTTCTGGTGGTGTGGATTCTTCGGTAGCAGCTATGCTCCTTACAAAAGCTATAGGAGAGAATCTAACTTCCATATTTGTTGATAATGGAGTGTTGAGGAAAGGTGAGTTTGAAACAGTGCTGAGTAATTATAAATCTATGGGACTGAACGTAAAAGGGGTGAATGCCCGGGATAGGTTTCTGGATGCTCTCGAAGGTATATCAGAGCCGGAGGAGAAAAGAAAAGTTATCGGTAAAGTGTTTATTGATGTATTTGAAGAGGAGGCACACAAAATTGAGGGAGTTAAATGGCTGGCACAGGGAACAATTTATCCGGATGTAATTGAATCGGTTTCTGTTAATGGTCCTTCTGCAACCATTAAATCTCATCATAATGTAGGTGGCCTACCTGATTTTATGAAACTAAAGATAGTAGAGCCGCTGAAATTACTCTTCAAAGATGAAGTGAGAAGAGTAGGCAAAGCTATGAATATGGATAACCAACTGATTGGGCGTCACCCTTTTCCTGGACCTGGCCTTGCAATAAGAATTTTAGGTGCTATCAGTCGTGAAAAAGTGAAAATGTTGCAGGAGGCAGACGATATTTTTATCAGCTCCCTGAAAAATGAAGGACTTTACGATGAGGTATGGCAGGCAGCAGTTATTTTACTGCCTGTTCAATCTGTGGGGGTGATGGGCGATGAAAGGACATACGAAAGCGTTGTTGTTCTTCGGGCTGTTACCTCAACAGATGGAATGACAGCAGATTGGTCACATCTACCATATGATTTTCTGGCAAACGTCTCAAATGAGATAATTAACAAGGTCAGAGGAATAAATCGTGTTGTATATGATATTAGCTCTAAACCTCCTGCTACTATTGAATGGGAGTAGGATTTCTCTATTTTAAATCATTTAATCGGAACACTGGTTTTAAACTAAAATAAGTGAATTCTAACTTTTGCAATTTGTTATTTAATAGGATAGCACCTATATCAAATACCTCTATTTAATTTAGCCTAAGAGAGAAATTCCTATCTTTGCAAAAATTTTTATTGAAATGAATAGATTTATGAATAGAATTAAAAATAGCCTGATTTTATTGGCCATTGTTATTTTTAGTGGACATCAGGTAACAGCGCAATATATTTCTGAAGAAACAATTAAGTTGGATAAGGCACTTAGGCTTATTGATTCTTACTATGTTGATACTGTTAATCAGGCAAGCTTAGTTGAAGGAGCCATTGTTGAACTTTTAAAGGACCTTGATCCACACTCTACTTATGTTACCAAGGATGAGGTAAAGGAAATGAATCAACCTTTGGTAGGGAACTTTGATGGTATTGGGATTCAGTTTAATATACTATTCGATACTATAATTGTTATTTCTCCTATTTCTGGTGGACCATCTGAAAAAGCTGGCCTTCGGGCAGGAGATAGAATCGTAAAAATAAATGATGAAAATGTAGCAGGAGTTGGGATCGGAACCACTGGAGTCAGAGATAGGCTGCTGGGAGAAAAAGGAACCAAGGTAAGTGTTTCTATTGCCCGGAAGAAAGTAAAAAGCTTACTCGATTTCACTATTACACGAGATAAAATTCCAATTTACAGTCTTGATGCAGCCTATATGGTTGATAATGAGATTGGATATTTGCGTTTTAATCGATTTTCAGCAACAACTTTAGATGAATTCAATAAGGCATATTCGAAGTTGCATGAAGAGGGTCTAAAGAATATTATTCTCGACCTCAGGGGAAATGGAGGAGGTATGCTGGAAGCTGCAGTTCGCATGTCCGATGAGTTTCTGAAAAATGGGAAAATGATCGTATATATGAAAGGTTCACATCTTCCGAAACAAGATTTTTTTTCTACACCAAATGGAAACTTTAAATATGGAAAAATTGTAGTTTTAGTTGATGAAGGCTCCGCCTCAGCCAGTGAAATTGTTGCTGGTGCATTGCAGGACTGGGACCGTGGCCTTATAGTTGGAAGGAGAACTTTTGGAAAAGGATTAGTTCAGAAACCATTTTTTCTACCCGATGGTTCCATGATAAGATTGACAATAGCCAGGTATTATACTCCAAGTGGTCGCTTAATTCAAAAATCATATGAAAATGGTGTTGAGGATTATGTCATGGAAATGAATGATAGGTATGCAAATGGTGAGCTTGTTTCAGCAGATAAAATTCAATTCCCGGATTCCTTAAAGTATTATACCCAACTTTATAACAGACCTGTTTATGGTGGCGGAGGTATCATGCCTGACATTTTTGTTCCGGTTGATACAACTGAGAACTTTACCTATTATAATTCACTTGTAAGGTCTGGAGTTGTTACCAACTTTATACTCAGCTATATTGATAAGAATCGGGACAAACTCAAAAAGCAGTATTCCTCTTTCGATGACTATAGAGAAAACTATTCTGTAACTGACAAGATGATCTCAGAGGTGGGAGTCCTCGCATCTGATGAAGGCATTGAGGGTAAAGAAGATGAAATTGAGGGGGCAGATAAGCATCTGAGACTTATTCTTAAGGCTCTTGTAGCCAGGGATTTGTGGAGCATGAGTGAGTACTTTGAAATTGTCAATGAAAATAACGATGGCTTTTTAAAAGCAGTTGAAGTTTTAAAAGACAAGGCAGGTTACAATAAAAAACTGGCAAACAGATAGAATTGCCTGAAATCTTCACATTGTTTTGATATTTGACCTTGTTAATTGGGTTCATGATCACCCTTCTATAGTTATTGAAATATTAGGAGTCGCTACTGCATTAGCCTATTTGTATTTCAGCATTAGGCAAAAAATCTGGCTTTGGCCCCTTGGTATACTTACCTCATTATTCTATATCTATGTATTTTTTAAGGGAAGTCTCTATGCCGACATGGGACTTCAATTTTATTATTTTATACTAAGTATTTACGGCTGGTATTTTTGGCTATATGGAGGCAGAGATAATGTTCGTAATTCGCTGAAAATTACCAGGGTAAATAAAAGGATGCTAATTTACTTAATTGGAGCAGGTATTGTAATATATGCTCTTTTGGTTATTGCTCTAAAAACAGTACCGCCTTTATTGGATATTCCTGCATCTGATTTGCTGTACTGGGATGCATTTACAACCTCAGCAAGCATTATAGCTACCTGGATGCTTGCCCGCAAAATTCTTGAACAATGGCTAATTTGGATTGTAGTTGATTTTGTATCAATGGGAATGTATATTTACAAAGGATTGTACCTTACATCCGGCTTGTTTCTTGTTTACTCGCTCGTAGCAATATATGGTTATTTCGAATGGAAGAAATCTATCAGGTAGAAAAAAAATTCAGAATCGTTGTAACTGGTCCTGAATCAACCGGTAAGACCGAATTGGCATGCCAGTTAGCTAAGCATTTTGAAGGGATATTTATTCCTGAGTATGCTCGTGAATACATTGTAAATCTAGCCAGGCCTTATACATATAAGGATGTAGAGGCTATTGCCAGAGAGCAAGTGCAACGTAGGGAAGCAACTTCTATACAAAAAAACAAATGGATCTTTTTTGATACAGATTTAATCATTACAAAGGTATGGTTTGATGAGGTTTTTAAAAAATGTCCTGATTGGCTTCTACAAAAGGTAGAAGAACCTTATATGGACCTGTACTTATTGTGTTCTCCAGATATTCCCTGGCAGCATGATCCAGTTCGAGAAAATGGAGGGGAGCGTCGTGAATATCTATTTCTGAAGTATAAGGATGAGCTAGAGAAATATAACTTCTCATACTCAATCATTTCAGGAAAAGGAAAAAATAGAATTAAAAATGCCTTGCTCAGTATTGAGAATTTTCTAAAAGGGAGCTAGAGTTGATCTTTAAATAAACATTCAAAAAGAAATAAAATGGAGAATGATCGTTTTGAAATTCTGGTAAAAACACTTTTCGGTCTTGAAGATGTTTTGTTGGAGGAAATTAGAAAGTTAGGTGGTCAGGATATTAAGAGAGAGAATCGTGCGGTTCGCTTCAGGGGTAAAATAGAAGATATATATCGGGTTAATTACCATGCTCGTACAGCTTTAAAAGTTCTTATTCCAGTGGTGGAATTTACGGTGCAGAATGAAGATCAGCTTTATCAAAAAACCCTGAAAACTGATTGGAGTAAATATTTCTCTGTAAACCAAAATTTCGCTGTTGATTCTGTAGTATTTTCACAGAAATTTAAGCATTCACATTATGTCGCTTTGAAGATCAAAGATGCGATTGTTGATCAGTTTCGGGATAAATACGGAAGAAGGCCTTCTGTGGATAGCAAAAACCCCCAGATTCAAATCAATGCTCATATTTCAAACGATCGTTGTACACTTTCTCTTGATAGCACTGGTGCCTCCCTGCATAAGCGAGGTTATAGAAAAAGTCATGGTCCGGCTTCTTTAAATGAGGTTCTTGCTGCTGGAATGATTTTATTGTCTGGTTGGAATGGCAGTACTAACTTCTACGATCCAATGTGTGGCTCCGGAACATTGCTAATTGAGGCTGCCATGATTGCCTATGGAATTCCTCCCGGAAGCTTCAGGCAGAAGTTTCTTTTTGAAAACTGGAAAGATTTTAACCCTGAATTGTTTAAAAAGGTAAAGAACGAAGTAACTGTTCAAAAGAAAAATACTCCAGAGATAATTGGAATGGATAACATGGCTACCCAGATAAGAAGTGCCAGAAGTAATTTGCAATTTGCGGACCTGTCAGAAAAAGTGAAGTTAAAGATTTTAAACCTGGATGAGGCGAAACCTGATCAACAGGAGGGAATAGTAATCATGAATCCACCATATGGCATACGGGTAAAATCTCATGACCTGATAAATTTGTACCAGGAGATAGGAAATACTTTGAAACACAATTTTACTGGATTTGATGCATGGATTTTAAGCGGGAATCCGAATGCCTTGAAAAACATAGGATTACGGCCCTCCAGGAAAGTCACATTGTTCAATGGAGATATTAAGTGCCAATACCAAAAATATGAACTCTATAAAGGTTCAAAAAAAAGCCATGAAAATTGGAACAAAAATTAATTTCTCTCGTAAATCAGAATAGTAAACTTATTGAATAAAATTTAGCCTGAATATAGTTTTGAAAATCCGTAGAAATCTATTTTTTTTCCGTTGTGTAGATTTATTTTCTTATTATATTTGTTGGGATGATAAGTTCATTGTATGCCTGCCATTCAGGTATACCAATATTTAAAACCATTGTATGAGTTTTAACATTCAAGACTTATATGTTAAACTGGGTGAAGGTGATGTTTTACTTGCTTATAAAGGAAGTATAACCTCAGATTTGATCAATAACGTTTTGGATGCACTTGAAACCAAATTAATTGATTTCAACGAACAGTCAAAAACCAGAAAGAAAGTTTATAACGTACTGGTTGAGAGCCTTCAAAATCTTTACCATCATATTGATGATCTTCCTCAGGTTTACAAAGATCGTTTTGATGCAAGGTTTGGTATTCTTATAGTTACAAAAGAAGATCATAACTATAAGATCTCTACAGGGAATTTTATTCATAATGATAAGATTGAGCAATTGAAAACCAAGATTGATCAGGTTAATTCTTTATCACAAACCGATTTAAAGGAGATGTATAAGGATATCCTGAGGAATGAAAAACTCACAGCAAAAGGCGGTGGAGGTTTAGGTTTGGTTGATATTGCCAGGAAAACAGGAAACTTTTTAAAGTATAATTTTGAAAAATTTGACGACGAGTACTATTTCTTTATATTGGATGTTTTAGTAAGTGAGTCAACTTCATCTTCTTAATTTATTGATTTATGAAACCAATTGAAATTAAAGGAACATCAAAAACACCTTCTGTAACATTTAATGCAGGGACAGGCATAATAGAAATTAAAGGAAGATCCATTCCTGAGAATTCTGTGGAATTCTACAAGCCATTAGTTGACTGGCTGGAAGAATATAAATCAAGTCCACTACCCCATACCAAGGTAAATATTCAGTTAGAATATTTTAACACCAGTTCATCAAAGTGTATACTTGATGTATTTAAAAAGCTGGAAATAATTAATAAAGGGGAACATGCTGTTGAAATAAACTGGTATTATGAGGAGGATGACGAAGATATGCTGGAAGCCGGTGAGGATTATGAATCAATAATTCAGGTACCTTTTAATATGTTGGAAGTAAGTGAGTAAAAGTATATTTTAAAAAATATTGATAAAGCTGTCGGGAGACAGCTTTTTTTTGTTCTTAAAAATACGACAACAATATTCTGGGAGGGTTTTTACTCAGGATAATAATTCGCTACTCTTTTTAGCTGGCTATAAACAGGTTGTTAGGTTTATATGTGGGTTTTCTAAAGCCTAATAAGCTAATTGGGAAGGCTTGTGAGCAATTTTGTCACCCAATCCCCCGGCTGCATCAAGAAGTCGCTTTAGAAGCCTGAATGAGAGGGCAAAGTACAGTAGGATGGTCATTATCCAGAGTACGACTATGTTCACCCAGAAAGTTGATTTGAACTTGCCAAATACCATTTTCCGGGGGGCATAGAAATGGGCTTTCACAAAGCGGAATTCGGGATCCAAAAAGATTGGATCAATTTTTTGTATAAGTCTGCCTTCGTATTCAATAATAGCTTTACCTTTTTCACTATCATTCCTTACAAATTTGGTCAGTTGTTCATTCTGATAAGTTCGGTAACTATTCTGGTAAGCTTTCTTATCTTCTTTCTCAAGTTCTCTTATAAGTTTATCCCTTTTGCTGTCCTCGCTATTATACACTTTAATATAATAGGCCTTAGTTCTTTCTAGATATTTTGTTACTTCTGCAATTACTTCTAAAGTGCAAAGTTCAGGATATAGCATGTCAATATACTCGAATGGAATTTGTGAATTCGTAATCATCTGCTTTGTTATTTCATTACGAAGTACTTCGAGATTATAGGCATTTATGTCTTTTTTATCCGGATTGTCAAAGTTTCTGGAAAGACTTAACACTTTATTTTTCAAATTATTATACCAATAATCCTTCCTAAAAGTGGCAATGCTCTTCATCTTATCATAACTATAAAACTGTGACTCGTATTTATTCTCCTTGTACTGGTATACCATTAAAGCTTCATAAGCCCAGCGTGCCGTAATTACCTCACCATACCAGGGAATGCTGTTGGGAGTAGATACCAAGGGGTTCAACTTCTCATACTTAACTATAATTCCACTTAATATGATTTGAGGAATTACCAGGAAAGGAATTAATATGTATATGGTAACAACAGTCTTAAAACTGTCTGAAATCAATAGGCCTATTAAATTTGCCATTGACCAGGAACTGAATAAAACAAGCCAGTATTGCCAGTACATGCCTTTTATTTCCATTATAGCATTTCCCACCATAACGAATGCAAATGCCTGCAAGGCCGAAATACTAAGTTGAACGGTTACTTTTGAGAGGAGGTAGCTATTCCAGCTTAAATTGAGAAAAGCCTCTCTTTTAAGAATTTTTCGATCTTTTATAATCTCTTCCGCACTTACCGTAAGTCCTATAAAGATGGCAACAATTACGGACATGAAGATATAAACTGGTAGGTTGACATTTTCAAATAATGTATAACCATACTGGTTGGTGGCACTAACATCGTAGTATTTAATCAAAGAGGCCAGGAAAAATGCAAGCAATGGAGCTTCCAGAAAATTGATAACCAGATATTGCGTGTTTGATAACTTGGAAAGGATATCACGTTTTACAAAAATCTTCCATTGTCTGTAAAGACTTGGTATTTTGAAATTAATTTCCGGGAGGTGTTTTTCTTCCTTTTTTGCTCTAACCTTTTTTCCTGAGTATTCACTATAATAGGCATTCCATTCCGCGGGAGAGATCTTCCTTGTTCCAGCCGTTTTACCATATTCATCCAGTACCTGAGATTCGATTATATTAAAAATTTGTTCAGGGTTAACATTACCACATGTTCTACACTCACTTTCATTAAAATTGGCCTGATGTACCTTGGATTTAAAGTATATAATGGAATCAATGGGGTCACCATAATATATCGAGAATCCACCTGTATCTAGAATCAGAAGGCTATCAAACATTTTAAAAATGTCTGAAGAAGGTTGATGGATTACCACAAATACAAGTTTCCCTTTTAATACCAGTTCCTTCAGCAGGTCCATGATATTCTCTGAATCTCTTGACGATAGGCCTGAAGTAGGCTCGTCAAGGAAAAGAACCGCAGGCTCTCTCAATAATTCGAGGGCAATATTCAACCGTTTTCTTTGTCCACCACTGATTTTTTTATTCAATGGGCTTCCTACCTGGATATCTTTAATCTCAAATAAGCCCAGGTTGTTTAAAACATGGTTGACAGTATTTACTATTTCTTCTTCAGTATAATTGTCGAAACACAGCTTTGCATTGTAATACAGGTTCTGATATACCGATAGCTCTTCCATGAGCAGATCATCCTGTGATACAAATCCTATAATTCCTTCTGCCTTTTCCTTGTCTTTATGGATATCGATTCCATTTATTAGGACCTCACCCTTTGAAGGTGTATGCGAACCATTAAGGACATTAAGTAGAGTTGATTTTCCTGATCCACTGGCACCCATAATTCCTACCAGCCTTCCTGATTCTTCTTCAAAGCTTATGTCACGAATTCCAAATTTCCCACCTTTAAATTTGTAGTCCAGATTTATGGCCTGGAAATTTATTTTTTCTTCAATTCTATCGGCACGAAACTGTCCAACAATATCAGAATAATAAATCGGTTTGGTTTTCCGGTCCCGGATTGATGCCCCGGTATTAAATACATAAACCTTTTCCTTCTGAAGTAACTGACTGTTTAAATATAGTTCCTGCCCACCCGAATACTTTAGTAGATACATCCCTGCAGATGAAATCTGCAAAATCCAAATCTGGCTACCAAAGCCAGGAGAATAAACGTGTTTTACAAGTTTGGCTGGAGCCTTTTTCCGGTGGTCAATTACCAGAATGCTTGGGCTAATTGGTATCTGGTTAGGTTGGTATAAAACAAAATCTCTGAGTTCGCAGAACTCAGTAGGATTAATATTAAAAGTTTCAGATAATGTTTTAATGAACTCCAGTTCCTGTTCAGTTATGGTTCCGGCTTCTGAACTAGAGAATTCTAACAACTGGAATAAAACAATTATTTTCTGATTTTGAGTAAGTTCTTCGTTAATTTCTGTACCTATCTTGAGAACCTTTACTGAACTGGCAGAAAGAACAGCCCTTTCCTTATTTTTTGCCCTATGTTTTTCCTGGTGTGTTTTATAATAGGAATCAAAATCTTCCAGATATTCCTGAGTGAGCTCTTTGTTCAGTTGTCGCATTAAAAAGGATTCCACAATAGTCCTTCTATCACCCTCATTACTTTCAGGGTGGGCAATTATTGCAAATAACTGCATTAAGGCTTTCAGAATCTTTTCACTCATATTCTAACTAAGGTCAAAAAATATATTTGATGGGTTGATAAGGGCTTCGTTTTTCTAGTATCATGAAACAGAAATAGATAGCTTTAGTATTTTAATAAAAAATATATTATTTTACTTTCTATAATTCAATTATTTAAAGATCTATATATCATACGGATAAAATTCAATGAGGTTATATTTTTAACAGCTTATTATTACGAATAATTTAATCTCAAAACAATTGCTGAAAAATTATAATTTTGGGATGCTATTTTGATTCATCCGAAACTTCAAAAAATAATATGATGAGGAAACTATTTCGTAATTCTTTAAGC
>RCNC010001210.1_pt1 | contig 17267 bp, 13 predicted proteins | sample 2041301 | NCBI WGS metagenome assembly RCNC01 (sample SAMN09708231, study PRJNA481090) | Marine sediment metagenome, whole genome shotgun sequencing project. | biome: marine sediment; feature: ocean; material: sediment; isolation source: Sewage treatment plant 13A marine sediment (STP13A) ... | reverse complement strand
GTGTTCTTATTTGTGCATGGCCAATGGAATATTTTTTGAATTCGGATTGAAAATAGATATGAGCTGCCCTGGATAATTCATTAATTAATCTTCCAGCTGATCTGTTTATACTTTCTTGATTCTTTTCCATTGTGCAAAGATATTGAACTAGTTGGAATTCCAACTAATATTTCATCGGACACTTTCTTAGATTAAGAACCAATATATAGCTCTGTTGATAGGAAATTTCAATTGTCATATATTGCTTGTGCAAATCAAGTCGTCATGAACACCGAAGAAATACGCGAATACTGCATTACCAAACCAGCTGTCACCGAAGGATTCCCGTTCAATGAAACAGCACTGGTCTTTAAAGTGGCCGGGAAGATGTTTGCATTACTTGACCTGTCAGAAGATGGCAGGGGAATCAGCCTGAAGTGTGATCCGGAACTAGCTGTTGAATTAAGGGAACAGCACTCCGAGGTTACGCCTGCATGGCACTTTAACAAGCAGCATTGGAATGGAATCGAAATAAAGGGAAACGTCAGCGATGATTTATTAAAGGAGTGGATAGACCATTCCTACGCTATTGTTGTTGAAAGCCTTCCCAAATCAAAAAGAGAAAAGCTTTAATACCATAAAATAGAAGAAATGAAAAAATCTACGATTATTTGCTCCATCGGCATGCTTATGTGGCTGATGATGGCCTGTACCACAACTCCAAAAACTGAAGTCGCATCCGAGACGGAAATTGATAAAGATGAACGTATGGAGTGGTGGAGGGAAGCCAAGTTCGGACTTTTTATTCACTGGGGAGTATACGCGGTCCCAGCAGGCAAATATGGGGAGAATACCAACTATGGAGAGTGGATTATGCATAGTGCCAAGATTCCCAGTGCCGAGTATAAGGAGTATGCAAATCAGTTTAATCCCACAAAATATGATCCAAAAGCCTGGGTGAAGGTGGCTAAGGACGCGGGCATGAGATATATTGTTATTACCTCAAAACACCACGATGGCTTTGCCTTATATCCTTCAGCGGTGACAGATTGGGATGTGGCGGATGCCACCCCCTATGGGAAGGACTTGCTTGGGCCCCTGGTTGACGAGGCACACAAAGCAGGATTGAAAATGGGATTTTACTATTCACAGGCACAGGACTGGAACCATCCCGGAGGAGCAAAATCGCGTTTTGAGGAGGGCGATGGATGGGATGAGGCCCATAAGGGCGACTTTGATGCCTATCTTGAAAATATTGCGCTTCCGCAGGCCAAAGAGATATTATCAAATTACCCGCTTGATATCATGTGGTGGGATACCCCCACCTGGATGAACGAGGAGCGCACCAGACCCTTTGTGGAGGCGCTGAAAGTCAGACCATGGATCATCACCAACAACAGGTTGGGAATAGACGGAGATACCAAAACTCCTGAGCAATTTGTGCCGGTTACCGGCCATGATGGGGATTGGGAAACCTGCATGACCTTGAATGGTCACTGGGGTTATAATGCTTATGATAGCAACTGGAAATCATCCGAAGAATTAATCCACAAACTTATTGAGATCTGTTCCAAAGGAGGTAATTTTCTTCTGAATGTGGGCCCCACTGCAGAGGGTGAATTTCCCGAAGCCTGTATAGAACGCTTAAAGGATATGGGAGCATGGCTGAAGGTGAACGGGGAGTCGATTTATGGTACCACTGGCGGTCCGTTCAAATACCTGTCATGGGGAGCAGCCACTCGAAAAGGGGATCTGCTTTACCTTCATGTGACGGACTGGCCCGAAAACGGCAAACTAAATGTTCCCCTGTCCAGCAAAGTTCAAAGTGCAGCTCTGCTTGTGAATCCCGATACTCCTTTAGCTATCTCAGTAGAAGCCGAAAGAATTGTTATTGATCTTCCTTCAGATGCTCCCGACGAAGTTGCATCTGTAATCATATTAAAGCTTGACGAAGAGCCAGTAGCAATGCCCATAGCTTCAAGTGGAAAAGCCATCCTGGCCTCCAGCGAAAATCCCGATCATCCGGCTTCCCACGCCATTGATGGATCAGGTCATGAGGTTTGGGAATCAGCCGATAGCACAGGGGAGAGCTACCTGGAGCTTGATCTGGGAGAGCCTACCATGATCCAGGCGATTGGGATGGATGAACCGGACAGATGGCCACGTTATAAGCAAACTATACGCCTTGAAGTCGAAACCGAAAATGGATGGAAAGAGCTCTTTACGGCAAAAACAAACGGACATGGACTGGTCCGGAAATTTGTTCCCATTGAGACCACTGGATTGAGGCTTTATGTAGAGCGCGAAGCCGGACCTCCCGGAATTGCTGAATGGCAGCTGTATGCTCCTGAGTAGTCGTTTCTTGTTTCAGCTCTGCTTATATTTACACTGAGATCATATTAATACCTGATATAACTCAGCAATAGATTTGGCTTTTTTGTCTACTTTTATTGGTCGGATTCTGGGAACCCCACTGGATATGAAAAGTACAAAACCCTCATATAAACTGATTGTATTATTGCTTCCTGCAGTGGTATGGTTGTTCTTTAATAGCACTGTATACAGACATATTCATGTCTTATCTGGCGGTTATGTCATTTCTCACGCTCACCCGTTTGTAAAAAAACATGCTGATCCGAATACTTCAACTTCGCATCAGCATACAAAGAAAGAGTTGCAACTTTTAAGCCTATTCAGTGGCTTCCTTTTTTCCATTATTTCAGTTCTTATCATCAGGCCCTGTCTGCAGACCTGTCCACAAAATTTAAGGATCCGCTTTGCTCACAGGGAACCAGCCAGGCACTGTTTTCAGGTATATCACTACCATGCTCCCCCTTTTTCCATTTGATTGAAGCTATTCCCAATTAATTTACTTTTTCCAATCGATTAATATATCATAAGCATGTCTGGATATGGACCTTCCCGGCATTTAATACTTATTGGATTGATAATCTGCTCAATCACAGCAATAAATATTAATGCCCAGGATACAGTTCATCTCAATTCCAAAGATTCTTTATATCAGAAGGTTATTGAGCTTGAACGCACTTTTAATGAACTTAGTAAAACAATCTCGGAGCAAAAAGAGCAGGATGAGTTTGAAGCTCTTATGAATGAGGCAGAACGTCTCTCTACACAACAGGAAGAACAAAAGGTTGATATCTCAAAAAAATACTTCAGTGGAGTAAGACAACAACAGGGCTTAAATCCCAACATCAGTTTTTCCATGGACTTTTTTGGTGGAATCAGCACTTCGGATGCTGCCTCCATTATCGAACCAAGTGATATAAGCTATGGCAATAATGGTTTCTTTTTACGGGAAGCGCAGCTATCACTTGTGGCACCCCTGGATCCCTATACCAGAGCAAAGGCCTTTCTGGCGGCATCGTCCCAGGGTTTTTTTGTGGATGAAGTCTACATGGAATGGTTGAATCTTCCCCTTAGCATGAATCTGAAGGCAGGGATGTTCAAACCTGAGTTTGGATTTCTGAACAGGTATCATGACCATGCTTTGCCGCAATTTGACAGACCCCGGGTTCTTGTGGATATGTTTGGAACCGGTGGACTTGGAGGTGCAGGCCTGGCCGCAAACTTTTTGCTTCCCTCAGTGATAGCCCATTCCACATCACTGGATTTTTCTGCAATCTATGGAAACAGTACGCAAAGCTTTATGTCCGGTTCCCCTTCAGGATTCATGTTTACAGGGGTGTTGCTCAATTATTATGATCTGTCTGCAAGCTCTTATCTTGAAATCAGATTGAGCGGTGCGGCAGGTGAGAACGATTATCCGGAAGGAGGGTATAATTCCTTTGTGGGTAGTGCTGGTTTTGCATACAAATGGGCTCCGGTTGGAAGGGAGAAATACAGAACACTTGAATGGAAGACAGAATTTCTCTACGGTCGCAGGGGATATGACGAAGGGACCTATCAGAGCAAGGGATTCTATTCAAGTATTCACAATAAACTCAGCTCAAGATTCTGGGTGGGAGGCAGGATTGGGTATTCGGAAATACCCTACTCTCCTTCGCAGAGTGAATGGGACTATACTGTCTCCATTGACTTCTGGCAAAGTGAGTTTGTATTAACTCGTTTCCAGTACCAGTACAACAATCGGAATATTGACCAAAGATTTGATATAGAGGGACCCTATCCCAGTGATCATTCATTCATCATTCAGGTGGCATGGGCCATGGGACCGCACAAGCATGAAGCATATTAATAAGCTGTAAATCAAGAACTATGAAACATATACTCTTTAAAATCACTCTCGCCATCCTGATTATTTTTATCAACGGATCTTTGTTACTTTCAGGTCAGAACAGACATCAGCATCAGCACCGGCATGGAGCCGGGAACAATAAATCGCTGACCATTGTTTGTTCATTTTCAGACTACGCAAGTATAGCTGAAAGAATTGCAGGAGACCATGCTAATATCCAGTACATCGCTCATGGAGAGCAGGATCCTCATTTTGTTCCGCCAAAACCAAGTTATGCCATGATGCTCAGGGATGCCGATCTATGGATCACCACAGGGATGGACCTTGAAATCTGGTCCACCACTCTGCTGGATAAAGCCAGGAACAAACAGATCATGGACGGGGCCATTGGATTTGTATCTGTTTCTGATGGAGTGAAGATTCTTCAGAAGGTTGAAAAGGCAGACCGGACAGAGGGTGATGTCCACCTCATGGGGAATCCACACATTACTACAGGTCCTCTCAACTGGAAAGTGATCGCAACTAATATTGCCACTGGTTTGATGAAAGTGGATCCCCCCAATGCTTCCGACTACCAGTCCAATTTGACCGCTTTTAATGACGAGGTCGATCGGACACTTTTTGGTGATGATCTGGTGGAGATCTTTGGTGGAGAAATGCTTTCACGTCTTTTGAAAAACAAGACCCTGTTCACCTTTCTTGATAAGGACTACCAGGGTGAGAAACTGATCGGAAAACTGGGAGGCTGGTTAAAACAGATGGAAGCTGTAAGAGGGAAGAAGATCATTGCCTATCATAAGAACTGGATCTATTTCATCGAAACTTTCGGCCTGGACATTGTGGGATACATTGAACCCAAACCGGGTATTCCTCCCTCGGCAAAACATGTGCAGAAAATGATTCAGATTATTGAAGATCAAAATATTTCACTGATGCTTGTGGCCAGTTATTTTGAGAAGAATTCGGCTCGGATGATCGAAGAGAAGACTGGTATAAAGGCTGTCTTCCTGCCTCTTTTTGTGGGAGGAACTGAAGAGGTACAAACTAATTTCCAGCTGGTCGATTACTGGATCAATCAGGTAACAACCAATATTCAATAGTGAAGTTATGAAGGAAACGCTTTTATTCCTTGCCACGCCGATCACAGCAAGTGTTATTATGGCTGGGATGCTTGGTTATTTCGGGACACATATCCTGGCCAGGAGAATTATTTTCATTGATATTGCGGTTGCGCAGATTGCAGCCCTGGGTACCATGATCGGATTGTTGCTGGGATTTGCTGAGGAAGCAATTGAGGTCCAGATGCTTTCTTATCTGTTCACCCTGATCATTATAGGGGGTTTTGCCTTTCTAAAAAAGAATGCGCTTCCCATCCCTGCCGAAGCTGTGATAGGTATTATTTATTGTCTTGGCCTGGCCACTTCTCTGCTGCTTGCGGAAAAAATTCCGGGAGGCTCCAACTTTATTACTAAAACCATCACCGGAAATATACTCTGGGTTACATGGGACAAAGTGATCAAGCTGGGTATTTTATTTGCGGCCATCGGGTTGATCCACATCCTTCTTGGTCGGAAATTCTATGCTCTTTCAAATCAGGATTGTCATAAAGAATCAGACCTTTCGTTGAAAGAGAGGTTTTTGAACCTGCTTTTTTACATCACATTTGGAGTGGTAGTGGTTAAAGCAGTACTCATTGGAGGTATTTTCCTTGTTTTCACCCTGCTGATTGCTCCTGCGGTGGCTGCAGCCATGTTGGTTAAAACCTGGAAGGGACGTTTGCTATGGTCCTGGCTCATTGGGCTGTTTGGAACCCTGTCGGGGATTCTGATTTCCTACTGGCTGAATATATCCAACGGACCGGCCATTGTATGTGTCCTGGGCTTACTGGTCTTTGTAATGGCATTTGTTAAACTGGCAAAGCCCGCTAAAAATTAATCATCATGCTATCCAATCTACAATTCATACTGGCTCCCCTTGCTGCAAGTTTCGTGCTCTTAACCCTTACATCCTATTTTGGCATTCATGTTTTGAAACGAGAAATCATATTTATCGATATTGCCCTGGCACAGATCGCAGTGCTGGGTAGCGCCATTGCAATTTATCTCGAACACACATTTCAGCTGCACGAGGTGATGATCGGACAATTTAATCTGTCGGACTCCCTTGCCTATGTATTTTCATTGTTGTTCTGCCTTGGGGCAGCCCTTATTTTTACTTTCCTGAAAAGTCCTAAGATTAAGATTCCCATTGAGGCATTTATTGGGATCGCTTATGCTTTTGCAACCACTGCGGCGGTTATTATCCTGGATAAAGGAGCCGGAGGAGATGTTCATCTTCATGATATGTTAACGGGTGTATTGCTCTGGACCACCTGGCCACAGGTGCTCCGGCTGCTCATTGTTTTTGTGATCATTGGTGGATTTCATGCCATATACCAGAATAAGTTCATGCAACTCTCCGATAGCTACATGGGTAAATCATTACCGGACAAGAAAAACAGGAAATGGGATTTCCTGTTCTATTTTTCCTTTGGAATTATGATCATTGAATCGGTAAAAATAGCAGGCGTTCTGACTGTTTTTGCCTTTCTAATTATTCCAGCCTCCATCTCTGCTTTCTTCTCCATCCAGTGGCGGACCAGAATCATCATTGGACTGGTATCGGGACTTATTGCAGCGGTTCTGGGCTTGCATTTTTCACTTACCCTCGACCTGACCGCCTCTCCCCTGATCATCCTGTTTCTTGGGCTGATCCTGGTGGTGGGATTGCTTGTTGCAAAAATTGTAGTTAAAAAAAGACCGGCTACTTAATCACTTATTTCTTCAATTCTTCGTCAATCAGAAATGTGATGCTGTCTATATCTTCTGAAGCAAGCAGATATAATCCATCTTTTTCTTTCATGATACTGATACTTGTAAGTAAAAGATTTTGAAAATAGAAGGAATAGAGGTCATCAGGATTTTCGACCTTACCTGAGACAAGGTGTATGTTAATTAAAACCGCAGGTCCTATATGATCAAGGATAAGCTGTTGATGAACACTTTCCATCCTATTTAAATAAATATAGGTTTCTTCTAGATCCTGAAGACTGTTAAGGATGCTTGTGTTAGTTAATAATTTCGATTCCCCGCTGTTAATTAAATTCTGGTACACATTGCTGCTTCTGTTAAAGTCAGAATATTTGAAAAGATTCGGAGCTATTTGAGCCAGAGTATCCAGGTTATTTCGATCATTTTCATTAATAATCCGGACTGCGAAATTAAATTGTGTATGAAGATTTATATTGTAGTCATAATTGCCCTGTAAAACATGTTTATCATCGTTGATTCTATTGCGGATGCTTTTGTAGATATTTAATTCATTCCTTCGTTCAGTTTTTTTGATATCCCAGTTATTTATGGAAAGGGCAATTAATATACCAGCCACCACCAGCAAAATTTCAACAATTCCAAAAATAAGGTATCGTTTCATCTTGCCTTCCAGCATCTCTTTGATTCTCAGTTTAAAGAAGATCTCACTCATAAGATATTTTCCTTAAATATACATATTTATAGGAAGCCTTTTTGCTGCCCGAGTCCCTGCTGGATTCCCATCAGGGAAACCAGCAGGGTAAGGGCGATTTTTAATTTGAGCTAATCAGGGTTCCTGAGCCTTTAATGTCAGTGCTTATCCTTGGATGGCCTTTATAATAAATGTTTCCACTCCCTTTAATGGCCGCATCCAGTTTGTCTGTCACATTTACCTCGCACTCTCCACTCCCTTCGATTCGAATCCTGCAGTCAGCCACCATCAGTGGGTAGCCCATAAAACTACCGCTGCCATAAAGGTTAATATCCAGCTCAGGCTGATCGTTAAATTGGGTGATATATATATTCCCGGACCCGGAGCTTGAAGCCTCTTTTAGAGCTGGCATGGTCAGGTAGAACGTCAACTCGTAGTCAGTATAGTTTCCATTTTGCAGCTCTATAAACCAGACTCCGTTAATTACGTCAGTTTCAACACGGCTAATGATATTGGGATGACCGATTACTTTCACCTCCTGTGTCTCTCCGTAGATGATATGTACATCCGATATACCAGACTGGGCAATCCCGTTGAACTGATCCAACTGGAGGATCACCGTATCAATTTCTCCCAGACCTTCAGTCCGGTCTTTGGTACAACTCTGGGCCAACAGCCCTGCGATAAGTATTGCGACTACTATGATGTTTGATTTTTTCATGATTTCTGATTTTGATTCAATCCTAAAACAACCATATTGAAAAGTGGGTGAAAGAATGTTTAGAAAATGAGTATCTTTTGCCCGACTTAAAACAGATAGATATGAATGCGAGAAGAATGATTACAGCTGGGTTAGTTGCTTTGATGGCAACGGGTATTTTTGCACAGAACCGTGAACTAAAGGTTAAGATTGTGGACCTTAAAGATGTGTCCACTGTGGTGACAAATGTTTCTACCTCATCCTCATCCTCCTGTGACACTTCAGATTTTCCGGTATATCAGGGTTCCACCAAAACCGATGTGAATTTTGCCGATTTAAAAAGTGTAATCATCCGACACGATAAACCTGCAGAGGATTCCAACAACTACATCACCGTGGAGCTCCTCTTTAAGGATGGGAAGTCGGGTCTATATGAAATGATCAAACACATTCGTTTTACCGGGGTTGCCGAAACAGGGGATTTCAGCATAAAGGCGATTGATGTGAACATGATCGATGTGGTTGAGAAGTACTATTGATTTAGCAGCTCATAGATCTCACAGCCGGCTGTAAGCATGGCACCCAGTCCCCGCGGATCGTGATCGAAACGTTTGCGGTTCTCATAGAAATCCACATCTTCACCAATGCCTGTGCCCCGGCAGATATCTATGACCGTACCATCTTCTCCAATCTTCTCCTGCAGGGCATTCCAGCCCCGTAAAGCCTGTTCCTTATAACTTTTCTTTAACCATCCATGCCCTACCCCCCGGGCCAGTCCCAAAGTAAACATGGCCGTGCAGGAGGACTCCTCAAATGTTTCCGGATGGTCCAATACCTGGTGCCACATTCCCGACTCATCCTGGTAGTCGGCCAGGGCTTCCATATGTGTTTTATAGATCTTCAGAATAGTTTTATACTGAGGATGCTTCTTTGGCATATGCAACAGAGCTTCACTGGTGGCCCAAACAATCCATCCATTTGCGCGTCCCCACCTGACCGGAGTGGTTTCTTCCCGCATGTTGTACCAGCCATGAAAATAGAGATTGGTTGATGGATCGGAGAGGTATTTATTAAACTGGATTACCTGGCGAGCCACCTCATCATATAGCGTCTCGTCCCCATTGATCACGGCCATTCTGAGCAGGAAAGGAAGCAACATAAACAGGTCGTCTGCCCAGATCGTGGCTGGTTCAGGCTCGGGTCGACTGAATGTCTTATCTTCCAGTCGTTCCTGTTCATTCATTACATAATCATACACCCTGGATAGGATGGGATTTAGAAGCTCTGAGTCTGGTTCCATCAACTGCAACTGGGATAATGGGATAGCAGGTCCGCCCGAATCATCCAACATGGTCATCCTGTATAACCTGTGATAGCTTCCCCGCATGGCATGATAAGTAAAGTACTGCCAGCCAAAATAGGCGTCATTTTCTACCAGGTTCTGAGCAAACTGCTTTACAAATTCGTAATAGTTCTTATCACCGCTGGCCTCGTAGAGTGAGAGGATCCCCAGCATGGTGCCCCCATTGGCATAGTGCCAGTCTCCATAGGCATCCCTCAGGTAAGAGTTGGTTTCGGGGATAATCAGTTCACGCAGCATGGGTACTTCTTCTGTTACCCAGCCCATCTGTTGCCCCCCCTGCTCATAGGAGGTCCTGAATCCTGCATCCGGGGGAAAAGGAAAATCAAGGGCATTGCCATTGGCAGTATGCCATGGCCCATTGATTAACCAGTGGGAGTTGGGGTTTGACTCTGAAACCGGCACTGCATTTACAAATAATTCCTTTGCATCAATCTGATCTATGGGCAGCATAAGCAGCGATACTGGCCCACCGCTACACTTTACTCTCACCTCATTTAGGCCTTCTTCCCATTGGACAGGAATGCGTTTCTGGAAGCGGTACCTGTTGTAGGTGTATTCCTGGATATGAAGCTCCTCAGAGCTTTCCGACAGGATCTCGGCTCCATTCAGGTAAACTTTGATCTGCCCCTTAAAGGAGAGGCCCAACAATCCCGAAGCCGCCTTTTCAGAATTAAGTTTGCCGTAAGCATAATAGGCCTGATCCTTACCCAATAGGGTGGTGTGATCGATGGTAAACCGGGTAATCCCTCCATTGAAAGCAAGAGGAACCAGCTGGGTGACAAAAGAGGTTTCGCGGATAATTTTATCTGCAATTTTTTGAGTGGTTTCAAGCACCTCTGTTGGCTCCTGGGCCATCAGGCCCATGGCTGAAATGGCCAGTCCGCTTGCTATGCTAATACTTCTGAAAAATTTTGTACGGTTCATGATAAACAGGGATTTTAGTCGTGCTTGTAGATAGGGATGGCAGAGGCCCAGGAGGTACAAGCCTTTCCATTTTCACCGAGAGGCCAGTCTGAAACCAGGATCGAGCTTATAGTGGGATCTGTTTCTCCTTCAAATGAGAAGGTCAGAGAGTAGCCATCGGAAGAATGCTCTTCAAGTTTGAGGTCTATCTGTCTGCTTCCATCTTTCAATATGAACCGAGTAGCACGGGCTGAGGTAGGGTCCAGGGGGACCGAATACCATAGGGTTAAATGGTGATCCTCCAGGGTATAGCGGGTAATTCTGGGCATCTCCCTGTATGGGACCTCAGCTTCCGGAGTAACAAAGCGGAAGGGGGGGCCTTCAATCAGCTTTCCATTGTCATAAGCACCCATATCGGGAGCCTTCCCCTGATAAGCCATAATCAGTCCTTCAGAAGGAGTGCCCTTATCCAGGCAGGGCGAGTTGGCTTGCAGGTGGAAATCATTGTTGTAAGGATCCATAAACAGGGGATCGGCCACCAATCCATGCTCCTCAAATCCTTGCCTGGTCAAAAGGGCAGGAAAGGGCACATTGGAGCAATCGTAGTCAAAATGGTTATCCTTCCCCAGGTTGTAAATGCCGAAGGTATCGGATGCCTCTGAGAAACAGGCGTTGTTGAAATGCCTGATATGGTTGTTTTGCCACACATCTCTGGGACTGCCGATCATATCAAAATCCACCTGCCAGCTGTTGTTAAAAATATAGAATGGTAAGGTAAGGGATGTTTCATTGTTTGAAATCTTAAAGATGGTCCAGCCATCTTCAGATCCTGGCAGGCTCACAGCTGTGTTGCCGTAGATGTAGATATCTCCTCCGGCTACCTCCGTGATGGAGACAAAGGCATGACCATTGATCATCTGGTTGTGGTAGAAATGGAGGTTGCGGGTATGGATTTCAGGTTCCAGCACATTGTCGGAGGTGTTGCTGATTGTATTGCGGTATATTTCCACATTGGTACAGGCCAAAAGGTCCGGGTCTCCATTATTGATTTGTGACAGGCGGAATGCGTTGAATGTATTCTTGATCTGGTTATCCCTCAGGACAATCCCTCCGCTGATCTTAGTTCCCTGGAACAAGCTCCCATTGTAATGGCGATGGACCCCATGGTGGATCTCTTCCCAGGAGTAATCGCCGGATTGCGTCCATACCCGCTCATCCTGTTCCCAGGTACAATGTTCGATTAAGAAATGGTGAGATCCTCTCCCTTTGGCAAATAGTGCCCGTTTCCCGCCGGTGAGCTTGCAGTTTCGGAGCGAAAGGTAGGCTGTATTATCAGCAATGATCAGGTCGGTCCAGCAGTTCTTAATGGTGAAACCCTCAATGGAGATCCAGGCACAATTTTGCAGATAGAAGGCTTGATGGTCCAGTCCCGTTCCAGGTTCGGTCTCACCATCGATGATGCTCTTCTTCTCAGCACTCATTTGAACACCTGAGATTACGATGGGAAGGTTCTCCTGACCCATCACCTCATTCAAAACGAAAGGCCCCTGGTAAATACCGGCAGCAAAGAGAATGGTGTCTCCTGCCCGGGCAGAATTGAGAATCTCATTGATGGTGGGAGTTTCCATGGAGGGGCCGACCTCCCGAATGGCGGCACGGGCTGTTCCTATCCAGATTCCAAACAATCCGAAAATTCCCAGCAGGATAATCTTCCCTGGCTTTCTTACAATTATTGATCCTGGAGTACGGGACTTTTTCCTGGCCTTATAGGGGGAGAATGCCAGATCTTTACTGTGTGATTGGCGTTTCATTTTTGAATAAGAGTTGAATGAGAGATAAAAAGCGGCCCAAACAATAAGAAGTACCAGGGGCAAGATCATGTAATTGTTTAAGTAGAAGCCGGAAAAGGTAAGCAGGCAGTATTCTGAAGGATCGGCCGGGTTGTAGATCAGCTTGATGGGTCTACCCACCTTATACTCAAATCCCCAGGGACCATAGGCTCTATGGGTAAGGCCTTCTGCAGTAAACGGCACCTCACTTACATATTGGATCTCTCTCTCTCCTGCAATATTCTCGTGAACGATCATGGTAAATTCGGTAACCGTACCTGTGGCTCTCTCCCCAGTGGCGATCAATTTCCAATGTCTGGAGAGTGGCAAAGTGAGGATCAGCAAACAAATCCCGTAAAATGCCCATTTACTTATACTGTAGACTTTCATATTGCATTTTCACTTGGAAACGCTAATTTAGTGTAAATTCTTGCCTGTGCGAAGAAACTCTACTCTGATCCTTCTTTTGTTTCTTATGGTTTCAGGGCTGTTTGCTCAGTCCGGATCAGATTCTATTGAACTCTCCTCTTTCCGAAAAGGGAGGAACATAGTGGGATTAAGCGGTTCTATATCATCTTCTTATCTTACCAATGCCAACAACACCAATGATAATTCACAGCTAGGAAATCTCTATCGTTTTGATATCAAGCTTGGCAAGTTTGTAGCCGATAAGAATGTTGTTGGACTGCTTTTTATAGCTTCCAGGACGCAGATGATTGGATATGTCAATACCAAGGCTGAAGTTTTGGGAATAGGTCCCTGGTACAGGCTCTACCTGGGGAAAGAACCAAATATTGCATTTTATCTTCAGACCAATCTTCTTTATTCTAATTACTATGGAGCATCCGAAGGGGTGCAATCGTTTTTCACCATTGATGAAAACCTGGATGTACAGGGAATTTGGGGCGCATTGGGTATTGGATTAAGTTACGTGATGAATGATCGGGTTTCCTTTGATGTGGGATTTGAGTATAACCAGGCCCGTTACTGGGGTGCAATAAATAATAACATTACTGAAGAGAGTGATGATATTGTGCTTGATAGAGGTGGTTTTGTCTTCTCCTTTGGTTTTAATGTACTTTTTGAAAGACTGAGGAAGGATGACTAGAAGAATCGCCTGGATATTGCTTCTTTTAGTGGTGGGCACCCTCTCATGGGGCCAGGAGGATGAGGAACATCTGTTCAGAACAGATACCATGCAGGTGAATAAGAAGGTGCAGATCATCGGCTTACCACTTCTGTTTTATACACCAGAGACCAGCTTTGGAGGAGGTGGGGGATTGCAGCTGTTTTTTAACAAACAGCGCAACCTTTACAACGACCGCGTTTCAAATCTTTTTGCTACTGCTATATATACTGCAAATAAACAATTGTCCCTAAACCTGGTCCCGCAATTTTACTTTTTTGACGGCACCATGTACCTGGAAGGGAATATCCTCTACAGGATCTATCCCAATTCATACTGGGGCATTGGAGGAGATACGCCTGAGGAGGCTGAAGAGAGGTATAACATGGAAACCTTCAGTGTTCGCATTGCACTGGTCAATCGCATCCCTCCCGCGCTAAATTTCGGATTTGAGTACCAGTATGAGAATCACGTGATGCTTGAAGTCCTTGAGGGTGGTTTGCTTGATAGTGCTGGTGTTGAGGGTGCTGACGGGGCCCGGACCTCAGGTCTCTCTTTTGTGCTGGATTTGGATACCAGGGACAACATTTACTCCACCCTGGGAGGAACGTTTCTATCCTTTAAGGGGGGATTCTCGGCAAGAACATTTGGGGCTACACATGCCTACAACAAATTCTTGATTGATCTGAGAAAGTACTTTGTGATTGGAGGCAAGCATACCCTGGCCACCCAGGCATACTTTCAGTCGGTGGCAGGTAGTGTACCCTTTCAAAGCTTATCCTGGCTGGGGGGGCCTGAAAGGAACCGGGGATACTTCAAAGGACGCTACATGGATCGCATCTATATGCTCTTTCAGGTAGAGATGCGTTTGAGGATATGGTCCCGGCTTCATATCAATGGATTTGGCGCATTGGGCCAGGTAACGGGGGGGGAGAATTCAATATTTATGTACCCAAAGTTTAGTGGGGGTGTCGGTTTGCGTTTCCAGCCTCTTAAATCAAATCCCACTTTGATTCGGTTTGACTTTGGAATGAACCAGTACGGAGGTACAGGTATTTATTTCGGGGTCAATGAAGTTTTTTAAAGTCGAAAGTCTGTAATGTCAAAAGTCTATAAAGTGTAAACAAAAAAAGAATTTCCATGAAAAAAAGCGAACTAAGTCTTGTACTGGCTGGTATGTTAGTACTAATCACAGGAACTCTCTCTGGAATTGATCCCAATGATACAAGGCTGCTTGAGCAACCTGCCATCAGCCAGGATCACATAGCATTTATATATGCCCACGATCTTTGGGTGGCCAATGCAGATGGCACTCAACCCAGGCGATTAACAGTGGACGAAGGGGTGGAATCGCGACCCCACTTCTCACCAGATGGAAAGACCATTGCCTTTAGTGCCGAATACGATGGGAATACCGATGTGTTTACATTGCCGGTGGAGGGAGGAGTTCCCAAAAGACTTACCTGGCATCCCTTCCCGGATTTGACCTCCGGATTTACACCCGATGGCAGCAGTGTACTCTTCCTGTCTCAACGCACTGTTTTTTCCAATCGGTTTTCTGAACTATTTACGGTTCCCCTGGAGGGAGGTTTTCCAGAAAAACTGATCATTCCCAATGCCTTTCACTCCACCTACTCGCCTAATGGATCTCACATGGCCTATACGCCCTTTCGGGATGTTTTCCGGGAGTGGAAAAACTACCGTGGAGGAACCATGTCCACCATCTGGATTTTCTCCTTTGGGGACCATTCCAAAACCGAAATTCCAAAGCCTGAGGGGGGGAGCAATGACATCGATCCCATGTGGATCGGAGAGGTGATCTACTTTTTAAGTGATCGCAATGGAGAGTTTAACCTCTTTTCCTTCCATACCAGTACCAAAGAGGTGAAGCAATTAACCCAATACGATGATTTCCCCATCATCAGTGCATCCAACCATGGGGAGAAAATTATCTATGAACAGGCAGGCTACCTGCATACCTTTAATCTGGGCAATGCATCAAGCCAGAAGCTCACTGTGGGTATCGCCACCGATCTGTTGGAGTTACGCCCACGTTACGTTGATGGAGGCCGTTACATCAGATCAGCCCATATTTCTCCCTCCGGAGCCAGGGCAGTTTTTGATTTCAGGGGTGAAATCTTAACTGTACCAGCCGATAAGGGAGATCCACGGAACCTAACCCAGACCACCGGAGTGCATGAGAAGTATCCGGCCTGGTCGCCCGATGGCAAGAGTGTAGCCTATTTTTCAGATACATCGGGGGAGTATATGCTTCATATCAAATCCCAGGATGGAAAGGGAGAGGCCAGGGCCCTTCCGCTAACCGGAACTGGCTTTTACTCAGATATCAGGTGGTCGCCCGATAGTAAGCTGATCACCTATGTGGACAATGGTAGAAACTTCTACATCATGGATGTGACCAATGGGGGGATCAGTAAAATTGATGCTGATGAGCTTTACCAGCCCGGGCCTTTCAGAACCTTTCATGGCGACTGGTCCACCGATTCGAAATGGGTGACCTATACCAAACTTACTGCCACCAATTTTCAACGGGTATTTCTCTATTCGGTAGATGCAAATAAGTCCTATGCTGTTACAGACGGACTGAGTGATGCCACCGAACCTGTATTTGACACGGAAGGCAAGTACCTCTATTTCTTTGCCTCCACCGATGCAGGACCTGTGGTTAATTGGTTTGATATGTCCAATGCAGATATGGATATGACCCGTAATATATACCTGGTCACTCTTCAAAATGAAACCCTGAATCCTTTTGCCCGGGAGAGTGATGAAGAGGAAGTGAAAGAGGAAGATGCTGAAAAGGAGGAAGCGGATGAAGATGGAGACGAAGAGAAAGAGGAGGAGAAGGAAGAACTCCTGAAGATTGACCTGGATGGAATCCAGAACAGAGTCATAGATATTCCTGTAAGTGCAGGAAGCTTTTATGGATTGGGTTCGGCCAAGGAGAACCAGGTACTCTATATTAAGAGTGAGGCAGGGAAAAGAACCATGCATGCCTATGACATTGAAGAGCGGGAAGATGAGGAAATTGCCGAGATGGATATGTACATATTGTCAGCTGATGGTAAGAAAATGCTCTACAGCAAGGATCGGAGTTGGGGCATTGCAGATGCCGGGGCAAAACCAAAACCCGATGAAGGAAACATCAATACGGGCAGCCTGGAGGTGAAGATGGATCCCCTGGCCGAATGGCCACAGATCTTTGATGAAGCCTGGCGCATCAACCGGGACTATTTTTATGATCCGGGAATGCATGGTGCCGATTGGCCTGCCATGAAAGAGAAGTATGCTCAGTTTCTGCCCCACCTGGCCTGTCGGAGCGACCTGAACAGGGTGATTATGTGGATGTGCAGTGAGCTGGCAGTGGGCCACCATCGCGTAGGTGGAGGAGAACAGCTGGGTGATCCCGACAGGGTACAGGGAGGTTTGCTGGGAGCAGACTTTGTGGTGGAGAATGGACGCTACAAGATTGCTAAAGTATTTGAAGGATTGAACTGGAATCCGGATTTGCGTTCACCACTAACGGAACCCGGTCTAAATGTAAAAGCCGGTGAATACCTGCTAGCAGTTAATGGGGTGGATCTGACCACCGAAAAAAACCTGTATGAGCCTTTTGAGAATACTGC
>RCNC010001209.1_pt1 | contig 17277 bp, 16 predicted proteins | sample 2041301 | NCBI WGS metagenome assembly RCNC01 (sample SAMN09708231, study PRJNA481090) | Marine sediment metagenome, whole genome shotgun sequencing project. | biome: marine sediment; feature: ocean; material: sediment; isolation source: Sewage treatment plant 13A marine sediment (STP13A) ... | reverse complement strand
TGAATCGGCGAGGATAGGTTGCAAGTCCGCGCAGGTTTTGAGCATTCCCCGAGCTAAGGGGAGGGTGGTTAACGGATGCTTAAACCGTGGCGATTTTCACTTTAATCATCGTCCAGCAGAATGCGCGCGGCATTGCCCTGCTCGTCATCATATTGATCAGAGCGGACGGTCCAGATGAAAGCGACTAAGCCGAGAGCGCCCAAAATAAGCGAGACGGGAATGAGAATGACGAGAACGTTCATTTTGAAAACCTTATGCGTTGGGCATTAAGCAAGACGGTAATGGAAGAGGCGGACATTGCCAAGGCGGCGGCCAGTGGTGTGGCGTATCCTGCGAGTGCGATTGGGATTGCGATCGCGTTATAGAGGGCTGCGATGGCAAAGTTTTCTTGTGACAGGCGGCGGGTCATGCCCGCGATGCGCAGCAGGAGGGGAATGTCTGCAAAGCTGTCTTTGAGGATTACCACGTCCGACGCACTCCGCGAGGCGTCGAGAGCGGTTGCGGGCGCGATGGAGGCGTGGGCCGCGGCAAGGGCCGCAGTATCGTTGAGGCCATCCCCGACCATCAAGACACGCTCACCCTCGTGGGCCAGTTTGTTGAGATAGGCGAGTTTCGCATCGGGGCGCACGTCGGCAGTGACGGGCAGGTTCAATTGTGCGGCGAAGCGCTCGGCAGGTTCTTTTGCATCTCCGGTGACGATTTCGCAGGGCTGGGTGAGGTCCTTGAGGGCGGCTTGGATACCCTCCCGCGGGGCCTCTGCGGCGCCAATTTGGCGCGGGGATGCAGTACCGATGCACAGGCCCAGATCGTCAAAGTCCGCCCCAAGCCATGCGCCGCGCCCGAGAGCAACTTTTGTCCCGTTCAAAACGCCCTCGATGCCTTGGCCGGCTGTCTCGACAATGGCCTCGACGGGGGCGGCGGGTATGTCACCGACCGCTTTTACCAGCGCACGGGAGAGCGGGTGATGGGAGGCTTGGGCCAATGCTTTTGCGACTGCGCGCTCCGCTTCGGTGAAGCCTGTGGGCAAGATCACGGAGGGCGTGCTGAGCGTGCCTGTCTTATCAAACACCACGCGGGTGATTTCGGCCAAACGCTCCAGCGCAGTGGCGTGTTTGACCAGATAGCCTAATGAGAACAGGCGGCTGATCGCGGCGGTGGAGACCGCAGGCACGGCAAGCCCCAAGGCGCAGGGGCAGGTGATGATCAGCACGGCAATCGCCACGTTGAGTGCGTGACGGATATCGCCATCATAGACCACCCAACCGACAAAGGCGAAGAGCGCCAGAAGGTGTACGGCGGGCGCATAGATTTGTGCGGCGCGGTCAGCGAGGGCGGTGTATTTGTTGCGGCTGTTCTCGGCCAGCTCCACCATGCTGGCCATGCGGCGCAGAGTGGTGTCATCGCCCACGGCAGTGGCGCGCAGGGTGAGGGGAGCGGCCACGTTGATTTCGCCCGCTTGGAGCATGGCGTCTCTAGTCACATCCACGGCTGCAGATTCGCCAGTGAGAAAGGAGCGGTCCATGAGTGCGTGATCGGACATAAGCGCACCGTCGACTGGGACGCGCGCGCCTGTGGGGACGGTGATCACATCGCCTATGGCGAGCTGGGAAACGTTGATGGTTTGCGTGATTCCATCGCTCACGCGCTGGGCGGTTTGCACCTCGAGGGCGGTAAGCTCCTTGGCGGCGGAGCGTGCGGCACTGCGGGTGCGGTGATCCATGAACCGGCCAATAAGCAGGAAGAAGGTGAGCGACAAAGCCGCGTCAAAATAGGCGTGCTCACCACTGTTCAGCGTCTCGTAGAGGGACATGCCAGCGGCGAGCAGGATCGCAAGCGAGATCGGGACGTCCATGTTCAGACGGCCCACACGCAGTGCGGTCCATGCGTTTTGGAAAAATGGTTGGGCGGAATAGGCGACCACGGGCAGGGCGATCACCGCAGAGATGAGATGGAACAGATCGCGGGTGGCATCCGTGGCACCGGACCAAACAGAGATCGATAACAGCATGACATTCATCATGGCAAAACCCGCTACGGCCATGCGGGTCAGTAGGGCGCGCCCGACAGTATCGTGTGCAGTGTTGAGGGCCTCCAGATCAAGCGGGTAGGCGTCGAAGCCCAAATCGCGCAGAGCGGTCTCGATGCGCGCCGGATCCATCGTGCCGGATACCGACAAACGCTTGAGCGACAGGTTTACGCGTACGGCACTCACGCCGTTGATACCCGACAGGCCACGCTCGACCTTGCCGATGCAGGCGGCGCAGTGGATGTCGGGCAGAGAGTATTGCAGCTTTGGCGCTGTCTGGTTGGAGCCATCTTTGAAATCCTGCGGCAGCGGAACACCCGCGCAGGCAGGACAGGCGCCACTCACTTGGAATCTCGCAGGATGATGCGTTGCTGGAACAATGTGCCGTCTTGTGCGCGCAGGCGCAGCCGCAGGTTCCAGTTTCCGACGCCTGCATCTACTTGGGCGCGCATGGCACGGCCGTCAAAGATGAAGTCGGGGGTCTCGTCAAACTGGATATTGGTGGCACGGCCAAAGGTGGCGGATTCCACTTCCACGTCGATGGGTTTGCCGTCTTCAAGCACGAAGAGCGAGAGGGTGTGGTTTTCCAATGTGGCCGAGACGTCCCAACCGAGTGCCAACTGTGCGGTGCGCTCTTTGTCGAACGATTGGCTGGCGACATAGGAGTTTTTGACTTCCAGTCCGGGGAAGGTTTTGACAGCTTGAAAGGCGAGTGTCAGGTTCACGGCAATGATCACGCTGAATGCGGCTGCGAACCCTGCAAATACGTGCCACCCCTTTATTTCGCCTTTTGTCCCAGTGTTTAAGTCGCTCATTGGGTTTCCTTTCCGTTGAATATGGTTGTCTGGCTCGCGCTCTCGCCGCTGCTCAGGTCTTCGACCCAGATGCGCAGCGGGGTGCTGTTTGTGCTTGCAGCAGGGTCCTGCGGACGTGCGGTGATGTAGACGCGTTGCAGGACGGTGGTGTCTGCGGGGATGTCGATGAACAGCACGTCTGCGCGGCCCTCAAGGCTGATGCGCAAAATCTCGTCGCTGGTCAGGCTGAGCTGGAACTGGCGGTCATCGCCGGATTTGTTGCGCAGGCGCACGTCATAGATGTTGCGGATGGAGCCGTCCGATTGCAGCACATACTGAGGGTTGCGCACCGGGCTTACCGTCAGCTCAATATCGGAGCGGATGAACAGCGCATAGATTAACGCGAGACCGATGGAGGCCCACATGATGGTGTAGAGAATGGTGCGGGGACGCAGGATATGGCGCCACAGCGGAGCAGGGGGCTGGCCCGAGCGTTCCGCGTCTTCGTCCGAGAGGGCGATATAGTCGATCAGGCCGCGTGGCTTGCCGATTTTGTCCATCACATCGTCACAGGCGTCGATACACAGCGCGCAGGTGATACATTCCATCTGCTGACCGTCGCGGATGTCTATGCCCATGGGGCAGACGTTCACGCAGGCCATGCAATCAATACAGTCGCCGTGCTCTTCCTCTACCGGAGCGCTGATGGTGGCGGTGCCGCCCGAGAGTTGGATCGGCGCATTTGGATAGGGGGTACCTGCATAGCGGGCGGTTTGATCGCCACCAGCTGCTTGGGCTTCGCGCTCTGCCTTTTCGGCGGTGGCGCGGTCGCGTTTGCGTACGTTGCCTTTGCCACGGGGCTCTCCGCGCCATTCGCGGTAGGCGACAGTGATCGTGTCATTGTCCATCATCGCGGCCTGAATGCGCGGCCACGGGCAGGCGTAGATGCAGATTTGCTCCCGCGCGAAACCACCAAACAGAAAGGTCGTCGCGGTGAGTATCGCGATGGTGATATAGGCGGCGGGATGTGCGGTGAGGGTCAGCAGGTTCATCAGCAAGGTGGGCGCATCGGCAAAGTAAAAGACCCAAGCTCCGCCTGTCGCTATAGCGATTGCCATCCAGACGATCCATTTGGTGATCCGCAAGCGCCACTTGTGAAGGTCCCACTTGCTTTTCCACAGGCGCACCCGCGCGTTGCGGTCACCCTCGATCCAGCGCTCTACCAATATAAACAGATCGGTCCAGACTGTTTGGGGGCAGGTATAACCGCACCAAACGCGTCCCAGTGCAGAGGTAAAGAGGAACAGGCCAAGGCCCGCCATGATCAGCAGCCCTGCGACGAAATAGAATTCATGGCTCCAGATCTCGATCCAGAAAAAGTAGAAACGACGGTTTGTCATGTCGATGAGGACGGCCTGATCGGGAAGGTTCACACCACGGTCCCACCTGATCCACGGGGTCAGGTAATAGATGCCCAGCGTAACGGCCATAATCCACCACTTAAACGTGCGGAAGAATCCGGTCACTTTACGCGGAAAGATAGGCTCCTGCGCTTTGTAGAGCGATGGTGGGGGTGTGGCAGTCATGTGAAAATTCCCTGTTCGCACGCTCATCTTAGGGCTAACCAAGATGGATGTGTTGATCTGAATCAAAAAAATCCCGAAACAGCATGTTTTGCGAACAGGGCCGTTCCGGGACTAAAAGCCGCCAGTTAGGGCCGGCGACCTTGTCTGTTTACTCGCCGCCGCCCAGTCCGTGGACATATGCGGAGACAGCGCGCACGTCTTCTTCTAACAAACGCTGACCCCATGCGGGCATCACGCCAAAGCGGGCGTTGACGATCGAGTAGGTGATGGTCTCGCGGTCCCCGCCATAGAGCCAGATGGCATCGGCAAGGTTGGGTGCACCAACCTCTGCGTCGCCTAGTGCCGTTTCGCCGTGGCATGCAGAGCAGTTGTCGGCATAGATTTCCGCGCCAGTTGTTGCCATGGCGGCATCATGCTCGGGGCTGGACAGGGAGATCACATATTCAACAGTTGCTGCGATCTCTTCGTCCTCAAGAACATCACCGAAGGCGGGCATTTGGGACCAACGGGCGTCCTCGTCAGTATCGTTGCGGATGCCGTGATCGATGGTCTGGGCGATCTGCTCCATAGTACCACCCCAGAGCCAGTCATTGTCTAGCAGGTTGGGATATCCTGTTGCACCCGCAGCACCAGAGCCGTGACACTGTGAACATTGAGCGCGGAACACCGCACCACCGCGTGCTACTGCATACCGGTTGAGGTCGGCATTTTCTGGCAAAGTCGCCATATCGGCCTCAAGCAGAGCCTTCACAAGCGGCGCATTCTCTGCCTTGTGCTCTTCAATGTCGCGGGCGACATTCGCACGGGTCGACCACCCCAAGACACCTTCGGTTGCCCCTGTAACCATGGGCCATGCAGGGTAGGCGATGACATAGCCCACGCCCCAGATTATGGTTAAATAGAGGCACCAGAGCCACCAGCGCGGCAGGGGGTTGTTTAGCTCTTCGATGCCATCCCAGCTGTGACCAGTGGTCTCGACGCCGGTTTCTTTGTCAACTTTGCGGTCAGCCATTGGACAGTCCTTTCATCGGATCGATTTTGGTTGCACGGTCGCAATCAGTGCAACCGTCCGAACATTTCTTGACGATGACATCATCGCGCAACGGGATCATGCTTGCGTCTTCGCGGGCTTTTGACTGACTGGGCAGGAATGCGAAGATGCAGGCACCGATGAAGAAGCTGAATATGCCAAGCATAACCCAGCTGTCAGCGATTTCTCGCAGGAGGGAATAAGTATCCATAATATGCCTCCTATCGGCTTGCGGCGGGTGTGAAGGTCGAGAAATCGACCAGCGTGCCCAGCATTTGCAGGTATGAAATCAGCGCGTCCATCTCGGTCAGCTGCGGCTGACCATCAAAGTTGGATATAACGGCACCGGGGTAGCGTGCCAGCATGTCGTCGTAGTCGGAGTCAGGATCAGCCTGAACCTCGAAGTCGACTTTTGCCTGTTCGATCTGCTCGTCCGAGTAGGGGACGCCCACAAAGCGGTGGGTTTTGATCAAATCCTGAACATATTCGCCGTCGATTTTGACGTCAGACAGGAAGGCATACTTTGGCATGATGCTTTCGGGCACAACCGATTGCGGATCCTTCAGGTGGTCAACGTGCCAAGCATCGGAATACCGACCCCCCACACGCGCCAGATCAGGCCCTGTACGCTTTGACCCCCATTGAAACGGGTGATCATACTGCGATTCTGCCGCCAGCGAGTAGTGGCCGTAGCGCTCGACTTCGTCGCGCATGGGCCGGATCATCTGGCTGTGGCAGGTATAGCAACCCTCGCGGATGTAGATGTCGCGCCCGGTCAGCTCCAGCGGGGAGTAGGGGCGCATGCCGTCTACATCCTCGATGGTGTTTTCCAGCCAGAAGAGAGGCGCGATTTCCACAATCCCACCGATGGAGACCACCAGAAGCGAGCCAACCAGCAGTAAGGTCGGGCTACGTTCCAGGATGGCATGTTTATCAAGAAAGGCCATGATGGGTTCCTTATTCTGCTGGTGTTGCGTTGGCGTTCGGGACGGCGGCGTTTGCGGGTGTTGCCCCGCGGATGGTCATGAACATGTTCCAGACCATCACCAAGGCGCCGCTGAGGAAGAGAACCCCACCCAGACCGCGTACCACATACATCGGGAACTTAGCTGAGACAGTGTCGGCAAAGGAGTTCACAAGGAAGCCTTGATCATCCACTTCACGCCACATCAAACCTTCCATGATGCCGGTGACCCACATGGACGCCGCATAAAGAACGATGCCGAGGGTGGCCAACCAGAAGTGCCAGTTGATTGCGGACATTGAATACATCTTTTCGCGGCCCCACAGACGTGGTGTCAGGAAGTAGATGCAAGCGAAGGTGATCATACCGTTCCAGCCAAGTGCGCCGGAGTGGACGTGACCAATGGTCCAGTCAGTGTAGTGCGACAGGGAGTTCACAGCGCGGATCGACATCATCGGACCCTCGAATGTGGACATACCGTAGAAGCCCAAGGAAAGGACGAACATCCGCATGATCGGATCGGTGCGCAACTTGTCCCACGCGCCTTGCAGCGTCATCAGACCGTTGATCATACCGCCCCATGAAGGCATCCAGAGGATGATCGACATCACCATACCCAGCGTGGAGGCCCAGTCGGGCAGCGCTGTGTAGTGCAGGTGGTGTGGACCGGCCCAGATATACAGGAAGATAAGCGCCCAGAAGTGGATGATCGACAGTTTGTAGGAATAGACCGGACGGCCCGCCTGCTTTGGCACGAAGTAATACATCATGCCAAGGAAACCCGCAGTCAGGAAGAAGCCAACGGCGTTGTGGCCGTACCACCACTGGGTCATTGCATCCTGCACGCCAGAGAAGACCTGCACGGATTTGGAACCCCAGATGCTGACAGGAATACTCAGGTTGTTAACCACATGCAGCATTGCCACTGTGACGATGAACGCGAGGAAGAACCAGTTGGCTACATAAATGTGCTTTTCCTTACGCTGGAAAATCGTGCCCATGTAGATGAGCAGATACGTGAGCCAGACAACGGTGAGCCACAGATCGACGTACCACTCGGGCTCGGCGTATTCTTTGGATTGCGTGGCGCCCAGCAGATAGCCGGTGGCGGCCAGAACGATGAACAACTGGTAGCCCCAGAAGACGAACCATGCGGTGTTGCCACCCCACAGACGTACGCCGCTGGTGCGTTGCACCACATAAAGCGATGTTGCGATCAGGGCGTTGCCGCCAAACGCAAAAATCACCGCACTTGTGTGCAGCGGGCGCAGCCGTCCGAAGTTTGTGAAGGGTTGGCCCCATTCAAAATTCAGTTCGGGGAATGCAAGTTGGAAGGCGATAAGTGTGCCGACCAGAAACCCTGCGATGCCCCAGAACGCGGTTGCGATCACGCCTGCGCGGATCACACCGTCAAAATAAATACCGTCATGTTCCATTGTCGCTTTTGCGGGTTCACCTGTGTTTCGCAACACATAGATAAACATCACAAATGCGATCACCATGATCAGCAATGCATGTACCTGATACGCCAGATCACGCGCCCAACTGCTGGCGATTGCCGCAAAGACGGTGACCAGCCCTAAAAGGATGATTTTCACATAGTCCATAAAATGCCCCTAAATAACTCAGAGCACCAATAGACGCTCCCGTTCGCGTGATCTTACTAGGCCGCGCTGGAGCGGCTTTCCTTGATCTAAATCAAGAAACGGACGGATTGCAAATTTTTGAGGGATTTAGGACAAAATTCCGCCGTCTGAATCGTCGCCTGTGGCGTTTCGCAGGGCCAATAGATCAATAACTTCAATCTCTTTGCGCCCGGAGAGGGTAATCACACCCTCCTTTTTCAGCGCGTTGAGTTGACGCGAGACTGTCTCGAGCGTGAGGCCAAGGTAGTTCGCGATCTGGTCGCGGGTCATTGGCATCTCGAGGGTGCCGTCCGCATCGGGATTTCCCGCAATTTTGCGCTGGGCCAGCATATCAATGAAAGTTGCGATCTTTTCGCGGGCCGTTTTGCGGCCCAACAGCAGCATCCAGTCGCGCGCGGCGTCCAACTCGTCCAATGCCAGCTCCATCAGGCGCCGGGCCACACGAGGGGTTTCCTCGACCAAACGCTCGAATGGTTTGATCTCGAACCGGCACAAAACAACATCCGTGGTTGCCACCACATCAAATTCGACTTCCTTGCGGCCGGGCCGCCCGATGAAATCCGATGCCAGCAAGAGGCCCACCATCTGTGTGCGCCCGTCTTCAAGAGTTTTGGACAGGCTCGCCACGCCTTCAACAAGAGAAGCCACATATTCCAGCGGCTCGCCGCGCCACATAATCGTCTCGCCAGCTGCGTATTGCTTGTAGGATTTCATACCTTCGAGCTGCGCCAACTCGTCGTCGTCGCAACGGGCACAGACGGCACGATGGCGAATAGGGCACTCGTTGCAGCGCACTGCGGTGAACTTCATTTTATTCATTTGTTGATCTGCATCAAAGTTGTTGGCTATAGATTCTAGTTTAACGAAATTATGAAAAATATTGAACCCCTTATCCGGCACGGCTTGTTCGATGCGAAAGTTCCACGCTACACCAGCTATCCGCCTGCGAACCATTTCCAGAACGGGATCGGCCAGCGCAACCAGCTGGAGTGGCTCGAGATGGTTGAGGAGGGGGAGGACGTATCAGTCTATTTCCACATTCCTTTTTGCAAACGCCTATGCTGGTTCTGTGCGTGCCGTACGCAAGGGACGCAAACGATGCGACCTGTCGAGGCGTATGTTGATGTATTGCTCAAGGAAATCAGTGCAGTAGTCGCACATTTGCCTGAGGGCATTGCGATGAGCAGGCTGCATTTGGGGGGCGGAACGCCGACGATCCTGACGCCAAAAATCATGAGTAAACTGCTGGATGCCGTGTTTGACGCGTTCAAACCCTCTGCGGATTTCGAGTTTTCGGTTGAGATTGACCCCACTGAGGCTTTGCCGGAATTGCTCGGGACACTGGTGGATTACGGGATGAACCGCGCCAGTATCGGCGTTCAGGACTTTGATCCAAAGGTTCAGGCGGCAATTGGCCGCATGCAGTCGCTGGAGCAAACCACGGAAGTTTTGACGTATTTGCGGGCGCGCGGCGTGGAGGCGATCAACCTTGATCTGCTTTATGGCCTGCCGTTCCAGACGCAGGAGAGTTTCCGCACCACGCTGGATCATGTGATCGCGATGGATCCCGACAGGCTTGCGATCTATGGCTATGCCCATGTGCCGTGGATGTCCAAGCGGCAGGTGTTGATCAAGGAAGAAACGCTGCCTGACACGATGGCGCGATTCGAGCTGGCCAATATTGCCCATGATGTATTGACCGCCAAAGGGTTCATGCCCATCGGGATCGACCATTTCGCGAAGACGACGGACAGCCTGTACCATGCGGACCAAACCGGCGGGCTGCGGCGCAATTTCCAAGGCTATACCGATGACCCAAGCTCGACATTGATTGGGTTTGGAGCTTCTGCGATCTCGCACTTCAAGGGGGGCTACCAGCAAAACGCGGCAGCAACCTCTGCATATCAGGAACGGGTGCTCGCCTCAGGGTTTGCGGGGCATAAAGGCTACCAAATGACGGCCACGGATGATGTGGTTGCGGCAATGATCGAAGAGTTGATGTGCAGCTTTTCCTTCCCGACGCAAGAGCTGCAAGAGCGGTTCCCCGAGCAAAGCACCGTAGTCCGTCAGACGGCAGTATCGCTCATGTCGCAATATCCGGACGTATTTCGCCTGACAGCGGGCGGGTTGGAGATGCTGGCGGGGACCTATGCGCTGGTGCGGGTGGTGGCGAGTTATGTGGACCGCTTTACCGCTGAGGGCGTGGCGCATGCTACCGCGATCTAGGGCGCGAATTTAGGTTTTTGCAGTATTGAATTGCAAAGAGGGGGCAGATTTTGATCTGCCCCCTCTTTGTCATGTCTTGCGGCATCTGGCTCCGCTAGTTCTGGATGGTCTCAAGGTAGTCGAGCAAAGCGATCATATCCTCGGCAGAGATTTCACCAGCGGGTGTTCCCTTCTTCGCGGCATGCTCAAGCCCGACTGTGCCGAACTCTGGCATGGCTGCATCGGGGTCTTCCTTCTCGATCTGGCCCAGGACAAAGCGTTGGACAAAGGCGCGCGGGAAGGCACCATCATTGCGCGTGGTGAGCCCTGTGATGTCGGGAGGTGTCATGCCAAGGCCAAGCGATGCGGCCCCTGCGCCATCTCCTGCAGGCCCGTGGCAGGCGGAGCATTCCTTGGCAAAAATGGTCTCGCCCCGCTCAACACTGGCGAGATTGAGGGCAGGGCCAGAAGATTGGGCGGGCATCGAGCCTGTGGAGCAGGCGCCCAAAGTGGCGATACAGGCAAGCGGGATGAAAAGGCTTTTGGGGAATGACATATGGGGTGGCCCTCCGGGGTCTGTAGCGATCAAGTGACTTCGTGGCCGCTGTGTCAAGCGAGTATGGTCTGTGCCCGCGGGGCTGGCATTGATGTGTATCAAGGGCGATCATAGAATTCGGATGCCCTAGGGTTGCTGTGCAACAAGCCGCCAGAAGGGGGCCTGCTGCACATTGGATTTAGCTGACTTGCGCCTTGAGGACGCGGCGCAGGATTTTGCCAGAGGCGGATTTTGGGATTTCATCCACAAATGTCACCTTCTGCACCAGCTTGTATTTCGAGAGCGTCTTGGCCATGTGCGCCTGAATATCCTCCAAAGTGAGGCCAGCGTTCGTGGTCACGACAAAGGCGATGGGCAATTCGCCCGCCTCGTCATCGGGGATGCCGATCACGGCGGCGTCCGTAATGTCCGCGTGGGTCACAAGGTTAGCTTCAAGCTCGGCAGGGGCGACCTGAAAGCCCTTGAACTTAATCAACTCTTTGAGGCGGTCCATGATGAACATATAGCCGTCTTCGTCGATATAGGCGATGTCACCTGTCTTGAGCCAGCCATCCTCGGTGAGGGTTTCTTGGGTGGCTTTCTCGTTGTTGAGGTAGCCTTTCATCACCTGCGGTCCTTTGATCCACAGCTCCCCTTCGGTGCCAGCGGGCAGGTCCTCGCCGCTGGTCGGGTCCACGATGCGGCACTGGGTGCTCGGCAGGGCCAGACCGGATGCGCCTGATTTAGGGGCTCCCGCAGGGGTCGTGTGAGAGACCGGGCTGAGCTCGGTCATGCCGTAGCCTTGGACCGCGATGCAGTTGAGGCGTTTGCCCACCGCGTCTGAGACTTCGCCGCCCAAGGGGGCCGCACCCGAGAAGATTTGCTCGAGCTGGCTGAGGTCGTAGTTGTCCACGATGGGATGTTTGGCAAGGGCAAGGGCCACAGGTGGAACGATCCACATGCGGCGTGACTTGTAATCCTGGCTGATCTTCAAAAACAGCTCCAGATCAAAGCGTGGCATGGTCACCAATGCACCGCCGCCTGCGAGATGGACGTTCATCAGTACGTTCATGCCGTAGATGTGGAAGAACGGCAGGAAGGCAGCAGCAACTTCGCCGGGTTTGAAACCGGCACTGATCAGGATTTGATCGACGTTGACTACCAGATTGCGGTGGCTCAGGCGCACCCCTTTGGGCAGCCCAGTGGTGCCGGAGGAATAGGGCAGTACGACAGGGTGTTCGTCCAAATCGACGGGAACCTGCGCATCAATCGGTGCGCCGTAGTAGGCCGAGAGCGGTTCGACCCCCTCAGGCGCATCGCCTATGACTACCACGGTTTGGCCTGCGGCATCCTGCGCGCCCTGTTGGGCCGTCTCAAGGAACATCGGGATGGTGATGAGGATATCGGCATTGCTGTCGCGTAACTGGTGGGCGACCTCGGAGGCAGTATAGGTCGGATTGATCGTAGTGATCGTGCCGCCCGCCCATGCAACAGCATGAAATACCACACAGTAATGTGGCAGGTTAGGTGACATCAACGCCACGGTTTTGCCCGCGCCCATGCCGCGTGCTGTGAGGCCCCCGGCGAGTTGTTTGACTTGGGTCATGAACTCAGCCGCGCTCATGGCTGTGCCGGTCATCCCGTCGGTGAGGACCATCTCGTCCGGACGGGTTGCGAGGTTTTCGAAGACGCGTTCGGTAATGGATTGGTCGCGCAGAGAAATATCTGCAGCGGCGGTTTTATATGTCATATGGTTCTCTCCCTGAGACATAATCTTAGGCAGAGAGAAGAGGGGGTGTCCAGAGGCGGGATTCAGGTTGCGGTGGTGACGGGGCCTTCATCGGTAAAGACGATCCGCTTGCCATCAGCGATCTCGCGTTTGAACAGGGCTGCGATGATGCGCAGGGCGTCGTCCTGACCTGCTGCGGCAAAGCGCGAAGCAGAGGAGACGCGCAGATTGTTGATGAACCCCTGGGCGGCATGCGCCCAGATCATCGGGTGAAGCTCTGTCAGGTGTTCACGCACGATCCAATCTGCACAGGCGGCGATTTGAGCGCGGGTATAATCGGCGGCATCATTGCCAGAATGCGCCTGACCCATGGTATTGGCGCAATACGCGGCCAGCAGGTTGACGGTATGCGGGTCGGGTCGGTGGCGTATGATGTCGCGTAAACCCTCGATAAAGAATTGCAGGTCAAGGCGCGCGCAGGCCTCGTCATCCACGCTGATCGCGTCGAACATGACCCAAGTGTATCCACCTGCGCCCCATTCATCTCGTGTGCGGACTGCCGTGCGCCGCGCCTCAAGCTCGAGAGCGGCGAAAGAGCCGTACCAGCGGGGCAGCATATGTGTGCCAAGCGCGCGAAAGGGGGCCACATTTTTCGAATTGAGATCAATCAGCGCCTCGTAGCGGTCTGCGACAGCTTCAGTGTTGTAATTCTCGCCGCCCAAAAGGGCGCAAGCGGTGCTGGCCAACAGGGCGGAATCGACTGGCGCCCCGTCAAAGGAGTCAACGATATCGCGGGCGCGGGCGAAATGCGCCTCAAAGGCTTCGCGGTTGCGGGGCGCAATTTCAACGTCCCACCCGATGCCGCGCCATGACCATGCGATGTCGATGTGGGCCTGCGCGACGATGCACCCGATCACATAGTTGTCGGAATGATCCTCGAGAACGTATTCAAGTGCCTCGATACCGTTTATCATTGGGGCATCTTTTTCGGGCACGCGGTCCAGCAGGGCGTGCTCGATCGCAAGAACCACGTCGGCGCGCGCGCCGAAGGCCATGAGTTCCGCCACGCACATGCCACCCGGTGTCATGGTCCGGTCGCGGTCTGCGGTTTTGATGAGGGTGATAAGCTTGTCCCAGTCCTCCTGGCGGACCAAACGCAATGCGCGGTTTTGATGGTTGTCACGCAGCCGCTCTTCGCGGGTAGGATCGGGACAGGGAATGGAAAGATTGTTCAGCGCGTTGTTGCTGGTTTTGCACTGCACGGGCTTGTTCTTGAGGCGGCTCTTCTGTTCGGTCAGAGCGCTATTCTCCGCTTCAAGCGCGACTGTCGGCATTTGATCTGCAGGTGCGGATTCTGCTGTCTCGATCTTTCGAAATGGTGATGGTGTGGCAGTTTTTTCGGGATCGAGCATTTCAGGACGCATATCGTCACTGGATACAATATCTTCCATTTCCGTCGCATCCACAGATCGGGCGATCCAGCGGTTGCCGGGCAGTTTGCGAAAAAGGGATGCCAGATGCGTCATACATTAATCCGTGAGTTAGTGAGCAGAATGTCGTGGTGTGGTTATCGCCAGTCATTGGGGCGGCAACGTGGCGCAAGGGCGGTTAAGTCGCGATATTCAATGGGCTGGTGAGGGGGCTGAATGCGCAAATGGGGCGGATTGTTGCGCGTAGGCGCAGTTTCCGGCGCAGTGCGGCAGAGTGTTGCTCGATCGGCTACAATGGCGCGCAATTGTGCTTGTCAGCCGGGAATTGTGTGGATCATACTGCGCGTCATGAAATGGATTGATCAGAAAATTCGGGCGGTGGGCAGGGCCGCTGCAGTTGCCTCGTTTGGGCTGTGGTGTGTTGTTGCCGGACCGGGTGTGGCGCAGCAGACGGGTGCTGGTGTGCAAGCCCCTGAGTTGTTAGCCGCGGCGACAAAGCCTCCGACCATAGATGGTGTTGAGATCACGGTGCGCCCTCCTGCACGCCGTAGTTATGTGCCGCGCACCCGCTGGCAGCACATGGAGGGGCATACGCTCTGGACCCACGCGGCGATGTCAGCGCTTAAGGATCATGGCAGCCCGCTGGTAGAGATGGTGCCGGGCGACATAACCTATTGGTGCCCTGCCTATGAGACAAATGACGATGCAAAGCGGCGGGCCTTCTGGGTCGGCTATATGTCCGCGCTGGCAAAGCATGAGAGTACGTATAAGCCGTGGGCAGTGGGGGGCGGTGGCCGCTGGTACGGCCTGCTCCAGATCCTGCCTGCCACTGCGCGGGGGTACGAGTGTAATGTAGGTACCGGAGAGGCGCTCAAGAACGGAGCGGCGAACCTAAGCTGTGCAGTGCGCATTATGACCTATACGGTGCAGCGTGACGGGGTGATCCACGGGCGCGACCGCAAATGGCGCGGGGTTTCCGCCGATTGGGGACCGATGCGCAATCCGCGCAAGCGCGTTGATATGGCCAACTGGCTCAAGCGGCAGAACTATTGCAAGCTGGCCAATGACACACGGCCAAAAGCGCGGCCCTAACCGATTAGTGAGAAATGGTACCTGCGGGTGGTGAGGCCAGCGCTGCGGGCCAGTGGCTCGAAGGTGGCGTGGGGCGGTGTCGCGGGGAATGGCACGCGGATCTTGACGCCAGAGGGGCGTACCACGCTAAGGCGCACGGACATATCAAGGCGGGTGTCAAAGCGCAGATGGTCGATCTCCGACAGTGCTATCTCGGCGTCTTGTCGTCCGCTGGTCCAGCGCAGATGGGTCTCGTCAAGGGTGAGGCTGCTGCTTGGATTGCGCGCCAGATCATATAGGGCGGGCAGGGTGAACGCGCCGATGACGGCGAGGATGACCGGCTCTGCCTCAAGCATGACATAGGCCGCGATAAGGGCTGCCCAGATCGCCGTTACGGTGATCATGGTCGCGGGGCGGCGGCCTTGGCTCGTATATGTGTAGGGCAGGGTCATGCGGTGCGGAAGATGCGGGCGAGTGCGCCCATCGCATCGGCTTGGGCAGCGCTGGGCATGCCTTTGCTGCCTGCAGCAGTCACATCCCCCAACACGCGCATGAGCTTGTCAAAATCCGGACCATGGTCGAGCTGTTTGAGCCGTTTGGTCAGGCGTTGGAAGGCAGGTGTTGCGCCGCCCTCTTGGGCCACCAGCCACGGGGCAAGGGTGGCCATATCAGCGGCCTCTGATGCGCTCACTTGTAGGCGCTTTTGCAGGGACGCGATGAGAACCTCGTCGGGGAGCTTCTGGCTTTTGTCCATGCGGGCAAAGGCAGCGGCCATGGCAGTCACGCACAGCTCTGGCGTATGAATGCTGGAAGTGGCGTGAAGGTTGGGCTGCGCACGGTAGCCCAGACGTTTGGCGGCCACGCTTATTGGTGTGGAGGCTTTAATCACGCCCGCGGTGATAAATGCGCCGCGCTGCGCACGGCGGTAGAGAAAAGCGCCGATGGCCACAGCGGCGAGCAGGAAGACGATTTCAAGCATGGTGGTCTACTTCTGGTGTTAGGCGTCCGCAATCCGTGTGAGCATCTCGGTTGTATCGCGGCTGAGGTCAGGAGTTGCCAGTATGCGGGTTAATTGTGTTTTTATAAGGGCTTGCCGCTCGGAATCGTAGCGTTTCCATGTCTGAAATGCGGAACACATGCGCGCTGTGGTCTGCGGATTCACCGGATCAAGCTTGATCAACCAGTCGGCCAGCAGCTTATATCCCGCGCCAGACGCGTGGTGGAAGCCTGCGTGGTGCATGATGAGCGAGCCAAAGACAGCGCGAAACCGGTTGGGGTTTTTCCAGTTGAAATCGGGATGCTCGGTGAGGCCTGCGGCGACTTCATGGGCGTCCTCGGGATCGGCTTCGATCACTTGCAGGCCGAACCATTTATCCATGACCAGACGGTCGTCCTTCCATTGTGCCTCAAATGCTTTGAGTGCGGCCTCCCCACGGCCAGCGCGAATGAGGTTGGCGAGGGCGGCGAGTTGTTGCGTCATGTTGTCGGCGTGGTCGTATTGTTCCTGCGCCAGCTTGCCGCCATCGCTTCGGGTGAGCAGGGCGAGGGCGGAATTGCCAAGCGCGCGTTGGCCCGATTGGGTGGCATCGGGGGCATATGGTGCAGCGACCAGATTATCCTCGTAGAGTGAGGGCAAAACCTCGGCCAGTTGCGTTGCCATCGCTTCGCGCAGGGCCTCAAGAGCGGCGTAGATGATGTCGGGTTCAGGCGTGTGGCCCGCGTCATGCAGGGCGGTGGCGAGATCCGATTGTGCGGGCAGGGCCATCATCAGGCGACGGTAGGCGGGATCAAGGGTATCATCGCTCATCACAGTGCGCAGGCCACGCAGGTACGCCGGATCAGGGCGGGTGCCTTTGAGCATCATGTTTATCAGAGTGTTGCGCGCCAATATGCGCCCCGCCTCCCAACGGTTAAATGGATCAGTGTCATAGGCCAGCAGATGCGCATGGTCGGCATCGTGTTCCAGCACGACAGGTGCGGAGAAGCCGCGCAGAATGGAGGCTACGGGGCGCGCCTCAAGTCCCTCGAAACTGAAGCTTTGGGTCACTTCCGTCATCTCGAGGATGCGGGTTGGAGCGACCTGTGTGCCGTCCGGTCCGATCAGGCCCGTGGCGATGGGGATCACCTGTGGTTGCGGCTCCGGTGTGGCGGCGCTGGGCGGTATGTTTTGGCGGAAGGTGAGGGTGAATGTGCTGCCGTTCCATGCTTCCCACACGCTCAGGCGCGGTGTGCCTGCCTGGGAATACCAACGCTTGAACTGC
>RCNC010001208.1_pt1 | contig 17285 bp, 12 predicted proteins | sample 2041301 | NCBI WGS metagenome assembly RCNC01 (sample SAMN09708231, study PRJNA481090) | Marine sediment metagenome, whole genome shotgun sequencing project. | biome: marine sediment; feature: ocean; material: sediment; isolation source: Sewage treatment plant 13A marine sediment (STP13A) ... | reverse complement strand
AGCCTATTCCTTTGATGATGTCCTGCTGGTGCCCAGCTATTCCGATGTTCTTCCCAAGGATGTCGATACCCGAACTCGCTTGACCCGTGAATTGACCCTGAACATTCCCATCGTCAGCGCTGCCATGGATACGGTCACCGAAGCACAGACGGCCATCACCATGGCCCGTGAAGGCGGGATCGGATTCATCCACCGCAATATGAGCGTCAAACACCAGGCCATGGAAGTGGACCAGGTTAAAAAATCGGAAAGCGGCATGATCGTAGACCCGTTGACTATCGGCCCGGACCGGCCTATCGAAGAAGTGATGAAACTGATGGCTCACTATCGCATCTCCGGGGTTCCGGTGACCCGGGGCGAGCAACTGGTGGGCATCGTCACCAACCGTGATTTGCGCTTCGAAACCGACATGACCAAAAAGGTCAGCGACGTCATGACCAGTAAAAAACTGGTAACGGTGAACGAAGGCATCAGCCTGGAGGAATCAAAGGAGATGCTCCAGGCGCACCGCATTGAAAAGCTGCTGGTGGTGGACAAAAACGGACGGTTGACCGGTTTGATTACCATCAAGGATATCGAGAAGATTAAAAAATACCCGAATGCCTGCAAGGATGCCATGGGACGGCTGCGGGTAGGTGCTGCCATCGGTGTGGGCGAAGACATGATGCCCCGGGTAGAGGCTCTGCTCAAGGCCGGCGCCGACGTCATCGTCATCGATACCTCTCATGGCCATTCGGGCAACGTCATCCGGGCTGTCAAGCGTCTGAAGGGGGATTTCCCCGCCATTCAACTCATTGCTGGCAATGTCGGTACTGGTGAAGGCGCCCAGGCGCTGGTTGATGCCGGCGTGGATGCGGTCAAGATCGGCATCGGCCCGGGATCCATCTGCACCACGCGCATCGTGGCCGGTATCGGTGTGCCCCAGATCTCCGCCATTATGAACTGCCGGGAGGTGTCGGAAAAGACGGGGGTCCCCCTGGTGGCTGACGGTGGCATCAAGTTTTCCGGAGACATCACCAAGGCCATCGGTGCCGGCGCCCATACCATCATGGTCGGCGGCCTGTTCGCCGGGGCCGAGGAGAGTCCGGGGGAAACTATCCTGTTCCAGGGCCGAAGCTACAAGGTATATCGGGGCATGGGATCCCTGGAAGCCATGAAACAGGGCAGTAAGGACCGCTATTATCAGACCGAACAGGAAACCGACGACAAACTGGTGCCCGAGGGCATCGTCGGCCGGGTGCCCTACCGGGGAACCTTGTCCGCGAACATCCACCAGCTCATTGGCGGGCTCAAGGCCGGCATGGGCTATGTGGGCTGCCGGACCATCGAAGAACTTCGCCAAAAGGCGCGTTTTGTGAAGATCAGCGCCGCCGGCATGCGTGAAAGCCATGTTCACGACGTAATCATCACCAAGGAAGCGCCCAACTACCGGATGGAAAATTAACTGGGTGACCATCCAGAAAGTACATCTTTCGGCACAGGCCGGCGTTCTACCATCCTTGAAATCCTCGACGTCGCCCACTGCTACGCCTGCGGTTTCAAGGGTGTTGCGGTTTTGGGTTGAACCACAATCTTACTATTTCTGGATGGACATTACCCCAACTGAGCGTTTCAATCATAAATCATGACCCAGACATCTACTAATTTTGTCCATCTGCACGTCCATACCCAGTACAGCCTGCTGGACGGTGCCATCCGACTGGAGGACCTGTTCAAAAAAGTGAAAGCCTTTGGTATGCCGGCGGTAGCAATCACCGACCACGGCACCATGTTCGGCGCGCTGGATTTCTACCAGCAGGCTACCTCTGCCGGCATCAAACCCATTATCGGTTGCGAATGCTACGTGGCCCCGCGAACGCTTGCCGACAAAACCCCCCTCGATCGGGATGGCACCCGTCACATGGTGCTGCTGGCCGAAAACCAGCAGGGGTACCGCAACCTGTGCAAGTTGGCCACCGTCGGTCAGATGGAAGGCTACTACTACAAGCCACGGATCGACAAGGCATTGCTCGCCGCCCACGCCGAAGGCCTCATCGCGCTGTCCGCCTGTCTCAAAGGGGACGTCCCCCAATATATTCTGGCCAACCAGATGGACAAGGCCGAGGAAGCGGCCCGGAACTACCAGCAGATCTTTGGAGAAGGGAATTATTTTCTGGAATTGCAGAACAACGGGATTCCGGCCCAGGAAAAGGTCAACCAGGGCCTGGTTGAGCTCAGCGGCAAGCTCGGTATTCCGCTGGTGGCCACCAATGATTGCCACTACCTGAATCAGCAGGACGCCAAGGCCCATGAGATTCTCCTGTGCGTCCAGACCCAGAAGACCATGGCCGATACCGACCGGTTCGTTTTCGATTCCAATCAGCTCTATTTCAAATCCCCCGAGGAGATGAAAGGTTATTTCGCCGATTATCCCGGAGCCTTAGACAATACCGTCGCCATTGCCGACCGCTGCTACATCGAGTTCGACTTCAAGACCTATCACTTCCCTCAGTTCGATCCCGAATCAAAAAAATCGGCCGATGAGCTGTTCGACGAACAGGTGCGCGAGGGATATGAGCGCCGCATGGCGGTGGTGCGCAAGAAAAAGGCGGACCTGGACGAAACGGTCTATCGCCAACGCCTGGAATACGAACTCAAGACCATCAAAGAGATGGGCTTTCCCGGTTATTTTCTCATTGTCGCCGACTTTATCCGCTTCGCCAAGGAAAACGGCATCCCGGTGGGACCCGGCCGTGGCTCTGCCGCCGGCAGCCTGGTCTCCTTCGCCCTGAACATCACCGACCTGGACCCTATCGAGCACGGTCTGATCTTTGAGCGTTTTTTGAACCCGTCACGTATCAGCATGCCTGACATCGACGTGGATTTTTGCATCCACGGACGGGAACGGGTGTATAACTATGTGGTCGAACGTTACGGCGGCGGTGATTATGTGGCCCAGATCATCACCTTCGGCAAGATGAAAGCCAAACTGGTTATCCGGGATGTGGGACGGGCCCTGGGACTCCCACTGGCGGAGGTGGATACCATTGCCAAGCTGATTCCAGACAGTTTGAAGATGACCATCGACAAGGCCCTGAAGGAAGAACCCAAGCTGGCCCAGATGGTGGCATCGGATCCGCGCATCGCCGAATTGATTGAAATCAGCAGGGCCCTGGAAGGGCTTTCCCGCCACGCTTCCACCCATGCGGCCGGAGTGGTTATCGGCGACAAGCCACTGGTGGATTACCTGCCCCTGTACAAGGGGAAAAAAGGGGAGGTGGTCACCCAGTTCGATATGAAAAAGGTCGAGGATATCGGGCTGGTGAAATTCGATTTCCTGGGTCTACGCAACCTGACCGTCATCGACCACGCGTTGAAAAGCATCACCGCCCAGGGGAAGACCGCACCGGATCTGACCGACCTGCCATTCGACGACGAAAAAACGTTTGCCCTGCTCCAGGCCGGAGACACCACCGGCGTGTTTCAGCTTGAATCCAGCGGCATGAAGAACCTGCTGGTCCGCCTGCATCCGGAATCTTTTGACGACCTCACCGCACTGGTCGCGCTGTATCGTCCCGGCCCGTTGGACAGCGGTATGGTCGACGATTTTGTGGACCGTAAACACGGCCGCAAGAAGGTGGTCTACCCGGTGGCTTGCCTGGAACCGATCCTCCAGGAGACTTACGGGGTTATGGTCTACCAGGAACAGGTCATGCAGGTGGCCGGCGAGTTGGCCGGTTATTCCATGGCCGATGCGGACAGTCTGCGCAAGGCCATCGGCAAGAAGATCGAAGCCTTGATGGCCAAACACCGGGAGAAGTTCGTCAACGGTGCGGTAAAAAACGGTGTGGACAAGACCATTGCCACCGATCTGTTCGACCTGATCGAAAAATTCGGTGGCTACGGCTTCAATAAATCCCACAGCGCCGCCTATGCGCTGATTGCCTACCAGACGGCTTATCTCAAAGCCCACTTTCCCGTCGAGTTTATGGCGGCCCTGCTCACCAGCGAAATTGACACCATCGACGGTGTGGTCAAGTTTATCAACGAGTGCCGCAGCCACAGCATTGAAGTGCTGCCGCCGGATGTCAACGAGAGCAGTACAGTGTTCACCGCTGTCGGCGGCCGCATCCGCTTTGGCCTGGCGGCGGTTAAAAATGTGGGTGAGGCTGCGGTTGACCTGATCATCAAGGAGCGTGAAGACAACGGACAATTTTCATCGCTCTTCGATTTCCTCCAGCGGGTGGATTTGACCAAAGTGAACAAGCGGGTGCTGGAGAGCCTGATCCGATGCGGGGCACTGGATTTCACCGGAGTATACCGTTCCCGCCTCATGGCGGTGCTGGAAGAGGCGCTGGATTACGGTCAGCACATTCAGCGGGAAAAGAACAGCGCCCAGATGAGCCTTTTCGACACCGTTACCGGAGAAGACCTGGCCATCAACCAGCCGGCCATTCCTGCCATCGACGAATGGGATGATCGGGATAAACTCCAGCAGGAAAAAGAGACCCTTGGCTTTTATGTCACCGGCCACCCGTTGGACCGGTACAAGAATACACTGGAAAAATTCACCAACGTGGATGCCCTCAGCATCCGGGAAGTGGCCGACAAGAGCGCTGTGCGCATCGGCGGCACCATCAGTAGTTCCAAGGTGATCCGCACCCGCAAGGAAGAGCTGATGGGATTTGCCACGGTGGAGGACTTGAACGGGACCGTGGAAGTGGTGATCTTTCCTTCCATATATGCAGGCTGTGCCGATCTGCTCTCATCGGATACCCCTGTCCTGGTGCAGGGTCAGGCCCAGGTGGAGGAGAATGGGGTAAAGATTCTTGCTGATGCCATCATTCCCATGGACCGGGCTGAAGCAACCTGGACCGTGGAGGTGCGGCTGATGGTGGATCCCGAGATCACGGACCGGGAAACCCTGACACAGGTCCATCGGACGCTGCGGCGATACCCGGGCTCTTGTAAAGGGTTCGTACACATTTGCCTCAAGGATCAGGCAGAGGCAGTCGTTTCCATGGCCGATGATGTGCGCATCCAATGCTGCGAGGCCATGACCCGCGAGGTCAACGGCATTTTCGGCTATGCCGCCGTGCAGACCCGCTGCAGCGACGCCGCCAGCGCCATGAAACACAGTGGCCTCAATGGGCGCCGGAACAATGGCCGACAATTTTCCAGGAACTGATCTTGGATGACTATCTCGATATCTTAATCCTGAAATAGACAGTAAATAACAATAGCCAAAAACCAAATGACAAATAAATCACAATAACCAAATTCAAAATTCCAAACAATGCGATCTTGGTGAAAGGGCATTCCAATCATCAATATTGGAGGATTCAAAATGACAATCAATAGTTGGTTTTTGCCCCTGTTTGAGATTTTGATATTGTAATTTGGAATTTATTTGAGATTTGTTTTTTGTAATTTTTTGTTTCCGCTTTATCCTGGTTATGTTTTCCGAGGTAAATTAAAAGGACGATTAATATGCATGTCCCACTGCTGGATCTTAAAGCCCAATACCGGACCATTAAGGATCGAGTCCTGGAAGTTACCCAACAGGTTTTCGAAAGCCAGTATTTTATTCTGGGCCCCCAGGTGGAGGCGCTGGAGAAAAAAATCGCCGGCTACTGCCAAACCGGCCATGCGGTGGGGGTCTCATCGGGAACGGACGCGCTGGTATTGTCTCTGATGGCGGCAGGGATCGGGCCGGGAGACCGGGTGATCTCCACGCCGTACACCTTTTTCGCCACGACCGGTGCCATCGCCAGGGTGGGGGCCACGCCGGTTTTCGTCGACATCGACCCGGACACCTACAATCTTTCTGCGGACAAACTCAACGCCGCCGTGGCGGCCATGTCTGAAGATGATTTGAAATCGGTCAAGGCCATTGTCCCGGTTCATCTTTACGGGCAGTGCGCCGATATGGATCCCATTCTAGATGTGGCTGCGATCCACGGGTGGGTGGTCATCGAAGATGCCGCCCAGGCCATCGGTGCTGAATACAAGGGCAGACGGGCAGGCAGCATGGGCGACTACGGGTGCTTCTCCTTCTTCCCGTCCAAGAATTTAGGGGCCTTCGGTGACGGTGGCATCGTGACCGCCGGCGATCCGCAGGTCAACGAGCGGCTGAAAATCCTGCGGGTTCACGGCGCCAAACCCAAATACGTTCACAAGGTGGTGGGTGGCAATTTTCGTCTCGACGCCTTGCAGGCGGCCATCGTGGCCGTCAAACTGGACTACCTGGACGGTTGGACCACTGCGCGCCAAAACAATGCGGCTCGCTACCGGAAGATGTTCGCATCGGCCGGGCTGACGGACCGCGGCCACCCGCCGGTGGAAAAAGAGAACCGCCACATCTACAATCAGTTTGTCATCCGGGTCGACACCGGCCGGGACGACCTGCGGGCCTATCTCGGGGAGCAGGGGATCGGAACCGAGGTGTACTACCCGGTTCCCATGCATCTGCAGGAATGCTTTGCGGGCCTGGGCTGTCAAGCCGGTGATTACCCCGTTTCCGAACAGGCCGCCAATCAGACCCTGGCCCTGCCCATCTACCCGGAGCTCACCGAATCCCAGCAGGCCTACGTGGTCGAGAAAATCGATGCGTTTTTCAACCGTTAGGATGGTCTCATGGCCAAGGAACTGACATTCGGCTATTCCCCCTGTCCCAACGACACTTACATGTTCAACGCCATTGCCCATGGTGCCGTCGGCGTTGACGGATATAAGATGCAGCCGGTGCTTCACGATATAGAGACCCTCAACGGCATGGCCATGGATGCGGTGCTGGATGTCACCAAGCTCTCTTTCTACGCCTGGCTCAAGACGAAAGATCGATACCAGCTGCTTGACAGCGGTGCGGCGATGGGCTTCGGTTGCGGTCCGGTGCTTATTGCCAGAACGCCGTTAACGCAAGCGGAGATTCATCGCTGCCGTGTGGCGCTGCCCGGCCGGTGGACGACCGCCCACCTGTTGCTGCGATTATGGGCCCCGGATGCCCACCAGCGGTTTTTTACGCCTTACGATCGGATCTTCGACGCATTGGCCTCAGGACAGGCCGACTGCGGCGTGATCATCCACGAAAGCCGCTTCACCTTCGAAGCCGCCGGATTCACGCCGGTGGTGGATTTGGGGGCATGGTGGGAAGAGATGACCGGTCTGCCCATCCCTTTAGGTGGGATTGCCGCCAGGCGAAGCCTGGGAAAACCGCTGATCCAGCAGATCGATGCGGCGGTCAACACCAGCATCCGGCGGGCCATGGCCGATCCGGATGAGACAATGCCTTACATCCGGCAGCATGCTCAGGAGATGGATGATACGGTGCTTCAGGCACACATTCGTACCTTCGTGAACGGTTTCAGCCTGGCGCAGACAGGCCTGGGACGTCGGGCGATTGAAAAGTTGGAAGCGATGGCCCGAGACGCCGGTGCCATCTGATGGTGGGCATCGTTTATGCCACCCGGCGCGAAGCGGAGCCCTTCCTGTCGCGACTATCTCCCGATCCCCTGGCTGCCCAACCGTTTTCGATGTTCCAGAAGACCGGCGGCAGCCATCGGGATTTCATCACGGTCATCAGTGGCATGGGCAAAGTTGCGGCCACGATTGCGGCCACCCACCTGGTGCTGGTCCACCGGGTCTCGAGGCTGATCAACGCCGGTCTTTGCGGCCGGTTGACCACGGACAACGGCTGGTCAGTCGGTGACCTTTTTCGAATTGACACTGCCGTCGAAAGTGACTGCGACCGGTTCGGCCATGCAGAGCAAACCGTAACATGCGATGCCCGATGGTTCGGCGAACTCAAAGCGGCGCGGTTGGTGACCCAGGATCGACCAGTTTTTGATGTGAACCGGCGCGGCCAGTTGGTCGGTTTCGGTGAACTGGCGGACATGGAGGGCGCTGCCGTAGCACGGGTGGCCAGGCTTTACGGCATCCCGTGTGCCATGATCAAGGGCATCAGCGACGCCGCCGATGAAAACGGGCGGCAGGATGTGACCAGCCACATAGATTGGGTATCGGGGCGCATCGCCGATGCGCTGGCGCGTGAACTATCCATAAACCCAACAGACAAAAAGCCATGAAGCCTGAATCGACGCTGCAAAACATCTTGAACTTCACCCGGATCGAACACACCGTTTTCAGCCTGCCGCTGATTTTCACCGGTGCATGGTTGGGGGCGGGCAACCGTTTCCCATCGATGGGGGTGATGCTGCTGATCGTCGTCGCCGCTGTGGGTGCCCGTATTTTCGGCATGGCCATGAACCGGGTGCTCGATCGACGGATTGACCAGATGAATCCGCGCACCGCCGGTCGGGAGCTGCCTGCCGGGAAAATGACCTTAACCCTGGCCTTGGCCATCGCTTTCACAGGACTGCTGGTCTACCTGATGGCCTGTTGGATTCTGGGCGGCTGGTGCCTGATCCTGTCTCCCATTCCTCTGATCCCGCTGTTGGGTTATTCGCTGCTTAAGCGCTTCACCCCCTTTTGCCACTTCGGCATCGGCTTTTGCCTTGCCCTGGCACCTTTGGGCGCCTATGTGGCGGCTGCCGGTCACCCGCAATTTTCAGGCGCGGTGATTCTTTTTTCCGGATTCGTTTTCTGCTGGCTGAGCGGGGCGGACATCATCTATGCGCTCATGGACGTGGAGAGCGACCGGCAGAACCACATTCACAGTCTGCCGGCCAGTCTGGGTGCCGACGGTGCCATCCGGGTGGCGGCCGGGGTTCACTTGATGGCATGGGGCATCCTGGTGGCTGTAGTCCAGACCGTGGGCGGCGGCGTGATGGCCTGGATGCTCCTGGCCACGGCGGCCGTGTTTTTTGGGTTGATGTACGTCCCCACTATTCCCGTACCGAAACGGTTTTTCCCCATCTCCACCTTTGCCGGCATTGCCGGTGCCCTGGCACCCATGGTTGCATGAGTCGGGACGGTGAACGGAGCGATAATTATGGCTAAAGCGGACACCCCCCATCTGATCGTCGGTATCACCGGTGCGTCGGGCATTCATGCCGCCCGGCTGCTCGTTGAAAAATCTCCCTGGCCGGTTGACTTGGTGGCCAGCCGGTGGGGTAGGAACGTCGCCGGCACCGAATGCGGCGGCATCGAAGCCATCGAAGCCCATGCAAAAAGGGTATTCACGCCCGACGATCTCTTCGCGCCCCTGGCGTCGGGGTCGGTTGCCGCCGTGGGGATGGTTGTACTGCCCTGCTCGGCGCACACCCTGGCTCAGATTGCCGCCGGGTTGGGTGACAGCCTGATTACCCGTGCGGCGCACTGCCAACTCAAGGAGCAGCGCCCGCTGATTCTCTGCCTGCGGGAAGCGCCGTTGACCCTGATCGATCTGGGCAACGCCCGGCGGGCATCTGCGGCCGGTGCGGTGATCACGCCCATGAGCCCGCCATTTTTCATGTTTGCCGGTAGGGATCCGAAAACGGTGTCCATGGACGACCTGCTGGATGCCTACGTGGATCGGGTGCTTGCCCTGCTGGGTCAGCAGCCTTCCCGTACATGGGAGGATATCCGTTGAGTTTCGTCGATCTGCGCGCCTTTCTTGCCCATCTGGAACAAGCCGGTGATTTGGCCCGTATTCCTGTTCGTGTGGACCCCAATCAGGAAATGACCATCATCCAGCACCGGGTGATGGCCTGCGGTGGGCCTGCCCTGCTTTTTGAAAACGTCGCGGGTTCCCCCTATCGCGTCGTCACCAACTTGTTCGGCACCCGCCGGCGAACCCGCCTGGTCTTCGGTGGTGATCCGGCCGAGCTTGGCCAGCGGGTGTTGCGGCTTTCCAGAATTCTGATGCCGCCCAGCGTCAAGGGCATCCTCAAGGCCCGTCGGGATCTGATGGCCCTTTCCACGGCACGGCTGCGCAAGGTGGGCAACGGGCCGATTCTTGAAACCGTTTCCCATTCCCCCGATCTGAATCGGTTGCCGGTACTGGTCTGCTGGCCCGATGACGGTGGCCCCTTTTTCACCCTGCCGCTGGTTCACACCACAGACCCGGAAAATGGCACGGGCAACCTGGGCATTTACCGGCTGCAGCGTTTTGACGGCAGCAGCACAGGCATGCACTGGCAGATCGAAAAAGGTGGGGGGTTTCACTATCACAAGGCTGCCGCCATGAACCGGCCCCTGCCGGTGAGCGTGGTGCTCGGCGGACCGCCGGCCCTGATTGCCGCGGCGGTGGCTCCGCTGCCCGAAGGCATCGACGAGCGGCTGCTGGCCGCATACATGATGAACCGGCCGCTGGATGTGATCGCCCGCAAAACGACCGGCCACCGTGTCCCTGCCCGTGCCGAATTTGTGTTGGAGGGGTCGGTGACCCCCGGTGACATGCAATGGGAAGGGCCCTTCGGAGACCACTTCGGCCATTACTCCCATGCCGCCGATTACCCGGTGTTCAGGGTTCATCGCGTGCTGGCGAGAAAAGACGCGATTTATCCGGCCACGGTCGTGGGCAAGCCGGTGCAGGAAGATTTCTACATGGGCGAAGCCCTGCAGGAGATGACCCTGCCGCTGTTGAAGATGATCCGGCCGGCGGTGGTCGACCTGTGGGCCTACCCGGAAACCGGGTTTCACTCCCTGGCAGTCATGTCGGTGGCCGAGCGCTATCCCAAAGAAGCCTTGAAGCACACCCTGGGCATGCTCGGAGAGGGGCAGGTATCCCTGACCAAGGTGATGATTACGGTCGACCATCGGGTAGACGTGCGTGACATGGTGGCGGTGAGCCGGGCCCTGTGGAGGCACCTGGATGCAAAAACCGGCATTTTCCTGCTCGCCCCCACGGCCCAGGACACCCTGGATTTCACCGGGCCGGCCATGAACACCGGCAGCCGGTTGATCCTCATGGCCACTGACAGTGGCCAGCCCGTTCGCGGCGACGAACCCCGTCATCTCCCCAAACCGGTTGACCTGCATCCGGATGTGCAGGAGACAGCGGCGTTGGGACCGGCATTTTTAATGGTCAAGGTCAAAGACGCCTGCCGGGACACGGAACCGGTCCGCCGGGCGCTGATCCGCCATGTGGCGGCCAGGGACTACCTGTTTCACATTATCGTCTCCGAGGATGTTCCGTTAAGCGACCCGACCCTGATGCTCTGGGGCTGGTTCACCCGTTTCGATCCACTGGCCGATCTTTATCCGGCCGGTCGGACGGTTACCGGCAACCGCTTGATTTTCGATTTCCCCATTGCCATTGACGCCCGTTGGAAAACAGGGTATCCCAAACCCGTTGAATTTAACCCGGACGTGGAAAAAAGGGTGGACCACATGTGGAAGTCCCTTGGTTTACCCGAATGCTGAACATTAAATCAGGTACCATCGACCATGGGCAATGATATTTTCGAGCGAGCCTTGCAAAAGGGCGCGTTCGCGGAGCGGCTTTCACGGGAAGAGGCTTACGGCCTGGCCGAAACCATCACCCCGGATCGCCTTCACCGGCTGGGAGAGGCAGCACTGGCCAATCGCCAGCAGCGATTTGGCCGGCAGGCCACCTATGTGTTCAACCTGCAGATCAATCCCACCAATATCTGCGGTAGCGGTTGTACATTCTGTAATTACGCGGCGTCCAAAAATGCCCCCCATGCTTACGTGCTTGAAGAACCCGAGATCCTCGACCAGGTGGAACGGCTGAGGCCAACGGAAGTGCACATTGTCGGCGGGTTGAACCAGATCTGGCCTTTTGCGCGGAACCTGGAACTGGTCCGATCCCTGCGCAACCGTTATCCGGGCCTGCACATCAAATCCTTCACGGCCGTGGAAATCGATTACTTTGCCAAAACCACCGGCCTGCCCGAATCGACGGTATTGGATCAGCTAAAGGCCGCCGGCATGGACGCCATGCCCGGCGGCGGCGCGGAGATCTTCTCCGACCGGCTTTACCGGGAGCACTGGAAAAACAAGACCAGTCCCGACGGCTGGGTGCGTATCCACCAGCTGGCCCACAGCAAAGGGATATCCACCAACGCCACCATGCTTTTCGGGTTCGGCGACACCTGGAATGAGCGCATCGACCATCTTCTGATTTTAAGGCGTGCCCAGGATCGATCGGGTGGATTTTCCTGCTTTATCCCGTTGCCATTCCAGCCCGGAGCCGGCAATTTTATCGAGCACGGCCCCACGCCGTTGGAAACGCTGTCGGTGCTGGCCATCTCGCGGCTGGTGGTGGACAATATCCCCCATTTGAAATCATACTGGCCCATGACCGGTTTGGAAACCGGGTCGGCCGGGTTGAGCTGGGGGGCTGACGATATGGACGGCACCATCAGCGTGGAGAAAATCGCCCATCTTGCCGGCGCAACCACACCGGTGGGGATGGCTCGGGCCAGGATGGAGGAGAGCATCCATACAGCTGGATTCGCGCCCGTGGAGCGAGACGGTGTGTTCTCACCCAGAGGCGGGGTTAAATGACCGCATCGGTGGCCATGATCCCCTACACCAACATGGCGCCTTACCGGCAACTGGGTGCTCCCCGGGGATGCCGGTTCGTGCCGGTGATACCCAGGGCAAGCATTGGGGCCCTCTTGTCCGGGGAGGTCGTTGCCGCTGCCGTGCCGGTCGGCGGACTAAAGGCGCTTGACGGGGTGGTGGAAACGGTGGGGTGCTTCGGCATTGCCGCCGACGGTGAATGCATGAGCGTGCTTTTTTTCTCACGCCTTCCCTTTGAGGAGATACACTCACCGAGAACCATCCGGGTGACCGGCGAGTCTGCTTCAAGCGTCCGGCTGCTGTACCTGCTTTTGGGGAACTTCCACGGGTTCAGTCGGCTTCCGCATATTGCGGCCGTTGGCCGGGTTCCGGATGGGGAATTGCTGATCGGTGACCGTGCCCTGGTAAAAGGTCAGACAGCTGGTGGTGCACAGCCATTATTCATCACCGACCTTTCCCGCAAATGGTTCGAGATCCATCGGCTTCCCTTTGTCTTTGCCCGGTGGGTGGTGAGAAAAGACGCTTCCCAAGCGATCAAATCGACCATTTCAGACTGGCTGGACGAATTTAGGGCCCGAGAGCCCTCCCTGGTTGAACAGGCCGTACCGGAGGCAGCCGGAGCCCTCAACCTTCCACCCGCCATTATCCGGCGGTATTTTCAAGTCATCCGGCGGAGCCTGGACGAGCGGGATATCTGCGGTCAACAATTATTTTTCAGGCAGTTTGAGGAACTGGGCCGGAGCCCGCTTTTTCAAACTGACGGTTGAGTCAGTCAATAAATCATCAAAGCCAAAAAACAAATGACAAGTAAATCACAATCGCCAAATCCAAAACCCAAGAAAAAACACCGTTATAGTCGCGCCCAGGCACTTGAACTGCTCTCCGATTTACCGATGGGACAGCTGATGAATCTGGCGCACCAGGAGCGCGTCCGGCGTTTTCCGGACGGCACGGTTACCTTTGTGGTGGACACCAATCCCAATTACACCAATGTTTGTGTGACCGGATGTGCCTTTTGCGCCTTCTGCCGAAAAAACCACGATGCAGACGCATATCTGCTCAGCCCACAGGAGCTGGCGGAGAAAGTGGCAACCGCTGCCGCTAAAGGCGCGACCACGGTGCTGCTCCAGGGCGGGCACAATCCAAAAGTCAGGCTCAGAGACTGGCAGGCCTACATTGCGACCATCAACAGCGCCTGTCCGCATGTGCACATCCATCCATTCAGCCCGGCGGAGATCATTTTCATGGCCGGCCGGGAGAATTGTTCCGTTACCGATGTGCTGCAGACCTTGTGGGATGCCGGTATTCGAACCATCCCCGGCGGGGGTGCCGAAATTCTCACCGAATCGGTTCGCAAGATTATCGCCTCCCGCAAGGCCACCACCGACCAGTGGCTCGACGTCTGCGAAAAGTCCCACTGCATCGGGTTCAAGACCACCGCCACAATGATGTTCGGCCATGTGGAAACCGATGATGACATCATCGACCATTTTTTCCGGCTGCGTCACCTGCAGGATCGCACCTCGGGATTTACCAGTTTTATCCCCTGGTCATTCAAACCGGGCCGGACACCGCTGTCTCAACAGGTGAAACATCCCGCCCACCCGGCCAAATACGTGCGAATCATCGCCGTGGCCCGGCTGGTGCTGGATAATTTTCCCCATATTCAGTCATCCTGGTTTTCGGAAAACATTTCCGCCGGGCAGCTGGGGCTTCTGGCAGGGGCTGATGATTTTGGCGGGGTGCTGGTGGAAGAACATGTCCACAAAGAGGCCGGTCACGACCGCCAGGCTTCCGTTGGCGCTGTCGTCACCATCATCCGCCGGGCCGGTTTTACACCGGCAAGGCGGGACTCCTTCTACCGGATTCAGGAAACCATGCCCCCACCGGTGCCGGTTGGCGTTGGGTCAATTAATGCTGATCGGTGAAAAGTGAAGGGGGTTGAACGAATCCTGCCCTTTTTTTAAACCAGCAGAACCCATCCACCCCATAAAACCACTTCCACGGATTTTAACGCTCCCCACGCACTCAGTTTTCATCCGTAGACGTCGTATGCCCCTTAAAGGCTTTTTCCGCTTCCGCTTCCAACATTTCGGGACAGTCCGCGTAGCGGGGAGAGTGGTGGAACAGGTGGTACTGCCTCACCCGGCAGGAACGGGCGATTTCGCCTGCCTGACGGGCGGTGAGATGACGTTTTCGTTCGGCGATGTCCCGGTCAGCATGAGAAAAAGCCGCTTCGATGAACAGATGATCCACATCAGCTGAAAGATCACGGATTTTTTTTAAATTCTCGCCGGTTCCGGCGGCGTCGGCCACGTATGCCAGACTCTGGCCCGGTGTGATGCGTGCAATGGCTGATTGCAGTTCTACCAGGGGAAACCGCAATTCGGAGCCCGGATGGTCAGGTGATGGAATCTCCACCGGCGTTTGCGGGTCAGCGCCGCTGTAGAGCATGGCCTTGAAGCGGTTCAGCCATGGGCCGGGTTTCAATTCCAGGCTTTCCAGCTGCCCTTTCATGATGTTGATGTGAAATCGTTCGTGCAGGGCAAAGCCTAAAACGGGGATGCCGTGGTCGAGATGCACCGCACTCACCGTTAAGCCCGGTTCACCGAGGACGGTGCCGTCAAAGGGTATTTCCCGGATGCTGGCATTGGCCGTAAACCCGTTATGGCATGGGTAGCTTTTGACGATGGCCCGGTTCGGATGCAGTTCGATGGCTTGAAGGATGAATCGGTTCTGGTACTTTTCCACCAGATTCCAGCAATAACCGGCCAGTTTCCCCTCCAGGTTTGCCAGAAAGCCCTGCGGACCCCACAGGAAAAGGTCCTTGTCCCGGCCGAGGAAAATGCGCAGCAGTCGATCGAACCCCACAAAATGATCCATGTGTGTGTGGGTGATAAAAATGTGGGTAATCTTGAGAATATCACGAGAAGATAGGGATGCAATATCTCCCAGATCAAAGAGCATGGCGCGGTTTTGGTAACGAAAGGGGACGAACAGGGCAGGATCGTCAAAAGGACTGTTGACCAGTCGGGGGAGGAAACTCGGGCCCATGGTTTCGCTCAGGGAAGAAGCTTGGCAACCTGCTTGTGGACGCATAGGTAGATGTCTGCGTCCGATCCGAAGATGTCCACCACCGATTTGTGGTTAATCAGCTTTTCGATGACGAAGGCGGTCAAAAAAAGGCTGATCACGTTGGGCTGCTGGACCAGATTCCTGAAGGGCGCGATCTGGTAGTCCACATCAAACTCATCGGCATGACACAGTGTTTCCAGACAATTGAGAATCTGTTCTTCCAGAGCGTTTTTGTTGGTGGTCTCCACCAGGTGCTCTTCCACCAGTTTCATGGCGATAGGATTGGCGAACCGGGTCGGATCATCCCTTACGATGTTGATTGCTGCGCGTCTGGCATGCTCTTTAGAAGATTCGATTCTAGAAAGAATACTGGATTCGCGATTGCTGGGTCTGAAAACTTTTGCCATGGAAGGTCACCTGTGGTTAATGGATTGGCACATGCCATTTGACTGTCTCTATATAGGAAAGATGTCCAGGCCATTGCAAGCAAAAAAAAGTAAAGTGTCGATTAAAAGATCGGTGCGAAGGGTTCGCGGGTACAGACCTTTACCCACCAACCATCAGGATCCCGGGTCGACATCTTCGATGATGAGTTGAAGGCGCTTTCTGCCGTTCCAGTAATTCCATTGGGGCCTATATGCAATTTTCGTAAATCGGTCCACCCCCGGCGGCACACCCGCAACGTTGAACTGTATGGCCGGGTGTTTCCCACCCTTCCCGGATTCGCTTTCCAGAACCATCTGGCAGTGGCGATCACCGACGGTTTTACTTGCGTGTACCCGCACCCCGGTGTCCATGAAAAGCGGGTACGGATTACCCTGGCCGAATGGCTCGAGGCGGTCCAGACTGTTCATCAGGTCCGGGGTGACCGTGTCCAGTGGAACGTGGGCATCAATTGACAGTGTCGGTTCAGGGTCAAGATTGGCCGCCATTTGACCCACAACCGTTTCCAAACGGCTTCTGAATGCGGCGATATTGGCAGTGGGGAGCGACAGTCCCGCCGCCAGGGGATGTCCACCGAATCGATCCAGAAGATCCACACATCGCTTCAAAACGGCCGACAGGTCAATGCCGTCGATGCTGCGGGCCGATCCCTTGCCCATGCCGTTACGGGTGCTGATCACGACTGCGGGCCGATTGAACTGGCGGACCAGGCGGGAGGCGACAATGCCCAGAATCCCCTCGTGCCAGCGATTGCCATCCATGACCAACACCGGCTGGGCCATCTGCCCAGGTGGGCGGGGCAGGCTGTCCAGGATCGTTTCCAGCAGGTGTTGTTCCATGGATCGGCGCCGATTGTTTAGTCTGCAGAGGGCCTTGGCCAGGCGGTCGGCTTTTTGACGGTCATCGGTGAGCAGCAACTCGCAGGCCATGCGGGCGTGCACCAGGCGGCCGGCCGCGTTGAGACGGGGCGCCAGTCTGAATGCGATGGCTTCCGCATCCGTCGGGGTGTCCGGCGACCCGCTCATGCGCATCAATGCAGCAATGCCGGGACGAGCACACTGGTTTATTTGTCGAAGGCCGGCGGTTGCCAGTGCGCGGTTCTCGCCGATCAGCGGAGCGACATCGGCGATTGTGCCCACCGCCACTAAATCGCACAGGTGTTTCAGATTGGGTTCACGGCGATTTTTCCAGAATCCCGTTTTTCTCAGGTGGGCTCTCAGGGCAATGATCAGGTAAAAGGCTACTCCTACACCGGCCAGATGAGCAAGATTCGCATGGCATTCAGGCCGGGTAGGGTTAATCACGGCGACGGCATCACCGGGAATTCTGGCAACCGGATGATGGTCGGTGACGATGGT
>RCNC010001207.1_pt1 | contig 17289 bp, 15 predicted proteins | sample 2041301 | NCBI WGS metagenome assembly RCNC01 (sample SAMN09708231, study PRJNA481090) | Marine sediment metagenome, whole genome shotgun sequencing project. | biome: marine sediment; feature: ocean; material: sediment; isolation source: Sewage treatment plant 13A marine sediment (STP13A) ... | reverse complement strand
ACCTGGTCATTTCCCATACACTATATCTTGTATAATTTTGTTCCGATCCAAGCCGATTTTAAATTCACGATGCCTTGCCTTTATTAGTTTCCCATTTAATTCACTCGGGATGATGATCCGATCTCCTATTTACCCTGATGAATCTTCAGATAGCCATCCAAAAGATAAAAATATCATCCGGCTTCAAAACCTGCGATATATCTGACTTATCGGAACGTTAGCAGAAGATGATATTCTGAGACTCTGAAAAGATATCTGAGATGCGCAGCCGGAGTGTAAAGCTTAGAAGTCAACAAAGATTTCCCCTCGATTCCGCATCAATCCGTCTTAAAGCGACATTTTCAGCTTTATTTTTCATTCACCCTATTATACATTTACAGGCGGAAACTAAATGCCTGATCAAGCGTTTGCATTATAGCAACACCCGAATACGTGGCGGATAAGAGGCTTGAATGAATTTGCGAAGCGCAACGAGGTGCAAGGGATTTTTATCGGTAGTGGTAATTGGTTTGGTTTTCTTAATTGCCGCATGGCAGGATAGCGCACAGGCTATCAAAGAGCCAGATAGAACTACGGCAAATGAGGCGCTTTCCGACCAGGATTTCCAGGAGTGGCTTGCGGCGCTGCGTGCAGAGGCGCGCGGCAAAGGAATTTCCGATGCGACGTTGGACGCGGCGCTGAGCGATATTCGGCCGGTAAAGCATATGATCGAACTTGACCGACGGCAGCCGGAGTTCACACAGACCTTCTTGACTTACCTCCGGCGGCGCGTAATAGACGACCGGATAATACGCGGTCGTGCGCTGCTGGCAAAACATCACGACCTGCTGAACAAGATCTGTGCTGAATATGGCATACCTCCGCGCTATCTCATCGCATTCTGGGGACTGGAAACGAATTTTGGCGATTACCTAGGCAACTTCCGCGTGATCGATGCCCTAGCGACGCTGGCTTTCGACCGGAGGCGCGCCGATTTTTTCCGGGCTGAGCTTCTAAGCGCACTGCAAATTATCGATGAGGGTCACATCCCGCCGGACGCGATGACGGGCTCCTGGGCCGGGGCAATGGGACATATGCAGTTCATCCCCTCCACATTCACCAAACACGCCGTGGATTTTACCGGCGACGGCCGCAAGGACATCTGGGGTAACCTACCAGATGCTTTCTCCTCCGCCGCCAATTTTCTCTCTAACATAGGCTGGCGGACGGGCGAAATCTGGGGCCGCGAGGTGCGTCTCCCTGAGAACTTCGACCTGACCCTTGCCACGATGGACAGGAAAAAGTCGCTTAAGGACTGGGCGTCGATTGGGGTACGGCGGAGTAATGGTACGGCTTTGCCGCAGGAGGATATGGAAGGTTCCATCGTGCTGCCACAAGGCTATAAAGGTCCGGCCTTTCTGGTCTACAACAATTTCCGGACCATCTTGCGTTGGAATCGTTCAATCAACTATGCAATCTCAGTCGGCCATCTCTCAGATCGGATCATCGGCCTGCCGCAGATTGTGAACGACCGGGGTGCAGAACATGAACCGCTTACTCGCAACGAGATCATGGAGATACAGCAGCTCCTCAACCACCTTGGCTTTGATGCTGGCTCAGAGGACGGTTTGGCTGGCCCCCGCACGCACACCGCAATACGGGTATTCCAGAAAGAAAATTCTCTGCCGCCGGACGGATATCCCTCACCCGCTTTTTTGAAACTTCTGCGGTCGCTGTTGATAGCCTTATTTTGATATAGAGCTATTTTGTTATCTTACAGTACAATATTCCTTCAGAGACAGGCACAACTTTGTACCGATTTTCATGCTGCGAAATCCTGTTGCGTCATTGATGTCAGACTTTTCTATTAGAAGGGGAATGGGGTCACATCTTGATCAGTGATTAGCAAACCTCATGGATTATCTTAACATTTTGATATTATTTAATAATTAGGATGTCTATGATTTTATAACATTCGTTTGTGATAAGGGTTGTTCGTGCAGAGCATGTGCACAATAAATTTGAAAAATCTATTCTCTACTTTAACAGCCACTGCGCTCTGCTGATGGTTTGCATCCATATTTTGCCATCCTGAACGATCATCAAAAACCTTGAATCACCAGAGTCATGCACAAAAAACTGTGCAGTCATGCACATTTTTCTGTGCACTTTTTAATATTTCCTGTCTTTTTAATTCCCTACACATTATGACCAGATTTGCGGGACGCCCCTTAAATTATAACATTCGTTTGTAATACGACAAGAAACTCATAAAATTAGGGGCATAACTATTACCAGAAACTTCCGATTCCTTTCGAGGAGCTTCTTGAGAAGGGGTCAATCTACTAGAACCTATCTCAAAAACAATCTAAGTGCCCATGGCGGCGTTGTGGAACGGTTCAAAATGCTCACATACTACGTGTATGCTCCGCTTTTTCACCGCTCCACGCCTTGACGTGAACCCTAACCTTATTTTTGAGATAGGTTCTAGTAACCATTATATACATTCCCTTATGGTAACGGAAGCGTGATCAACACCCGGGTCCCTTTACCGGGGACACTGCTGATGTCGATGCGGCCTTTATGTGCGTCAATAACAGCCTTACAGAGGCTCAGGCCCAGTCCATAGCCACCGGTTTTGCGTGATCGGGAAGAGTCTGACCGGAAAAAGGGTTCGAATAGATGGGGCAGGGCCGCTTAGGGGATGCCTTCGCTGTGATCTTCGATGACGATATCGACGCTATTTTTTTGTTTGGCCAGCGATATCACCACCGGCTCTTTTGAGGTGCACGCCGGCCCCTTCGATCACCGGTTTGCTCTTGAACACCTTGCGGATTTTCCGGGAAGTATGCATTAAAAACCTCCTTTTGGCCGCACCCGGCCGACAAAAAAAGAAAACAGCGAACAGCAGGCTGAAATCAACTCATAGTTGACAGCCAATGTGCTTTTTATTTTTTTAACACCCCCTTTTATCAACGAATGCCTTTTGAACCCGAAGCCCGGAACGTTTCCTTTCACCCTCAGTCCTTGCCCTTGCTTAACAGCGTGTGCGCTTATCCATTTATCCGCCTGATTTACTCTGTTACTTTCGAAAGCCGGCACATGAAACTTCTGCCCGAGGGCGTACCGATAATCGGATTACGCCGGTCGTCGTCGGTCAGACTGTTCAAGTTGTAATCCAGGCTCATCTCTCCCCAGCCCCAGGCAATTCGGATCAACCCCGGCCGGACCGCAGCGGATATTTTGACGGCCATGACGATCCGGCCCCGAGGCGTTTCCACTTTTACCCGGTCACCATTTGAAATATCGTATGCGGCAGCGTCGCTGGCGTTCACATCGACGACGCAGCCCTGCCCGCCTTTTAGCAGCGACGGAATTTTTCTGAATTGCGAATGGGTAAAACGGTTGGTCCGGGCGCCGCTGATCCCCAAGACGGGATAGTCTTCCTTTTGGTCGAGGAAGCTGATCGGCTCCTCAAGATAGCCGTTGGCATAGGGAACCGGTACGAAACCGTTTGCCTCGAGCGTTTTTGAATAAAACTCCACTTTTTTTGAAGGCGTCTTGAAGCCACCGGTTTTATGCTTTTCAAAGGCCATCTCGGCGGCCATGATGCCAGCGGGATTTTCCCGCAGCATGTCGACCGTGATATTGGACGGCGCCAGCTGGTAGTCGATGGCCGCTTCCACCGTCTGCCAGGGGAATTCTTTCTCCAGCCCGATCCGTCGGGCCAGTTCGAAGATGATCTGCCAGTCCGGCCGGCTGTCTGCGATCGGCGCGATAACCTGATCCTGGATGCGGACCGGACTGTTGCGAAGGCAGGCCCGGTTGAGCTGAGTCTTTTCAAAACAACTGCCGGCAGGAAGCACCACATCAGCCATTGCCCCGGTTTGATTCATGAACATGCCGATCGCCACCAGGAATTCGACCTTTTCCAGGGCACGCCGCACCCGGCCCGAGTCCATCAGGGTCACCACCGGGTTGCCGGACTGCGACACCAGCATCCTGATGGGGTATGGTTTTTCATCCAGAATGGCATCCACCACACAAGACTGCACTTGCCTGCCCCAAGTGTCACTAAATTCGTTGAACAAGGGGTAATCATCGGTAATCGACACCACCCCTTCAGGCAGCCGGTCTTTGAGTTGAATATTGCGGGCCGGCACCGGCTGAGGGAGATAGTCCCCGCCCTTTACGTCCAGGTTGCCGGTCAGCGCTCTGAGCATACCAACCGCACGGGTGGCATCAAAGGCATCCAGCTGCATGTCCAAACCGTTGCCGTCCACAATACAGGCCGGACGGGTAATCGCATACACCTGTGCCGCTTCTTTTATCATGTCCGGGTCAAGCCAGATCTGCCGGGCGATCTTTTCGGCCGGGAACTGTTTTGCCGACTGCTTTAGCTGCTCGAAGCCGACGGTCCATTGGGCGACAAAATCGGCATCATAAAGGTTCTGAAAAATAATTTCATGAATCATGGCCATGGCCAGAAGACCGTCATGGCCCGGTTTGATCTGCAGCCAGATATCGGCATTGGCGGCCAGATAAGTCTTGACCGGGTCGACCACGATCAGCCGGGCGCCGTTCTGTTTGGCATGCAGGATCCCCTCGGCTGCAGTGGGATTGGTATCACGGTCGTTCTTGCCCCAGACCAGGATGCAGTTTGAAACTTTTACCATGGGCACGGTCATGGCGCCGTAAGTCGCCGTATGGGCAAACTCACGCCCCACATGACATACCGATCCGTTTCCGATACTGTTGGGCGAACCAAAGGCATTCATCAACCGGTTAACATAATCCCAGGGCGCGCCCCAGTCGGCCGCCATGCCTCTCAGCCAAACGACCGATTCAGCCCCGTATTCGTTTTTAAAGCGGTTAAACTGTTCGGCAACCGTATCCAGCGCGTCGTCCCAGGAAGCCTCTCGAAAGCCGTTGTTGCCATCCTTGATCAAGGGCTTGGTAAGCCGTTCGGGGGAATAGACGATATCGGCGGCAGCCTTTAATTTCGGACAGATCAATTGTTTGTCGTCGGATAAAAATGATTTACGTTGGGCTGAAATCAATCGGCCGTTTTCGATTTCAGCAACAATCGGACAGCATGATGAGCAAAAACGGCAGATGGTGTGTTTTTTCATGAAATCTCCTTTTAAAAAAATGCCTCCCGGCCCATGGGCCCCTCGAACTATCTGGCGGCTTTTACGTAGCAGCTCCTGATCTGTTCAAAGTGGTTGTCGTGGGTGCGGATCTTCCACCAGATCCGGCCGTGTGTTTCCACGCTCCACGCCGGCAAGAGACGGTTCTGATACCCCTTTAAAAGTGCCATGACATTGTCAAGGCCTCTTCCCGAATAAGGTCCGTCGGCCTGTCCGCCCAGCCAGTCTTTTTCAGCGGCAACCTCCTGCGACCATGAAAACGGGTCGGATAAAAGAAACTGGGCGCCTGTTTCCGCGGTAACCCGATTCATTTCCTCGAGGTGTTTAATAGGAAAGGGAACTTTATCGACCAGATTCAAAGAGGCCAGTGACGAAACGGCCGCCTTTCGAAAGGGGAGCGCCAGGGCATCCCCCACAATAAATTCCACCCGGTCGCTGTTCCACGCCTCCGGCAGGGTCAGTTCGACCTCCTGTGTCAGATACCCCTCCTGTTTCAGAGCGACAGTCATGCGCCCGTTGATCATCAACTCCCGGGCGACCCGGATAAAGGCATGCGCGTTGTCGATACCGATGACGAAATCACTCTTATGGCTCATTTCAAAAGTAAAGCGTCCCACCGCAGAGCCCACATCGACGGCCAAACCCGAGTGATCGTTCATCAGACCCGCCCAGCGGCTATAGGCATCAGAGGCGTTTTCCTCATCCAGCAGATCCCCGTAATGGCTCCACAGGTAGGAGGATACGACCGACGCGGTTTCATATTTGTTTTCCGCGGGTTGATTGGGATGAAAGGTTTGGGGATCCAGAACAGCCACCCCGTCTTGAATAGGATAAATTTTCCCGCATTGACGGCAGTTCAGCACCCCTTTTACGATATCATCTTTTTGTTCCTGATCGATGTGCGCATTCAGCTGGATTTCATCCGGCAGACAGGCGGGACAGATCAACATTTCCAAAAGCAGCTTCTTCAATAAAACCTCCCGGGTTGGTCATGCTATACTTGTGTTTCCGTGTCAGGAAACGCAAAAAGGTAATGGAACGTGGCTTTACGGCTCGGATTTTAATTTATAAATTATCTGCAATCCGGCCGGGTTGTCAAGTCACGAATGGCCCCTGTGGTGGCCGGTCCAGATGCCGTTGTCGTGCCTGCGTGCCATGGCCCGACCCCTCTCCTTTTTGGGCCGGATGATCAAAAGCTCGCGTGAGCGCCGTTGCGCACCCAATAGATGATGCTGGCTGCAAGAAAATATATTCCGACAAATTCGATCAGCAGGTTAACAAGATAGAACCAAAGTCGATTGATAAACGACAAAGGAATGATGGCCAAAATGGCCACGAGAAAACAGCAGCCGATGGAGTAAAAAGTATAGTAGTATCCCCTCGAAACCAGCCCGGAGAGGAAGAACATACTGATATTTAATATAATCATCAGGTTGTTGAGCCGGGATAGGTTTGCCCAATATATCACCATATATTTTTCGTAGGACATTTCGGTTTTAGAATACATAACGTTTCCCTCTTCATTGACAGTTTTTTCCAAGTTGAATAATAATCCGATATTAAATTATGTGTCGATAAGGTCTTTTAAACCATACAATTTAAAACCAATTTTTATGAAAAATCGGGATAACATTCGGGATCCCGGGTGCAGTTGGTAATTCAACTATCGTTGGCCATGATAGGGGCGTTCGTGCTGAAAATGAAAATTACAGGTTATCCTCCCAATCACCAGCGCCGCTAAGAATATACCTGCGGTGCCCGAATCTATCAGGGAACACCCTTGTGTGATCGGATTGCAACCAAACCCGGGCGTCGTCATGTTTACGGCCGTTTTTCACCCGGTTATCTTGACCCGTGTTTTTATTGTTCACCCGCAAGTCCGATGGAGCCAAAAGCCTATATCGATGACCGGCTCGACTTTACATTGGATTTTCAAAATGATTATGATATCATCGGGCATCAGATTCTGGCCATGGGATTTCTGGCGGATCAGATCGCGATCATGCAGCACTACATGAACCTATTGAGCCCTGTGGAGTAAAGCCTCATGTTGAAATATCTCACGCGGATTATGGGAACAGTTATGGCGCTTATGCTTTTACTGAATACGTCTGCCCTAGCGGCCGAAGGCAGAATTGTAGTTGAAAAAATGGACAAGGCCGGGCTCGACCGATTGATGCAAGACCCCAACAACCAGAGCATGATCGTCGCCATGGCAGCCTGGTGTGGCCCTTGTCGCAAGGAATTGCCGACGTTGATCAAGCTGTTCGACAAATACAAGGATCAGGGTCTGAAAATGGTCGGCATCAGTCTGGATGCCAATGGACCGCAAGCCATGCAACCGATCTTAGACAAACTGCATGTGAGCTTTCCGGTCTACTGGGTCGGCGTCGACATGGCCCAAGTATACGATATTTATGCTATCCCGATGATTTTTTTCATCAAGAATGGTCAGGTTGTTGAAAAACTTCCCGGGAAGCGATCGCATGAAGATCTGGATCGAAAAATCAAAGAACTGTTCGAGTTACCCTGAAAGGGCCAGGGGGGCTATGACGCGCTTTTAATCTTGAGCGGAACCGGTGTTGTCCTCTGACCAGCAACCTCATAGGAAATCGCGCCGAATTCGCACGACTGCTGAAGGCATTTCAAACAGCGGATACAATCCTTCTGGTTGGAACCCTCATAAAACTTCACACCCATCGGGCAACCGTGATAGCAGGACTGGCAGTGGGTACATCTCTCAGGATCGTAGGTCAGCCTGAAGACGCTGTAACGGTTAAAAAATGAGTAGATCGCACCCAGCGGGCACGCTACCCGGCAAAAAGGGCGCCGACTCACCACCATCCAAACGAGAAAGCCGATCAGGATGATAACTTTGCTGTAAAACAACCACCCGATCACCTCCCGCAGTTCAGGCTTCAGCAGCAGCATCGGCAACCCTGCCTCCAGGGTCCCGGCCGGACAGACGTATTTGCAAAACCATGTCATCCCGTATCCGAACTCATCGGCCGCTGCCAAAGGTAAAATCACTACGAACAGGGCCAAAAACATGTATTTGAAATAGGTCAAGAACCTAGGGATTTCGAACTTAGGGGATGGAACTTTGTGGATTAATTCCTGCATAAAACCAAAGGGACACAGCCAGGCGCACGGCATGCGCCCAACCAGGCTTCCGATCAGTCCCAGCATGCCGATTACGTACAGGCCCAGGTGAAAACGGCCGGCCTCGAAATTGGGTCTGGCAGTGGCCATAAAGGCCTGGAGCGCCCCCAGCGGGCAAGCGCTGGTGGCGGCCGGGCAGGAATAACAGTTGAGGCCCGGAGCGCAAACAGCTTTCAGGTCTCCCTGATACAGGTTCCGCGTAAACGGAAACCGCCAGTTGGCATTGCTCAAAAAGACCGCGAGTGTTTGAATCCAACGTCTTAAGTCCATCTTTACCCTTGGATTTTGGGCGCGCGTGCGCTTACCCGATTCCGATGCAGCTCAAGCAAATTTGCGTTGCTTTTTCCAGAACCACCTGGACTTCACCCAGATTGATACCGAGCACCAGCAACAGACAAAAAATAAGCATTAGAACCAGAGGTGTTGGCCGTATCTTTTGCATAATGTGCTTTCTATCCGACAAGTTGTCATCCCAAAATATTGGTGTCAAAGCCTGAATTGTGAATTAAATCAGGTTTGTGTTTGTCTATACCATGCAATCGTTTTGTCTGAATGCATTTATCAAGATCGATTTGAACGACTTTAGCAGATTTTTTTAATAAATCATCTAACTTGATATCTTTTGCCAATTTCAGTTTGTGAAAAAGAACCTATGGTGTCCCCGGAATTACCGCGTATATTCACAGGAATTGCCACAACCTGCTTGTCTTGTGCCGGCTTTCGCCTATTGTGTTAAAGGTGAAGGTCCGGTACCCCTTTTCGTCCTTGGTTAGACCGTTCTTTATTCCAATGCCTTCTTAATCATTGCAACCAATTGTTCCTTCTCAAAAGGTTTCTGAAGATACCCAGAAATACCATAAGAAACAAAAAGATCTTCCATGGTCTCTCTTTTTTTGGTCGACATCATAATTACCGGCAAAGACTCCCGTTTCTTTTCTTTTCTGATATGACGCAAAAACGTATATCCGTCCATACCCGGCATCATAATGTCTGAAATCACAAGATCGGGATTGATTTCGTCAATCAGATCAACTACATTCGCAGAATCTGAGGTCGTGACGATCTCATAGCCCTCTCCATCCAGAAACTTCTTAATCAGGTGACGCACCATTGCGCTATCGTCTGCGACCAAAATTTTTGGTTCCATGGTTTCCCTCCCGGTTGATAAGAATTTCATTTAGGGGATGTATCGAAAAGTTTTGGTTTTGTATGGAACTCATTAAGACCGCTCTCGGAGGCGTAGGACCCCTTCTCGTAAAGACTACGCCTCGGAGAGCTCTACCTCTCCGGCCTGTAAGCCCTACGGCTTCCTGCTCGTAGAGCCTACAGCTCGGAGAGGCTGGAAGCGGAGCCTGAAGGCCAACATATGGAAGCCTAGCGGTTGCGGTAACAACTGAAACTCAGATACTAAAGGCGAGGCAGGTTGTCAATCGCCTTTTTTTATCTAACCTTTCCAAATTAGGGCAATTTCGGGTAAAGTTCTCCCGTTGACCCCGACGGGTTGGCTGTTAAAAATAGGCTTCGACCGGGTAATCGGGATCGATCAGGTAGTCACCACTGAAAAGTGACAGGATAACGTTCGTGCATAAAGTGCTTGATGTTCAATCTTGAGTATGAGAGTCACAGGTTATGCCAAGGTTGGCAAAATTGGATGCCCCTGGCGTGTTGCACCATGTCATGGGTCGGTATATTGACCGAGAGGCCTTTGTGAAATCAGGATTAAGATATGAGCGGACACAGTAAGGAAGTTCTTGTTTTTAGCGAACGATTCGGCCGTCACAGTTATGGCCCCAATCACCCTTTGAAGGTGGAAAGGCTCCGGTTAACCATGGATTTAATCGAAGCCTATGGGTTGTTCGATCACCCCGAGAGACCATGGGTGGAAGCCCGGGAGGCGGATGAACAAGACGTGCGTCTGGTCCACACTTCCGAATACCTGGAAGTCCTCCGTCAGGCCAATACCGGCCGGGCGCCGGCACAATCAGGGCAATATGGCTTGGGGAGCGGCGACAACCCGGTATTTTCGGGATTATATGACTGGTCCCTGCTGGTCACCGGCGCAACCTTGGAATGCATTCGCCAGGTAAGATATGAGAATCGCCGGATCGCATTCAATATTGCCGGTGGGTTGCATCATGCGCAATCCGCCCGATCCTCCGGGTTCTGTTACTTAAACGATCCGGCCATCGGAATTGCCCGAATGATTCAGGATGGTTTGCGCGTTGTTTACCTGGATTTAGACGTCCATCACGGTGACGGCGTTCAAACTGTTTTTTATAACACTGACCGGGTGTTGACCATTTCGATTCATCAAAGCGGTCACTCCCTTTTCCCGGGCACCGGATTCCTTGAAGAAATGGGGCAAGGGCCGGGCCGTGGTTTTGCCGTCAACGTACCTCTGGCTCCGGGAACCGATGATGATCTGTATCTTCGGGTGTTTAAAGAAACGGTTCCGCCTTTGGTGCGTGCCTTTGATCCTGATGTACTGGTCACCCAGCTGGGGGTGGACACCTTTACCACCGATCCTTTGGCCTCGCTGAACCTTACAACCGAAGGTTTTTGCAAGCTGATTCGAGAGATCAAGTCCTGGGAACTTTCTTGGGTTGCACTGGGCGGCGGCGGATATAACATAATGAACGTTGCACGGGCGTGGACCTCGGCCTGGGCGATAATGAAAGGGGTTGAGCTGTCCGACGACCTGCCGGACGACTTTGTAAGCAAGCACCGGCAATTGCTGGGGAAAAACCTAAAACTTTCGGAACAGGCGCCTCTGATCAGCTCCGTCCGCCGGGAAACCGCTCAACGGGCCCGCCAACTGGCCGATTCGGGTGTCGCCTGGATTAAGGAAAATATTTTTCCGCTGGTGGGTGCCTGAAATCGGAGCGCCTGTCCTTTTTATTACTTTATATAAGAAATTAAACTCCGATACTCACCGAGCCGCGCCTTGAAAAGTCCTTGGATGATTTGAAAATATATGTTATTTAATTTTCTTAATAAAAGTTAAGGAGAGAGGTAATGCTTTTTAAAAAGGGAAACGATTTTGCAGAAATTACACAAGCAATATCTGCCGATACTAATGATACTGTATGGTATGTGCATACCAATCTCGATTGGGAAAATTTACCTGTTGAGTTCCGGGCCCAGGTCTCTGAAACTGATCAAGAAGGACTTGAAAAACTTAAAAATGCCTTAGTAAAATGGGCTGATCGTAAAGGATTTAAGCTAGTATTAAAAATATAACTATTTGTCTGAAATAAGAAAAGTAATGCGCGACGTTCGTGCAGAACGTTCACAAACCTTACCATATGGCACCTATGCCCCCACTCTATTAACGACGCTCTCATCACCAAGGCATGACAAATTAGCAACATAAGATATTGAATTATCATATGATATAGGAAGGAACCTCAAGCTCTATCCTCAGTGTAGTTAATTCCTTCGCATAAAAATACCATAATTATTGATGGTTAGGTGTAATTCTTAAGTTTTTCTATTACAAAACCTGTATGTCTTTCCCTTCATAAGCCCTCATGTATCAAACCGACCATAAACGATAATACGTTTAATATTAAATGGATAGGAAATGTTTTCTGCTTGGCATTCCTATTGCATTAACTTCTCCCCTCCGAATCATAACAATCGGAGAAACAAACCATACTAGCAGCGATGATCAGTGTAAGTCCAGGTAAGCGCTTAAGTTTGCTTTTTTTGGGTATCTTAATGAGTGTCGTCTGTGGACTCTATTGATGAGCATAGATAGATTCTGGTTGTTTGACTAATATTGGCTTCAACATCTGTAAATGACATTTTGATAACGGATAAACGCTTATAGCTTATTGGCAATTTTTTTATATGAAGCCTCATTGCTGTATCTCCCTTCTCGCTGGAGACCTATTTCAGGCGGCAAGCAGCTTAGGATTTCGTAAATACTGAAAGGGTCATTACCTTCCAAAAAACATTATATAATCAGAGGTAGAATATGTTAAACACAAATGGTTCATACAACTTTAAGGCGGATATTTTTTTCCCGGGGCTGTTGATTTGCACTTTAATATCAGTAATAACATTGACCTGGTGGCAGGTGGAAGCCCTGCAATCCGTAGAATCCTTGAAGCTTGTGCAATCCTGGTCGACGATAAACTATTTAGGCGTTGGGTTAACCCTCTGGACCTTTTTATTGTTGTCATGGCGTATTTGGTTTGCCTGTCGTTACCGTTCCTATGCACCTCTATTCGACAGTGCTTTGCCTAATATCACTATAGTTATACCCGCCTACAACGAAGGCCGACAGATTCTGCACACTGTTCGATCGGTTATGAATAGTCGGTATCCGATGAAAAAAATGCAGGTGATTTGTGTTGATGACGGCTCACAGGACGATACGTGGGAATGGATGCAAACTGCCAAACAAGAGTTTCCCTGGCGCGTTCGGCTTATTCATCAGCCTTTTAACCGAGGTAAACGCCATGCGCTGATGGCCGGTTTCGCTAAAGCTATAGGGCAGGTATATGTAACCATTGATTCTGATTCAGAAGTGCTGCCCGATACCCTACGCCATTTGGTCAGTCCTCTGGCCAGTGATCCGCGTGTCGGCGCAGTCGCCGGCAATGTGCGCGTGTTGAATCTTGCCGAAGGCGCCATCCCTAAAATGATGGAGGTTTCGTTTACCAGCGGCTTTGATTTCATCCGATCCGGTCAGAGCGTCTATGGTGGTGTATTTTGTACGCCCGGTGCACTTTCAGCCTATCGAGCGGATGTGATCAACCCCCATCTGCCAAACTGGATCAATCAAACCTTTATGGGACGCCATGCTGCCATCGGTGAAGACCGCGCTCTGACGAACCTGGTCTTAGGTTGCGGTTTTCGTGTGGTTTATCAGCGTGAGGCCGTGGTATTGACCAAGGTACCCATCACTTTCACAGGTCTGCGAAGAATGTTGTTAAGATGGGCACGAAGTAACGTACGCGAAAACCTGGTGATGCTCTCCTTCATGATCGGTCGGTTCCGACCCACTGATAGCGGTAGCGGCTGGATTCGGCTGTTCAGCACCACCCAATTTATTCGTATGACCCTGGGCGAAGCCTTCAAGTTCGCTGTGATGGCCCAACTGATGCTGCTTCCCGTGCATACGCTATTTATCTTGGCAGTGGCTTGTATCATCAGCGCTTCCTTACCCGCTTTGGTATATCAGAAGCGCTACGGCGGGTGGTTCGGCTGGCGCTGGGCGATCCCCTATGCTTTTTACTGGTTGTTCTGCTTGTATTGGATTTCGCTCTGGGGACTGCTAACGGCTTCCCGCTCCGGCTGGCTAACCCGCGGACTGCCAAACGTTGCTCCGCCGTCTATACTACCGACTGCCCTTCCAACGACCGGCACGTCCAGAATATTTCCAAAGGCTGCCTGAGTGGCCTGATTTCTTCAATCATACCTCGGAAAGGAGTGGTCGCTTTAATGAAGCAGAAATTTGGTTTGTTTTTATCCTGGTATCCTATTTTAATTCTTGTATATAGAAGGCTTTGTAAATGAGCGACTCGCACACAAAATATCCGGGGTAACCGGCTAATCCAATAAAAGGAGCCATGATGAAACGCTTATTTCCATTTGTCAAAAACGCAACGAAATACCTGCCAATGTTCGTTTTAATCCTCTTTACCTTGTCTGCCTGCGCATCCCGCTCTTACATGAAGGTCAATTACCAGCTGCCGGACAACATTCCGGATAAGCCGGCGGTAACAGAAATCCGGTTGAGCGTGGTGGATCAGCGGAACAACCCAAATCCGTTAAGCGTCACCGCCCGCGAAAAGCTAAAGAATTTTCACGAAAGCTATATGCTGATCATGGCGCCCAAAGGTAAAGACGCCCCCATTGCGGGGGTATACAATCTTATAACCTTGTTCGAAACGGTTTTCCGTAAGCGCCTGGATCAGATGGGAATCCGTGTGGTCGAGTCCACCTCTCCGAAAATCCCGAAACTGGAAGTGGCGCTTACTCTCTTTCAGCTCGATCTGCGAGATTACAAGTGGCACTTCCGGATGAGCTATGCCGTCAGGCTGGAAAAAGATGGGAATGTTCTTGTAAAGCAAACGTTTAGCGGAGAAGCGGAACGGGTTGATGTCCCGGGTATGGATGATTCCGGTACCACGGTGAGCGAAATTTATGCCGACTTGATCAATCAGTTGGATATTGCGGCCCTTTTGAGTAGACTACCACCCGCATAGCGGAAGGCGTTCCATTGCGGCCGAAGGCGCACTGGAAATACGTGCTGATGCTGGATCCCTCTCAGCGATTGGCGTCCTACGACAACCTCGACGAACGCGCGCTGCTTAACCATACGAAGCCGTCTCGGTTTCGAAGGCGATTTCCTGCAAGGTCCCCGGGCCCGGTCAGGCCAAAAGATTCGTCGCCTCTTGCATCATCCGTCCAATCGGCAAGTTTCGGGGGCACGACCGTTCCGCCTCTTTGAAGTCCAACTGAGTCAAAAGCGCTCTTGTTTGAGCCGGCAACGTTTCGAAGGTGGAACGCGCCAGCATTAAATCCTGGTAAGAATGAACGTACATGAGGCATCGCATGACATCGTTTATCGGCACCTTTATGCCAAGCACTTCTGAACAGAGACTGCCGCATCCGGCGCAATAGTCGCTGCAGGTTTCCCTGGCGTATTGGGCCAACAAGGCACGATCGGACTGTGAAAGGCGGGTTTGATCGACTGCCGCCGCGGCGTTGGTCGCCATAATGGTGAGATTGGGCATCTGAGAGCAGATGCTGGCGATACGCTTATCTTCCCAAACAGCCATTAGCTTTGCCTGATGGTCTGTAAATCCTTTCTGCATAAAGCGGCCTGCCATCTCTATTTCAGAATCGGAATCGCTCTTGACCGGACCGCCGCCCTGGGTCTTCATGGCTGTGAGACCGATACCGGCCCGGTAGCAGGCATCAACCGCCGCTTTCATGCGGGGCTGGTGCATCAGACGGAAGTTGTATGTAAACATGATGCCGTCTATCCACGGCAGCCGGGCAGCCCCCTCAAGGCAGTCTTCCATGTTGGAATGTGTGCTGAAACCGAACAACCTCAACTTGCCGGCCTTTTTCATGGCCAGGGACCAGGATTTCAGACCGGGGTCCATCTTATCGATGCCTCTGATGCCATGCACAAAAAGCAGGTCAATGTAATCGGTATGCAGCCGTTTCAGGCACGCTCCAAGCCGGGGCGTAAAATCGGTACCTCTTCTCAGTGAAAGCTTGGTCACCAGAAACACTTTCTTGCGGGTATCGGGATTTCGGGCAAACCAGCGACCGATGCCCTCTTCGCTGCGGCCGCCTCCGTACCCTTCGGCGGTGTCCCAATAGTCGATTCCCCACTCAAGCGCTTTGGCGAGCATTAACCGATTGTTCAAAATGTCAAACATCCCGCCCAGTGAAAGTGTGGAAACCTTTATGCCCGACCGGCCGAAGGGTCTGCGGGGCATCGGCGCCTTGGGAAGGGTGATCTGGGCCGAAGCCTGACGGGGCCGCCGGAGAGCGGTGCCACCCACCGCAGCCCCCAATCCGATGGCCGCAGCTTTTTTTAGAAAGTCGCGGCGACTGGGTTTATCATTTTTATTCTCATCAAACGGCATGATTCATACCTCCTTGGATACCGAGCTACTCGGTCTTGGCGGCCGGACCCTGCCGGCGACCTGTGCCGAGGTCGAAAACCGGCTGGAATTTGTATCTGCTCATGATCACGTCCTCGGGGGCCTGCAGGCTGGTCTCTCCGTTCTTGATCCAAAAGCGAAGCTCAGCGTTAATGTTAAGCCCTTGGCTCAGAGCACGTTCAAGCTCTTTTCGGGTTTTTCCGTAATATCCCTCGGCCTTTCTTCCGTGATAGGATCGCTTCGCATCGTACCACGCCTGTGCGCTTTCATACGGCAGCACCACGAAAACCCAATATACCGTTCGATCAGGTGAAACCGCTTCAAGAAACAACGAATATTCGATTTTCTTTCCGTCTAAAGAGGCCACCTTGAGGCGTTCTATCTCCATATCCTCGATCAACCATGTGGTTGTGCCGCCAAGCGCCCCGACAAAATCCTGAACCGGTCCAAAAACGAAACCTGGATTTTTTTCGCAGGCAATGAAGTACCCCCTTAAAAACCACTCGGGCGGAACATAGGCCTGAAGTCCGTTTTTTTGCCTAAAAACCCGACAAGACTCCGCTGAAACAACCGGAGCCGTTATCACCAGGCTTGCCACCATAAACACGGATGCAACCAGACACCATTTTTTCAGTATCATCGCATAACTTTCTTTTAAAAGGTTGGTTGTATGAACTCAGGGCTTGCTATAGGATCCAACGCCGGGACCTGTGCAAACCAACGAGTAAAGAATCCTGGCCCATAGGACCAGGTTTTTCAGGACTAATAAAAAATTCTGAAACAGCTTTTTAAATTCACGTTGCCCAATAGAAAATTGCCGAGTTTTCAATCGTCGTTCGATATTACTTTGTACAGCCGCATTTTTCAACTTTTTTGTTGTTCCAGAACACAAACTTGCGGTTAACTTCTTGATTACATTAACTTTAAACACAATGCGGGGCATTCGTGAAGAACGTTCACAAACTTAACCATATGGCATCTATGCCCCCACTTCATCAACAACTCTCTCATCGCCAAGTCATGACAATTAGATACATATGATATTGACTTTGCCGAATTTGGTTAGGAATCCATTGCTCTATCAACTGAACTGCAGGCCATTCACTTCTTCCTTAAAAAATTCTTAACATGTTCAGCTAACAGATTCACCGATCTATAAGTTTTCAACGATTGTTGAAAAGGATCAAAATGATGAAATATCAAACTGTTTATCCTGCTTGAAATTACAAAATGATGCAAAAAAATAAAATGACTAGGAAAGAGGTTCATGACTTTCTTGGGAAAATGAGCAAGATTGCGGTTATTGCCCCAGGCAAGCTGGATATAGACGCCCTTTTGGACGATCCTTCAGACAATATGATTCT
>RCNC010001350.1_pt1 | contig 17300 bp, 11 predicted proteins | sample 2041301 | NCBI WGS metagenome assembly RCNC01 (sample SAMN09708231, study PRJNA481090) | Marine sediment metagenome, whole genome shotgun sequencing project. | biome: marine sediment; feature: ocean; material: sediment; isolation source: Sewage treatment plant 13A marine sediment (STP13A) ... | reverse complement strand
CATTTAAGCCCAGGTAAGGTTCCTCGCGTATCATCGAATTAAACCACATGTTCCTCCGCTTGTGCGGGCCCCCGTCAATTCCTTTGAGTTTCACTCTTGCGAGCGTACTCCCCAGGTGGAGCTGACTGTGTATTGCCAACAACGAGTGATCATCGTTTACGGCGTGGACTACCAGGGTATCTAATCCTGTTCGCTCCCCACGCTTTCGTACCTCAGCGTCAATCATAGCTTAGTAAGCTGCCTTCGCAATCGGTGTTCTGTGTAATATCTAAGCATTTCACCGCTACATTACACATTCCGCCTACCTCAACTATATTCAAGAAAACCAGTATCAATAACAGTTCTACAGTTAAGCTGCAGGATTTCACTACTGACTTAATTTTCCGCCTACGTACCCTTTAAACCCAATAAATCCGGATAACGCTTGCACCCTCCGTATTACCGCGGCTGCTGGCACGGAGTTAGCCGGTGCTTATTCGTACAGTACCGTCAAGCTTCTACACGTAGAAGAGTTTCTTCCTGTACAAAAGAAGTTTACAACGCATAGCGCTGTCATCCTTCACGCGGCATGGCTGGTTCAGGCTTGCGCCCATTGACCAATATTCCTCACTGCTGCCTCCCGTAGGAGTCTGGTCCGTGTCTCAGTACCAGTGTGGGGGACCATCCTCTCAGACCCCCTAAACATCGTAGTCTTGGTGAGCCGTTACCTCACCAACAAACTAATGTTACGCATGTCCATCTTTAACCGCCGGAGCTTTAACTATAAAAAGATGCCAGATCATAGTATTATGGAGTATTAATCCGAATTTCTTCGGGCTATTCTCCAGTTAAAGGTAAACGCGATACTCACCCGTGCGCCGGTCGTCGACTGTCCGAAGACATCGTTACCCCTCGACTTGCATGTGTTAGGCCTGCCGCTAGCGTTCATCCTGAGCCAGGATCAAACTCTTCGTTGTAAAAAAAATTTAATATGCTCAAGGATTCTTCACTCCTATAAATTCATTTGGAATTTTAGGTGACTTCTTTACCTATTTCTTACTTCAATATTTTCAAAGAACTTTGTTCCGTTTCACTTTCGTTTTTGCGGACTGCAAAGATAAAAACTTTATCTTAATCCACAATAACCTTTCTTCCCTTTTTTTCTCGGCTTTCGCTCTGAAAAAACTCCTCTTCAACCGTGATTCAATGAACAACTGCTTGTTAAAAGCGGATGCAAAGATAAGCGTTTTAATTTCTAATCCCCAAATCTTTTTTGCTTTTTTTCATATTAAATCGCAATCGTTTGGAAATCAACATTTAATAAAACACTTCTCAAAGAACTCCGTTTCTTCAAACGGGCTGCAAATATAAGGCTTAAGTTTTACCTACCTAATAAAAACTTCGAAAATTGGTGTAATTTTGTTTCTTAGCCTATTATAATATGAGTGAAAGACTGGTCATAGTACCCACGTATAACGAAATTGAGAATATCGACAGGGTTGTGGAAGTGGTTCTGGGGCTTCCTATGAAGGTGCACCTGCTAATTGTGGATGATAGTTCGCCCGATGGCACAGGGGCGCGGATCAAAGAGCTGCAGTCAAAGCATACCAGGTCACTACACCTCGTTGAGCGCTCCGGGAAGTTAGGACTGGGAACTGCCTATATTAAAGGCTTTCAATGGGCTCTGGACCGGGAATACAGATATATATGTGAAATGGATGCCGACTTCTCCCACAATCCCAATGACCTGCCACTCTTGTTTGATGCCTGTGACAACGGCTCGGCCGATGTGGCCATCGGATCCAGGTACATATCCGGCGTAAATGTGGTGAACTGGCCCATGAGCCGTGTGCTGATCTCCTATTTTGCATCGGTTTATGTGAGACTGATCACCCGTATGAAGGTGCGGGATGCTACTGCAGGTTTTGTTTGTTACCGCCGGAAGGTATTGGAGGTGATCAACCTGGATAAGATAAGATTTAAAGGATACGCCTTTCAGATCGAGATGAAATTCAAAGCATGGAAATATGGTTTCCATATCATGGAGATACCTATTATCTTCACAGATCGTAAAGAGGGCACCTCTAAAATGTCAGGTAGAATTGTGAGCGAAGCCATATTCGGTGTGATCGGATTAAAAATGCGAAGCTGGTTTAAAAAGTATAAGAAAGTTCAAGCATGAATAACTACCTTATAAAAAATGCGAAGATTGTAAACGCCGGGCTTATAACTCACGGTTTTGTGCTGGTTCGGGGGGGAATCATTCGTGCGGTAGGTACAGGAGAGCCTGGTGTGGAACAGGAACTGGCCGAGCTGATCGATGCCGGCGGAAAGCTTTTGCTTCCAGGCGTGATTGATGACCAGGTTCATTTCAGGGAACCAGGACTGACCCACAAAGCTGAGATCGCCACAGAATCAAAAGCTGCTGTGGCCGGAGGGATCACCTCTTTTATGGAGATGCCCAATACCAAACCACAGGCCACCACCATTGAGGAGCTGGAGAAGAAATATCAGCGAGCTTCAGAGGTCTCCATGGCCAATTACTCTTTCTACCTGGGGGCAACCAACAACAATATGGAAGAGATCCGAAAACTCGATCCTGCAAGGAATTGCGGACTTAAAGTCTTTATGGGCTCCTCCACCGGAAATCTGCTGGTAGATAAGCGGGAAGCGCTTGAAAAGATCTTTGCCGGATCACCAACACTGATTGCCACACACTGTGAAGATGAGGCTACTATAGTTAAGAACACCAAACTTGCCCGGGAAACTTATGGCGAAGATGTCCCTGTAAGTCAGCACCCATTGATCCGAAGTGAGGAAGCCTGTTATCTCTCTTCTTCGCTGGCCGTGGAATTGGCTAAAAAACACAAGGCCCGGCTGCATGTACTTCATATCTCCACCGCGAAAGAGCTGGATCTGTTTCAACAGGGAACTGATTTTGAAAAGAAGCGGATCACTGCAGAGGTTTGCATTCACCACCTCTGGTTCCATGATGGTGACTATGAACGAAAGGGTCCGCTGATCAAGTGGAACCCTGCCGTAAAAACATTACATGACCGAGATTCCCTCCTTGCTGCTGTATTGAACGATAAGCTGGACGTGATTGCCACCGATCATGCACCACATACCATCGAGGAGAAACAGAGCAAGTATTTCCAGTCGCCTGCGGGCGGACCAATGGTACAACATGCGCTGACAGCTATGCTTGAACTGGTCTACCAGGGCAAAATAAGTATTGAAAAGGTAGTGGAGAAAATGTGTCATGCCCCTGCCAGGTTATTTGGAGTAAAGGACCGGGGATTTATTGAACCCGGATTAAAAGCCGATTTGGTTTTGGTGGATATGGATCAGGAATGGACTGTGGCACATAAAAACATCCATTACAAATGCGGCTGGTCACCTTTCGAAGGAACCACCTTCCACTCAAAAGTGAGCCACACCTGGGTGAACGGACAGCTGGTCTACAGGGATGGGCTTTTCAATGAGATGGTAAGAGGCGAAAGACTGGAATTCACAAATAGTTAATGGTTAATATCATGGACAAAAGAATTTATGAGCTTTCATTACTAGTTGCACTGATCCTACTGGTGGCCGGATGCAATTCCGGGAAAAAATCCGAAGCCACCAGCGGGCCAAAGAATCCCAAATGTAAAGTGGAGAAGGCCTTCTTCGGAATGACTCCAGAAGGAGATTCCGCCATGCTCTATACCCTGACCAACGAGCAGGATATTCTTATTACAATCACCAATTACGGGGGAATCATTACCGGGATACATACCCCCGATAAGAATGGGAAGACAACAAATATCACTCTTGGGTTTGATAATCTGGAACAGTACCTGGAAGGCCACCCCTATTTCGGAGCACTTGTGGGCAGATATGGTAACCGCATTGCCTTAGCCAGCTTCTCCCTGGATGGGGAAGACTATACTCTAGCTGTCAATAATGGGAACAATGCCCTGCATGGAGGATTAGAGGGTTTTGACAAGAAGCTCTGGGTACCAGAGGTAATAGGATGTGATGAGCGTGCTGCTCTGAAACTTAGATATACAAGTCCGGATGGGGAGGAGGGCTACCCGGGAAACCTCAGGGTAACGGTAACTTATGAATTACTTATGGACCAGCTATTCATTACCTATGAAGCCGAAACTGACAAGGCCACGGTCCTGAACCTTACCAACCATACCTATTTCAACCTGGCAGGCGAAGGGACCATCCTGGACCACATTTTATATATAAATGCCTCCAGGTATACGCCCGTGAATGATGAATTGATCCCCACAGGCGAACTTGCTAATGTGGAAAGCACTCCTTTCGATTTTAGAAAGCCCTGGGTAATCGGGGCTCGTTTTGATGAGCTAAGCAGCGAGCCACTAGGATATGACCATAACTATGTGATAGATGGATCTGAGGGAGAAAAAAGCTTGGCAGCCAAGGCCATGGATCCCCTTTCGGGACGTTTCATTGAGGTACATACAACAGAACCCGGCGTGCAATTCTATACCGGGAATTTCCTTGATGGTTCTCTGGTATCAGATGGCAGAAGCTATCAGCAGCATTCCGGTTTTTGTCTGGAGACCCAGCACTTCCCCGATTCTCCGAACCAGGCCGATTTCCCCAGCACCGTACTTCATCCGGGGGAACAGTTTGTCTCACAGACTATATTCAGATTCGGGATTGAGGAATAGATGGCTGTTTTCCACTCCAAATTATAAACCCGGGGAGAGCCATACATCCATCTGAACGATCTCTCCGCTCCTGTTAAAAACCCTGGCACTATGTAAGGGATCCATGTTGTGACCTCTTAACAGCACCTCCTTACCATCGTTGAAGTGCAATACAATTTTTTGTTCCTCGGACAGGTGGTACTTGACCGGGAGCTGGCAATAGGTAAAGGCCAGGGTATCCTTCTCAAGGAGCATGCTCTTCCGAACACCTGAGACATCCAGATAGAAGAATTCCTGAGGACTTGTAAGAAATTCCTCTCTTCTAAGCAAAACAGGGTGGAAGCGGATGCACCCTTCCCGGACCAGCAAACCCAGCTCTCCCCACCTGGCAATAATATCCTCCTTCACCTGGCCGGTCATCCCAGGCTGCTGAGCCCCCTTGTTTCCCGGGGTGTGTGAATAGGGATCGGTGGGGAATGCCCCATATACTCCAGGGTCCTTATTCAATCCGATTCCGGCCCTGACTTCGTAATAGTGCGCAGCAAGCCTGCCCAGAAGCTCCGCATTGCTTCCAGTGTCACCTGCCCTGTAATAGGTTTCGCACACTGCCAGAAGGAGTTTGGAGACCATATGCCAATAAATGCTACCCAGACCCTCATAGCCATAAAAGGTGCCTGAACGTCCCGTAAAGGATTGATGATCGAAAATCTTCTCATAGATATCCAGGATTAGCTCTCTCTCCTTTTCAATAAGTGAGGTGTACGTTTCCGGAAGGGTGTCCAATGCTTTCTTTAAGAAACCGGCATTTCTGAAGGCAGCATTAAAGTGATATACATCATTAATATCCTTCACCACGATCCGACCATCGGCCTGGTCTATCAGTGTTTGAAGTAAAACGGAGCGCTTCAATTCCCCGGCCGGGATGATATTCATTTCCATAAAGGATGGCAGTGTACGATTGGGATAGAGGATGTAAGAGTACTGATCCTCCCGGAAAAGCTTGCTTTGCTGTAGCGCATCCAGCAAAACGACTGCCTCATCAGCATTTAAAAAGCCGGAACTAAGCACGGCCACCTGGCCCTCAAGCATTTCATAAAGCCGCCGCAGATAGAGCTTATCCCCGTCTACCCGAATCAGGTTGTAGGCATGATAGAGCCGGTCCTCACGCCTGTTGGATGTAATGGTGTGATCGACTGCCTCCAGGGCCCTGTCAAAGAAATTCAGCAGCTGGTCTATTCCCAGCTCTGTTCTTTTACCGGAAAAACCATCCTGGTAGATGGCCTGCCGGTATTCACTACCTGCTTCACCAAAGAGATCCATACATGCCTTCATACCTCTTTCGCTTAACATTTTCTCCGGCTCTGGTATCTGGGTCTCCAGGGCATGATTCAATCGGGCGAAAAAGCCGGCCACCTCTTCAGAAAGCCTTACAGATTCCAGCGATGAACTTCCAAACAGTTCCCGGCAAAACTTTATGAATGCACGCAGGTAATAGGTGGTGACCATGGAAACACCATAACCCACCAGGGCATTGTTGGCATCGTTCCACTCGGGCCGCTGGGTATTCATCCAGATCCCGGCTCCGGGAATGAAATTTGATAGCTTACTTAGCAGGGTGACAAGGAGTTTTTCTGCCAGGTTTACAAGTAAGACCTGCTCCTTTTGATCCCAGACCAATCTTCCATCCGAACCCACTGCATCTAGCCTGGTATGGATGAGTTCTTCAAGTTCCGCATCAAAGAGAATGGTATCGTGCGGATTGTTTAGCAGTTCCACGTAGGGCTTAATCCGGTAAGGAACGTTTGCGTAAGAAAACAATTCCCGGGAGAGAAGTTCCTGAAGTTGACCCGGATGATGGTTTGCAGAAATCTCAAGGAACTTAAGCAGATAGATGATCTGGTGATCCCCCCAGTAGCCAATATTTGACCAGGGATCTGAAGGGTCCGGGACCTCCCAGTCTATTCCATCCCGGGTGATCCGGTAGGGATTGTAGCCGTCGGCAGTGGATGCATTTACAAATTTGCTGATCATGCTCTCCAAATAGCCAGGAAATGATAGGCCCAGGGCCTCCCAATTCTGGAAAATATCCCGCCAGTTTCCCTCGTAATCAAGTTTCCTGCTGCCATCCTCTTTCCTGTTTTCGATGGAAAACTTATTCCATGGACGACTGGGATCCCCGTGTCTTCGGCTAAAGCTTAGTGCCAGGTATTCGTAACACAACCTGATCAGGTTGGAATTGGTTCCGGCATGAGCCTGTTCCAGCATTTGCCTGTACTGGATCTGCGCATCGCATCTCTCCAGGAGCTCCTTGGCCTCGCGAACAAGGGCAACATTTGCATGAGAAACAAAGTCAAGAAAATCATCTTCGGGAATCGTATAATTCTCCGTAAAAATACCTCCCCGCATCACATTGAACAGGACATTGCTGAGGTGCCTGGTGGTACTTAACTCATCTGCCGTACACTGCAGTGCGTCTGAGGATGCAAGCAGAGAAACCAGGGCCGCACTGCTTTTTCGAATATCATTTTGTACCAGCTCTCCAGGCTGTTTCTCTGACCTAAGCAAGTCCTCCAGAGCAGCAAGTCCGGCCGCATCCTGGTTCACCTCTGCAACAATATTCCATTGATGCTGGGCTGCTGCTGGCAGTTCCAGTGTAGCATGGATAAAGTATGCTCCCCTGGTGGCTTTGATATCGTACTCCTGTTCCAGCGGGTATCCCGACCGAAATGCATCAAGCTGCAGACTGGAAAGCAGAATGGAAGTAGGCTTCAGGCCCTCGGACCATACGGTATTAACCTTCAGGGCCTCACTGGGTTCAGCTGCATCTGAAGGTACAGAACTCAGGCGATAGATCGCCAGGGTGCTTTCTGAAACCAGCTCCTGCCTCTTGTAGGCATCAAGCAAATTGCTGGAACTCAACTGAAGTCCGGAGTTCACACTGCTCGGGAGTATGTTCTGTAAACCATCCAGAAGCTCCACCTGTCGCTGTCCGGATCCACTATTTATAACAACGGAATGCTTCACAAAACCATATAGGTCGCTGTTGTACCAGCCATAACGGAAGCTAAGCTTCAGATCCTCGTTGATCTCTTCAAAAACCAGTTTGTTACTGAGCTGGTTCTTGTAAATGTTTCGTTTTACAGAATAGGTGCCAGTGGGTTCAGTAAAGGGCTCCCATAGCTTCATCTTTTCTCCCTCCCGAACCAGTATTAGAGTCCTGCTGCCAGTTATTCCGCGGTAGTCATGTATCTTATCTTCTGAATAGTAGGGAAACAGCGCACCCTCCGAATTTTTCCGGCCTGCTGTAAGGGAACCATTACTGGAGATAAACATCCACTGGTCGGATGCACTTACCAAAGAGACGAAAAAATCAGGCATTTGGTCCACATTAGAGATCTTATAAAACCGTTCTCCTTCCAGCTCAACAAATGCCCCACCGACAGGTGCCTCATTTACCTTCACAGATGTATCACCTATGAAAACATTACGCCTATTCATTTTGATATATGTTTATTTAACCAGAATCTTTTCCAACTCTTCAAGAGATTTCCCCTTTGTTTCAGGCACCATAATCAGCACAAAGACAAGTCCCAATGCCCCGAAAATTCCATAGATAAGGAAGGTCCCGGCAGTGCCCAGGGTAGCCAGCTCCCATGGGAATATGAGCTGAACAGAGAAAGAGACCGCGGAGTTGACAAAGCCCACAAAGGAGATGGCCAGTCCACGGATCCAGTTGGGAAACAGTTCTGAGAAAAGTACCCACATCACCGGACCAATGGAAACAGCGAAGGAGGCCACAAATCCAAGGATCCCAATAAGGATCAACCATGGATTACTATCAATGGCTCCGGCGATAAGTTCTGATTGATGGGCCTTCATGGTGGAGGGCCCAAGAATTTCGTTCAGCTTATCTTTGAATTTCACATCGCTCTTAAAGACCTCACCCTGAATCTGGGAGAGCTTCTCCTTATCAATCTCGCTCGAAAAAGATTCAATCACCTCACCTGAAAGGGTGTAGGTGGCCGAATTAAATCCTGCTGCAAGCACAAACATAAATATGGCAATCCCGGCCATTCCAATGCCCAGGAGGAATTTTCTCCCAAAGCGGTCAATAAAGAGAATTGCAACTATGGTAAATACCAGGTTGGTCAAACCCACCAGTATGGCCTGGGAAAAAGCAGCATCGGTACCTATACCCGATTGTTCAAATATCATTGGTGCATAAAAGAAGACCGAATTGATACCCGTAATCTGTTGCAATACAGCAACACCCAGACCAATGATTAATACAAGTCGGAGTGCTGGTTTAAATAATTCCCTGATGGGGACCTTCTTTTTATTCGATCCGCCCTCCATACTTTGCTTGATATTCCGGAACTCCAGCTCCGCAGCTTCGCTGTCGTTGGCTCTTTTGAGTACCACCATGGCCTCATCCGTTTTCCCCTTCATCATCAGCCAGCGTGGACTCCTGGGGACAAAAAAGAGAGCGAAGAAATAGATCACAGCAGGAATGGTTTCCAGTCCCAGCATCCAGCGCCAGTTGTGTTCGGCGATCCCCAGGGTCTGTACCCAGGCTTCCTCAGAGGAGCCCAGCCTGACGATCAGGTAATTGGTAAAGAAGGCCACAGAAATACCCAGCACAATATTCAGCTGGTTGAATGATACAAGCTGTCCCCTTCGCTCTGGTGGAGAGATCTCCGCTATAAAAACCGGAGCAATGATCAGGGAGGCCCCTACTCCAATGCCACCTAGCATTCTCGCAAGCACCAGCATGACAAAATTTGGAGCCAGGGCAGACCCCACAGCCGATAGGGCAAAAAGAATCGCTGCATACTTGAGAACCGTCCTTCGGCCCAGGCGGTCGCTGATGGGACCCGAGACCAGCATGGCCAGAGTAGCCATCAGGGTCAGACTGCTTACCGACCATCCCAGCTGAATCTTAGTCAGATCAAATTGGGGTTCAATAAATTGTACGACGCCGGAAATTACGGAGGCATCAAAGCCCATGAGGAATCCCCCCAGGGCCACTGTAAGTGCCACCCGGATGGTAAATAACTGATTCTTTTTCATAGTTGTAGAAAGTAGGTTAGCTAATATTTACACCAATATATGTATTATATTTTGGGTTCCCATCCCGGTTCATATTCCCTTGTCCAATACTTCTTCATTATCGCATCATCCAGGATATGTCCGTTCGTGGGATCCACCTTCAGGTTAAGGCCTGTCTTGTATGCAATATTAGCCAGGTGATTCAGATGAGAACTCTCCGCAGCCTCTTTTAGCACCGAGTTGGGTTTGGCCTCTCCCCTTACAGTCTGGAAGAAATTCTGAATATGCTTGGTGGTTATATCACCTCCACCACCCATGCCCGTGGTTACACTCTGGGTGGCTTCATTCTCTTCCTTCAATAGTTTTCCACGCAGATCATATACTTTATATCCGTTCCTGCTGATTGTGACGGTCCCTTCTGATCCATAGACTACATTGCCACGTCCCTCACCCAATATACTATGTCCCGTCCGGCTCCTGCCGTCCCAGCGAATTCTTTTTCCTCCGGGATAGATCATGTTTACGTCCATGGTATCATACATGGTCCAGTCGTCGTCTCTGTGGTAATATTTCCCTGCATTGCACTGTACTTCCTCGGGATGATCCACCTGCAGGATCCACCTGGCCACATCAAACTCATGAGTGGCATTGTTCCCGGTTTCGCCGGTACCCCAGGGCCAGAACCAGTGCCAGTTATAATCATGAAGGATATCCATATACTCCTGCCGTGGAGCCGGACCCTGGAAAAGATCCCAGTCAAAGCCTTCAGGTGGTGCCATAGGCTTCCCATTTCCTATGGAGGTCCGTCCGTTGGTATAATGGGCCAGCACCTCGTAAATATCTCCTATCAAGCCTTCCTGCAATTCTTTGACCACCTTGCGTGCGGTGGCCTGGGACCTCTGTTGCGTACCCATAAATACTACCTTTTCGTACTTCTTCTCAAATTCCAGGAAGAGCTCCCCTTCTCTGGGATTATGGGTCAAGGGCTTCTCCACGTACACATGCTTCCCAGCCTCCAGGGCAAGGAAAGAACCAGGTGCATGCCAGTGGTCCGGCGTAAGATTAAATACTGCATCAACCTTACTGTCGGCCAGAATTTCCCGGAAATCATTTACAGCCGGGGGAACATAACCCAGGGGCTCATTCAGGGAGGCGGCATATTTATCCCGTCGTTCTTTTACCACATCACAGACATAAGCCACATGTACCTGATCCTGGAGATCCGTAAAGGAGGAACGAACGGCCCCTGCCCTTCTCAAACAACCTATGATGCCCACATTCAAGCGCTCATTAGCTCCCATAATCCGGCGATAACTCTTCGCTGATATGGCAGGTCCTCCCAACGTAATTCCGGCGGCCACAGCACCAGTCTTCTTGATAAAATCTCTTCTGTTCTCTTTCTTCATTTGAATATTTTTTTGTCAGGAATATCGCATTTCTCGTTTACTACATGCGGTGGTATATTTTGGCCACAATCCTCCAGCCCTCCTCAAATTTATAGAGGCTTAAATAATCCGTAAAGATCATTTTTCCCTCCTTGTAGAGTTCAACTTTTACAATAGCAGCAGAGCCGGTAATATCAATCAGGGGGAACTTGGCTGTAGTCTCTACTTCAGGCTTCTCCCCGGCGGCTTCCCGGATTTTAACTACATCGTACCAGGTATAGATGGGAAACTTGGTCAGGTGATTATTCTGATCCACTCCAAGCAGGTTAAAGCCGGGATGAAATCCCTTCTTGATGTTAGCAATATCTTTGACATTCTGAATGCCCTGAACATATGCCTTATCAATGGTCTTCAGAATCATTTCCTTATCGCTGGCATTCTCCTGTGCCATGAGGGCAACAGAAAGGAGAGCAAGGACGATCAATGTGATGCTTCTTTTCATGGGATCTGGTTTTTTAATGAAGCTCCAATTTCGCAAGCCCCGGCTACATATCAAAATATAAGAGATAGTTTTTGCATCTCTAATATATGTAAGGCACCTAAAACATACAGAATGAAATATTCCATGCTGTTCCTATTCTGTTCCTGAGCTCTTTGCACCGGGTGTGGCTATTGGGAACTACACTTACTCGACCATCCTGTATACAAAAGAGGAAAATGGTCTTTGGCTCCCTCCGGAGATTGTGCCCTTCGCGGGAGGACCCGGAGTGAATCAGGACAATGCCCGTGGCTGGCCACCCTATGTTTTAATGAGGGGATGAGGTCTGATTGATTCTGACTCCCATGACAAGCACATCATCGATCTGTTCGTGATCGCCCATCCATAGATCAAATTCTTTACTTAGTAGCTCTTTCTGCTTACTCATAGCTTCCTGGTGGATGTCCAGAAGAAAGCTCCTGAACTTACCGTATTTGTACTTCTTACGGTCAGCTCCTCCGAACTGATCCGGGAAGCCATCGCTGAACAGGTAGATCACATCGCCGTGTTGTACATCCACAATATGGTTGGTAAAAGGACCGGGATTAACATACTTACTGGAAATATCCTGTTTATCTGCCCTGATTACCTCCATCTCTCCGTTTCTGACCAGGTAGAGATGGTTGTTGGCTCCCGCAAATTGCAAAACACCTTCATTGGAATTGAAGCTGCAGAGCGCTATATCCATTCCATCCATGCTTGAATCTTCCCTGGCCTCATCGGTCTGATGGAGAGATTCTCGCACCCGGTTTGCCAGCTGATCCAGAGCTACAGCTGCCGAATAACTCTCCATGGATTTTACTATTTCATTGAGGGAAGAGATGCCAAGCATGCTTAGAAATGCACCAGGCACTCCGTGCCCGGTACAATCTGCAACAGCAAAATAGATAAAGGGCCCTCTCATGGCTGCCCAGTAGAAGTCTCCGCTCACAATGTTCCGGGGCCTGTTGAAAACGAAATAATCGTCCAACATTTCCTTCATCACCAATTCTGGTGGCAGAGCTGCTGATTGTATCCTTTGCGCATAAGAGATGCTGGACTGAATTTCATCCCGCTGGTGTTGGATCTGGTCGCGTTGCTCTTCGGCATAATCCCGCTGTGTGGCAATCTTCTGTTTCTGTGCCTCCAACTCCATATTCTTTTTGGCAATTTGCTCCGTTCGCTGTTTGACCTGTTTCTCCAGTAATTTCTTGGCCCTTTCCAGGCTGGCCAATCTTAGTCTGATATAGAGCAGGATACCCATGATCACCATCAGGATCATTCCGATAACGAACCACCATCTCTTCCAGAATGGTGGAACGATCCTGAAAGAATACACTCCCTCCTCAGGCTGGTTCCAGCTTAGACCATCGATGCTCACCTCCACTTTGAAAGCATAGTGTCCCGGGGGGAGTTTGGGATAAGCGATTACACGGTTCCGGTGGTAGTAGTTCCAGTCCAGATCATAACCCTCAAGCTGGTAGCGGAATGTCAGCATCCCGGGATTTTTATACCACAAACCGGTATAGCCGAAGGTGAAATTATTGCTCCGGTAGCCGTACCGGGTCCTGCTCCTGTCCACAGATGAATCAAAGAGACGCAGGGTAGAAAGATGGACCCGGGGTTTCTTTTCTATGATATAAAGGTAATCGGGGTTGTATTTTATAATCCCTGTATTTGTTCCGAACCATATCTGTTCGTCCCGGTCAGTATGCACCGAATTGAGTACTGGATAGCGGTAGCCCAAACCGCTTTGCTCATTCAGGTAAATTGAATTGCCGTTTTCTGTGTCGAGGATCTGCAGTCCCGAATTGGCGAATATAAGCAAGTGGTTATGCTTGTCAAATACAATGGACTGGATCTCCTGGAACTCCACCCCCTGTTCAGGACCGTAATGCTCCACCTCCTGCTCCCCTAATTTCAGGATACCACTGCTAAGTGTATTGAACCAGACCTGTCCGGACGTATCAATGGCCATTCCGTACAATGCCGGGACTGCAAAAGAAGTATCCGACAGGGAGTACAGCGAATCATCCTGGATGTAATGCGGATACTGCAGCGATGCAGCCACCCAAACCCGCTTCTCCGGGTCCACCTGGGTACTGTATATGTAATTGCCCTTCAGGCCGGAATGATTAAAGTGGGTAAATTGCTGCTGCCCCAGGTCGTATTTGATCACTCCGCCCCCCAGTGTACTAATCCACACCAGTTGGTCATGACCCGTGATGTTGATGATGTTGTCGTCGCTGAGGCCATTGGTTTTATCCACCATTTTGAAACTCATGCTTTCCGGATCAATTATGATCAGGCCCCTTCCAAGGCTCCCCGCCCAAATGGAATGAAAGGTGTCTTCATAGAGTGAAATGAAACCCAGCCCCTCCAGTTGCAGTCTTTCAGAGATATTCTCCCAGCTCAGCTGGCCGGAAGAATTCGGGCTTCCCCTGAACAAACCCAATTCCGAGCAGACCCATAAATTGCCCCGGTAATCCTTCAGCAGGCTGTTTGCCTGCTCAAAGGGCAAGCCGGACTCCTTGCTCAGGAACTCAAATATAGGCGGAAGCAACTGGACAATGCCCCGCCTTCCACCGATCCAGATATTTTCTTCAGAATCTCTGATGACTGTATTCAGGCGATTGGAAATCAAGCCCTCATTTTCGGTGATCTGCCTGTATGACGCCGTGGAATCCTCCCTTATTTCGACCTCTATTAATCCTGAGCTTTCAGTGCTTACCCAGACCTGCTTCCCGGGATCTACCACAATACCGGTTACGGGCCCGTATTTCCAATTCCCGTAATTCACAAAGCTGCCGGTATGTGGATCATAGGAAGAAATCCCACTTTCGTCGGTACCCAGCCAGATGCGATCCTCAGCAATCTCCAGAAACCGTACAATATTGTCCGGCAATCCGTCTTTCATGGAGATTCTGAGAAAGGTATCGCTGGCAAAATGGCTGATTCCATAATCAGTGGCTAGCCAGAGTTCTCCCTTCCGGTCAATTTCAATATCATACACATAATTGTCAGACAAGCCATCCTCGGTATCATAATTGGCCAGGTGCCTGCCATCATACCTGAAAAGCCCTTCGCCCATGGTCGAGTACCAGATCAAACCCGAATGGTCCATGGCTATATCTGTGACTTCAACTTCACCCAAACCTTCTTCAGGTACGAAACTGCTGAACTCCCTGCCATCAAACTGACTTATGGCACCTCCCGAGTGGCCGATCCACAGCAGGTCACGGTGAATCCAGCACAGTGAAGAGATTCTGTCTTCGGCGAGTCCATCAGAAACAGTAAACTTTTCGTATCCAAATCCATCGTATCTGTACAGGCCCCTGTTTGTCCCGAACCAAATAATACCTGTGGAATCCTGCAGGATGCATTCCACCTGGTAATCCTCCCTACCGCTAAAGAGTTCATGGAGCCTCTGGTAGGGCCGCTGGCCATCAGCTGCCACTGTAAGACTCAACAAGAGCATAAGGATTGAAGCCCTGAACATATGCTGACTAATTTGAGGTATGCATAAAAAGATCGATTTCCACCTGTATCTCCTCCGTAATTTTTTGATTCACAATAGAAGGAATCTTGATATCATGGTTGTCAAGGAATACGGTAAACCTGGCTTTCACAAAGATCCGGCCGGGTTCGACTCTTACATCGCAGCGGATGATCCTGTCATTGTCCAGCCCGTGAATATTCAATTTCCCCTTGGCCCTGATTCTGTATTGACCTGTAATCCCAAGGTCCACTTCTTCAATGATCTTTCCTTTGAAAGTGGCCTGGGGGTAAGTATCTGTTTCCAGGTAATCTTCGTTGAAATGGGTTTGCTGGAGGGAAGAGTTGAAGCCTTCAAAGGTATTCACAGGGATGGAGAAGCTGAAACGCCTGTCTTCGATGTTTAGCACTCCGATTAGACTATAGGAGGTGGCAGAGATCATCTCCAGGGGAGCATCAGAAAGGAAATATGCCTTGCCGTTCCTGGTGCTGAATACAGTCGGGGCCTGTCCGAACCCTGCGAAGCCCAGTGATGCCAAAAGAAGAACAATATGAAAGTGCTTAAACAAAGCCAAGGTATTAGTATAAGTTTTTTCGTTTCTCACCCAAAGGGAACACCCTGTATATGTTGAATCCCAAAAAAAGGTCTCCGTCCAGCCATCGACCGGTGGTTCCGGCAATAATATCCTTCTCGATGATTCCTTGCGAATTAGAAATATGAAGCTGGAACACATGACCACCAGTTTCAAAATCAAAACCCAGAGAAAAACAGTTTTCAAAGTCATTCGCTGTCTGTCCGGGCAGCAGCCAGAAATATTCCGCATTGATGGAAACTTTTCGGACAAAATTGTATTTCCCGCTGAACCCCAGGGCAAATACATCATTCTGATCGATTTCACGCTCCACCAGGTTCCGGTGAATGTGTGAGGGGCTTAACTGAAGTGATAATCGTTTACTGAATTTGCGTGCAATGAGCAATTGATTCACATAAGAGAGCCTGGAGCTGCCCAGGTTGTCACGCTCCGGGTCGCTCCACCTCAAGGTATTCACGAAGATCCCGCTATACCAGGTCAGAGACACCGGAATGTTTTTTACCCCTGACTGTTGCCTCAACAAGCGGACCTTTACAGCACCGTCATAGGTTTTTTCATAAGAGTTGCGGCCGAAAGTGAGCCCGGCAATCTCGCCAATCCCATATTCAAGGCCCAAGCGGTTATGTGCCTGGTCGAGCCCGAAAAAATCATACATCCCCCCTCTTATATCCCCAAAGCGGTGCGAGATAATTAATGTCAGGTCCCCGCTTACCGGGGCTTCCACTGACTGGCCCAGCACCACCCGGGTGGATTTGAAAGTGCTCAGGGAATAAATCGGACCTGGAGGTGACTCCATTGCCAAAAGCATGGAATCAAGGTCCTGTGCAGCCACCTGTAAAGTACTGGGCAGTAGCAGGAATAGTAAGATATAGTGCCTTCTTTTCATCCTTGTTAATTCTCCGGGGCTCCCCGGTCCAGCCACAGGTTAATAAGCTGGAGTTCACATTCAGGTAGTTGAGGTCGCTGGTAGGGCATCTGAGGATAACCAGGGAGGTGATTTACCACCCCGTTCAGGCGTCCGTCGTTCACCACTATGAGCTCCAGCTCGTAGGTATCGTGCCTGACTCCTCTGTAGTTCAGATTCTCATTGTGGCACTCCACGCAATTCTTCGCCAGGATCTCCTCTATGGGCTGCTCCCAGGTAATAATGGTGGTATCGCATTCCTCGATCCCGTAAAGCTCTTCTTCACTATTGAAAGCACATGATGAAAAGACATAGACTAAAAATGCAAGGAGGGCTGCTGCTCTGCCTATGGGTCTTTTTTTCATATTCAGGTGCATTGGACCTTCACAATATAAAACAAAAATTACAGAGTGTTTATTGAGAATAAATATAAAAAACCGGAATCCTCATGAAGGACTCCGGTTTCATTTCTAACACGAAAAGGTACTATTCATAATGTAAGGCAAGAGCCGGATTGATGCGTGCTGCTCTCAGGGAAGTGATGATCACCGTCACCATGGCAATGATGATCGCCAGTGTGGCTGCAATTGCAAACAAGAGGGGCTGGAATCCCACATTGTAGGGGAAATCCCGGAGCCAGTCCTGCATCATAAAGTAGGCCACAGGCATGGCAATCACTATCGAAATTCCCACCGCATAGAGTACACTTTT
>RCNC010001791.1_pt1 | contig 17302 bp, 17 predicted proteins | sample 2041301 | NCBI WGS metagenome assembly RCNC01 (sample SAMN09708231, study PRJNA481090) | Marine sediment metagenome, whole genome shotgun sequencing project. | biome: marine sediment; feature: ocean; material: sediment; isolation source: Sewage treatment plant 13A marine sediment (STP13A) ... | reverse complement strand
TAGTCGTGCTGGTATCCACATAGAAAAAAGGTCTCCGTAGATAAATAGTAGGAATATAGTAAGCCATAAAGCTGCCAATTTAAATTTGATATTTATTTTTGTGTTTTCTAACATTTTTTTAAGCTGATTATTTAATTCAATGTGTCTATATTTATAAAGACGCAAATATTTTATAAATGGTTGCCTAGGTTTTGATAAATCTATTTATTTTTTAAATTGTGGGTAACAATTGGATACAGTTATTAACTATATCTCGCTTATAGATTCCATCGTTTATTTGAACTTTAAAGCATCATTCTAAAACCCATATCCTTACCCTTGTTTTTTTCGATATCTAATGCTCGTTTCATTGTTTTAATAAGGGCTTTTTCAATATAGTCTTCAATAAGGCCTGGTTTTTTATCCAAGTACTGTTCTACCAACAAGGAATTGTAATTCCTACTTTTATCTTCAAATACAAAAAGCGGAAAACCTTCTTTCATGGTCAAAAAATTGATTGCAAGTCTTCCAGCTCTTTTAATACCATCAACAAAAGGCTGATGGAGCCATAATTCCTGAGCTAAAAAAGCGGCTTTTGTGATAACGGATTTATTACTGCCTAGTACAGATGTTAGCAATTTATTGATATTCTCAACTACGTTGTCCGGGGTACTAAGCGGTACTAACCGCTGGATTGTTTTGCCTCCTTGGCTAATGCTAATCATGTTCTGACTAACTTTAAAAAAACCTTCTTTTTGACCTTCTCCTTTTGCACCTATATAGGAATCTTCATACTTCCATAATTGCCCAATGGTAAGCCAGTTGAATTCAAGCAGCAAAGAAGCTGAAAGCTGCTCTTTTTCCCTCACGGCTTTTAACATTCTAGCCAAAGCCCTGTGCATCCCCTTTTGTTCTAGAATATCTTTAGTACGAACATTACTTCCGGTGATTGTATCCGTGGAAAGAAGTTGTGAAGTCTGCGCCAATGTAAGTTGGTTACCCTCTAACTTATTGGTTGAATAAACATAGTTATACAATAGTTCCCTTTCGTCTTCTATCGACAATAACGTTTTAAATGACCTATATTTATTAAGTGTAGAATCTAACTTTTCCATGGTACAAATTATGTACGGAATAATAGCCTCAATATACGATTATTAGCGTGTTTAGCCAACTAATACAGAAGTTAGTAAAGCTTAAAAATTATTTTATAGAAGCGGTAATTCTCTAAATTTTAACTGAATTATTTAATCCTTTATTTGAACTTTATAGAATTATATCATGGATTTCTTAGGAGCCATTGTTAGCCACAGCTTCTTTAATCCTGTCAATCGAATCCGAGACCTTTTCACTTGAAGTAGCAATGTTCATTCGCATAAATAAAGCACCCTCTCGTCCAAACCAATGTCCAGCGTTAAGTCCAATACCCGAGCCTTCTGTTATAGCAGTAAACATTTCTTTGGTGTCTTTAAAAACCTCTCTAAAATCCAGCCAAAGTTGATAAGTCCCTTCTGGTTTTATCAAATGTATTTTAGAATTCTCCAAATCCTTCTCTATACTTATAACATTATTTTCAATCGTTTCTACTATGTTTTTTAACCAAATACCTCCACTCGTATATGCTGTTTCCAAAGCAACTCTTGTGAGGGCATTTGTTCTACCTAAATTGTATTTTTTAAAAGTAGTGGCTACAGAATTTCTTATTTCTTCATTCGAGATAATTGCCATTGAGTCGGCAATTCCACAAAGATTAAAAGTCTTGGCTTCAGATGTACAAACAATAATTCTTTCGTAATCTTTAATGAATTGTAAGGCCGAGGTAAATTGATTGTCAAAAAGGATAATGTCTTTATGTATTTCGTCTGAAATAAGAAGTAAGTCATTCTCTTTGCAAATACGAACGACTTGGTTTAATTCTTCTTTACTCCAAACTCTACCAACTGGATTGTGAGGATTGCAAATAATTAGAATTTTATTGTTTTCTAATTTTGCCTTTTCTTCTAAATCTTGAAAGTCAATTTGATATTGCTTTTCAATTAATTTTAGAGAATTTTTTGTTATTCTACGCTTGGTGTTTCGTATCACATCTCGGAATTCCATAAACACAGGAGGTTGCGTTATTATTCCTTCACTTTCAGAGGTGAAATTTTCAATTAAAATCGAAATTGTTGTAGTAATAGTTGGACTGTATAAAACGTGGTCTTTTATTAGGTCCACTTGATAGTTTTGAGCATACCATTTCTTTTGTGCTAAAAAGAAAGAATCTGGTTTGTATTCATAACCAAATCCAGAATTAGTGATTCGTTCAATTAAAGCATCTTGGATGGGTTTTGCTATTTGAAATTCCATGTCCGCAACCCACATAGGTATAATATCGCCTTTTCCAAATAGAGATTCCAAAGTGTTGGGATTAGACTTGGTTAACGGTAATTCCTTTAATTTTTGGTCAATGTTCATTACATCCTTTATTTGAACTTTCATTTCCTTAAATATACTTATAATTGTGACCCATATAATGGTCATTTTATGGGACTGTCAACAAAACAATTGTGTACAGGCAACTATTTCTCCTAATCTTGCGTCTATATTATTATATGAGCCCGATAAAAAATAAGACTATTGCCCTCCTTTTTTCAATTACAGTTGCTTTTAGTTGTTATACCCAAGAACTTTCAAGGACTAATTACAATGCAGGCTTTATGACTTTACGCACTGCTGATTCAACAAGGATATTCAAGCCAGATTCCCCTAAAACGGACATCCTTCATTATCGCCCTTTGGATTTGGATATATGGTACCCATCGACTGAAAACAACGGTGACAGATTATTGTTTGGCGATTTGTTTGGTCTCAATGAAGAAAGGGCTACTCTATACAAAGAGGGTGATTTTTCAGGAATTACAGAGGAATATGCAATGTTTTTCGCTGCTACTTTGGGTTTGGATAGCAAAAAGGGTAATGCTATGCTTAAAATAAAAACAGATAGCTACAAAAATGCGCCTATTGCCAAAGGAAAACATCCTATAATTATTTACATGGCCGGTTACAATGGTATGGGGTATGAGAATTATAGGTTATTGGAAAAATTGGCCGAAAAAGGCTTTATTGTTGTATCGGTCTGGTCGGTAGGGTTGTACCCAGGATATATGAGCAACGACATTTTGGATACCATGGAACAGGTTTTTGACGGGGAACTTGCCTTAAATATAATTAAGAACGATCCAAGATTTAATGTCAATGTTGATAAAATTGGCATTCTGGGCTGTAGTTGGGGTGGTATGAGCGCTGCTATGTTATTGGATAGACATCAAGAAATAAAGGCGATGGCAACTCTTGACGGTTCAGAAGTTTTCTATTATGGCGATACCGAAGAGGAAGACGTTTTATTGACTGAGATTTATGATTCAGATGTTCTTCACCCTGAGAAGATAAAAGCTGCATATTTATACATGGAAAGCGGAAATAAATGGGATGAATTTAAACCTACTGGAGAATATCATTATTATAAAAAACTACATACCCCAAAGTACTATTTGCGCTATATCAAAAGCATGCACGAAGACTTTACAAGTATACCAAGTATTTTAAAGGCATCAGAGGAATCTGTAAAAATAGCTCAATCTATAAACGAAGGCACAGCATTGTTCTTCGATGAATATTTGAATCAAAATTTAGGATTTCAGAGCTTTAAGGAACAATTAATAAGGAACAAGGACATTACAGACCAACCCTATGAATATGATACCAAAATTCTAAAAGAACTAATACTTACCGGTAGTGTTCAGGATTCAAAGACAAACGATATGTTGCCCTATGTTAATATCGGGGTATTGAACAAAGATTGGGGGACTGTAAGCAATAAAAAAGGATTTTTCGAACTCGAACTCAATGAAACACACGTAAAGGACACGCTGCGGATTTCAATGGTCGGGTATAAGCCCCAGGCCGTTTTGGTTAAAACCCTTATGAATCGAAAGGCGGGTTATAAGATTAATTTGGAGGAGCAAATCTCTGAATTGAACGAAGTGGTGGTCACCGAAAAAAAATGGAAGTTTAAAACTATCGGAAATAAAACCAAATCCAAATTTTTAGGGACTGGCTTTGCCTACGACATGTTAGGTGCCGAATTAGGAGTAAGGGTCAATATTAGGAAAAAACCAACTTTTGTCCGTGCTTTCAATTTTCATGTGTCCTATAATAGACTTGGTGCCAAAGCCATTTTTAGACTGAATATGTATAAAATAAAGAATGGCAAACCAACTGAGAACATACTCAAGGAGAGCATTCTAATTCCTGTGGAATCTGGGCAAACTGGCTTGTTCACTACAGATCTCAAAAAATATGATATTGTCCTTACCGATGATGTTATCGTTATGCTGGAATGGGTAGAAGCTGAAGGCGAAATAAAAACAGGGGAGGGCATCTTTTTGTCCTTAGGTTTGTTCACGGGTGGAACATATAACAGGAAATCAAGCCAAGGGAGAGTTAAAAAATTTAGAGGTCTTGGGGTTGGTTATAATTTAGATGTAAAATATTGATATTTTCTTATGAAAAACTCTTGTAAATCCATATTGCTAAATTTCTGATGGTCCTATTCAAAGAACCTATTTTGGGAAACTTCAGAATGGAAAAATAATCCATTATTTAAACTTTTAGAGAACTGGACTAGGGCTTTTCATAGGATACATTGTTGCCATTAGTACTTTTCCGGCCAGATTGTTTCAAACCATTCGCAAACTATTAGCATTTCTTCTGTGGGTTTCTCTCCGCTTTGTTCCATTGCGTTCGCAAAAAAATCCCAATGTGCTTTTTTCCATTTTTTGAGCGGTTCAATATTCGTTCCCATATCTAATTCAGCATAATCTTTGGAAATTTGATTAAATGGAATTGTATCTACCTTTTTAATTTCAATTATCGCTCGTGCTTTTCCGTCAAAATCCGTTACGATACTTTTTGTTCCTATTTTTGGTAAATCGGCCTTAGCTTCTTCATAAAAATAATATAAATTGGAACCTGCTTGCTTTTTTCCGCTTAGAATCAATTTCGCTAACCGATTTGCGTCTTCTTCATTATTATGAAAATAATCAGAGTCTGGTAGTTCGTCTTTGTAGAATTCGGGATTTGATTCGGTAAAATTGTCCCACATTTCATAAACGGTTTTGTCAATTCCGTTTTCAGTTTTTGTTTCGCTTTTACAGCTAATTAAAATCAAAAATAAAATGATTGTTAAATGTCTCATAGTTTCTTCGGTATTAATGACAACTATTAAATATAAATCAGCAATGATTTATCTCTCTTTTAAATGAACAATTGAATTATCCTTTATTTAAACTTTAGTTTTAGCTCAATTCTTTGTTAACTGCTGGCTTTATTTGGTCTTATTTTCTTTTCAGAAATTGACATTACTATACTTTTTGGTCGAGTATTATTGTCCATTAATTGGCTATTTAATTTTTTTGAAATCCCGACTGCCTCCCAAATCATATTTTTTATGTCCTCTTTTGGGAAAGATTCGAAATCCTTTAGTGAAATATGTCTTATCAATTTTCCTTTTCCGTTCAATTTTACGTTCGAGTTTGTCAATTCCGCTCCGCGATTAAATCCGAAGTTTACGTGTTGTGAATAAACTGCAATATGGCAAAAGGCGTCTTTTAATTTTTCCGATTTCGAATAAGCCATTGCAACAGCATTGTAGTTGTCCCAAATCAACTCATTTGCTCGTGGTACCAAATCGGTTATAAAATCTCGTAATTCTATTGTCAGTTTTTGAATTCCTTCATCATAAGGATGTATGAATTTTTTAAGTTGAGGATTTGGTTTCATTTCTGTTTTCAGATTGCAGGTAACAATTGGATAGCATCGTTGATGAGATCTTAAATATATGTCTAAGTTAATAATCCTTTAATTGAATTTTCATAATGTTTCGGCTAAGATCTTGCCGATTAAACATCCAATATATGCAATCCCATTTTCAACTTCCAATAGGGTATTTTCTCTTCGAAATAATCGAAATACGTTTTTAATCCTTCAGTATCGGGCAAGTCTATTTTTGCTTTTTCAATTTGGGAAAGTTCTTCAGAGGTGATAAAATGAAGCATGTCTACATCTTCCCCTTGGGCGTGCATTTTAATCAAATGACTGTAGATTGTATTTTCTGTAAGCTTTCTTTTTTGAGCAATTTCCGAAGGAGATAATCCGTTTTTGAACAAACTATACGACTGTTGGTGGGTCGGCGTTTTTGGTGTAGCGATTTCCACATGAGCTGCTATTTCTTTAAGAAACATATCGGCATACTTTTCTAACTTGGCTTTTCCTACTCCCGATACTTCAGCGAACGCTGATCTTGTCGAAGGTTGTTTGGCTTCCATATCTTTTAAGCTAGCATCACCAAAAACAACATAGGCAGGAACTCCTTGTTCTTTCGAAATTTGATACCGCAGTATACGAAGCTTTTCGAAAAGGTCATTTTTACCCGATTTCGTTCTAGTTTTTTGTTCTACCAGTTTCTCCACTTGATTTAGAATCGCCAACTGCACTGGTTTTTTTTCATATAAAACCTCTTTTGCCAAAGGCGTTAACGCAATACGACTATGCTCTCTAAAATTAATTTCGAGGACTCCTTGATTGAGTAACTGAATAATATATTGTTGCAAATCTTGCCAAGAGATATCTTTGACCACCCCAAACGTTTTAATATTTTGATGCCCCTTTTCAGATACTTGTGCATTTTGTGCTCCACGAAGTACATCGATTAGCATTCCCATAGGTTCCTGCTCTTTCATTCGTACTACACACGAGCATATTTTCTGCACCAAAACGGTAGCGTCAAAATAAGAAGGCGGAGCTTTACAGATATCACAGTTACCACAGCCTTCAGTTACATGCTCACCAAAATAATTAAGGAGCGCAATACGGCGACAGCTTAAGGCTTCTGCATATTGCTGCATTCGTTCTAATTTGGCATATTGTACCTCAGCATTAGCACTTTTATCAATAAACTTTCTAAGTTGTACCACATCCGCATAACTATAAAAAAGCAAGGTATGGGCAGGTAAACTATCACGACCTCCACGTCCAATTTCTTGATAATATCCCTCTAGATTTTTAGGTAGATTGTAATGCATGACCCAACGTACATTGCTCTTGTCAATCCCCATTCCAAATGCGATTGTGGCACAGATAATTGGAGTACGGTCATTGATAAAATCTTCTTGCACCGATGTTCGAAATTGAGTGTCCATTCCTGCATGATAAGCTTTCGCATTGTATCCTGAATTGCGAAGCTTCTCCGCTAGCATTTCGGTATTCTTTCGACTCAAACAATAAATGATGCCGCTTTCGTTTTGATGCCCTTCCAAGAAATTTAAAATCTGCTTGATACGATCTTGCCCAGGTCGCACATCTAAATATAGATTGGGTCGATTAAAAGATGTTAGATGTCTCTCCGCTTCCATAATTGAAAGCTGCTCTACAATATCATCTTGGGTGGCTTTATCGGCAGTTGCTGTCAACGCTATCACCGGAATATTCGGAAATCTCGATTTCAAACTCCCCAGTTGGGTGTATGCCGGACGAAAATCATGCCCCCAAGAAGAAATACAATGCGCCTCATCAATAGCAAAAAGGCTGATCGTAATGTCTTGAAATACGGCATCAAACTGAGCAATGCTTTCTGGTGCTACATAAAACAATTTCAAAGCTCCGTTTTTGAGTTCTTGAAACGTTTTTTGTTGTACTTCTTGTGGTTGTGAGCTATTAATGTAGGCAGCAGCGATTCCGTTAGCACGCAGTACATCAACCTGGTCTTTCATCAAAGCGATCAATGGGGAGATCACTATTGCTGTCCCCTCTAGTGTCAAAGCAGGCAGTTGAAAGCAGAGCGATTTACCACCGCCCGTAGGCATAATAGCCAAAACGTCTTTTTTTGCAAGCAAGTCTTCCATCACCTCCAACTGGTTCGGCCGAAAGGAGTCATAGCCAAAGTGGGTTTTTAGAAGGGGTAAAAGTTGTTCTTTGTGGTCAATTTCGAGCATAGCGGTCAAAGTTATGGAATGTAAATTAATTAAATAATTGAAGGAGCCGAATTGACTCCTCCAATACCTCAATGAGGTTTAAAGAAAACCTATTTCCCCAACATCAAAAGCTCAATACATTTTATTTCAGTAATGTATCTTTTTTCACCTTCTTTGGTTTCATATATGCGGTGGGTCAATTTCCCTTCAATGGCGACCTCATTGCCTTTAACTAAATAGTTCTCTACAATCTCGGCTGTCTTTCCCCAGGCCGCTACATTATGCCATTCTGTATCTGTTACCTTTTCACCCTGGGCGTTTTTGTATGATTCATTTGTGGCGATAGAAAATTTGGCAAGTTTAGTGCCACTATCCAAGGTTACTATTTCTGGGTCATTACCCAAGTTCCCAATCAACTGTACTTTGTTTCTAAGTGCGTTCATGATAAATTGTTTTACGTGTTAAACAGTTAATACTATCGAACCTCCTTGATCCGACAGGGCAAACATAAAACGTGATTGAAAGCGTATTCGGTTGCAAAGTACTTACTTTCGTTTGTAAACGGTTGTTGTCGTTTGTAAACTCTTTAATTGCTAATTATAAGGCATCTATATACATTAAGGGACAAGAAAGTAAAGCGGATTTTCGGATGTGAGACCATCCTTTATTTAGACCTTAATTAAGGTCGTTAACCTATCCTTTATTTGAATTTTGGTAACTTCTAATACAAACACACTAGCGACCGAATATGAGCTTTTGCCGTTTTGCACTTTTCTGCTTGTTAACTTATTTCATTGCCCTTACTTCATTTAATTTCATGGTCATTGAAATAGCATCTGCTTTAACCCAATAATCGTATTCATCAATGGCCTTTATCCTAAGGTCATTATCCAAGTAACCTTCTTCTACCATTTGGGATGAACCAGCAACTTTTGACCATATTCCAACCTTAGCTATAAAATCTTCTTTTTTCCTTTCATAAAGTTCATCTGAATTGATTGTCTCTATTGAATGAAATCCAACCTGTTGAAGCATACTTGACAAATTGTCTGCAATTTCATTATCCATTCCAGAATCTTGCCGCCATTTCAAGAATGATTGATAAAATGATATCATACTTTCAGGTGGACTTGGATCCCATTCTAATTCTTTGTGGTTATAATCAAGAATTGAAACTTTTCCATTCGAATTTAACAGATCTTTCATTTTCATCAAGGCTTCTTTTGGATTAATCAACCATTGCAATACTCTTGCAGAGACTATTAAGTCAAATTTTCGCTTAGGTTCAAAATCAAACAAATCAACATGAATTAACTCCAAGTTCTTTACTTCACTATATGTTATCTTGCCACTTTCGATAAATTTTTCAGTATTATCAATACCAATTACTTTTCCGTTTTGACCTACAGCTTTAGCAATATCCTTTGAAATTGCTCCTGTACCACATCCGACATCTAACACAATCATTCCCTTCTTCAGTATAGGCTTTAAGTTTCGATAATCAACTTCTAAAGTTCTGTTGTCAAATATTTTTGTTACTTGTTGCCCATCTCTTTCTATATGTTTATTTCCCTTCATATCTTTATTGCTCACCACTATCGTCCACATATGCCTCAATAATGCACAATGTTTCTGCTGTACTTTATCCTTATATGTAGACCTTAGTTAAGGAAGTTTAACAAGCTAAGATAAAAAGCAAGTGAATACTTTCCTTGATGTTATTTAGTGAAGGCTTAGCGACTTAATTAAGGTCATTAACCCATCATTTATTTGAACTTTAGAGAACTGGACTAGGGCTTTTCATAGGATACATTGTTGTGCGCTGAGCTTTTTGTCCTCCTAAGTCCATAAATTATAAATCCAATCCCGACTGTAATGTAAGGAAGGCTCAAAAGTTGTCCCATATTAAATGTCATTCCATCTTCAAATCCGACTTGGTTCTCCTTTACAAATTCAATTATAAATCTTGCTGTAAATATTAATACAAGTACAAGTCCAAAGAAGAATCCGTTTTTGAGTCTATCTCTCATTTTTTTGTAAAGAATCATCATAATCGCAAAAATGATTAGATAGGAAATCGCCTCATATAATTGAGCTGGGTGTCTCGGTATGTTATCTACTCGCTCAAAAATCACACCCCAAGGTTTTGTTGTCGGCATACCGATAATTTCTGAATTCATAAAGTTTGCAAGTCTAATAAATACACAGCCCAAGGCTGTAACAACCGCAATCAAATCAATCGTATCAATCATTGAGTGTTTGGTCTTTCGTGAATAGAAATATAACGCAATTAGTAATCCTAATGCACCACCATGACTTGCCAACCCCTGAAATCCGATAAATTTCATCCCACCATCAGGAGGAAAAGTAATCGGTAAAATCATCTCCAGAGGATGTGATAAGTAGTAAGAAGGCTCATAAAACAAACAATGCCCAAGTCGTGCCCCTGCCATAATACCAATCATACCATAGATTGATAATTTCTCTAAGTTTTCCGATGGTATATTTTCTCTCTTAAAAATCCACCCCAAAATGTAGATGCACAAAACCAATCCACCTACAAAGAAGATTCCGTAGTATCGAAGTGAGAATCCGAAAATATTTATTATCTCGGGGTCAGGATTCCAGTGAATATAGTTTAGAATCATATCTTAATTTTCATTATTAGCACTGTCGTTTTTTCAGCTTTGCGCACAACTAGTTTATATGCGTATGTTTTAATCACTTATACAGCCAAATTGGTTGACTATGCGTATGTTTTTTTGGATAAACCTATCGTTTATTTGAACTTTAGCTTAACTATTTCGTTTTTCCCCACCATCTATTTCTCTTTCTTATGTAGACTATTTGCCCTGTGTGATAGGCATTGTGTGAACAAACATTCGCAATAGACGAGCTCCATTCATTTAGTTGTTCTTCGGAGGCTTTTACCACCGCTTGCTCCCACTCGGTTTGTATACTATCCAGTTTTTTGATTGCCAAAAGCCATTGCTCCCCATTATATTGATTAAAAGTAATATCGTTATCATCATTATAATCGGGAAGCGTGTTTCCTTGAAAAGCTTTAAGAACTCTTTCGTTCCAAAATATTAAGTGCGATACCAATTGGCCTATTGAATGGTTTTCTGTACTATCCCTCCAACTTGATTGTTCCGCAGTAAGGCCTTCCAAAGCAGCATATGTTGGAGCAAACCAGTCCTGTTCAGTATGAGTATATTTCAATTGCTCAAGAAGCAAAGTTCTAATTGTTGGCTTTTCATTTTGAGCTGTACAGTTCAGAATGAAAAACCCAATGCCGATAGTCAATAATGTTCTCATTGTATTTTGGAGTGAACTTTTTAATCCTTTATTTAAACTTTAGAGTATTGGACTAGGGCTTTGAATAAGATATGGTGATGGTAGTCCTTATTTCATTTTGATAATAATTTTCCCTTTTGCACGACCTGACTTTTGATAAAGTAAAGCATCAATGGATTCCGAAAATGTAAATGTTTTATCTATTATGGGTTTAATGGATTGGTCTTCTACCAGTTTCTTTATATCCTGTAATTGTTGTCCGTTTGGACTCATTATAATCATTTTGTAGTAAGCAGATTTCTTTTTGATTTGTTTCGTTAATTTTTTTCTTTTTATGGAAAGCAGAAAGCGAATAAATCCGTTGAGTTTTAATTCTCTCGCAGTTTCTTCATCAATTTCTCCTGTCAGACTAATTACTTTTCCTCCTTCTTTAATCACATTAAATGCATCTAGGGTGTAATTACCTCCAAGAGTGTCATAAACGATATCAAGATCATTTACGATATCTAGGTAATTTTCAGTTTTATAATCGATTACCCTGTCTGCCCCTAATTCCTTTACCCAAGAAACATTCTTAGTGCTTGTTGTAGCATAGACATAAGCTCCTTTGCTTTTTGCATATTGAATAGAAAAAGTTCCTATACCTCCAGATCCAGCGTGTATTAATACTTTGTCTCCAGATTTTAATTTTACTTTATCAAAAGATTGTATAGAAGTGAGTCCTACAAGAGGCAAGCTGGATGACTGTTCGAAATTTAAATTAGATGGTTTGAGACAAACAGCATTAGTATCAACTGAAATATATTCCGCAAAAGTGCCTGGAGATTCTGATGGAACTCTGGAATAAACTTCGTCTCCTATGTTAAAATCCATAACATTTGCACCTTTTTCAACCACAATTCCGGCAACATCAAAACCAATAGGAGACGGAAACGATAATTTTTTGACTTTTTTTAAGACACCTTCAATGATTTTATAGTCAATTGGATTGACACTTGCCGCATAAATTTCTATTAGTACCTGATTGTCTTTTACCGTAGGTTTTTCTATTTCATTGAAGACTAAATTACTTTTAACATCTCCGTATCCTTTTATTTGTAATGCTTTCATAAGTTTTTTTGTCTATTCGAATTACCACCAACTAGTTTATATACTTAGGTTTTTCCATGTTATACTATCAAAAGGCTGTCTAAGCGAATGTTCTAAATATGAACACATCCTTTATTTAAACTATGGTCTCAATTCATTGCATTCGTTTAATCTAAATCATCTCTATTAAAATCTTCTGCAAAATCATTGGTCTTTTTAAATCCCAATTTTTCAAGCTTTTCAAAGTATGGGATATAATCAGTTTCTTCAAATTTATATGAATCAACATCCCATAAAAAATGAATAATCCATTGATACCATCTTGGAGGAGAAGGGTATTTATTTAGGTACTCCAAACGTTGATTGAAACTTAAGACTTCATGGTCAAGCCATTCGCCTAAAACCATCATATGTGTTTCTCCCCCTCCCATTCTCCATCCCATACTATATGGATGAAATTTAGGAGCATATATCCAAGGAGGTGGAATATCACCATACTCTTCTATGAGTTCTTTACTAGACTCCAAATACCAATCTGTATTTTTATATTTACCCATTTAGTATACTCTATAACGTATTTTAATTATCCTTTATTTGAACTTTGGTTACGTTAAAGTATAGGTCAATCTTAGACAAACCATTATATCTAAATAATATTATTTTTTTTACATTTTACACAATAAAAGCAACACTTCACACAATTGTATACTGCAAATCAATATTGAGTTACTAGATTAACAAAAAACAGCGCATATCAGGCAACTATACCCCTCTTACAAGAACTGTCTTTTCATAAAAAAATAAGTAATACATGAATTCATTTATCTACTTTATCGCCATTGCAGCCATGATTCTTGCCGTAAACGTTATTATTTACATTCTAACAGGGCTTGTCAAAAATCGATATAAACAGTAAATACCTTACTGACTTTTTGAAATCATCGTTTAATTGAACTTTGATTTTAACTCAGTTTTTTGTTGGCTGCTGGGTTTTCTTCATATTCAAAACAATCCAATCTTATTTCAGAATTCAGTAATTCTTTGTCCAACAACTTACAATAGTCTTTTTTTCCAGTCTGATCATAAAATTTACATCCGTAACAAGTCCGTTGAACTGTCAAAATTCCGTTGCGATTCAATTGGTAAATTAATTTGCTTAACGTGCCAAATAGATTTTCCAAATTGGATTGTTCAAATCCTTCAAGTTGACTTTTCAAAGGGTCTGCAAAATTTTCGATTTCAGCAACAATTTTATTCCCTGATGGTGTTAGACGGATTGAATAACTGCGACTGTCAATAGAAGATAAGTCTTTGGTAATCATTCCTTTCTTGTACAAAATTCGGACAGCATCACTAATCGTAGGTTTAGTAATGTTAAATTCCCTGGCTAAATGACTTACATTGCACAATTCTCGTTTGTGATACATAATGAAAATAAGTATCTGAATTTGAATTGGACTTAATCCAACTAATTTTGCCTTTTCCCATAGTAAAATTTTAAATACTTCCGAAACTCGTTCAAGACCTACAATTATTTTACTTGAGATATTATTCTCTTGTCCTCTGGGATTAAAAATACTTTTGTCCATAATAAAAAAGCCCGTCGAAATTTGATCGACAGGCAAAGTTAGCAATCCTAATTAAATTAATTAAAAAATTAACCTTTGACATCAGCCATTGATGCTCCAAAATTTAGATGTAGGACATTGCCATTTGGTGTAAGCAATGCTGGAACAGATTTGACACCTACATTTTCAGCTTCATTAATTCTTGATCTGTCTTCACCAATATTCACTATTTCTACGTTTTCGGCTCCTGCCAATTCAATTATGTCGTGTTCAGCACTTATGCAAACGGGACAACCTGCGTGATAAAAAATTGATTTACTCATTGTTATAAATTTGAATTCATGCACTATTGCATTACAAATATAGTAAGGAATCCTAACAATAAAAATATTAAAGTGGTTTTTTATATGATTATTTTAATCTATCAAGGATTATAGCTTTATTCTTTTTGTGGGTAAAACGGATTATATCTTTTATATGTCTAAGTTAAGGAATCGCTTATTTAAACTTTAGAGAACTGGACTAGGGCTTTTCATAGGATACTTTGTTGTGCTTACTTACAAATCAAACAAAGAGAATCTACTCTTTCCCTTTTGCATTATTATCGGTATGGCCGCTGTCATACAATCCTTGTAAAGCGATTATTTTGTTCCCTTCGGCTAAAAAACGTATTCTAAAGCTATCCAGCCCTTTCAGCATAAATTCATGATCACTGAACGGAAACAATTCATATTTTGTTCCACTGCCTCGCTGATAGAATAATGTGCCATTCTCGAAGATCACCATGCGTGGGCCATAATTTCCCGCGAAGGTTTTTAAAGTTTTAGCATCTAAGGTCACCGGATTGGTTTTTAGATTTAGTTCCGCAAGTGGCCATTCGTAGAAAGCTTGTAGTTCTTCGTCATTGTTATTTTCCATAAGTATTTCCAGTGCTTTCATATGGGCTACATCGAGTGCATTCCCTGCGGGAACCTTAATATGCGGGCTAACACCGGTTCCTTCCCAATTGGTATTGGTGATTGGGTTAATGGCCCGGCCCGTAGGAACCCAAACCATGAAGCGATCTGTAGCAACAACGGAACCACCCGGATGCGCGCCACCGCCGGTTGTTTCACCTATTAGAGTAGCACGTTCCAGATGCTTTAAATTATAACTGAATTCTTCCGCTGCCGAAAAAGTCCCGCCACTGGTTAATACATAAACCGGAGTATTCGGACTGCGCTTACCGCTCACATGTGGCAAGGTCCAGGTTTGAGAATTTAAATCAGATGGTCGCCAATAGAAGTTGTTCAAATGAACCGGTTCGCTTCCAAAGAGGTAACTGGTTATGAGTTGGATCATTGCCGGACTTCCACCTCCGTTATTCCGAAGATCAATAATAATCGCATCGGTATTACTCAAAAAGTTCATGGCAGACACGGCCGTCTCTCCGGCGTATTCCACATTGGAAAAACTTCGAAGATCCAGATAACCAATATTACCGGCCATAATTTTCACTTCCTTAAAACCGAAGTTATTTCGCTTCATGCTGTTGACGTGGCGATTCAAAAAAGCGATGCTATCCTCAGCAAAAAACGTCTGTTGTTGCTCGGCTATTCGGTCCGGAGCAAAAGTGACCCTTAAATGTTTATCCTTACTGATCGCCTGGAGATCTGCGGTTAAAGTGGTGGCAAATTCCTGAGGATCCAGGATGGATTTATAATCGCCGTTCCCAAGTTTCGATTCGATACTTGAGACCATCTTCTTGGCAATTTGCGGGAAAACGTAGTTTACGTTTAGTTTGCTGCCTATGGAATCCACAATAATTTGCTGTTCTTTAGGTGTTAATAGCGCAGTATTTTCCTGAGCGTTCAGTTGAGCGGTGAGCAGCGTTAAAAATGCAGCTATGATTGCGGTAAGATTGTTTGTAGTTTTCATAATGTCATGTTTTTGTGCAATTGGTTCTGATTTTACCCAAAATGGTTTCCAATTGATTAAGTTCGTTTTTTGTGATTCCTTTTAATGATGAATTTCTATTATAATGAATGATGGGAGGAAGGGTTTCCAATACTTCCTTTCCCTTGTTTGTGATTTCAATCTTGTAACGCCTTCTGTCTTCATTATTCATGGAGCGTTTCAAGTATTTTTTCTGAACCATGGTATTGATCATTCGCGTCATCGATGCGTTGTCTTTAAACACCAGTTCGGCAATTTCTTTCTGAGTTAGGTCCGGATGGTCATTCAGAAAGAGGAGTGCCAAACCCTGATCGATGGTCATGTCCTTTATTTTTTCTGAAATGTTCTTCTGTGCAAATTTTCGGTATTCCTTAATGGTACTTTCGATTACGTGAAATATTGTTTCAGACGGAAGGGCCAGGTTCATATGTTATTAATTTGATGTAAATATAATTGATATATCAATTATATTAGTGCGATTTAACTTTATTAATTTAATGGCCTCTTAATCGCTTAGCTCGTATTTCTTTTTGTAGGTCTAAGTTCGCCGATCTTCAAGAAGTGATTTAAACAGGACTTCTCTGACCGAATTGGGGATTTTCTCTAAATCCTGATTTGTTAAGAAAAAACCAAACTGTAGTAAACTGAAGAACAACAATTGGATAGCATTATTGATGCTATCCCACTTATGTGTTTAAGTAATTAATCCTTTATTTGAACTTTGGTAACGGTTAGGCCATGATTTCGGCTTACTCGAAAGGCAAGTCGCTTGGTCCGATCATATCTGCAATGTCAGCTTGGGGAAGTAACTTTTTGACAATACCATTCCCATTCCCAAACAAAGGAGCTAATTTGCAGGGCAAAAAAAATCCCGGGTCAATACCGGGATTCTTCACTGCTTTGTGCTGGTTCATCGTGCTGATGTTGCTTACAATGGTCGTAATCGCCGTCGTATTGTGCCCAATGCCATCTGTGCTGTTTTGGATGCCATTTGCCTTCTCCTACCGTCATGACCAAGGTGCCGAACGTTAGGCCGGCGACAACTAACGCTGTGACGAATCGTGTTCCTCTTTTCATGATTTCTCCGTTTTAGCGGTTTCTGAATCCCGGTTTCCCCATCCGCAACGACCGGCGTGCTTGTAGGTTGACTTAAATTCCTGATATTCCTCATCGCCCATGTTGCGGACTTTGTCCGCGTAAGCCCATCGCATGGGGCCCTTGTAGCCGCGATGCCGTCTTCCCCCAAAAATGCGGAAGAAAATGCCGATAATAAGAAAGAATAGGAATACCTTCAGAATAAAGAAGGGCATGAAAAAGATCCCTGCTCCCAAGAGCAGTCCGATAACAATCGGTTTTAAAATTTGTCTCATCTTAATAGTATTTAATTGATGTATACTAAAGAAGACGGCCAACACCTGAAAA
>RCNC010001206.1_pt1 | contig 17306 bp, 14 predicted proteins | sample 2041301 | NCBI WGS metagenome assembly RCNC01 (sample SAMN09708231, study PRJNA481090) | Marine sediment metagenome, whole genome shotgun sequencing project. | biome: marine sediment; feature: ocean; material: sediment; isolation source: Sewage treatment plant 13A marine sediment (STP13A) ... | reverse complement strand
TCGCGAAACGGAGATTGCATGGAAAGCTATTAGCTAATAGCTCAGCCTCTTGCAAAATTACCGATTTCGTTTGTAGGCGAGTCCTTCAGGGCCCGCCAACGATTACTTCAATGCGCTTCTCGCGCGCCCTAAAGGACGCGCCTACAACAACTTCACCCTGAATCCACCGCAGTGCACGGACGATCTGAAGTGTTGCTTTGTCGAGAATCCCTGAGTTTTGCAAGCGGCTCAGCTATAAGCAATTAGCTTTTGGGCGCTGAGTTTGGCGACGGTTTTGAAGGACTTGTCCAGCGAGCTATTGGCTAACGGCTTAAGGCTAATAGCTTTTGGCTACGCGCTTGTGGTGTGGGCCAGGAAGAAGCAGAGTTCTTCGAGGTGGACCTTGAGGTCCACCGTCTTGACAAGCACGCCCTCCGGGGCTCTGACCCGGATCGGAACGAAGTTGAGGATGGCGCGTAAACCGGCTTCGACCATTTGGTCACAGACTTTCTGTGCAGCTGTCGCCGGTGTCGTGATGATACCGATATCCACTGAACGCTGGGTGACGATCTCAGCCATGCGTTCCGCATCCTCGACGAGCAGCCCGGCCGGCGTTGCGTCGCCAATGCGACTCGGATCCGAGTCGAGGACACCAACGACGAGGAAGTTCCCGCTCGAAAACCCTGAGTAATGGCAGAGCGCGTAACCGAGGTTGCCCGCACCGACGATGAGCAAACGTCGTTCGCTGTCGAGGCCGAGGATCTCCACAACATATTGACGGAGCTCGCGCACGTTGTAGCCGACGCCACGAACGCCGAATTCCCCGAAGTATGCGAGGTCTTTCCGAATTTGAGCGGAGTTGAGGTTAAACTGTTTCGCCAGCTCTTGACTGGAAACGTTTTCGACGCCGAGATCGAGCAGCTGATCAACGCATCTCAGGTAGATCGACAAACGTGAGATCGTGAGTTCGGAGATGTTGGCGGTGTCGACGTTACGCTTGTATGCAACCATGCGCTACCTCGCTAAAGAGAGAATAGCACTCTGCGCCGCGGCCAGTATCGCGGTCGGATAAATACCGAGCAGCAACGTTCCCAGGGCCGCAACCGAGGCGGAGGCACAAATCGGGAGATAAAAGCCGTAATCCGGCTGCCGATCCGGCAGCGGACGCATATAGAGAACGTAGATCACTCGCACGTAGTAGAAGACCGAGATCAACGAGTTGATGACCCCGATAACGGCCAGCCAAACGAAGCCTTCGTTGATCGCGGCCCGGAAAACCACGAATTTAGCCGTGAAACCTATGAACGGCGGGATCCCGGAGAGGGCGAACAGAGAGATGGTGAGCGCAAGGGCGGCCACCGGGCGATTGTAGCCTTGGCCAGACAGATCGCTGATGAGATGTGGGCGGTCCTCGCGTTCGGAGAGCTGTGCGACGCATGCAAACGCGCCCATGTTCATCACGGTATAGGCTGCCAGATAGAAGAGGACCGCGGCGCCGCCATCGGTGCCGGCGACGATCACTGCAACAAGGGCGTAACCCATGTGGGCAATGCCCGAGTAGGCGAGCATTCGTTTGATGTCTCTCTGGACGATGGCGACCACGTTGCCGAGGGTTTGAGAAGCAACGGCGATGATGCTGGCAGCTATCACCCAGCGCGGTGAGACCTGGAGGAGGTCCATGCCCTGGACCATCCGCAGCAGGACGATGAGAGCTGCACCCTTCGGCACCACCGACAGGAATGCAGTGACCGGAGTCGGCGAGCCCTGGTAGACATCGGGAGCCCAGGCGTGGCAGGGAACGAGCGCGAGCTTGAACGCCAGCCCCCCAAACACCATTGCAAACCCGACCGCGGTCAAGGGATTGAGGGAACCGATTTCGACGACCCTCCGGCCGATTTCGACCAGATTCGTGCTCGCCGACGCACCGTAAAGAAGAGCCATGCCGTAGGCGACAAAGCCCGAGGCAAATGCGCCGACCACGAAGTATTTCAGTCCAGCCTCGACACTGACCTCGTAGCGCCTGAAGAAAGCATTGAGGACATACAGGGGTATTGAGAGAAGTTCGAGGCCGAGGAAAATCGTAAGCAGGTTCACCGAACACGCCATGACCATCGATCCAACCGTCGCGAAGAGGATCAGGGCGTAGAATTCTCCGCATTCGGTGGCGGTACGGCGCATGAAGGGGCCGGCCATCCACACCGCGAAGAACGCGGCGATCAGGATATAAGTGTCGACAAAGGCGGTCAGCTGGTCGATACGTAACATTCCCGCCCACACCGCTCCCGGTAGCTCAAGTGACAACCGTGCCCAGATTGCTCCCGCGATCGCGAGCATGGTCAGACCACTCAGATGGCGTCGAAGGCCAGGCAGAAAGGCCTCGATGATGAGCACCAATGCGGCGGTGAGTGTAAGGATGAGTTCGGGCGCGAGGGCGATGATTTCGGCGTGGGTGGGTGTCAGCACGGAGCTACCTCCCGATCATCGCGCGAGAAGGAGGCGGACCGAGGCCTCCATCGGTTCGAGAAAGGTGTTGGGATAGATACCGATCCAGACGATCAGCACCACCAGCGGCGCGACAACGAAGACCTCGCGGAGGTTGATGTCCGGGAGCGCGTAGTTGGCCGTGATATCGACCGGCCCCCAAAAGACCCGCTGCACCATCCACAGCATGTAGACCGCGCTGAGAATGATGCCGAGTCCAGCAAAAACGACCGCCACCGGATGTACAGCCCACGAGCCGGCCAGGATCAGGAACTCGCCGATAAAGCCGTTGAGGCCGGGCAAGCCAATCGAACCGAGGGTTACGACGAGGAAAATGCCTGTGAAGATCGGCATGACACCCGCCAGACCTCCGTAACGCTCGATGAGCCGGGTGTAGGTGCGCTCGTAGAGCATTCCGACGAGAAGGAAGAGGGCGCCGGTCGTGAGACCGTGGTTGACCATTTGCAGGATCGCGCCCTGGGTCGAAGCCTGGGTGCCGGCAGCCAAACCGAGGACCACGAATCCGAGGTGGCTGACCGACGAGTAGGCGACGAGCTTTTTGACATCAGGTTGGACCATCGCCACAAGGGCGCCGTAGATGATGCCGGTCACGGCCAGCACGATCAACAATGGTGCGAAAAACTCCCACGCATCGGGAAGGAGCGCACGATTGAATCGCAGGAGTCCGTAGGTGCCCATTTTCAGGAGGACACCAGCGAGGAGCACCGACCCGGTGCTTGGGGCTTCCACATGGGCGTCGGGAAGCCATGTGTGAAGCGGAAAGATCGGGACCTTGATCGCAAAGGCGAGCAAAAAAGCGGCGAAGACCAGGATTCCCGGAGCAAATAGGCCGCCGGTGGTCGGCAACAGGGGAGCGGTCTGGAGAAAGTCGAGATAGCCATACGACCAGACGCCGGTCTGTTGGTGGTGGAACCAGGCCAGATAGAGTATCGCCACCAGCATGAAGACCGATCCTGCCATCGTGAAAATGAAGAACTTGACCGCAGCGTAGATGCGGCGGGGGCCTCCCCAGACTCCGACAATGAAGTACATCGGGATCAGGGTAATTTCCCAGAAGACATAGAACAGGAAGAGATCGAGGGAGACGAAGGTGCCGATCATCCCTGTGGTCAGCAGCAGAAAGGTGATGTGCAATGACTTGATGTGCTCGATGTTGAGCGACCACGCGGCGAGGACGACCACCGGTAGAAGGAGCGTGGTGAGGAGCACGAGCAGCAACGAGATCCCGTCAACGCCGACGTGGTAGTTGATGCCGAACTGCGGGATCCAAGCGAAACGATCGACGAATTGAAAGCCCGGGTCGTCGGGATTGAATCCGGTCCAAAGCCGGGTCGAGAAGGCGAACATGACGATCGAGGTCATGAGCGTGACGATTCGGTGGAAGGTCTTGTAGCGCATGGGTATGAAAAGCAGGAGGACGGCAAAGACCGTCGGGCCCAGGGTGACGATGGAGAGGAGGTGGTCGTTCAGCATTCGCCCTCCATCACCACAGGACCGCAGCCAGGGCAAGAACCGCTGCCGCGACAGCCAATGCGTAGTTGCGGACGTTGCCCGTCTGGATGAAGCGCAGCACGTCACCAGTCAGTTCGACGGTGAAAGCCGCGCCATTGATGAACAGAGTATCGATAATGAGTTCGTCGATAATTTTCCATAAGAAAACGGCAAGTCGATGAACTGACCTCATGATAAGTGCGCTGTAAATCTCGTCGATCCAATACTTGTTGAACAAAAGCTTGTAAATCAAGGGCAGGCGATCGGCAAGAATCCGAGGTAGGGCAAAGGCTCCTTCTCCAAGATAGAAACGTCGTGCGATCAGCCACCCGCCAACCGCGACCGCGATTGATATACCGACCAGGAGCCATTCGGTGCCGAAACTCACTGAGTGGGCCGCATGCCCGGTTGCAGCCGCCGCGCCATGAGTGTCGCCGAGCGGGAGGATCACTGGGTGCAAGAAGTTCTCGATCAGATTCCAACCTGTCTTGTGGAAAAGCTGACCGGGGAACCCGATGAATCCGCCGACAATCGAAAGGAGTCCGAGGACTATCAACGGAATGGTCATGCTTCGTGGAGATTCATGAAGATGGCTCTCGGCCTCTTCACCGCCGCGAAAGGCGCCGTGGAAGGTCATGTAGACGGCGCGGAACATGTAGAAGGCCGTGAGCAGGGCCCCGCCCACCGCCAGATACCACAGGACCCGGTATACATCGCCAAAGCCATTGAGGTCGGTGGCGCCGGCCGCGAAAGCGCGGGCAAGGATCTCGTCTTTGGAAAAGAAGCCGGCAAAGATCGGGATGCCGGCAATCGCCAAGGTGGCCACGAGAAAGGTCCAATAGGTAGTCGGCATGAACCTTCGGAGGCCGCCCATTCGGGTCATGTCCTGTTCGCCCGAATTGGCGTGGATCACCGAGCCCGAGCCGAGAAAGAGGCAGGCCTTGAAGAAGGCGTGCGTCACGACGTGGAAGATTGCGATCGTGAAAGCGCCGACCCCAGCGGCGAGGAACATGTAGCCGAGCTGCGAAACGGTCGAATAGGCGAGGACTTTCTTGATGTCGTTTTGCACCAGGGCGATGGTGGCAGCGAAAATGGCGGTGACTCCGCCGACTACCGCAACGACTATCATGGCGGTAGGACTGAGCCGGAAAAAGACGTTACAGCGGGCGACGATGTATACACCCGCGGTGACCATCGTCGCGGCGTGGATCAGGGCGGACACCGGGGTCGGTCCGGCCATCGCATCGGGCAGCCAGACATAGAGGGGGATCTGGGCGGATTTGCCAATCGCACCGACGAAGAGGAGGAGCGCGATGATCGTCGCCGCCCCGGCGTACTGGTGTGGATGGCCGGCGGCGGTCGCAAAAATCTCGCTGAACTCGACGCTTCCGAAAGCGGCAAAGGTGGCGAATATCGCAAGGAGGAATCCGAGGTCGCCGATGCGGTTGACGATGAAGGCCTTGCTTCCGGCCGCCGCACACCAGGTTTGTTCGTAGTAGTAGCCAATCAAGAGGTAGGAACACAGCCCGACGCCCTCCCAGCCGACAAAAAGCACCGGCAGGTTGGAACCAAGCACCAGCAGCAGCATGGCGAACATGAAGAGGTTGAGGAAGGCGAAATAGCGGGCGTAGCCGGCCTCGCTCTCCGAGTGCATGTATCCGACGGAGTAGACGTGGATCAAGAAACCGACGAAGGTCACGAACGCGAGCATCACCGCCGACAGCGGGTCGAGCTGGAAGGAAGCGTTGACAGTGATTTCGCCAGCGGAGATCCAGGTGAAGTATCGTTCGATGATCGTCGCGTAGGGTTGATGGAGGTATTCCCACAGCGCTCCGTACGCCGCCACAGTAGCGGTGCCGATCGAACCCACGCCAACCACGGTCACCAGAGGTTTTGGCGCCTTGAGGGCACCGAGAAGCAGGTTGAGCATGGCGCCGGCCAGGCACAAGATCGGGATCAACCAGAGGGAACCGAGCATCACTCGTTCCTACCAGCGAAGAATGTTGGCGCGGTCGACATCGATGGAATCCTTGTGACGATGGAGAACAATAAAGAGGGCCAGACCGACCGCAGCTTCGGCGGCGGCGACCGCGATGACAAAGAAAATAAAAACCTGCCCGTCGATGGCCGCGGCGGCGGTGGCGTGGCCGGCAGCGAACCGGTAAGCGAATGCTGCGAAGGCAAGGTTTGCGGCGTTGAGCATGATCTCCAGGGATAAGAAAATTGCGATGCCGTTGCGGCGCAGGAGGACCCCGACGACACCGATCGCAAAGAGAACCGCCGAAAGGGCGAGGACCCAGGTGTAGGGAACAGGCACCAATTCAGCCGGTGTCACCGATCCTCCCTCCGCCCGAGATAAACCGAGCCGACGATGGAAGCCACCAACACCAGAGTGATGAATTCGAAGGCGAAGAGGTGGGTGCTCAGGAGAGCCTTTCCGATTGGTACGGCTGTGCCGAGATCGGCAACTCCCGGCAGAACCGAACCCTGTTCGGGAAGGAGCAGACCCGCGATCACCAAAACCATCGCACCGATACCAGCGGCTACAAGAGTACCGATCAGCGCCTGCCATCGACGGCCGCTGCCGAATGCCTCAACCTTGCGAATATTGAGCAGCATGATGACAAAGAGGAAAAGGACGAGGATCGCGCCCGAATAAACGATGACCTGGATGGCGGCGAGGAAGTCCATGCCAAGGATCGCGAAAATCGCGGCCATCGAAAAGAACAGAACCACCAGGGAAAGAACGTTGATCATCGGGTTCCGCGGCACGACCGTCAGAATCGCAAAGATCACCGCGAGGGCTGCTGCAGCGAGGAAAACGTAGGTCACCATAGCCGGCTCCCTAAAAATACCCGAGGGCCAGACCGACCCCGACCCAGAGGAAGTTCAGAGTTGCCAGCGGGATCATGACCTTCCAGCCCAGCGCCATGAGTTGGTCGTACCGGAAGCGGGGGAGGGTCCAGCGCACCCACACGAAGAACCACATGAAAAACGCCACTTTGGATGCAAAAACGCCCATCGAGAACAGGGCACCCGCCCATCCGACAAAAGGAACGTCAATCCACGGCAGGTTCCAGCCGCCGAAGAAAATCACGGTTATCAGTGACGCGCCGACGATCATGTGCAGGTACTCGCTCATGTAGAACGCGGCAAAGCCCATCGACGAGTACTCGGTGTGATAACCGGCGACCAGCTCCGCTTCCGCTTCCGGCAGATCGAACGGCAGACGGTTGGTCTCGGCGAAGACAGCGACCATGAATGTCACGGCTCCCAAAAATTGAGGAAAGACGTTCCACCGTGGGAGAAAGCCGAGCCAGGTGCCGGTCTGGGCGTCGACGATTTGCTGAAGGTGCAAGGAGCCCGCGCTCATCAGCACCCCAACCACTGCGATCGTCATCGCGAGCTCGTAGGAGATCGCCTGCGCAGAGGCCCGGATGCCCCCGTACAGAGCGAACTTGTTGTTCGATGCCCAGCCCGCGAGAACGACCGAGTACACGGCGAGTGAGGCGATGGCAAAAATATAGAGGATGCCGATGTTGAGGTTGGGGGCGACGATGAAACCATCGACCGGCTGGCCAAAGACCGAGAGCCCGGAATCTCGTGCGAAGGGCACGGCGATAAATGTGCTGAGAGAGATGGCGATGGCTATCACCGGTGCCAGCAGGTAAAGAAACGTCTGGACGCCCTCCGGTCTGAGGTTCTCCTTGGTGAGTAGCTTGACAACGTCGATCACGGGTTGCAGCAGACCGAAGGGGCCGACCCGGTTCGGGCCGAGGCGATCCTGGATGAGAGCCGAGCCACGTCGCTCTACCCACACCATGATCGGCACCGTCGTCAGCATCACGGCGAGGACGAACGCCAGCTTGACGGCGACGACTACGGCCTCAGCCCACACCGAGCACCTCTTCGTGTACCGGCATCCCGGGCTCAGCCATGAGACGACCCCAGGTCATGCCGGAGAAGGCGCCGACCTCTGCCGCCATTTCGGCGAAAAGGATTCGAGTTGTGATGGCCCTCTCCTGCTCTATTTCGAGCTCAACGGCGAGGCGGTAGACGACCTCCCATGCTTGTTGTGCCTGCCCGACGGGCGGAAGGGCGTTGCGTGCCAACTGGACCCGCCCAGTCGATGACGTAAATGTTCCGTCGGTTTCCGCCCAGGAGGCAAGAGGCAGAACCAAAGATGCGGCATCGACCAGCGGTGTCCGATACCGGGCGAGGACCGCAATCTGACGGTTGGCGGCGACGGCGGCGGCGCCCTCTGAAGCCAGCCATGGATGGGCGTGAGCATCGAGGACAAGCACAGGACCGGTGCCATCGCGCAGGTAGCTTTCGAGGTTCGCGGCATCTACCTCGAGCAGACCGAGATGGCGAGCGCCGTTCGAGTTCGGATGGCCATCTGTGCTGCTGAACCATACTCCGCGGCCGTTTTTGATTTGGCGGGTCTCGCCTTCACTGATCGGCACGATGACGTCCATTCGTGCCCCCTCGACCAGGTTACGGCGGACGGCGAACAGAGCTTCGTTGCTCAAGTTTGCCGAGGCGATAACGAGCGGTTGCCGATCATCACGGAGCCACCGCGCAACCTCCGCGATTGCGGTGTCCCAAGGAATGCGGCTTTCACCCTCGCCAAGGTGCTCGAGAGGGACATCAATTGTTCGATCGTTGAGGCCTTCGGCCAGAAACCGGCCGTAGTCACACATCCACCAGCCGTTAACCTCCGCATTTTCGCGTGGCACAAACCGATGCACCTCTCCGTTGAGGTGGCCAAGCGATACGTTGCAGCCGATGCTGCAGCCCGGACAGATTGTCCTGGTCTCCTCGAGGTGCCAGACCCGCGCTCGAAAGCGAAACTCCTTGACGGTGAGGGCACCGACCGGGCAAACGTCCGCCGCGCAAGCGGACCATGGGTTGTCGAATGGGCGAGAATCGAATGTATCGATGTAGGAGTGATTGCCTCGTGACTTCATGGTCAGATCGGCAGTTTCGGAAATTTCGGTGGTGAAACGGATGCATCGAGTGCAATGGATGCAGCGATTCTGGTTCTGGATCACATGAGGCCCGATGAGATGACGTTCGCGGCCGGGGTTGGTGCGTCGCTCGTCGACCATGTGGGTCGAGTCGAGACCATGCTCGACCGAGTAGTCTTGAAGACCGCACTCGCCGGCCTGGTCACAAACCGGGCAGTCGAGCGGGTGGTTCTCGAGGAGGAACTCCATTACCGCTGCGCGGGCCTCACGCACCCGCTCCGACGCGGTCAACACGACCATTTCGGGTTGCACAGGCGTCGAGCAGGCGGTAACAAGCCGAGGCATGCCCTCGACCTCGACGAAGCAGATTCGGCACTGGCCGACAACGGTAAGTCCGGGGTGATAGCAATACGTCGGAACCTCGACTCCGGCTGCAGCCGCCGCTTCCACCAGATTGGTGCCCTCGGCAACCGTGATCTCGGTCCCATCTATGGTCAAGCTCACCATCTCGCGGCCCTACAATCCAAACATCTCCCGGTCGGATTGGACCGGGAGGATCGGCAGGGCTTTCGCCGCCATCGAGGATGCCTTGGATATCGCTTCTTCGAACTCGTGGCCGAAGTGTTCGAGAAAACTCGCGATAGGGCCGCAGAATGCGTCTCCCAACGGACAGATCGTCATCCCCTGGCTGGCGAATCGCGCGATCCGATGAAGAGTTTCGATGTCTCCCTGTCGACCCTGGCCACAGCGGATGCGGCGGACGATGTCCACCGCCCAGTCAGATCCCTCGCGGCAAGGAGTGCATTGGCCGCACGATTCGTGGGCATAGAAGGTCAGCAGGTTTTCGAGTGCCCACACCATGTCCACTGTCTCGTCCATCACAATGAGACCGCCCGACCCGAGCATCGATCCGGCTTGCGCCACCGACTCGAAGTCAGCGGCGGTATCGATTTTGTCGGCAGGCAGGACCGGTGCTGATGAGCCGCCCGGTATGAACGCCTTGAGATTCCCGCCACCGCGCATACCACCGCAGAGGTCCTCAATGATCTCGCGAAAGGTAATGCCCATCGGCGCCTCGTAGACGCCCGGGCGCTCGACGTGGCCTGAGACACAGAACAACTTGGGGCCGGTGCTGCGCTCGGTACCGATGCCCGCAAACCAGGCGCCACCATTCTCGAGGATGTGGGGTACACAGGCCAGAGTCTCGACGTTGTTGACCACGGTTGGGCACCCAAAAACGCCGACCACTGCCGGAAAGGGTGGTTTCAGACGGGGCAACCCACGTTTTCCTTCGATCGACTCGATGAGAGCGGTCTCCTCACCGCAAATGTAAGCACCCGCGCCGCGGTGGATATGGACCTCGAGATCGTAACCGCTGCCAAGGATCTTCCGGCCAAGGTACTTCTTCCGCTTGGCCTCGGTGATCGCCTTGGCGAGTATCTGCGCCTCTTCGACAAACTCGCCGCGAATGTATATATATGCGGTGTTGGCGCCGATCGCATACGACGCGATCGCAATCCCTTCGAGGACCATATGGGGATCGACGAGGATCAGCTCTCGATCCTTGAACGTCCCCGGCTCCGATTCGTCGGCATTGCAGATCATGTACTTGGGCTTGGTGGTGTCCCTGGGTACGAAGCCCCATTTGACGCCGGCCGGGAAACCGGCGCCGCCGCGACCCCGAACACCCGATGCCTTGACGACCTCGATCACTTCCGCCGGTGTCATTGACAGCGCCTTTTCAAGCGCTGAGTAGCCACCAAGTCTCAGATAGGTGGCGAGTGAGCGCGAGTTTTTGAGGCCGCGCGCTCGGAGAAGGATTGGATCGGTCATTGGCCTGCCAGCCGGTCGAGAAGAGCGTCGAGCTTCTGGATGGTGAGATCGGTGTGGTAGTCGGAGTTGATTTGGATCACGGGCGCTTCACCACACGCTCCGAGGCATTGCACGTCAACCAGGGTGAAGAGGCCGTCGGCGGAAGTCCCGCCGAAGTCGATTTCGAGCTTTTGCTTGAGATGATCGACGAGGGCCGAGGTGTTGCAGAGCTGGCACGAAAGGGTCGTGCATACCTGCAAAAGGAATTTCCCGGGTGGACGGTGCTGGTACATGGTGTAAAAGCTGACGACGCCCTCGACGAAGGCCGGCGCGAGATCGAGGCGTTGGCTGACGGCCTCCATGATTCCGGGTGAAATCCATCCCCACCGGTCCTGGCACAGCCACAGTACCGGCAGGAGAGCGGCCCCGGGACTTGGATACCGCTTCAAAATCCCTTTGATTCGCGCTTCCATCGAGCTGTCGAAGTTGACCTCACTGACCTCGTCCGGAGAGGCGACGACGAGTGGCGAGGTCATGGTTTCGGTCACGCGCTGTGACCCTTGTCGATAGCAGTTGGCGAGCGACGCCCCCATTCGAAGATCCCTTTGCGCCACAGATAGAGGTAGACGACAAAGAGGGGAGCCAGAAAGGCCACAATCTCCCAGAGCGGGATCAGCGTGCCGTCGGCGACCATCGATCGGTAGTTGATCGCCCAGGGGTAGAGAAACGCCACCTCGATGTCGAGTACGACGAAGACGAGGGCCACCAGATAGAACTTTACTGAGATTCGTTTTTGAGCGCGGTCGATAAGAGGTACGCCGGACTCGTAGCTTTGCCGTTTGGCGGCCGTGCGATGCCGGGTCCGCTGGCCGAGGAGGGCCGCGGTGCCGAGCAATACCACCGCGAACCCCGCTGCAACGACCAGAGTGATGAGGACCGGCATGAACTGATCTGCCATGGACTATCCTTTGCAGCTAGGTTTACCACCGCGGATCGTAGCCGTGCCACGTAAGCAGGTCAAATCGGCGCCGGTTGGGGCTCGGCGGTTCCTCTGGGTGTCTGAGGACGTGATTGTCGTATGACTGACAGGCGGTGGCGGCGATTTGAATTCGAAATAGTAAAGCCAAACAACCGAAGACGGTAACCGTAGTACTCTTTTGAAATCGGCTGTCCTCGGTCAAGTGAGCCGTAGAATCCGAAAGGGAACGAGGAGAGAGATGGGAAGGATTTCACGTCGGACGGTCGGCGTTGTCATGGTGGTGGCCATGGCGACCTCTTGGGCCGCGACACAGGAGAACGGTCAACCGTCGGCGATGTTCTTTGCCCCGGTGGACGTCCCTCTGGTCAGTGTAGAGGTCTTTGTTTTCGACCACAGTGGGTGGCCGGTGCCGGGACTGACCCTCGGCGACTTCGAGATTTTCGAGGATGGGGAGAAGGTGGAGATTTCGCACTTCTACGCCTCCCCGGGTGTATCGACTCTCCCCGCGCAGGAAGGAAAGACGCCCGACCTCGAACCCGTTGAGGCCGGTCCGGGCATAGGCGAAACGTCCGACATCGATTTTGTTGAGCCCTCTCCGGCCCAGGATCTCTACCTGGTGATCTACTTCGATGACACCAATCTCTCCCGCGGCAGGAGACAGGCTGCAATTGAACACGTGGAAGCATTTCTCTCCTCCGAGCTCCCACCTGACCTGAGAGTGATGTTGGTGCGATACGACGGGCGGAACCACATCGAGCAGGGTTTCACCGAGGAGACCGACGAAGTACTGGTGGCGCTTGATACGATCCGAAATGCCGCCTCTCTTTCTCGACAAATCGATGAAACGATGTTGATACGCGAAATTCAGAATGCGGCCACAATGGCGGCGATGAGCGGCGATCAAGCGACCCAGGTCCTCGAAGAATCGGGCAGATCCACCTGGCAGTCGATCGAGACATTTTCCGAGCAGGCGATCCATAGAACGCGAACCAGCATTGAAAACGAGAAGCGCCTCATTAGTTCGTTGTCCGGTCTCAACGGCCGCAAAGCTGTCCTCCTCGTGACCGATGGCATTGAGGCACGACCTGGAGAATTTCTGTATCGTTCATGGGGCCAGGTTTTTGGTCGGGTGCCTGCATTCCGGATCGACGCGCAACGCGCTTTCTTACAGGCATCGCGCAACGATCTCAGCAACGAGTTCGACGGACTCGCGCAATTTGCGAATGGGCATCGGGTGAGCTTCTACACCCTTTCGGGCGCCGGTGCAGGGGCGGCACGTGCTGTCTCGGCCGAGACCCGCATGATTGATGAGGAACGGCTCATGGTCGACCAAGCGATGAGCGCCGAGGTCCTCATGACGAACATGGCAGGAACGACTGGCGGCCGTTCGTTGGTCAACTCTCCCGCACTTGCGGGCCAGCTCAAAGAAGTCTCGCAAGAGCTGGCAAGCTATTACTCTTTGGCATTTGAACCGGAGCACTTTGGCGACGGTAAGTACCACCGTCTGACCGTCAAAATTGATCGAGAGGGGGCTCGCGTTCGCCATCGTGAGGGCTATCTGGATGTTCCTCAGGCGGAGCGAATCAACAGCAAGACGTTGGCTGCAGCGATACATGGGGTGTCCGACAATCCACTCGGGATTTCGGTCGCGACGAGCGGCGAATTCATCAGGCGAGAGGACGGGACATTTCTCATCCCGGTAATCATAACCGTGCCCATCGGGCAGTTGGTGATGATTCCATCGTTAGACGAACATCAGGGTCGAATCTCGATTCACCTCACGGTGCGGGATCGGCGTGGCGACCTCTCTCCAACGGTACACCGCGAATACCCGATAAGTATTCCTAACGATCTTCTCGCCGGCGCACTCGGTCAGAGCGCCGGTTTCACGATGCGCCTGGCGGTACGCCCGGGGAGACAGAGAATCGCGGTTGGGCTCAGGGACGAGGTGGCACGCACCGAATCCGTCTCGTACGTCGAGGTCGATGTCGGCGATACACCGGGTACGGACAGTTGATGAGGGTTCGATTGCAAAGACAGATATCGCCGCACCGAGGCTGGATCCGCCACCGGGTTCGTCGCGGCCTTGCCTCCAGCCTTGTAATCGCTGGTATCGCACACGCAGGTCTTCTCGCGGCCGAGTCTCAGGATCCGGAAACGGCGGTGCTTGAAGCGGTAGAAATCGGTGCGGTGAAAGCGAGCATTGGTGGCCTGTTGCTCTCCGGCCAGGCCGGCGGTGATGTTGAAGGAGCATTGATCTGGTCGCTTGCAGGACGAGATGAATCTGGCCGAGTCGATGTGCCGTTCGTGATCGAAGTCGATGGAGGAACGTTGCTCGAGGGTCGCAGTTCGCGGAGGATGGCTATCGGCATCTATGCCTATGTCGTCGACGGTGACGGTAGGGTCATCGATTTCATCGCTCAGGGCCTTCTCCTGAATTCCGAGGCCCATCGCGACCGAATCAGCAGCTCAGGATTGAAGTTCGTAGGCCGCTTCGTCCTGGATCCGGGTGACTACACACTTAGGGCATTAGTGCAAAACAATGTTTCCGGAAACTATTTCATGTCCTGGAGCATTCTGGCCATTCCTACGGCTGAAGATCCGTCGCCACAACTCTTGCCGCCGCTATTTCCCGATTCAGAGACCCCTTGGATGCTTGCGCGGCAGAACGGCCAAAACCCCAGTTTCGGGCTGGGAAACGAGGCCGGCGTTTTGCCTGGAGCCAAGCCAACTCTGGTCGAAAACCAACCGGCCGAGGTTTACCTGGGTGGGGGAGGCTGGGACGAGAGTGGGGTCATCGAGATTCGCATTCTGAACGAGATCGGGCGGACGGTCTTCGAGCCTCTCGTTCGATTGGCTGATCCCCCGTATGGCGATTTTCAGTTTCGGAGGATAGCTCTCTCGCCAGTTGATCTGCCTCCAGGCGAGTACAGCCTTGTCGTAACGCTGAGTGATGAGAATGTCGGCGAGGTGCTCCGGCGAGCAACACGGTTGATCGTGGTGGGCGAGGGCAAGGCGCGAGGGTGGGCCGAAGCCGGCGGCGCGGCAATCGTTGCCGGCGCGAGCGTTTCTTCCGAAGATTCAGATGCCTACCAGAAGGTCAACAGAAAGGAGCTCAGAGCTGCCTACCGTCGGGCTCTCCGCCCGCTTGGCGAAGGCGATGCCGTAACGGCCCGTCAGCAGGTAGCCGAGCTCGAGCGACGTGTGGTTGCGGGCTCTTCCCGGACCGCCCTATCGACTTTGGGCGAGGCGGAGCTCGCCGAAGCGAAGGCACTCGCAAAGCCGAATCCGACCTGCCTGATGCCTTTGGCTCTACTGCACCGGGACCTCTATCGGGGTTATTCGGCGCGGCGCGAGGGGCACCTCGCCTTTCACGCTCGAAATATGGCAATTATCTTTGCAGAAGAGCTCGGACGCGAGAAACCCTACTTTGGGTTTTCCGAGGGGTTGATGGTCAATTTCGCTTCGGATCTCGCTCAAACTGGCGCGTCGGGTGCAGCGCGCAGCCTGCTCGAACAAGCGCTGCGCCTCAACCGGGGATATCGTCCCGCCATGCTTTCACTCGGGTTCAGTTTCGAACAGAATTCTGAATACCTCGAAGCCGCATCGACGTATCAAAGGCTCGTTGATACCCATCCTGGCTTCGATGAGGGCCGGCTGCGTCTTGCAGTCAACCTGATCCGCACCGGCAGGGACGAGGCCGGAGAGGAGCTTCTGAGGGGCTTGTTGGGGACAGGGGCGAGGCCCTGGATAGAAGCTGTCGCGGCTCAAGAGTTGGTCCGCCTCAAGGCGGAGAAACTGAAACTCCTTCCGGAAGCAGAGCGGGAGGTTCGCGCGGCTCTCGAGCTCATACCAACTGACCAGAGGCTGTGGATTTTGCTTGCCGGCATTCTCGAGAGCATGGGTCGCCACGACGAAGCCATCGAGGCGCTCAGTGATCTTCCGCCGGCGGGCCGAGGTGTCTCACCCCGTGCGCGTTATGCGGAGTGGCCGGCTCTAGGCGTCAGGGCCTCGCAGTCCCACCTGAACGATCGTGCTTCGGAGGCGGTGCCCGCCCTCAAAGCAGCCCTGTCCGCAGGGAGGACGAGGTGAGGACATTCTTTCTGGTTTTGGTGTTGTCCTTAGTGACGGTTACGTCCGCGGGTGCACAGGAGATCTGGGTCACCATCGTTGAACCCAATAACGGAGATTTTGTCATCGGTGAGCTCGATATCGTCGTTGACGTTGTTTCCCGCGCAGACATCGCGGAAATCGAATTTCAACTGGATGGACGCCCGATTGGCACCCTATTGATGGAGCCCTTCCGAATGCCCGTCGACCTCGGCGAGGATAATGTTCCGCACCACTTTTCTGTGGTGGCGGTCGACGTTGAAGGGAACCGGGCCTCGCACTCGGTGAAAACCGAACCGATTCCGATTTCTGGCGACTACGAGGTCGAGCTCCAGCAACTCTATGTTTCGGTGATCCGCGGCGGCGAACGAGTGCTCGATGTCGGGCAGGAACACTTCACCGTGAATGATGAGGGCGTCGCCCAGGAATTGGTGACCTTTGCTCGTGGTGACATCCCGTTCACCGCGGTCCTCCTCATAGATGCGAGTACCTCAATGTTCGGTGAAAAAATCAAGTCGGCGGTCGCCGGCGCCGCGTCATTCATTCACGGCATGAAAGAGCTCGACCAAGCCCAGGTCATGGTCTTTTCAGATCAGCTTCTTAGCGCTACACCGATTACAGACGCCAAACAGGTGTTGACGGCGGGCCTCAGCAGCACCGAGGCGCGCGGAGGAACCGCACTGCAGGACCACCTCTTTGTCGCCCTGAAGCTCCTCACTCAACGACAGGGGAGACGGGTACTGATACTCCTTTCGGACGGCGTCGATACCCACAGCGTGCTGAGCATGCCGCAAGTCTTTGAGGTTGCCCGCAAGGGCAATGTACTGGTCTATTGGATCCGCATCTCGGGCAGCGATGGGCATGTCCCTGACTGGGGAGCGAACATGACCTCCGCATGGAAGGACGGGGCCCAGTACCATGAGCAGCGCGAGTTGTTGACCCAGGTTGTAGACGAGAGTGGTGGCCGGATTCTCGAGGTTGGTGCACCGGAGGAAATTCGGCCCGTGTTTATCGACATTCTGAAGGAACTTCGCGAACAGTACGTGCTCGGATACTACCCAGATGACAGACAGAACGACGGACGCTGGCACAAGATCAGGGTTGGAGTGGCCGGCGAAGATGTCAAGGTTCGCGCTCCGCGAGGGTATGTGGATCACTGATGGAAAGCTATTGGCCGTCAGCCATTAGCTATTAGCTTTTTTCACAACCAAATTTTTCAATCTCTGGAGATTTAACCTCGAGAGTCCTGGCGTTTCTGTCGGGATCGGGGCTAACAGCTGAGCCTCTTGCAAAATTACCGATTTCGTTTGTAGGCGGGTCCTTCAGGCCCGCCAACGATTACTTCAATGCGCTTCTCGCGCGCCCTAAAGGACTCGCCTACAACAACTTCACCCAGAATCCACCGCAGTGCACGGACGATCTGAAGTGTTGCTTTGTCGAGAATTCCTGAGTTTTGCAAGCGG
>RCNC010001204.1_pt1 | contig 17326 bp, 18 predicted proteins | sample 2041301 | NCBI WGS metagenome assembly RCNC01 (sample SAMN09708231, study PRJNA481090) | Marine sediment metagenome, whole genome shotgun sequencing project. | biome: marine sediment; feature: ocean; material: sediment; isolation source: Sewage treatment plant 13A marine sediment (STP13A) ... | reverse complement strand
CCTTACGGGCTTTATGCAGGCCGACTTTCTTGCGCTCGACTTCGCGTGCATCGCGGGTTACGTAACCTGCTTTACGCAGCGGGCCTCGCAGCTCTCCGTCGTATTCCATCAGGGCACGGGTCACGCCAAGGCGGATAGCGCCGGCCTGTCCTGAGATGCCGCCACCGGAAACGGTAGCCTTGATGTCGAAGTTTTCCACCATTTCCACTTTCTCAAGCGGCTGGCGCACAATCATGCGGGCCGTTTCACGGCCGAAAAATTCGTCGAGAGGACGGTCGTTAACAACGATCTGTCCTTTTCCTTTAGTCATGAAGACGCGAGCTGTTGAAGACTTGCGACGTCCGGTTCCGTAATATTGTTCGGTTGCCATTTTGGTATCCGTTTAGGTCAGGCTGAAATTTCGAGAACTTGGGGCTGCTGTGCGGCGTGCGGATGATCCGGGCCGGCATATACATGCAGCTTACGGAACATGGCGCGTCCCAGCGGATTCTTCGGCAACATGCCTTTAACCGCTGACTGGATGACCCGCTCGGGGTGCTCGTCCAGTTGCTTTCCCAGGTTGATTGATTTCAGGTTGCCGATATAGCCGGTGTGACGGTAGTAGATTTTGTCTTCCAGCTTGTTGCCGGTTACCCGGATTTTTTCAGCATTGATCACAATTATGTTATCACCCGTATCCACGTGAGGCGTGAATACCGGCTTATGCTTGCCGCGCAGTCTGCTTGCCAGTTGGGTGGCCAGTCTGCCCAGTGTTTTGTCTGTTGCGTCGACCACGCACCAATCACGCTCTACGGTCTTCGGCTTTGCTACGTACGTTTTCATGCTCATTCTCTCAGAAAAAACCCACGATCCAAAAGGCCGCAGGTGAAGAGCGAGAATTTTACTGGCTTCTTCTGACGGAATCAACCTTAAAATCAGATTTTCAACCGGTCGACGGGTTTTCCGTTGACCAGGTGCGACTCGATGATTTCATCAATGTCGGACTCATCCACATAGTTGTACCAGGTGCCTTCCGGGTAAACCACGCACACCGGACCTTCTTCGCACCTGTCCAGACAGCCGGCCTGGTTGATGCGCAGCTTGCCTTCACCGGACAGACCCAGCGCCTTGATTCTCTTCTTTGCATACTCGCGCAACCCCGCGGAACCGCACTGATTACAGTACGGCCGGTCGGAGTCCGGCCCGCGATCGTTCACGCAGAAGAAAATATGTCGCTCGTAATAACCCATAACGGCCGCGCATTATACTAGAATATTACTCATGGACAGGAACTACTCGAAACTTGACCGTTTCATCGCCTCTATTGACGATGCATTGCGGATTTCGACCGGTGACGCGCCGGCGCCTTTTCGTGAAAACCCGGCCGGGGATCTGGTTGCGGCCGATCTGGACAAAGATGATCGCCGTCATGTGGCTGGCCTGATGCGCATTAATCACACCGGTGAGATCTGCGCCCAGGCACTTTATGCCGGCCAGGCCGCCACCGCACACCATGATGAAACGCGTGAAGCCATGCAATTGGCTGCGGATGAAGAAATCGATCACCTTTCCTGGTGCGCAGACCGGTTGAAAGAACTGGACAGCCGGCCCAGTGTCCTGAACCCATTATGGTATGCCGGTTCCTTCGCAATTGGAGCGGCGGCCGGTATTGCCGGGGACGACTGGAGCCTGGGCTTCGTCAAGGAAACGGAAAACCAGGTCGAGGCACACTTGCAGGACCACCTGGAAAAGCTGCCGGCGGGCGATACCCGTAGCCAGGCCATCCTGGACCAGATGAAAAAGGACGAAGCCAAACATGCCGAAATGGCCGTTGAAGCAGGTGCACGCGATTTACCACCACCTATACGACGTGCGATGACCTTGACCGCGGACATCATGAAGGCATTGGCCTACCGTATTTAGTTGTTTTCTATTTGCGCCCGCAGCTCATCCAGCGTTTTCGCTGTTACAGCACCTGCCGGGCGTTCATCACGCCAGGTCAGGTCCCAGTCAGTAATCACGCTGGTGCCCGCTACCGGGAACGCCGTGTTGGCATATTCTGCAACCCCGTAAAGCCTCATTTCCGCCTCTTGCATTTCGCCGGGGACTCCGGCTCTGAATTTGAAGCGCAGGTCGAATTTACGTTGTGTCGCACTGACCGGTGCAAGGGTGCCTTCTACACCCCAGGGTGCCCGGAAATCCCCTTCGGCTGACCCGGTATCCAGGTGAATGTGGTTAATTTCATCCAGCACATCAACTTCCCGCAGTTCTGTAACCTGCGAAGGGCCGCCTGGCTCTGAACGTTCCAGCAGGCGCAAGGCCAGCTGCATCATCAGGGCCGCAGCGTCCAGCGAGGCCGCCGCCTCTGCCTTGTAATTACCAAATCCCCGGGTCAAAACAGCACTTCCTTTGACCAGCAGCAAGTCACCGTTCACGACTTCCTCCGGTACATTGAGCTCCGAACGAACCATCAGGTCGCCACAGTCGCAGCGGAACAATTCCCATTTCGCGTGGTAACCCTCACCGGGAAATTCGACATCTAAATTGACCCGCGATGGATCTGCCCAGCGGGTTTCAGGAGGCAGTTCAGCGGCCACAGGGGCGGCTGTACACAACACCAGTGCGATCAAACCCGTCGTGGCCCATTTACTAGCAGACATCATTCGATACTCTCATCAGGAAACAGCTTCTGCAACGCGACCCCCGGGTCCTCGGCACGCATAAAGGCCTCCCCGACCAGGAAGGCATTGATCCCGGCACCCTGCATTCGCTCAACATTCTGACGGGTATGGATTCCGCTTTCGGTCACCATCGTCCGGTCAGGTGGAACCAGCGGGCGCAAACGCACAGAAGTACCCAGGTCGGTTGCGAAAGTATGCAGATCGCGATTGTTCACGCCGACCAGGCGGGCCTGAGTGGTTAGTGCGTCTTCCAGTTCCCGTTCGTCGTGCACCTCGACCAGCACGTCCAGACCGATATCATGCGCCAGCCCATCCAGCTCCTGCAGTTGACCGCGCGAGAGGGCCGCAACGATCAGCAAAATGCAGTCGGCGCCTGCGGCGCGTGATTCGTGAATCTGCCAGGGATCTACCATGAAGTCCTTGCGCAACACTGGCAGTGAACAGGCTTGCCGCGCCTGCAACAGGTAATCGTCGCAACCCTGGAAATACTGCTCATCTGTTAATACGGACAGACAGGATGCGCCCCCCTGCTGATAGCTGCGCGCAATCTCAGCCGGGCGGAAATCCTCGCGAATGATGCCGGCACTGGGTGATGCCTTTTTGACCTCCGCAATAACCGCAGCGCCGTTGTCGACCCGGTCAGTGATATGCCGGGCGAAACCTCGTGCCGGAACCTGGTCAAGGGCCATCGAAGAAACGGTGGCCAGATCGTGGCGCCGGCTCCTCGCGGCCACCTCTTCGGCCTTGGTCTCAAGGATGCGTTTCAGAATGGAAGGGATTTCAGCCATGGGACGTACTCAGAACTCTGCCGTGAAGTCGATCAGTGCTTCCATCTTTGCCCAGGGCGTGCCGGATTCGAGTAATCGTCCGGCCTCAGCGACGCCCTCGGTCAGGCCGGGTGCCAGCCCGGCCACGTACAGCGCCGCTCCGGCATTCAGTGCGATGACTCTGCGCGCACGCTCGGCCCGGTCGCCGGGTGCACCCGACAGGGCAAGCCGGATCAGGGCAAGCGACTCTTCTGACCCTTCGACCTCCAGGCCCTCCAGGCTCACGCGCTCCAGTCCGAGTTCTTCCGGTGAAATGTCGTACTCACTCACCTCACCTGCTTTGGCTTCAGCCACGTGGCTGGCCGCTGCGGGGCTGATTTCATCGAGGCCATCTTTCGAATGCACGACCATCACGTGGTCACAGCCCAGCCGATTCAGAACTTCGGCCACTGGACGGCACAATGCGGCGTCGTATACACCAACCAGCATACGCCTGACGCCTGCGGGGTTGGTCATCGGCCCGAGGACGTTGAAAATTGTCCGCAACCCCAACTCTTTGCGCGGACCGATCGCATAGCGCATGGCGCTGTGGTGTGCCGGAGCGAACATGAAGCCCACGCCCACCTCAGCGACACAATCGGCAACCTGCTGCGAGGTCAGCCCTAAAGCAACGCCGGCTGTTTCCAGCAGATCCGCGCTGCCCGAACTGGAGGAGACAGACCGGTTGCCGTGCTTGGCAACTTTGCCACCACCGGCAGCCACGACGAAGCTGGCCGCGGTAGAGACGTTGAACAGGTTGGCGCCGTCACCCCCGGTGCCCACGATGTCGACCAGGTGCTCGCCACTGACATCCACGCCACTGGCCAGGTCACGCATCACCATCACCGCGCCGGTAATTTCATCCAGGCTCTCACCTTTCAAACGCAGCGCCATCAGGAAAGCGCCTATCTGCGCTTCGGTGGCTTCCCCCGTCATGATCTGGCGCATTACCGCCTGCATTTGCTCCAGCGACAGGTTGTTATTCTCTGCGAGTAAGGCGAGTGCTTGTTTAATGTCCATACGCTTGCTATCCGGTCAGAAACGCAGGCTGATAGAGAGCAGGAAGTTTCTCAGCAGATCATGCCCACGGGTGGTCAGAATGGACTCGGGGTGGAATTGCACGCCCTGAATATTGTAATGATTGTGCTTGATACCCATGATCTCATGTCCGCCCTTGTACTCCGTCCAGGCCATCACCGAGAGACAATCCGGAATCGAGTCGGGCTGCAAAACCAGGGAGTGATAACGGGTCGCTTCAAATGGCTGCGGCAGGTCTTTAAATACGCCCTGGCTGCGGTGAAAAATCATCGAGGTTTTGCCATGCATGATGCGCTCGGCACGCACCACTTTGGCGCCGAACGCCTGGCCAATGCACTGGTGCCCCAGGCAGACGCCCAGCATAGGAGTCGTCGGCCCGAGGGTCCGCACCAGGTCGAGGCAGATTCCAGCTTCGTCAGGTGTGCAGGGCCCGGGTGAGAGCACGATCCCCTCCGGATTCATACTCAACACGTCACCAATACTGATCGCATCGTTGCGAACGGTTTCGACCTCTGCACCTAGTTCACCGAGGTACTGCACCAGGTTGTAGGTGAACGAGTCGTAGTTATCGATCATCAGGATCATGGTTTCGTTTCCTGCGCGGCTTCGATTCCGGTTCTCATAATGCTAGAGCCCCATGGATGCGCTGTTCACAGCAGCGATCAGTGCGCGGCCTTTGTTCATGGTCTCTTCCCATTCCAATTCGGGATTGGAATCAGCCACGATGCCGGCGCCGGCCTGGACGTGCAGCATGCCGCCCTTGATCACGGCGGTGCGAATTGCGATGGCCAGGTCGGTGTCATCGTGCCAGTTGATATAGCCCACGGCACCCGCATAAACATTACGCCGCACCGGTTCCAGCTCATTGATGATTTCCATCGCCCGTATCTTGGGCGCCCCCGACAAAGTACCGGCCGGAAACGCGGAACGTATCGCGTCGGTGCAATTGAGCCCTTCGGCCAGTTCCCCCACCACCTGGGAGACAATATGCATGACGTGGGAATAGCTCTCGATGATCATGTTATCGGTGACTTTTACGGTACCGGTTTTGGAAACCCGGCCGGCGTCGTTACGGCCCAGGTCAATCAACATGATGTGCTCGGCACGCTCCTTGGGGTCGTTAATCAGTTCGGCTGCCAGTCGCTGATCCTCTTCGGCAGTAGCGCCGCGGTGCCGGGTTCCGGCAATCGGGCGCACCGTGACCTGGCGGTTCTGGACCCGCACCAGCACTTCCGGAGATGAGCCGACGATCTGGGTGTCACCCAGGTCAATGAAGTACATATATGGCGACGGGTTGAGTGCCCGCAGGGCCCGGTATACGTCCAGGGGACGGGCCTTGAAAGGTACGCTCATACGTTGGGACAGCACCACCTGGAAAACATCTCCAGACAGAATGTATTCCTTACTCTTTTCGACCGCGGCGATGAAGTCTTCGCGGCTGAAGCCGTAATTGAAGTCTTCTTCCGCGACGCTGCCATTGGAAATCGGGTTGCCATAACCGGCGCCCGCAGAGCGCAGGCGCGTCTCCAGTTCGTCCAGCCGCTGCTGCGCATTTTCCCAGGCTTCTGGCTGGGCGGGGTCAATGTTCACTACCAGGTAGAGTTTGCCGGCCAGGTTATCGAACACGGCAACTTCCTCCGACAGCAACATGACCATCTCGGGCGTCATCAACTCATCCGGCTTGGTATTATCGATCAGGCGGTTTTCAAAACGCTGCACCACCTCGTAACCGAAATAACCCACCAGGCCACCGGTAAACACCGGCAACTCAGGCATCACCGGAAGATTGAACTCCTGCTGCAGGCCGGCAATGTAATCCAGCGGATCGGCCACTTCTTCCTGGCGCACAGCCTCACCCTTTTCGAACGTGGTTAAGCGCGTACCGACCAGCGAATAGCGCCTGCGGCAGGGCAGACCGATGATGGAAAAGCGCCCCCAGGTTTCGCCTCCCTCGACTGACTCGAGCAGGTAGGCATCAGGTGCATCTGCCAACTTGAGGTAGACGGAAAGCGGCGTATCCAGGTCAGCAAGTACTGAGCGGTAAACGGGAATCCGGTTATAGCCTTCGGTCTTCAGTTTTTCGAATACGTCCCTTTCCACGGCAATCCATTTTTTTCCAGGCGGTAAAGCAGGATTCTAACAAGGCTTGCCGCAATAACCTACAAGGGAAGTTTGAGCAGAAATTCAACGCCCTGACCGGGCGGCAGGTTTTGCGCACTGACGCTGCCGTTGTGCGCCACCGCGACCAGCCGCACGATATACAAACCAAGACCCAGGTGGGGCACCGAACCACGTTTCTCACGTAGCGACACCAGTGAATCAAACAGGCGCTCCTGCAGCTCACCCGGCAGGCTGCTGCCTGTATTACGCACGGCCAGTTCACAATGGCTGTCAAGCGACCGCAGCATGATGGTCACTTCATCCTCATCACCGCTCAGCGACATGGCATTATCCACCAACTTGTCCAGTGCCTGAGCCAACAGGTCGGGCGCGCACCGGACCTGCAGTGGCTCCTGTGGAACCTGAATAAGCAAGCGGCGATCGGGGTGGACGATGCGGTAACCCTCGGCACAACGCTGCACCATGCCCGCCAGTTCGACCGTTTCCCATTCCGCCACGCCAATGACAGCCTCCAGACGGCTGGCTTCACTCATAGCACGCACGATGGCCGTCTGGCGGTCAACGCCTTCCCGGGCGCGTTGCAGGAAACGCATGGCCTCCGGATCCAGGCCCTGGCTGGCCAGGTTATCCAGTGAGGACCGGGTGATGGCCAACGGAGTTTTCAATTCATGTGACAGCTTCCCGGCCAGTGTCTGCAGGTACTGGCTGTAATCCGCCACGGCCCGCAGCAGCTTTTGATTGTTGCGCGCCAGTTCGCCCAGCTCATCCCGGTCTTCCCGCAGCGGCAGGACATCGGGGTTCACCCCTTCATCCATGGCCTCGCTGACAGCACCGCTGAGCCTTTGTACACGCCTGGACAGCCGGGTGGCAAAATACCAGAGACCAACCGCCAGGCCCAGCGTCAGGGCCAGCGTGGAAAACAGCAGGCGGCCCAGCGCCCGGTTGGTGACCAGCAACAGGCCCTCGGAGGCCGACTGCATCACCACGGAGCCGTGCACTTCGTCTTGCAGCACAACCGGCACCGCCACCGTATTCCACACCATGGCCGTGTCGATGTCCTGGGTCCATGTGACTTTATCAGCACCGGCCAACGCCTGGTTTACCAGGTCGTTCTGCAAACGGACCGGTTCATCAGGCCACTGTTCCAGTAATTCGGTTCGCTCGCCGGTGACCAGGCGGTACAAAAGCCGCTGGACCCAGGTGGTCCGTGGTCGATCGGGTGCACTGTTCATCCCCGCTTCCGGGCCCGAATCAGCCAGCACCCGGCCCTGTGCATCGACCAGCCAGGTGCGGGCAGATTCCATTTCTGAACGGGCGAGCCACTGAGAAAGCCCCCGCCATTCAGGCGCCAGGCTAATCCAGCCAGGCCGGCCCGGATCATCAAGTGGGCCTGCACGGTGCGCGCCATCCCTCAGCTGGAAACTGATATCGGTATTGCGGGTTGAAGCCGGCAGGGCAAGCTCCAGCCGATAGCCATGTTCATGATCCAGCCAGTACCCGTCCAGTTGACCCGAATCGCCCCGCTCGCTGTACAACTGGATCGGGCCGGGCGCCCCGGGATTGATCGTGAACGTGAACAGGCCGCGAGGGCTGCGAACCAGCAGGGTCATCGAGGCGGACCCCGATCCCTCTTGCCGGCTGGCGGACGAGTTGGCGCCGCCATCTTTACGGATGATGTCGAACAGGATAAACAGGCGACCGGAATGGTCCCCCGCCAACACACTAACGGACAATGCATCATCCCCGGAATCAAACTCAAGCCCCTGGCCCGCACCCGGCCAATCGTCCCTGTACCCATCAAGCGCAGGCTGCCGCTGCAGGGTCCTCAGCGGCACATAGAGTTCAGGCAAAAAAAGCAGCCGGTTCTGGTATTCCAATGGCAGTGCCCCGGCCACGGTACGCGCAGACGCCAGCAAGGCGCCCTGCTGTGCATCGCGTAGAAACTGCTCCAGTTCCTGCAACAATTTCCAGCCTGACCATGGCAAAAGAAGGGTCAGCAGGGAAAGCGCCAGTAGTTTGGTCCGCAGTTTCATCCGGCGTTGCTGGCGCTACTCTTAGTGCCAACCGGCTCGGGTTTCCAGCGGTAGCCAGCCCCGTAAACGGTGTCCAGCCGGTCAAAGTCCTTGTCGGCTTTGACGAATTTACGCCGAATGCGCTTCACATGGCTGGTAATGGTCTGGTCATCCACCAACACGTTGGCATCGTCCATTAACTGCTGGCGGGTACGCACGTGTCCGGGGTGGCGGATCAATGAATGAATCAGCCAGAATTCGGTGACGGTCAGTGGCACCGGAACCGAGTTCCAACTGACCTCCATGCGTTCCACTGAAAATTTGAGCGGGCCCCGTTCCAGCAGCTTTTCATCCCGCAGCCCACCTGACAACGCCTCGACCCGCCGGAACAGCGCCACCACTCGCGCCACCAGGTGCTGCAGGCTGATGTCCTTGGTCAGGTAGTCATCTGCACCGAGCCGCAAACCGGAGATAACGTCCAGGTCCGAATCACGCGCGGTGAGAAAGATGATCGGCAGACTTTTTGAAAGACTGCGCAATTCCCTGCACAGCTCAAATCCGCCTTCGACGTCGTCGCCCAGACCAACGTCGATGATCACCAGGTCGGGCAGGCGCCGGTTCAGTGCTGCAAGGGCCGAGTGTTTGTCACCGTAACCCGTCACCTGGTAGCCATAACGGCGCAGAGCGTCTTCATAATTATGGCGGATCGCTGCCTCGTCCTCCACGATCGCAATATGTCGCTGCATGCCTGCTCCCCATGTTTAGAGGACCTAATGATACGCGCTGACGGCCGAAGTTGAATCGACCAGCCAGTCAAATGGGCCCACTGCCCTAAGCTTGCCCTAATTCGGACTCTGAATTGTCACCCTCGGTCACGCCCACGGCATACGCAAGTCGTTCAATAGGCTGGAAGCCGGCGGATGATCCATGCCGGAGAAAACCTGGAGTCGAATATGCCCGCGCACCCATCAATCCGAGATCGACTGGAAGCCGATGCTCAAATAAACCACCCGCAACTGGTCCGGCGCCTGGACGGCACGCGCTTCCGGCCTCCGCCCCGCCGCGCCCTGCGCTGGGAGGACCGGGCCCTGCTGATCATCTCGGCACTGCTTTTACTGTTGCTGATCATCCGTGTCGAATCCGTCAGCGCTGACACAGCGGTTGACGATTTCTACGGTCTGGAATTCGTATCCGCAACTGAAAGCGTGCAGCGTACGATCGCGCTGGATACGGATATCCAGGTCGAGGTCACCGGACTGACCGCGCGCATCGAGGTCAAACAGTATTTTCAAAACACGGGGCAGGACTGGGCAGAAGCCATTTACCGCTTCCCGCTCCCACCCGGCTCCGCCGTGGACCGGATGAAGGTACACGTTGGTGACCGCATTCTGGAGGGCGTCATCGAAGAGAAGGAAACGGCCCGCCGGCAATACACGCAGGCCAGGGCCAGCGGCCAGACAGCCTCACTGGTCGAGCAACAAGGCTCAAACCAGTTCGAGACGCGGCTCGCCAATATCGGCCCCGGCGACCAGATCACCGTCGCCATCAGTTTTCTCTCCCAGGTCGATTACCGCGACGGCTCGTTCAGCCTGCGGATTCCTATGACTTTTACGCCACGCTGGAACGATGGTCGGGGGGAGACTTCACGTTTGAAGTTTAGCGCCGGAGATTCGTCACGGAATGCACCGACCATGGACGATCATCGCCTGACCATCGACGTGGATTTACGCAGCGGAATGAACCTGGCCAGTATAGAAAGCCGCTACCACGATGTTGACATTCACCCCTCGCTGGATGGCTACCGGGTATTTCTGGCCGACCCGGATACGCTCAGCGACCGTGTTTTCGAACTCAACTGGACACCGGAATTCGGCGCGGTTCCGGAAACCACGCTGTCCACATTCGACGATGGCGACGCCGTCTACGCGCTGTTGATGCTGGCGCCCCCGCTGGCCGAGGCGATCTCCCCACAGGCACGGGAAGTCGTCTTCATCATCGACACCTCGGGCTCGATGGAAGGCACTTCACTGGAGCAGGCCAGGGCGGCGCTGACTCTGGGTCTGCAGTTCCTGGGACCGGACGACCGTTTCAACCTTATTCGCTTCAGCTCCGACAGCGAAAAACTATTCGACGAGTCCGTACCGGTGTACCCCGCTTACCTGGAACAGGCTATTGCGTTCATTGAAAATCTGTCAGCCAACGGCGGAACAGTCATGGCCCCTGCCCTGAGCATGGCGATGACCCTTCCGGAACAGGACGGGCTGCTCAGGCAGGTCGTATTCGTCACCGATGGCAGCGTGGGAAATGAGCAGGAACTGCTGCTGCAAATTGGGCGGCAGTTGCGCGACAGCCGATTGTTCACGGTATCCATCGGCTCGGCACCAAATTCCTGGTTTATGCGCAAATCTGCAGAAATAGGCCGCGGTAGCCACACACAAATCGGCAATCCCGATGAGGTAGAGGAGCAGATTACCGCACTCTGGGCCCGTATCGAAAACCCGGCCATTCAGAACATTTGCGTTGATTGGGGTATGGAGGCCGACTTCTACCCGGAGGTGATTCCCGACCTGTACGCGGGGGAACCACTGTGGCTCTATGCCCGCCTGCCACGGGAGCCGAATGACGTAACGATTTGCGGTGAGCTCGAAGGGCGTTACTGGGAGATGAACAGCCGCCAACTGCCGGGCTCCGGCGGCGGCAACCTGGCCACCCTGTGGGCGCGCAGCAGAATCGAGGCACTGGAAGACAGCCGCATCTTCGGATCGGACCCGGACGAAATCCGCACACAGGCGCTTGAAACAGCCCTCGAGTATGGGCTTTTAACGAAATACACCAGCCTGGTAGCAGTGGACAGAACACCCTCGCGACTGCCCTCTGAAGAGCTGGAATTCGAGCACATTCCCAGCCTGCTTCCAGCCGGTAGCGGCATGGCGACCGGCTTCTCGAAAACGGCGACCGGCTGGGTCGTGCAACTGGTGCTTGGCCTCCTCTGCCTGGGTGCCGCCAGCACGATGTTGCTCTACTTGCCACCCCGACCTGCAACACCCGGTTCCGATCCTCGCTCGCCGATGACCCCTTCATCTGCATGAAGACTCCCCGTCATTGGCTTTTTGTGGCGGTGCCTGTCACCGCCGCCTTTTTTTCCCTGTTACTGCTGGCGCAGGCATTGTGGATACCTGCAAAAGCCGAATTGGCCCAGTGGCTGATCGAGCGCAGCTGGAAGCAAACGCTGGAAGGAAATACGCAGGCACGCCCCTGGCCGTGGGCAGACACCCGGCCCGTGGCGATGCTCTCAGTCCCTTCCAAAGGGATCCGACAAGTGGTGCTGGAGGGAAACTCAGGCCGTAACCTGGCATTCGGGCCGGTGCTTGTAGACGGAACACTGGACAGCAGGGACCGGGTGATCAGTGGACATCGGGACACGCACTTCCGATTCCTGGCGTCACTGAAAACGGGTGACCGGGTGCGACTGCAAACACGGCAGCATTCGCGCTGGTTCGAAGTACGTGAGATGGAAGTGATCGACAGCCGCTACCGCGAACTGGTGATCGAACCCGGTATCGAGCGGCTCAGCCTGGTGACCTGTTACCCGTTCAACAGCTTTCAGGCCGGCGGTACGCTGCGCTACGTGGTAACAGCCGCTCCGGTAGAAGAACCGGCTAGCCGGCGTCGGCCTTCATCCGGCTGATGGTTTCACGATAATCGGCAGATCCAAAAATTGCCGATCCCGAGACAAATGTATCAACGCCCGCAGCAGACACCTCGGCAACATTGTCCACAGTAATTCCGCCGTCAATTTCCAGCCGTATCTCGCGGCCACTGGCGTCGATCATTTCTCGAACTTTGCGGATCTTGTCCAGCACATGCGGGATAAACGACTGCCCGCCAAAGCCCGGATTAACCGACATCAGCAAAACCATGTCGAGTTGCTCCAGCGTCCAGTGGAGCTGGCCCAGCGGGGTGGAAGGATTGAGCACCAGGCCCGGTTTACAGCCGTGCTCGCGGATCAGCTGAATAGTGCGGTCGACGTGCCTGCTCGCCTCCGGATGAAAACTGATCATCGTGGCGCCAGCCTTAGCGAATTGCGACACCAGTTCGTCGACCGGCTCAACCATCAGGTGCACGTCGATTGGCGCAGTGATGCCGTAATCGCGCAGCGCGCTGCAGATCATCGGGCCGAAGGTCAGGTTGGGCACATAGTGATTATCCATGACATCAAAGTGCACCCAGTCGGCGCCCGCATCCAATACCGCCTGTACGTCGTTGCCCAGGCGGGCGAAGTCGGCAGAGAGAATCGAGGGTGATATTACGGTCGCTTGTTTCATGATCATTCTCCGGTGTATTACGTAATACTAATATAAAAGCACGCCAAGTTTAAACTTATTTGAATCCACGCGATTGCTTTATCTGGTCGTAAGCAGTGTTGATTTCACGCACCCGTGTTTTCGCTATCTCCATCATTTCTTCGGGCAGGCCATGGGAGACCAGCTTGTCCGGATGGTACTGGCTGACCAGCTTGCGATAGGCCTTCTTGATTTCGGCATCCGTAGCACCGCTTTCAAGGCCCAGCTGGGCATAGGCCTGCGCCATGCTGCCAACCTGGTTGCCGGGCATGCGCTGCCTGCCACCGGGCTCGGTGTAAGCACGGCCGGCACCACCCCGTGCGTTCAGCATTGAAGAAAAAACGGCGCCGGGAATGCGCAACTGGCTCGCCACTCTGAGCAACACATCGTGTTCCGCCTGGGTAACGGTCCCGCTTGAAAATGCAGCTTCAACGACGATTTCCGTAAACATCTGCCGTAAGTCCTGGCGGACCATTGAGTGCTGAGCGAAGCCCAACAGGGTCTTTTCCAGGTTGAAATCAGCTTGCTTGCCCTGGTTGAACAGCCGAATCGCCCTTTGTCGGTCATCACCGGCAATCTGCATCCTTTGCATCAGCGTTTCGACCATGCGGATCTCGTCCTGGGTCACCGTGCCATCCGCCTTGCTCAAATGGCCCAGCGTGGCAAACAGGGCGTCAAAAAAAGCCTTCTGAGTAGAGCCAACGCCAATAATTCCTGCCAGGAAGCGGTCCACGAAGTGCCCCAGTAGCACACCGATCAGGACGCCACTGATTCCGCCCTTCATCAGGCCGAGAATTCCACCAATGATTTTTCCCCACCAGTGGCGGGGGACTTTAAATGATCTTTCGGACATGAGTCTGAATACCAGAAACCAGGCAACGAAGTATATAATCGACGGCTACAGTCTCCCATACCCAATCGTCACGACAAGGAATTTTTTTGAACACGCATAACATAGCGTCTTATCACGCCGGCCTGGTCACGCAATACCCGTTGATTCACCAGGGTAAAGTACGCGACAGCTTCGCCATCGACGACCAGCATATGCTGATCGTCGCTTCCGATCGTCTTTCGGCTTTCGATGTCGTCATGTCCGACCCGATCCCAGGCAAGGGCGAGATACTCACCCGGATTGCAAATTTCTGGTTCGAGCGCACCGGGCACATTATTCCTAACCACCTGAGCGGTATTGCGGTAGATGAAGTCATCGATGACCCACAGGTGCTCGAAGTGCTCAGGGATCGGTCAGTCGTGGTCAAAAGACTGAAGCCCCTGCCACTGGAGGCCATCGTGCGCGGCTACATCATCGGTTCGGGCTGGAAAGACTATCAGCAAACAGGTGCGATTTGCGGGATCAGCCTGCCGCCCGGCCTGCAGCAGGCCGACAAGCTTCCCGAGGTGATTTTTACGCCCTCCAACAAGGCTGCCGCCGGCCAGCATGACGTCAATATCGATTTCCAGGCGACCAGAGAGCTGGTTGGAGATGAACTCGCGCGGCAGGTTCGTGACGTGAGCATCGCAATCTACCAATACGCGGTGGACCATGCCGCTACCTGCGGCATCATCATCGCCGATACGAAATTCGAATTTGGCCTGGACGAAGAGGGTCAGTTACGCGTGATGGATGAAGTACTGACACCCGACTCTTCCCGCTTCTGGCCGGAGGAGTCCTACCAGCCGGGAACCAGCCCACCCAGCTACGACAAACAATTCGTCCGGGATTACCTGGAAACACTCGACTGGGACAAAACACCACCACCGCCGGCAATCCCGGCCGAGATCATCGAAGCGACCGCCGCAAAGTACCGCGAGGCCTATGAACGACTGACCGGAGAGCAGGCATGAAAACCATAAACCAACTACTTGATGAATATGGTGACAGCCACGAGAACCGGCTGAACAAGATCATTCACTGGGTTTGTGTACCGGTCATTGTCTGGACCGTGGTTGCCCTGTTGTGGTCCATCCCTTTCCCCTTTGAGCTGGGCTCAGGCATCGTCAAACTGAACTGGGCCGTGGTCGCACTGGTACTGGCGCAGATCTATTACTTCAGACTTTCCAGGCGACTGGGCATGGGCTTATTGCTTTACAACCTGGCGATGCTCTGGCTGACCGCCATCATCGAACAGGCATCACCGTGGCCGTTGTGGCAGGTGGCCGTTGTGGTTTTCGTACTGGCCTGGATAGGCCAGTTCATCGGGCATATATTCGAAGGTAAACGGCCGTCTTTTTTCAAAGACGTACAGTTTCTGCTGATTGGCCCGGCCTGGTTGATGTCGTTCCTCTACCGCAAGGCCGGCCTTAGCTTCTGAAAATCAGTCTTCCTGCAGGTCAGCGTAAGCTTCGGCTGTTAACAGGCCTTCCAGTTCGGCGGGATCAGACAGCTGCATTTTAAACAGCCAGCCATCGCCATAGGGGTCCGTGTTGACCAGTTCCGGTGCGTCTTCCAATGCAGGGTTGGATTCGAGCACTTCTCCTGAGACCGGTGCGTAAGAATCGGAAGCTGCCTTGACCGATTCCACCACCGCACAGGCTTCACCCTGCTGATAGCTCATGCCGGGTTCGGGCAGTTCGACGAACACCATGTCGCCGAGGGCCGCCTGGGCGGGGTCGGAAATACCGACAACGACGATGCCGTTGCCCTCGTCCCGCACCCATTCATGGCTTTCACGGTAACGCAGATCAGATGGAATTTCGCTCATTGTCATTTTACCTTGGTCGGTTGCGTACCACGCATTCTAGCACCCAGAAATCAAAAGTCATCAACCGCTACAGAATGCCTTCGCAAGCCTTGCCGTTGCGGACGAAGGGTGGCCTCACAATCCTGGCGGGCAGGTGCTTACCACGGATATCGACCTCGCAATCCCCTTGTGCACCAACCGGCACGCGGGCAAAGGCAATGGCTTTTTGCAGCGTGGGTGAAAAGCTGCCACTGGTGGTGACACCCTCACCACTGGAAGTAATAACGGTCTGACCCGGCCTCAACATGCCACGGCCTTCCAGCACCAGGCCAACCAGCTTGCTGGGGACACCGTCCGCTTTTTGTTGTTCCAGCGCCTGACGTCCGATGAAATCACGGTCGTCTTTCATGGCGACCGTCCAACCCAGTCCGGAAACCAGTGGAGTGTGGGTTTCATCCATGTCCTGCCCGTAAAGGTTCATCCCGGCTTCAAGCCGCAGGGTATCCCTGGCACCGAGACCACAGGGTGCGATGCCCTGATCCAGTAAGCGATCCCAAAAAGCCTCAGCCTGCTCACTGGGCAGCAGTACTTCGTAACCGTCTTCACCGGTATAACCCGTGCGGGCGATAAAAAATGCACCTTCAGCCAGGGCGCTGAAAGGTTTGAGCGCCTCAAGGCGTTTCACGGCATCCGGCGGCATCAGCGCGTGAACCCTGGCCCGTGCCTGCGGGCCCTGGATGGCGATCACAGCCAACTCGTGGTGCTCGGTTACCGCAACTCTGAACTCCGCGCCCTGCCGCTCCAGCCAGGCCAGTCCTTTGTCACGGGTGGTGGCATTCACCACCAAACGGAACCATCGCTCCTGCATGAAGTAGGCAATCAGGTCATCAATCACGCCCCCTGTCTCGGTCAGCATGCAGCTGTAGAGAGCCCGGCCGGGTGCATCCAGCCTGGCCACGTCATTTGCAAGCAACCAGGACATAAACTCCCTGCTCTGCCGACCGCGGACATCGACTACAGTCATGTGGGAAACATCGAACATACCCGCAGCGGTCCGCACCTGGTGGTGCTCGTCTATCTGCGAACCGTAGTTGATGGGCATCTCCCAGCCGGTGAAATCCACCATACGGGCCCCTGCTTCAATATGTGCTTCGTACAATGGCGTTCTGCGCATTTACCTATGCTTCCTGAGGTTTGAGGATGCCACCCAATGGCAATTCGCGGAAGCGGGTACCGGTGGCAGCAAAAATCGCATTGGCCAGGGCTGGAGCAATCGGTGGTACACCGGGTTCCCCGACCCCAGCCGGTGGCGCAGAGCTCTCCACCAGGTGGACCCGCGCTTGCGGGGCCATGCCAAACCGAAGTACCCGGTAGTTGTTGAAATTACCTTGTTCGACACGACCGTTTTTGGCGGTGATTTTACTGTCGCGCGCCAGGCTCAGGCCAAAGACAACCGCGCCTTCCTGCTGTGCACGAACCCGGTCCGGGTTGACGTACTGCCCGCAATCAATAGCAATGTCGACCTGCGGAACTGTCCAGCGGCCATCATCATCAACGGCCACTTCGATGACTGCCGCAACGTAACTGTGAAAACTGTATTGTGCGGCGATACCCAGGCCGTGCCCGTCCGGCAAACTGCGACCCCAGCCCGCCTCATTGGCAACC
>RCNC010001203.1_pt1 | contig 17329 bp, 15 predicted proteins | sample 2041301 | NCBI WGS metagenome assembly RCNC01 (sample SAMN09708231, study PRJNA481090) | Marine sediment metagenome, whole genome shotgun sequencing project. | biome: marine sediment; feature: ocean; material: sediment; isolation source: Sewage treatment plant 13A marine sediment (STP13A) ... | reverse complement strand
ATGGATAACTTCCAATCCAGAGAAGTATAAAAATGCAATGCTTCTGGTTTCAAAGCAGGCTCTTTCCAAAATGTATGTGAAGCAAATAGCTTATCCTCTCCATGTATCATTGGTACTCGCCATGTATAATGAGCACAATCGGATTTGTCCAAGAAGTAATGATAATCCCAATGGTGAAGATTTTGTTCGACGTAAGATGAAACAAATGGAGTGGCTATTGAAAGACTCGCCTCTTACTTTTAACATGATTCTTGTTGATGATGGCTGTCCAAATCAGAGTGGAGAAAAAGCACAGGAAATTATTGAAAAAGAAGGATACAAAAATGTAAAGGTCCTTTATCTTGACGATGGCATCAAAGGACAGTCAGTGGTTATTAAGGGATTAAAATCCACAAGTGATAGCCGAAAAGGAGGATCTATTCAATTTGGTATGTGGCAAGCAGTGGAAAATTATTCTGAAGGTGATAAGCCACATATCGTTGTCTTTACTGATGCTGATATGTCAGCGCCTGTTAGTGAAATTGGACTTTTATTAGGAAAACAAGATGATAAAACCATGCTCACTATTGCGTCACGTTATGACACGGGGGGTATTTATCGTGGCCCATGTGGGGAGAACGGAGACGTTCAAGGGTTGACTGAATTTGATCGTCGAATGGTCAGCTTGCGGGGGCTTGTGTTTTCAAAACTGTTTCCGCAAATAGGGAAAATCATAGATACTCAATGTGGTCTCAAGGCTTTTAATGCAAAACTATTAAGACAAATACTTTTGAAAACCAAAATAAGAACATTCTCGTTTGATATCGAATTGTTGGTGCTTGCAGCCTCTACCGATACAGCGATAGCCTTTGCACCAATTTACTGGCATCATAGCTCTGCCGAATCCAGTTTTTGGGGAAGTGCCGCTGAGAAAACAAATTAGCACTCTCTCTCCTGAGCTTCGCAGGATAGTTGATAATAAAATCGTAAGACGATTTTATCGAACGCGACGTTGTCGCTCCAGAACCAAAAACAAGAATTCCTATCCCTGCGGCATGCGAAGCACTGCCGAACGGTAGATCCTACAGGGTATTTCGGAATTCTTGCCTCAATCCCATGGGATTTGGGCTCGGTAATTTAGACAAAAAACTGATCTGTATTTGTAATTTGAATTCATCCCGTGCTGCAAGCAGCGGGTAATTCATAATTTAATCATAGAACGCTCTGTATCCGCATCAAGGTAAACCTATTCGAGAAGCCTGACGAGACAATTGCCGAGTGGGAGATACCTGGAGTTGGTCAACGAGAACTGGCGAAGAAACTCTGCGGTCGATATTTGATCGTCGATATAATCGGCCAGTACCATGCGGCTCATCTTTTGCATCCGTTCTGGAAATATACATTCTTCATCCATTGGAGGGTTTCCTGATGATCGCAAAACATCGGGCATGTCCGGTATCCCACTTCTGTTTACAGTGTCGAGCAGTGCGACAAGATCTTTTTGGCCTTCTTCCCTGGCCCTGTCCGCCGGTGTGAGTTGGTGGCTGTCCAGGGTATTCGTGCTTGCCCCATGTTCGAGTAAGATCTCCGCAATACCCCGGTGACCGCTTTCGGCGACCCAGTGAAGTGGTGTGCCATAGAGCGTGCTATATGCATTCACGTTTGCGCCGCTATTTAACAGTAGCCGGACTATCTTTTCGTGACCATATCTCACGGCCTTGTGTAGCGGCGAAATATGAAGATCCGGCGTGTTCATGTTCACATCGGCGCCGTGTTCGATAAGGAGTGTTAAAAGCTCGTGGTTTCCGTGTCTTGCTGCTTTGTGAAGAGCGGTATTTCCCTTGTGGTCCCGTAGGTTCGTGTCCGCACCGGAGTCTATAAGGTGTTGGGCGATCTCTCGCCAACCTTTAGATGCCGACCAGTGCAGCAAGGTGTGTCCTCTGGAATCCCTCGCATTGACATCCGCTCCCCGAGACAAAAGGAACGTTGCCACGTCCGTATACCCGAGATAAATCGTATAATGAAAGGGTGTACGCCCCCATAGGTCTTCGGGATCGACGCTTGCACCTGCATCGAGCAGAAGACGGAGAATTTCGATTTGGCCCGAATTCGCCGCCCAGTGCAGAGGCAATCCATGGGTTTTACTTTCGACACCAGGATCGGCACCGCTTTGAATCAGTAGTTTAACGATGGTTGTGTTTCCATTTCCTGCTGCCAGGTGGATGGGTGTAATGCCTCTGTGATCCGCAGCATTGACATCTGCACCTTCTTTTATGAGCAATGGCACGACATTAATGTGACCCATTTCTAAGGCCCTGTTAAGCAGGGACGTACCGTTGTTTTGCCGGGCATCGGCAGACGCACCGTCTAAGATCAAAGAACGAATATCGCCGAGATTGCCACGTTCGACGGCATCGAAGATATCGGCCCGCAGATGGACACCGGTCGTATATTGATACAGTACCCAGGTCAAAATGAGGACAAATGGAAGGATTATAAGCCCGTAGCGCAGTCGTGCATATCTTGGCCGTTCGTTCCACCATTTGCCGTAATTTGGTCCAAGCATCTCTTTTCCCGATTGTCGTTGTGCCTTGAAAGACCCGGTTTTGTTCTTTTTTGGATTATTACATCAAAACCCTGATCAAATGAATGTAAATGAATTATAGGATATGAACTTCTTTTTTGTCAAATCTGGTAACCGGCTTTGGACATTTTTTCAGATCCAACATAGTCGTAATCTTTTGTATTGGATAGACAAATAAAATATTGCTTGATTGTCATGGAAACGATAATTTAAATTATAGTTATATGAAAATAAATATTCTATCTCGGAGGTGACACAATGGGATCGGGTGGCCTTAGCGGAGAAATCTACAAACCGCTTTCAGAAGCACAGGTATCAACCATACATGAACGGGCACTTGACTTGATAGAAGAGTGCGGCATGACATATGAGCAGGATCTACACGATGTACTGATACCACTCAAAGAAGCGGGCTGTACCATAAATGAACTGAAGAAAAGGATTTATTTTCCACGACAATTGGTAAAAAAGATGGTCGCCAAAGCACCGGAAGAATTTACGCTTTATAGCCGAGATGGTGATAATAATCTGGAATTAGGAAAAAATCGTGTTTACGCGGGTACCGGTGGAACGGCTATTCGAATTTTAGACCTGGATACCGGAGAGGCTCGTCAAACCGTGCTGAAAGACACCCATAATGTAGCGCGCATTGTTGAGAAAATGGGAAATATCCACTTTTTTCAATCTCCATGTGTACCCCACGATCTGCCGATTGAACACTATGACGTCAATATTGTTTTTTCAGCCATGATGGCCACGAAGAAGCACATTATGTATGGATGCAATTCTGATTCGAGTCTTCGTGAAACATTTCGCATGGTATCCCACATTGTAGGTGGTGACGATATTCTCAAGGAAAAGCCGGTATTTTCGGTCAGCTCATGTATTATCATCAGTCCCATGAAATTTTGCACACAGTCTACGCGTAATGTCCTCACCGCCGCTGAACTGGACATACCCACAACGGTCACCAGCGCTCCCATGAGCGGAAGTACCTCGCCCATGACCATGGCAGGAACGCTGCTGCAAACACATGCCGAAGTGCTTGCTGCGATCACGCTGGTCCAGGTACATCATCCGGGAGCCAGGGTGCTCTATGGTGGTTTGCCAGGTATGGCTGATATGCGTTCAATGGGATATCAAGGGGGCGGTGTGGAATGCGGTATGATGACTGCGGCTATACACCAGCTCAGCCAACATATTGATGTGCCCAATTACTGCAGTTCCGGTCTTAGCGATTCAAAGATTCCGGACACCCAGGCAGGATGGGAAAAAGCCTATACAACCTGTCTGGCTATCATCAGCGGTAACAATTACATTCACCATGCCGCTGGAATGCTGGAATCCATGCTTTGTATCGCCTATGAACAGTACATTATTGATGATGAAATCATAGGCCATGGATGCAAGCTGTTGGAGGGAATCAACACGGATGAGGATCATCTGGCATACGACGCTATTCAGGCTGTCGGACCTGGTGGAAACTACCTTGCTTCAGATCACACCCTGGCGCATATACGCACGGAATACTTCATGGGAAATGGCGTAAGTGACAAGGGAAGCCGTGATGACTGGATAAAGGGTGACTGCCTTTCTGCAAGAGATCGAGCCATTTCCATGGCTAAAAAGATATTGTCGCAACCCCTGACTGCAGCCATTCAGCCTGAAATTGAAAAACAGATCCGGAGTCATTTCAAAATTTATCTAAAAGTGAGGTAACTCTTATCAACAGTCAATAAAACATAGGATGATTTATGAAATTACTAAACAAAGAAACCATCGAGTCTATTTATGAAAAGGCCACAGACATACTGGCTACCGTGGGCGTAGAATTTGATATGGACAGCGCCGTAACGCTGTTTAAAAAAAATGGTGCTACAGTAGAGGGGAAAAAGGTCTTTATCTCCCCGTCCTTGTTGAAAACGGCCCTGGATTCACTGCCAAGAGTCAAATATACGCCCACACAGAACAAAAGACTGGTAGCTGCTTCCCCATTTTCCAACGCCCCCATGATTTTAGATGATATCACCGGGGAATTTCGGCGTGGCAATATTCAGGATGCCGTCAAAATGTATCAGCTTGCCGAAACATGTGATCTTTATGAGTCTATAAATCCAGGAGTTGTTGACCCCGAGGGCAACGACAGCGAAGACCCGTATATCGGTCAAATCGCTATGATGTTGAAATATTCTGATAAATACCCGAATTTGAGCTTGCGTGCCACAAAATCAAGTTCAAAAAATGGCGATGTTTACACCAGTGCCAAGAAAGCGATTCAGTTGATCAGAGATATCAAAGGCGATGACAGTTTCCCGGTTATGGCGCAGGGGATCTGTCCCATGGCCCCGTTATCATATGATGAAGAAAGCCTGATAAATTTAACCGTCTTGGTTGAAGAAGAACAAGATATAACGATTTACCCTTGTACCTTGTCTTTTATGACCGGGCCTGAAAGCCTGTTGGGGATTGTTGTTCACGACTTTGCTATTTGCTTGGCAGGGGTGGTTTATGTTCAGCTGCTCAAGCCTGGTATCGGTGTGTCCTTCAGTAATTTTTCTACCATGTCAGACATGCGGTCTTTACAACCGGCTTATGGCAGTCCCGAATTCCTTCATGTTCAGATCATGTTTTATGAAGTTTGCCTTCATTTTGAAATGAACTGTGTTCTTTGCGGGGGCTTGTCTGACGGTACCCGAAATGATTATCAAGGCGGATTTGAATCCTGTTTCACCTCAATAGCACCCTATTATATGACCTGTGTAGAGGAAATCTGGTGCTATCCTGGTATTATGGCTGCATTTGCAGGGGGAAGTTTTAATAAAATGATTCTGGATGAAGAATTAATAATCAACTGCAATCGGACACTTCAGAGTCTGAATCTTTCTTTTGATCCCATGCTCAATGACAAACTGGCAGAATCTATGGAAACAAAAAGCTTTTTGACGATCGGCTCACCAGCTATTTACAGAAAAGAACAGAGAGTCAGTAATATTTTTGATAAAAATGGAATAGACCCAAACAATTTTTCTTCGGAAATACCTGTAGATAAAAATATTTTTAAAGAAATACAAAAAAGATGTGCGGCTTACGTCCTTCCGGATCGGAGCAAAGCACAAAAAAATCAGTTGCAAAAATATCTACCAAGTCAATGTAAATATGGATCATCTCCCAACTAATTGGGAGAAGATCCTAAAAAGAATGATGCTGGTGGAGGCTTCTCATGAATCGAAAAAAACAGGTACCCTGGAACAGAAAAATCGTAAATCCTGAAAAGGTGATGGATAGCATTCGGCCTGGAATGAATATTTTTCTGGGAACCGGAGTGGCCGAACCCCGAACCCTCATCCAGAATTTAATGGCCTCAACCATGGGCAACCTGTCAGACTTGACCCTGATCCAGCTCATCAGTGTGGGTGAGGCTTTGCCCATCGACGAACGCTACTTTCAAAAGTATCGTCTCAAGACGTTTTTTTCCGGATATGTGGCCAACGAGGCGATTACCGCTGGTCGTGTGGATTTGATCCAGTCCAGGTTTTCCAAACTTCCCGGCTTGATAGCATCGGGGGCGATCCAGGTGGATGCCGCTTTTGTGCAGATATCGCCGCCGGACGAAACAGGATACGCAAGTTTGGGCGTGTCTGTGGACGTAGCCCGGCAAGCCATGGAGAAAGCTGACCTGGTTGTGGGTGAGATCAATTGCGAAACACCCCGGACAAATGGTGATACGTTTGTTCACGTGGATGATTTCGATTATTTAGTCGAATCCACTGAGCCGATGATCTATACCGATCGGTGGTCAACAGACGATGTTTTCGACAAGGTTGCGTACAATGTGGCCAGTCTGCTTCAAGATGGAGACTGTATCGGGTATTCCATGGGACCGCTGTATGAAGCACTGGTTCCGTATCTTTCCAAGAAACGCCAGCTGGGTGTGCACAGTTTGATGATTACGGATGCATTGATGGAGATTATCAAGAGCGGCGCAGTTTCAAACCGGCGTAAACGAGTCTTTCCGGGTAAAAGTGTTGTGTCCTACGCATTTGGCACGCCCGAGTTGATACGTTGGCTCAATGACAACCCTTTAATCGAGTTTCAGAGCATCAAAGTGGTTGCCGATCCACGACTGGTGGGGGGTAACAAGAGATATATGGCGATCCTTCCCGCCCGAAAAATCGATCTTTCCGGGCGGGTAGCTATGCATGCAGGTAAAGGATTGATGTCAGCCAGCCAGGGTGCGGCCGAAGAAATGGTAGAGGGTGCAAATTTTTCTTCCCGGGGTAGAATCATTATGGGGCTGCCAAGCAGGAATTTGAGGGGGGAGCCGAATATCCGTCTGACGGTCAACGAGTTTCCAAAGCAACTGGAGGTGGCTTCATCCATTGATTTTGTGGTCACTGAATATGGCGTGGCTCATCTTGCGGGCCGGTCGGTTCGGGAACGGGCGCTGGCTCTCATCGATATCGCTCATCCGGAAGACAGAGCCATGTTGATCAATCAAGCCAAGGAGGCTTGCCTGATATACCGTGATCAAATCTATCTTGAGTCAGGCCATTACTACCCAGAGGAACTCAGCAGTATACATATCTTCAAGGATGGACTGAAAGTCCGATTCAGAGCTATCAGGCCGTCGGACGAAGAAGAGATGCGGCGTCTTTTTTATCGTTTTTCCAGTGAATCCGTGTACTATCGATATTTCAGCCCGATCAAAGCCATGCCTCACACACGTATGCAAAAATATGTGAACGTGGACTATAGTCAGAACATTTCAATTGTAGGATTAGTGGGGGAGCCAGGGGGCGGCAGACTGATTGCCGAAGCCCGGTACGCTGCAATGCAGGACCGGCCATACGCAGACACGGCCTTTGTTGTGGACGAGGATTACCAAGGCAAAGGGATTGCCACCTATCTTCTGAATATCCTCATTAGAATCGCCAAAGAGAGAGGGCTACAGGGAATTTCAGCCGATGTGCTAGCTAACAATATCGCTATGTGGAAAGTATATCAGAAAGCACCTTACCCACTTAGATCTGTCAGCAAAACTGACTACCATCATCTTACTATCACCTTCGATGAAGACAGCAATGTCCCGATGCACCCAGCCCGTGCGGACCAGGTATCTTCATCCTAACCCGCTGATTGTTATACAAATCACCCGAAATCAATTTTCTCCAACATTGCTTGTCATAGCGGTGAACCGCCAAACCGATTATCCAGGAATATCTATCACTCCCGAAAGAACATATCGCGGGTGATAGGCAAAGTGCTTGAGATCTTCTTCACAGGTGACCCCACTGAGTACAAGCACGGTATCAATATCGGAATGGATACCGGCAATGATATCCGTGTCCATTCTGTCGCCGACAATGGCCGTGTCCTGCCGCTCGCAACCCAGTAATTTTCTTCCGTGGCGCATAATGATCGGGTTGGGCTTTCCCACGAAGTAGGCTTTCGTACCACTGGCAAGTTCGATGGGGGCGATCAGTGCACCGGTAGCAGGGGCAAAGTTCTTGCCCAGTTTGTCCGTCAGGTCCGGGTTGGCCCCAATGAGTTTGGCGCCGTTTCTGATGAGTCGTACAGCACGTTCGATCTTTTCATAGTTATAGGAACGGCTCTCTCCCACCACCACGTAATCCGGGTTGATTTCGTTCATGGAAAAACCGGCCTCGTACAGTGCATTGATCAGGCCCGCTTCGCCGATTACATAAGCACTGCCGTTTGGACACTGGGATGCCAGGAAGCTGGCAGTAGCCAGGGCGCTGGTGTAAAAATGGGCCGACCCCACCTGGATACCGAGGCGATCGAGCTTTTCCTTGAGCTCACGCGGTGACTTCTCGCTGCTGTTGGTTAGAAAACAGGAATCTTTTACTTTCCTTCTTGAGCCACTCCACAAAGGCCTGTGCTCCCGGCAACAAGTGGTCCCCGTGGTAGATGACGCCGTCCATATCACAGATAAAACCTTTCTTTTTCCTTAGAAGATTCAGATTCATAGTCTATGCCCTTTCCGCTATAACGCTTCAGTCAGGCTGTTATCCCGGCTTTTTTCAAACTGAGATCCAAGGCAAGCTTTACCCTCTCTACAGCATCCTCAGGGTTCATTCCACGTAGCTGTGCATTCCATGGCTCCACCACCAACGGACCAGTAAAGCCCAGGGCATCGAGTTTTCCGAGCATTCCGGCGATATCGATGGTTCCATTTGCTTGTGGCAGTTCCCGTTCAAACTCTGGCAATGTGAACCGGTCGAAATTTCCTTTCAGGCCGTCGTTGATTTCCACATAAACAACTTCCCCGGGAGAAAGCTTTTCAAGGTCCAATAATCCTGCACCACTGGTATACCAGTGAAAGGCATCCAGTTTGATACCCACGCAGTTTTGTGCATTTGCGGCCGCGATGAGACTCCTGATTCCGTCCATGGTGTGGATGAAGTCAAATTTTCGCTGTATTCGCATGGTGGTCGGGCCGATAAACTCCAAGCCGAGATGCACATCATATACTTCCAGCAGAGGCTTTACTCGTTTCAGGCGGTCGCATAAAAGTGCAAAATGTTCATAATAGTTGAGGGTATCGGAGGATGGTTGCACATATCCCACGCAACATTTGAAGCCTGCCTTCCTGCATAACGATAGATCCTGCTCGAATGTCGTAAGACTTTGCTCAAAATCTGATTCGGAAAAGCATTCATTGAACGCAGCTGAAAAAGCGAAGGCGCCCGGTTTTAACCTGTGTCGCTTCAGCAGGTTGACTGCTTGAACGGTGCCACGATCCTTCAAAAAGAGACGATCCGCATTGACGGCATCAAACCCGAACTTTTCGGCCAAACGACAACTTTCGGGAAACGACAAAACATGACCCATGGATCCGCAATGGGGGCCGTCCGTATGGGCCGGCGCATCCGTCACGTTCAAGGTGCGGAGCCAGTGGCTCCGGCGGGGAGGGGCGGTCACGGGCGATGACGTTCCAGAAAAATCTTTCGAATCGTAATTTTCCATTTTGGCGGCCCTTTATGGGAAAGAGGCAACTAGGAGGAACCATGCGTGTTGATAAATGTTTCTATCACAGATTGAACGATTTTTTTATCAACACTGATGAGGTAATCTCCACTACCTTTTTTACATTGTCCGATCTTTTTTAGAAGAACATATCTCACATCCCTGCCCATTTTTTTATTGTCGACAACCATGGTGTCGAGGATGGACTCCGGGGAAAGGTTTTCTGGAAATCTGGGCTTCAGTGCCAGTAACCCATCTATTAAGTGATAGTGGAGGGTCACCACGTCATTCTCAATATAGCCCAATTCAGCGGAAAGCTCCGCTGCGATTTTCATACCGATGGAAACGGCCTCGCCGTGAGCCAGTGAACCTTCTGAGAGCCATTCGATGGCATGGGCAAAGGTATGACCGTATTCAAGGATGATTCCGTAGTGCTTTTCTGTGGGATCTTTTTTTAGAATCTCAAGTTTTGAAATAATCAGTTTGAAACATAGATCGGTAAGTTCCCGTGGAGAATAATCGCCATTTCTTTTGATGGTTTTTTCCAGATACGGAAGAAACGTTTTCTGATCGATCAGCTCGTTTTTGATTCCTTCGACGATCCCGGATTTTTTGAATCGTAGCGGTTCTGTTTCAGGATATCGTGTGTCCGTCCATGAAAAAATAGGCGCATGGTAAAGGCCGAAGTGATTTTTACCGAACTCTCCATTCACGGCCTGTTTGTTGCTAAGCATTCCATCGGTCTGATGGGAAAGTGTTGTGGGAACTTCAATGAATCGAATGCCCCTGAATATCAGGCCGGCTGCAAGACCGGAGATATTTCCGATGGAGCCGCCTCCCAGGGCGATCAGCAGCGATCGTTTACTTACCCCTTTTTGTATGAGGTAATTGCACAGTTTCTGCAGAACTGTAAAACTTTTGCATTTCTCTCCCTCGGGGAGAAGGTATAGTTCCGTGTTTGGAAATCTATCATTGAGTTTGCTTAAAACCTTTTCACCGAAAAGACTGAAGATAGAGCGGTCCGTCAACAAAAACAGTTTGTCGGCAGGAATGTGGTGTGTTGACTGCGCAAGGACTTCCGTGAATTGATCTTCGATATCATACCCGAAGAATATGGGAGATGCTGCATCCAGTTCATTGTCAAGCTGAACGATTTTTCCACGAGTAAACTCGGTTTTCTGGTTGTAGTCAAACATTCATTTTCCCAATAAAAAAACTTTTATCGATGGGTGAGCGGTTTTCGACCCATGTGGATCACGGCGATACCGTTGGTCAGTCGTTTGTAGGACACCGCTTCAAATCCAATGCCCTCTAAAATTTCTTTTAACTCATCCGGAGATGCAAACATGCGAATGGTTTGGGACAGGCAGGCGTAAGACTGTCGCGAACCGGCAAGGATGGAACCGGCAAAGGGCATGATGTTAAAGGAATAGAAGTCATACAACCAGCGGAACAGGGGATTGGTAGGCTTTGAGAATTCCAGGCACATGACTTTGCCGCCCGGTTTCAAAACACGGTACATTTCCTGGAAACCTTTTTCAAGATGGGTCAGATTCCGGATACCAAACCCGACAATGGCCGCATCAAACCAGTTTTCCCGGCAGGCTATCTGCTCCGCATCACCTTCAATGTAATGAATATGTGTACGATTGTCTTGATTCTCAGGTCTGTCCCTTCCGGTTGTCATCATGGCGCGGTTGATGTCATAAATAAAGATATGCCCCCCATGTCCGACGCGTGCAGCGGAAAGAACCGCCAGATCCCCGGTGCCACCACAGACATCCAGGAGTTGTTCACCCGGCTTTAGATCGAGCATTCGGATGGCTGTTCTTTTCCAGGCGTGATGAATCCCGAAGCTGAGAACGGAGTTCATGAAATCATACTTGGGTGCCACACGGTTGAAATGGGATAAAACGCTTTTTACCTTTTCATGGGTCCGCTGCTTCTTGAATCCGAAAAAGGCGGTATCTGTTGAATCCACCTGGGAATCGAACATGATCTTGCGTTCATTTTCATCAAGCCAGGCAGGTGGTTTCAATTCGTTCAGTCTGTTTTTAGTGGGTTCGGTCATATTTTTCTCAAATGCATCAGATAGTTCATTTTAGTAAAGGACGAGAGACGTGTGCTTCCCGTAAAAGGGTTGTACAAAAATCCGGAAAGATCCGCCATTTTCAAACCGGCATCGTTTGCCCAGTGCACAATCTCCTGGGGCTGGATAAAATTACCATAGGTGTGCGTACCCTTGCGGACAATTCTCAATAGATACTCAGCCGCCAGGATTACCAAGATATACGCCGTCCAGGTCCGGTTGATGGTGGCGATGAACATATTTCCGCCTGGTCTAAGAAGTTGAGCGCAGGCGCTGAGTATCGATGATGGTTGGGGAACGTGTTCCAGCAATTCCATACATGTTATGTTATCATAGCGGATTGGGGTTTCCTTTGAAAGTGCTTCCACCGTTACGCGGCGGTATTGAACCTGCTTGTTTGTTTTTTTCAGATGCTCCCGGGCTGCGCACAAAGCTGAGGCCGTCATATCTATTCCGGTTACATATCCACCGGCAGAGGCCAGGGATTCCGACAGGATCCCGCCGCCACACCCGACATCCAGGATCGTTTTGCCTGCAATACCGGCGCGTTCATCAATATACTGCAATCGCAGGGGGTTGATCTCGTGCAGGGCTTTCAGGGGGCCATTCATGTTCCACCAGTCCACGGCATGACCATCAAAATGAAGAATTTCGCTGGGATCGATATTTTTTTTGGATCCGGTCATTAGAAAATATCGAATTGCGTATCTGAAAGTGCTCTCATCATACCCTTCTGTTTACATTAGAATTGAAGAACCCTGCAGCAGACTGCACGGAATGCGCTCGCTCTTGCGGTTCATGGGGCGCATCTTTGGAATGGTTGTTAGCACGCCTGCCGCCATACGGTGTAAAACCGTTAGGATACTAAATCAATCCCTTAATTTGTCAAGCAAAATAAATTCGTTACACGATTTTATAAGACGCGACGCTGTCGCTTTTTTCTATTAACGGATGGCCACTTCGAAATTCATGTAATCGATATTGGATATTGGATATTCCAGCCCCTTCAAGAAGGCGTCTTGAGCCCATCCGTTCCACGGGTGGAGACTCAGTCTTCCTGAATATCCCGGAAACGTTTCTGTTTGGAGACCCGCCGTGTGAGATACAGCGTGTTCCCTGTGACACTCAAACTGCTCATGAGCATGGCGGAGACCGCAACCAGCGGATTCAGCAGACCACTCATGGCTATGGGGATACTGATCAGGTTATACAGAAAGGTAAAGATGAGGTTCTGCTGAATCGTGCGCGAAACATGTGAGGCCAGTTCAGAGAAGGTGAGTATTTGTGCGGGATCATTTCCCATCAAGGTAATACCGGAAGCTTCCATACCGATTCGATGCCCGGAATGCACGGCAATCCCCAGATCGGCAGAAGCTAGGGCCGGCACATCATTGACACCGTCGCCCACCATGGCTACACAATATCCCTGCTCTCGCAGGGTGTTAATAAATTCAGATTTATTTTCTGGCTGCATACCCCCCTGGCATTCTGGAATGCCGACGATATTGCCGATCTTTTGGGTGGTTTGTTGACCATCACCGGATATCAGAGCAAGTTTCATGCCCCGCTCTTTCAAATGTCGAATAACGATTTTGCTTGAAGCACGAACAACATCCCCAAAGTGAAACAGGGCGCAGGGCTTTCCGCCAACACTCATATGGACGGTAGAAATGGCGGATGTCTTTTCCGTTTCTGCATCGCCGTGATACGACAGTGTGTCATGGGTGTCGCCGGAAAGGAAGTTTAAAGATCCGATTTTGACGAGATTGTTATCGATAACCCCGGAAATACCATTGTCTGTTTCCGTTACCCGGGTAGTGGTTGCAGGTGCAATGTTTCTTTTCCTGGCTGCATGAACAATGGCTTCCCCGGCATAATGGAATGAATGGGCTTCCAGGCCTGCGGCAAGGGAGAGAACCTTTTCCACGGGCCAGCCGTTCAATAACTCCGTTTGCATCAGCTCCCATCCTCCCCGGGTGAGGGTACCGGTTTTATCGAAAACAAAGGCATTGACGTTTCTGATTTTTTCAAAGGCTGAAAAGTGATGAACAAGGATGCCGTTTTTGCCGGCCAGTGAGATTCCCGCCACTCTTGCCAATGGAATAGCAACACCCAGGGCACAGGGGCAGGAGATCACCATGACGGTGACGGCACGAATGATGGCATGCTGAACACTAAACCCCATACCAAGGCAGACGGCAGCCGTGCCAATGGATAGCAGTACGATGGTGGGTACAAAATACTTCAGGGCCTTGTCCGTTATATCCTCCATATGGGATTTATTATCCAGGGACGCTTCCATTACCGAGATCAACTGACCCACCAGAGAGTCTTTTCCGACCGCGTGAGCCGATACCCGGAGGGAGCCTGAGATGACCGTTGTTCCGCTGTTCAATAGATCTCCCTTTTGTTTGTGGGTCGGTTTAGCTTCACCGGTGAGGGTGCTTTCATCAAGACGTGCATCTCCTTTCAGAATCCTGCCATCTGCCGGGACGGTTTCCCCTGCTTCAACTCTGAAAATATCTCTGGAGGACAGCTGCCCGGCATCCACATATCTTCCTTCAGGATATTTTTCGGTGCAAATCCTTACTTTGGAAGGCTGAAGTTCAAAAAATCTGTTGATCTGCGTATTGATTCTATCTTTGGCCTGTTGTTCGATGGTATTGCCCACCAGTACCAGGGTAATCAACATGGACGCGGTATCGAAATAGAGATGAATACTTCCCGTTAGCCAGTTGAAGAGGCTGTAAAAAAAAGCACTGCCGGCCCCCATGCTGATGAGGGTTTCCATGCCCGGGGATGCTGCGGAAAGTCCGGATATGGCTTTGCGGTGAATCGGGGCACCGCCGTAAATAAAAACAGCCGAACCCATGACAACAATGGGCCAGGTGAGGTGATGGATGGCATCAGCAGAGAGCTGGGTGAAAAATCCGGTATAAAGAGCGAAAGAAAGCATCATCACGTTCATGGTTAAAAAGGCTGAAATGCCCAGACGGATAAACTCCCTTCTGGACTCCGGTCTTTTTTGCCCATCCTCGGCAGGGCTGCCATGGTATCCGATCTTTTCAATGGCATCCATGAGATATTGCGGTGAAGTGAGGACCGGGTTGTATTGGAGTTTGACACGGTCTGTGGTGAATTGGCATTTGGCCTGTTTTACACCCGGCTCTTTGATCAATGTTTCTTCAACCACCCAGGCGCAGGCCGGGCACCACATGCCGCTGACAATTAGATCGAGCCATAAACCGCTGTCCATTTCTGAGACGGGTGCATCGGTATCGATTTTGGCTGTCCGGTTGGTTGGGTGGTCTTTATCCGGTTTTTTTGACAGGACTTTTTTCTCAAGGTCCTCCATGGATTCCGGTATAATACCAGCTGCTACACAACGTTTGAAAATCTCTGTTTCCCTGAAAGCATCCGGACCCAGGTCACCCGATGCCGCCAGCAGCATTTCATAGACCTGTTTGCAGCCGAAGCAGCAAAATTGCATTGGTTTTTCGGAAATGATTGCGGTGACAGCCCCATGTCGGAGAGACAAACCGCATAGATCACAGGTTTCTTTATCCATGACTTACATGGTCCTTAGGATAAGTATAGCGAAGCAATGCTTCAGAATAAAATTAAGTGTTTCGACCGATGGATAATCCCGATCCGACCGGCAAAAACTCGCTCCTAAGAGGCCCTAATACCGAACAGTGCCAAACCTTGAAGAGAGATCATGCCCAGCAGCATCTAATGAGATTCTGTGGACAATCATCATACTGTTCGGCATATAGGGGTTGTCAGAAAAAACGGTCCTTAATCGGAACGTTTTTTTGACAACCCCTATATACAGTATCAAATAGAAAAATGAAATACATCCGGGGTATGTATTATGGGTTGGATGAACCCAGGGATTGCACAAAGGCGATGATATGCCAGCGGTCATCCGGTGTTATGGTTGTGTCGAGGGCGGGTTGACGGCCGTCGGGGATCCCGAAGCTGATGGACTTGAATAATTCACCTTCTGTTTTTGCCTGAACCTGGGGACTGCGAAGATTGGCAGGCAAGGGTTGAAAACTCTGCCCAACCGTACCATTGCCGTCGAAGTTGTTCCCATGGCACTGTGCACAGTATACACGGTATAAATCGTTGCCCCTGGCGACGGTGTTGGATGCTTTCATGTTGAGGGGTGATACCAGGTCAGCAGCCGGTGTTAAACGATAGACTGCGTCTCCGCCATGGATGGGAACGATGCCTGACTCAAGAACCAGCAGGGGTTCCTCGTGGGGTTTTACACCCGGGGTTTCCCGCATCCGACCGTAGCGGAAGTTATTGTCGTAGTACATCAGGGCCTGGTAGGCGACCAGGCTGATAATTGCAACGATGATAAAGAGTCCAAACAGTTTTTTCATCTATTGAACACCTTGAAGCGTCACCACGGACAAATGTGATGGATTTTCCTCCTGCCCCTGTTCACCCAGCACGTGCTGACCAAACGGCAGTGGATGGTATGGTTTGTTGACGGCATAGGCCGATTCTGCCGGGACGTCCTTTATGGGCCGGTAATCCCAGTCAGGCTGGCCAAGATCACCGATAAAATGATATGCCAGCCACCCTTTAAAGAACACCCATCCCACCATTAGAATAACGATGGACCACGTTTTAATTCCCGATGTATGATGTCCTGTCTGTTCCATCAGATGTTTATCTCCATAAGACCGACCGTCAGTATATATGCCAGGACCCAGGCAAGGGTTCCCGCAATGGTCAAATAGGCAATAGCCGGAAACGGGGCGTTGCGGCCCTGGATGCCATCGGGGAATTTTTCGATGATACGTGTTTCTCGATCAGCAGCGTCCTTTGATCGAAAATGGTAAAATCCAAGACCGATGGCAAAAAGCAGTGTGAACACAACAGCGGGGAACAGATACATGATATAATGCTGTACACCCAGCAGTTCAAAATATCGCATGGTTTTATCCTTGTCCCATAATAAGATTTAGAACCCTTGGTCAAACCAGTAAAAAATCTTTGTCCAAATCCTAAGCACGAAATTCTAAATTCGAAATAATATCCAATGATCTAAATTCCAATTACCCAAACATGATGCCTGGCGATTAAGCTCGTAACTCAGGTTTTAGTCATTAAAGCATTTGATATTCTATTATTTATTCTTATCCTACTCCAATATTTACACCCAGAGTCATCGCCCTTGAGTGTGGTGGCTTTTGTCAACTTGCCGCCTTGAACAGGGCAAAGACAACGACGGCAGCCGATGTCGCCAGTCCGATACCCACAAGCGCAAACAGCGCTATGAATTCCAGACGGGCAAACCGTGAGATTTTTACCGGCTTGGTGCTGACGCCGGCTTCAAGGGGTATGAAGCGCGCACGATTCTGGTCCTTGAATTGTCCCCGGTTCAAAGCCCAGAAGAACACCACAAGGGTGATGACAAAACCGATTACCATGTAGACAATGTAGTAGGGGAAATACATAGTTGCCTTTTACCGCCTTTCAGGCGACACTTATCCTCCGGATGTCATTAGCACTTCGTGCGCCATTAGTCCTTCGGACGATATTTGCGCTGCGCGCGTAATTTATTGTTGCTAACAGGATGAGGGCTTACCCTTTAACCCTTATTAGCTTTTTAGCGGTTTAGGCTGAAGACTGTTAGGTGCTTTCCGCTGATAGCTTTCAGCAACCCTCCA
>RCNC010001336.1_pt1 | contig 17330 bp, 12 predicted proteins | sample 2041301 | NCBI WGS metagenome assembly RCNC01 (sample SAMN09708231, study PRJNA481090) | Marine sediment metagenome, whole genome shotgun sequencing project. | biome: marine sediment; feature: ocean; material: sediment; isolation source: Sewage treatment plant 13A marine sediment (STP13A) ... | reverse complement strand
GGGAAGGAGAAGCCGGTGTTGAGGATCGCGGTCCGCACCCGCTCCTTGCTCTCTCGAACGGCCACCTCCGGAAGTCCTACAATCGAAAACTTTGGAAGCCCCCGGCTCGCAACATCCACCTCCACCTGGACCAGATAGGCCTCGATCCCGACGATGGCCCCGCTTTTCACTGTGGCGATCATGGACCTCGGGGGATCTGCAAGAAGCTTACCAGAAGGCCTTTCACGTGAGCGAGTGGGGGCAAGAGGAGGCCCGCCGGTCCTGTCCTGCAGCACTGTCAGGACAATCCGGGCAAGATCGGGGAAAGGACAATCATTTGCGGGGCCCGTGTGGAGAATGTGAAACGTTGTTCACAGGCTATGTCCGCTTAACACGACCACAGCCCGTGCCACGGGAGGGCGCTTTACAACATTAGGAGATTATGATTTCCAGCCGCGGCGATCAGAACCGCCCTCTTTGCCAGGGCCTGCCCCTTCACATCCGTGAGATCCGTCCTCCCTGCAATCGGCTCGAGAAGGATGCTCTCACGATCCACGCTCTGTGTGGGCAGTGCCGAGGCGCCTGCCATGAACTGGGTCGCTGCCAACAGGCTGGCAACATGATGGACGTTCACCCCGTCCACCACCGCGGCTTCCTGTGCATTCGGCTCCGGAACCACCACGCCCCGAAGGCCCTCCTGCTTGGCCATCAGGGCCAGGGAGAGAACGCCCCGGATCGGCCGGACCTGGCCGTCCAGGGACAGCTCTCCCACGAAGAGAAACTCCTCCAGGGCATCGTTGTCCCACTGGTTCATCGCGCAAAGGATGCCGAGGGGTGCCCGCCTTCTTGCGGTTGGCCGGAGCCAGGTTCACGGTGATGCGGCGCTGGGGGAAGGAGAAGCCGGTGTTGAGGATCGCGGTCCGGACCCGCTCCTTGCTCTCCCGCACCGCCACCTCCGGAAGTCCTACGATCGAGAATTTTGGGAGCCCGCGGCTGGCAACATCCACCTCCACCTGGACGAGGTAGGCCTCGATCCCGACGATGGCCCCGCTTTTCACTGTGGCGATCATGGAGATCCGGGGATCTGCAAGAAGCTTACCAGAAGGCCTCTTACATGGGCTCAGACAGGGTACGAGGAGGTCCCATTTCTTGCATCACCGCACGGTTAGCATTGCTTGGACAAGATCCGGGAAACAATACTCATGTGCGGAGGCAATGTAGAGAATGCGAAGGCTTGTTCACACCCTCCATCAGGGTGCTTGAACAAATCTCCTGCGATTCTGTTTACTGTTCTTGAGAATCGCCCAGCGCTGCTTTATCGATCAGCCCGGAAGACGGGAGCGTTCGGCGAACATGAAGCCGACCCGATCCGTATTGGCCACCCCATAGAGGACCCGCAGCACTCTATCCGGCACCGGCGGAAAGTGGTCTCGCCGGCTGATACCCCGGAGTAGATCTTGCACCTGATCCCTCAGGAGACCAGAGGATGGCGAATGATAATGGGCGGCTCGAGGTGGCAGTTTTTAGCTTCTACCGCTACGGGAACTTCGGGGACGATCTGGCTGCGGCGATCTTTTGCCGCCGCCTCAAAGAACTGGGCGTCGGGGTCCGTGTTTATGGGTTGTGCGAACCATACGCCGTGGCGTTCAGTTTGACTGTCACCGAAACCGTGGAGGACCTGTTGGACAGCGTCGACATGGTCCTGTTCGGCGGAGGCGGGGTCCTCGTTTCGCATCGGCGGCCATCCCGCCTCTACCTTCGGTTTCTCGCGACGGCATGCCTCTATCTTTGGGGCGCTTTGTCTCTTGACGCACACTTGCCTTAGCCGCTATTCTGTCCTACCTGAAAGTGAATTTCTAAGTGCTCTACATTTTCGGTCTTCGGCAAGTAGTTGACATTCCCGCCTTGACACACAGTCGAGTGGAGGCCAGATATGCCCAATTGGGAATTCTCAGGGAATTCTTCACCTGGGTTGACACTTCCTGCGAAAAGGAACCTCCCACGTGCTCGAGTCCGCTCCCGATGCTGGGATGAGGGCTGCAGCGGGGACGTCGCATGCGTGGTCACGGAGCACGCCACGGAAGTTTTCATTCGATGCGCTCCACCGCAAGAATTCGCAACGAAAGCCGACGTGCCAGCCCTAGCCAGCCGGTACTACGCCTGCCTGGCCCGTCTGTTGCGGCAGTGGGGCGGAGACGTGTCGCAGGTGATTCACGAGCGGGCGTTTTTGGGGGACATCGACCGAGACGCCGAGGAGTTCATAGTGAACCGCAAGTCGCTTCTCGAGCATGCCGGCGTTGCCACAGAAGGGATGCCGGCCCTCACGTGTCTCGGGCAGCCGCCCTGCAAGGGGTCTTGGGGAATTGAGATACAGGCCTACGCCGTCGTTCCGAGGACGGGCTCATTTTCCATCGAGACGACCAGCGTGGGGGATAAGGGAACGACGGCGAAACTGTACGATATCGGCGGGCGGCGCCACCTATACGTATCAGGCATACGGGGGCTCGCGGCAGATCCCGGCAGGCTGGGGGCGTTCCGCGAACAGAGTGATCGCATGTTCGCCTATGGCGCTCTGCTGCTGGAAAGACACGGGGCCAGGTTCACCGATGTGCTGAGGACATGGTGCTATCTCGGCGATATCGACCGCGACTATGCCGCCTTTAACGCATCAAGGAATGGCTTCTTCAGGACCCAGGGAGTCACGCGCCTCCCGGCCAGCACCGGCATCGAGGCCCGTCTGCGTCCTGAGGGGACCCTGTGCGCCATGGATCTTTATGCATTGCTCGACACGAAGGGCGTCGACATCGACACCATGAGGGCGCAGACACTGAACGAGGCCGGTGAATACGGCTCCTTCTTCTCAAGGGGGATGAAGATCGGTTTTCCCGGGGAAAAAGTCCTGTACGTTTCAGGGACGGCAAGTATAGACGAAGCGGGCGAAACGGTGCATCAGGGTGACATTCGCGGTCAGCTGGAGCGCATGCTGTTGAATGTCGAGGAACTCCTGGCCTCGGAGGGAGCCACCCTCGAGGATGTCGTCCAGTCGGTCGCCTTCCTGAAGCGTGCCGAGGACTCGCCGGTTTTCGAGACGCTCATGGAAGAGCGGGGCATGCGCAGCCTGCCCAATACCGTTGTCGAGGCGGATATCTGCCGCTCGGAACTGCTTTGTGAGATCGAGGCAGTCGCCGTTCTGGCAGGCAAAGGTAGGGGAGGACTTGTCGATGAAGAGGCGTGAGCTCAAGGCGAAATTCGTGGATTTCGATCTGCCGGACTCGATGAAAACCTATGATGCAACGGCAGCAATTCCCGTGTCCAAAGGTCTTCAGCAGACATGGTATTTCCTCAACCTGAGGGACCGCAGGGGGCTGATGGTGAAGTTCCCCCCCCGCGGTGGGTTCCTGTCCGTGGAAGCTCTCGGATTCCTCTACCATGTTTCGACCTTCGTCATGAACAAGGAGCACAGGTTGTTCCCGAGGCTGAGGACGATCTTCGGCTCATATCACAACGGGCTGTCCTTTTTCGAGATCGTGTTCAAGCTGTCGAAACCCCATGGCATCACCTGGGTTGGAAAGGGGAAATACCTGGTGTCCCTCTGGGCGTCCAGCAGTTTCTTCGTAATCGACTTGAATGCGCGAAGGATCGAAAGCAGGAGCTTCAGCGGTGGCAACGGTCGCCGGGTACGACGGGACGGGATCACGGGAGCCTTTGCGCCGAAGGAAATGCAGGAAATATTCTCGACCTACCAGTTTTTCGACGAGAAGCACAACCAGACGTACTTCACGACATTTCTTCGCGAGCGCGGAGATGAGGCCGAGAGAGATAGGCGCGTCACGGTCAAGAAGTACAACTGGGATACGGACGAGGTGGCCGAGGTGTGGGCCGGGGAATTCGGCAAGGCGACACACTACATATCGGTGAGCACTGGAGGCAAGTATCTCGGGCTTGTGCAGTTCGGGGATTTTTTCGACGGCGAGAAGAAGCTGCTGCCGTCCAAAATACTCGTGTTAAACATGAAGGACGGGAAGGAATGGTGGATAGATAACACCGGGTGGTCTCCATCGGCCCACGTAGACTGGGATCCGGTCGAGGACAACGTGTGTTACTTCTCCTGCCACAACGGGGTGATAGTCCCGAACGACAACCCCCTGGAGTTCTATTTCAAGAAGGTATACAAGTGGAAGATTTTCGGACCCGCCTCCATTCACAAGTACAGGATGGACGCCCGCGGGCCGGAGAAGATCGGGATATTCACCCACGAGGAACTCCTGCGAATGACGATACACAAGGTCTTCTTGCACCGAGGCAGGACGTTGATCGCCTGCACGGGTTTCCCCAACTATGTCTTCTTTGCAGACGCCAAATCGATGGAGTACGTGAAAAAGGTTGAAGTCCTTGAGGGGTCGGGTGCGAAGAGTGTCGTGGGGAGCCTGTATCCTTCCCCCGACGGCGAGAAGGTTTTCCTGATAACAACCGGGTCCTTTCAGGTGATAGATGTCGAACGCGGGGTCGTCGAGGAGGTGGTGGGACTGGGGCGTATATACGACCCCTTCAACCACATGATCTCAGTCGGGGAGTGAAGATCGTGCCGCCCATTTCCCAGAGACGGCGGCTAGACATAATACTCAAACAAACGGAATCGAGCCGTTTCCTTGGTGTCCGATTTGACAGCAAATCTGAATATTCTCTATTGATTTTAATAGGTTTCATATATGGGGTTAAATCAACCCCAATCTTAGCAGATTATGATCCCCATTAGTTTCCTGTGGACCCGCTGGTTTCCGTATTCGCTTGTTGGGGAAGTGAGATCCAATTCCGGGATATTGCGAGCGAAGCGAAGCAATCTCCCAGCCTGAATGGCGAAAAGGTTGGAAACGGACCCTGACCCCCGACCCCTGTCCTCACGTTGCGTCTTCTTCGGACCCTTCGTCCTCGCCCTTCGTACGGACCACCCGCAGGGAGTTCTTGACGGCCCGGCGCTGCTCTTGCCTCTCTCGCTCGTCTCGAATCTCGAGCCCGTTCAGCATCCCGGAGAGTTCCTGCCTTCGATAACGAATGTTCCTTTCGAGAATCTCGAGCGCCTGGATCAATTTCGCGATCTCATTGGGATCCTCGAGGGAGGAACATAACCGCAGGATCTGTTCGAATGTGAGTGCGTGCAAGTTCATCGAAAAGAGAGCTCCTCTTGAGACAGAAGAGACGAAAGCAACAAAGGTTTCAGAATTGTACCCGTATGGGGCGGCAAAAATCGAAAAAAAAGCCGCCGGGAGTTAGATGCCCCCCCGACGGCAGATGTTTCTTTTCAGCAGAATGGAAGAGGAACCCTGTTAGGCCACTTCTTCTTCCAGCTGCCTTCTGGCTTCCATGTCAAAGAGCACCCGCTCGCGGGCCTTGTCGATGCCGAGTTCTTTGCGCTTCTTGTCGATGTGAGCGATCATCTTCTGCGCATGCTTGACCGGATCTACCTCGAGGTCCCACATTCCACCCAGTTCGCTTTCCAACTGGTTGAACAGGTAATCCTGGAACACGGGTGCACCCGTGACCGGCAGGCCGACACCGAACACCGTGTAGACGCCGGAGGCGACGAAGTAATGGCCGATGCTGATGGCCTTCTCGCTCATCCACTCCGGGGCAGAGCCGGCGGCCGGCAGGTCGCTGATATCGTTGCCCAGCCCTCCGGCCTTGACCACACCTGTGGCCGCCATCAGGATCCGGCTGTTGTCCACGCAGGACCCCATGTGCAGGACGGGCGGAATGCCCACGGTCTCGCAGACCTCTTGCAGCCCGGGCCCGCAGAATTCCTTTGCCGCTTCCGGGGTGAGCAGACCGGCCTTGCCGCAGGCCATGGCGCTGCATCCAGTGGTCAGAACGATCACGTCGTTCTTCAGGAGCTCTTTGATGATGACGAGGTGATCGTTGTCATGCGTGGTCCTTGCGTTGTTGCAGCCGACCACACCGGCGATGCCGCGGATCCGGCCGTTGATGATGTTGTCGTTCAGGGTGTAATAGGTGCCCCGGAAGCTCCCGCCCAGGTGGTACTCGATCGACTCGTAGGTGAAGCCGGCCACCATCGGGGACTGCACGTCCGGGATCATCACCTCGGCCCTGCGGTTGGGGTAGTTATCGATGGCTGTCTTGATGATCTCCTTGGCGTTGTCCAGGGCGTGGTGCTCTTCGAACTGGATGTGCACGGTATTGGGCTCTTCCATCTTGGCCCGCGTGTTCGTTGTGATAATCTTCGTGTGGAAACACTTGGCCACGTTGGCGATGTTCTCCATGATGCACTGCACGTCCACGACCATGGCGTCGACCGCGCCCGTGATGATGGCCAGCTCCTGCTGGAGGTAGTTGCCGGCAACGGGCAGCCCGTGGCGCATAAGGATTTCGTTGGCCGTGCAGCACATTCCGGCCAGGTTGATCCCCTTGGCGCCCTTGGCCTTGGCCAGTTCCTGCATCTCAGGGGTTCTCGAAGCGACCACGATCATCTCGGAGAGCAGCGGCTCGTGGCCGTGGATGATGATGTTGACCTCGTCGTCGTTGAGTACACCGAGGTTGATGTCCCCGTGAATCGGCACGGGGGAGCCGAACATGATGTCCTGGAGGTCCGTGGCGATCATGGAGCCTCCCCATCCGTCCGCCAGGGCGGCGCGGGAGCACTGCTTGATGATGTTCTTGTAGTCCTGGTCCACGCCCATGTGGGTGCGGTGCATGATCTCTACCACCTCGCGGTCGATGCCGCGAGGCACGATATCCAGCTTCTTCCAGAGATCGTAGCGCGCCTTCGGGGCCCTCTTGGCGAAAAAGATCTCGCCCTCCTGCTTGCCCCACTCGGCGAGCGCCTTCTCCCCGAGTTCCACGGCGATCTCTTTCATGTCCCTGGGCTTCTCGTCGTCGCCCTCTCCCACCGTGACCGGAATGTCAAATAACTGGGCCACCTCGACGAGCTTCTTCGTGTCCTGGATCGTGTAGTCCTTTGCCTCGCCCCTGGCTGCTGCCAGGAATACTTCCGCTACGCCTCGGCCGTGATCCGAGTGGGCGGCGGCGCCGGCGGCGACCATCCGGGCGAAGTTACGGGCTGCGATGGTGTTCGGGGTGGCGCCGCAAAGGCCCATGCGGGTATCTTCCCCCTCGATTCCCTTCTTCGGCAAGGGCAGCCTGCACGGCCCCTGGGAGCAGACCTTGCAGCAGGTCCCCTGCTCACCGATGTTGCAAGCCTTCATCTTGTCCGCGCGGTCGAAAATCGTGGAGATCCCTTCCGCCTCGGCCTTCTCGATCATCTGTAAACTGGCCGGGTCTACGCTCTTCGGTGCCTTTTTCTCTTCTGCCATGTTCCGTTCTCCTCCTTGTTTTGGATCTCCGCTGGGATCTCCGGTTTGTGGCTGTTCAGGAAAGATTAACTCGGGTTTCTTCCGTCAGGGTTTCTCGCGTTTCCGCAGGCCTCACAAAGCCCCACCCAGAGGATCTGGCTCTGCACGATCCAGTACCTGCCGGACGCCTTCATGTCCGAATCCATCTGCTTCAGGTTGGGGTCTTCCATGAGTTGATCTTCGATGCGCTTGCATTTTGAACACATGAAGTGGCCGTGAAGATCGGTGATCGGGTCATATCGGGCAGCATCCACGACCGGCCGGATTACGCTGACCATTTCCTTTTCCGTGAGGGCCTGCAGCGTGTGGTATACTGTGTTGAAGGAAATGGTCGCGTGAACCTGTTTCACTGCCGAATAGAGATCTTCCGCTGTCGGATGATCCGTCCTGGACATGAGTTCCTGGAAAATCAGGATCCGCTGAGGCGTTGCTTTTAGCCCGGTCGCCCGAAGCCGGTCGACAATCTCCGATTTCAGGACCACATCTTCTTCAGGGGTGGGCATATTTCTTGCTGTTCCTCCGGCTGGATCCATCCTCGTAAGATAGCCGGATCCTACGGAATTGTCAATACTAGATGATAATCATTCCAACCTAGACGGCTGGCCCGTCTGCTTGTGTTGGCCCGATCTTTGTGTCATAATTTTTTGGTGCAAAAGCCGAATAACTATCTGTAATATAATAAGTTTTTTGATGTCGAGGTTCTGCGATGCCCCCCCGTTCGAGGCGTGTCATTGGGCAGCCGTTGCTTGATTCGGCCCGGTTTTCACGGTCGGGAAGACTCTTAACGGTCTGCTCTTGTTTCCTGCTGATTTGTCTGGCCTGCTCCTGTAGCAGAAGGGGCACAGAAGATACGACCGAGGCCAGGGAAGGGGACAGCGGCGGCCGTGCAGAAGAAAACCTCGTTCCCGTCAAGGTGATCCGTCCCTCCCAGGGTGATATCGTCCAGTCGATCCAGGCGACGACGTCTATCGAGGCGAAGAGGGAGGCGCATGTCTACTCGAAGATGATCGGCTTCTGCCATCGCATCTTTGTCGAAGAGGGGGATCCCGTCCAGGTGGGGGATCGGCTTGCCAAGCTCGATGACGAGGAGATTCGACCGAGGCCAGGGAACGGGATGACGAGCGAGCAGAAGAAAACATCGTTCCCGTCAAGGTGATCCGTCCCTCCCAAGGTGAGATCGTCCAGTCGATCCAGGCGACGACGTCTATGGAGGCGAAGAGGGAAGCGCATGTCTACTCGAAGATGACAGGCTTCTGCCAGCGCATCTTTGTCGAAGAGGGGGATTCTGTCCAGGAGGGGGATCGGCTTGCAAAGCTCGATGATGAGGAGATTCGGCTCACCTTCGCGCAGGCGGCCGCACGGCTCGACAAGGCGAAGAACGATCATGAACGGGCCGTCGAACTCCATGCGGGCGGGCTGATCAGCGACCAGGCGTACCAGAATCTCTCCGTTCAGTTTCGACTTGCGAAGTCAGACTACGACCTTTCCAAGAAGAGACTCGACGACACAGCGATAGTGGCGCCGCTTTCCGGTGTGGTGACGGAGCGCAACGTCAAGTTGAGTGATCTGGTGAGTACGACCCAGCCTCTGTTCAAGGTCGTGGACCTGTACATCCTCGAAGCCGAGGTCCACGTTCCGGAACAGGATTACGCAAAGGTGCGGGCGGGTCAGGAGGCGATCCTGAAGATAGACGCGTTCCCGGAAAAGTCGTTCCTCGGAAAGGTCGAGCGGAAGAGCCCGGTCATTGATTCCCGGAGCGGTACCGCCGAGGCGACCATCTCTGTGGAGAACACTGAAGGGGTCCTTCGCCCGGGCATGTTCGTACGCGTCCAGATCATCATTGCGGTCCATCCCGATGCCCTGATCCTTCCCAGGGAGGCGATCCTGATGCAGGGAGAGAGGAAGACGGTGTACACGGTGCGGGAAGGGATTGCCCGCGAGGTCACCGTCGAGACCGGGTTTCAGGAGGGTGACCGCGTGGAGATCCTGGATGGGCTCGCCCGGGAGGATCGCGTGGTCGTGAGGGGTCATCTAGGCCTGCAGAGTGGAACAAAGGTGCGCGTCATTGAAGAACTCGACGGCTGACCTCCGCATATCGATCCGTCGTCCCGTTACCGTGGTCATGATTTTCATGGGTGCCGTGGTGTTCGGGATGAAGTCCTACCAGGAACTCGCCCTCAATCTCATGCCGGACCTGTCCTACCCGACGCTGACCGTGCGCTCGGAATACCCGGAGGCGGCTCCCGAGGAGGTGGAGAGCTTCGTTTCCCGTCCCCTCGAGGAAGCCCTGAGCACGGTGAGCAATCTTGTGGAAATCCGCTCCGTATCGAGTGCCGGTCTCTCCGAGATCATTCTCGAATTCTGGTGGGGGACGGACATGGATCTGGTCTCCCTGGATGTTCGGGAGAAGATGGATCGAGTCTTTCTCCCGGAAGAGGTCAACCGTCCGACCATCCTCCGGTACAATCCCGCCCTGGACCCGATTCTGAGGCTCGGGATCTATGGGGACCAGGATCTGGTCGTCCTGCGCCGGCTGGCGGAGAAGGAGCTCAAACCCGATGTGGAGGGGCTCCCCGGAGTCGCCTCCGTCAAGGTCAAGGGAGGCTTCGAGGAGGAGGTGCTCGTCGAGGTCGATGAGGCCCGGCTCGCCCTCCTGGACATCAACGTGGAGCAGATTGCCCAGCGGCTTTGGCAGGAAAACATCAACCTTGCAGGAGGCAGCCTGAAAGAGGGAAAGGTGGAGTACCTGGTACGTACCCTGAACGAGTTTGTCGATCTGAAGGATATTGGGGAAGTGGTTGTCGGGCGCAAGGGGGGAGACGCAGAGGTGAGGCTCAAGGATGTCGCCACCGTTCGATGGGGACAGAAAGATCAGGACGTGATCACGCGGATCAACGGGCTGGAGAGTGTGGAGGTGGAGGTCTACAAGGAGGCGGACAGCAACACGGTCAAGGTGGCCGACAAGGTGAAAGAGGTGCTCGGCCTCGCTGAGGGAATCCCTTCCCAAGCCAAGGGGAGAGGGTCCGCCGGGTTCATTGAACGCCTCATGGGGGACTATCCCGGCGTTCAATTGAAGCTGATTTCCGACCCGTCCCGGTTCATCAAACGAGCGATGGAGGAGGTGCGGAGCACGGCCTTCTACGGGGGGATCCTGGCATTGCTCGTGCTGTTCTTTTTCCTCCGTGACTTGAAAAGCACGGCGATCATCGGCGTCTCGATTCCGGTCTCGATCCTGGTGACCTTCATCCCCATGTTCCTCTTCGGTGTGAGCTTGAACCTGATGTCGCTCGGGGGGTTGGCCCTGGGCATCGGCATGCTCGTGGACAACTCGATCGTCGTCCTGGAGAGCATCTTTCGCTGCAGGGAGGAGGGCGACGGCGTTCTCGATGCAGCGAACCGGGGCACGGGTGAGGTCGCAGCCGCCATCACGGCATCTACGTTCACGACCGTCGCTGTCTTCTTCCCGATCGTCTTCGTGAAGGGAATCGCCGGTCAGCTGTTCAACGATCTTGCTCTGACGGTTACCTTCTCGTTGCTCGCCTCGTTGCTCGTGGCCCTGTACCTGATCCCCATGCTTGCCTCCCGCCGGGCCCGTTCCGAGGAAGCTCACGTGCCGTCCCACCGGAAGGTCGAGGGGGTTCCCGTCGGGTCCGTTCCGGGAAAGCCGGCGTTTGTTCCCCGGAAGGTCGAAGGGTTGGGTGAACTGTTTGGAACCACCGTGAGGAACGCCGTCCGATGGCTGGGTGAGAACGGCCGACCGGATCGGTGGTTGCGGGAGGCCGGCATCTACCTTGCCGGAAGGGTCCCTTCCGCGGATCCATCTTCGCCGCCCTCCGGGGCGGAACCCGGCCGAGCCTCGGCAGGGGGCGGCATGAACGGGTGGCTCCTGAGGTGCTACGGTGTTCTCCATCCCTTGTTCGAAGCGCTGCGGTTTCTTCTGGGATGCCTCTTCGGCCTGCTTCAGGGGGTGCTCGTGTTTGTCGTCGTACTGGGGGGGCGCTCGCTCGCTCCACTCCTCACCCTCTGTGCGAGGGCTTCCAGGGCACTGTTTGCGCCGTTCCTGTTCGTTTTCGAGAGGATTCTCCAGACCGCGAGTCGCGTCTATCCCCATGTCCTCGGCCGTGTACTCAGGTGGCGTGCAGGGGTGATTCTGGTCTGCGTGGCCCTCTTTCTGTACTCCCTGTATCTCGTTCCCCGGCTCGGGACAGAGCTGATTCCGAGGATTCATCAGGGGCAGTTCACGATTCGCATCGAGCAGCCGGCGGGCACACCCTTGGAGGAGACCAGCCGGGATGCGGCGCCGATCGAGGCGATGGTCCTGGAGGAGGATTTTGTTGAGACCGTGTTCAGCGAGATCGGGTCCGAGCCTTCGGGAGAGGGGGGCGTCGAAGAACAGCGTGGCGAGAACACGGCGGAGCTGACGGTGGCGATGGAAGACCTTGGGCGTGCCGTCCATGAGGAGGATTTGCTCATCGATCGCCTGCGTCGGGGGCTCAGCGATTTCGTCGGGATTCAGGTCAAGTTCCTGCTGCCCACATTGTTCAGCTTCAAGACCCCGGTGGAAGTGGAGATCGAAGGAAATGATCTCGAAAGGCTTCGTCAGGTTTCCAGTCAGGTCGAAGAGGCGATGCGCGAGATTCCAGGCCTGGCGGACATTCGGAGGAGTGCAACGGTCGGGAATCCGGAGGTGCAGATCGAATTCGACCGTGACCGGCTTGCGCGCTTCGGGTTGGATGTGAGCACGGCGGCGAACGTCGTGCAGGCGAAGCTCCTGGGAGAGATCCCCACGCAGTTGTCCAAGGGAGAAACCCGGTACGACATCCGGGTGAGGGCGGACAGGAAATACCTGCGGGGCCTGGAAGACCTGTGGAGGTTGGAGATCGAGCTCGGAACCGGAAACTTCGTGCCCCTCGCCTCCCTGGCCGACATGCGCATCGTGCCCGGCCCGAGTGAGATCCGGCGCGTGGGGCAGCGTCGTGTCGCGGTGGTCTCGGCAAACCTGGAGGGAAGGGACCTGGGGACTGTATCCCGGGAGATCCAGGAGCGGCTGAATGCGCTCCCGCTGCCCCCCGGGTACAGCACCAGCCTGGGCGGGCAGAACCGGGAGATGCAGACCTCTTTCAAGAGCCTCCGCTTTGCCATGCTCCTGGCTGTCTTCCTCGTCTATATCGTCATGGCATCGCAGTTCGAATCCCTGCTCCACCCTTTCGTCATCCTCTTCTCGATTCCTCTTGGGCTGATCGGCGTGGTCTACGGTCTGTACCTCCTTGAGATGCCGCTGAGTATCGTGGTCTTCATCGGTGTGATCATGCTGGCAGGCATCATGGTTAATGATGCCATCGTGCTCGTGGACTACATAAACGTGTTGCGACGGAGGGGAGTCCCTCCTGAGTCAGCCATTGTCCAGGCGGGTCAGGCGCGGCTTCGGCCCATCCTGATGACGACGATGACGACCGTACTCGGCCTGACGCCCATGGCATTGGGGTTCGGCGAAGGCGCCGAGATTCGGATCCCCATGGCCGTGACCGTAATCGCGGGGCTCCTCTGTTCCACCTTCCTCACCCTGCTGGTCATCCCGGCGGTGTACGCCCTGATGGATCGTAGACGATGACCTTGCCCGATTTGGCCCTGCGAAGGCCGGTGACCATGCTGATGGTGTATGCCACCCTTTTTGCCCTGGGCGGGGTCGCCGTGCATGAGATCCCGCTCGAGTTCCTTCCGACCATGGCCGGCCCCCACTTCTGGATCCAGATTCCGTATCGAAACGCGACGCCTGCCGAGGTCGAGAAGACGATCAGCATTCCGGCAGAGGAGTTGCTCCGGACGGTCCCCAACTTGTCGAGAGTGAATTCGATCTCCCAGGGCAGTGCCAGCAGCCTTTATCTCGAGTTCGATTGGGGCACGGACATGGATTATGCCTATCTCGAGGTCAAGGACCGTCTGGATCGCCTGCAGGAACAGCTGCCGAGGGAAAGCCAGGAGTACTACATCTGGAGGTTCAGCTCAGCCGACATGGAGGTTCTGTTCCTGAGCTTCACCTGGGACGGGCCGGTCGAGGAGCTTTACGAGATCGTAAGTGAACGAGTGAAACCAAGGCTGCAGCGGGTCGAGGGGGTGGGGAGCGTGGCGGTCTGGGGACACGAGCTGCAAAAGGTGTTCATCGATCTCGATCAGGATCTGCTGAAGGCTTATGGAATCAGCCTCTACGATCTTGTGCTCAAGCTGGAGAAGAACAGCTTCAACCTGGCAAGCGGGGAGGTGCGCCAGGCGAGAACGCGGTATCTCGTCCGGTCCACGAACGAGTACAGAAGCCTGGAGGACCTGAACAACGTCCGAGTCAATCAGGAGGGGCTCCGGCTCAAGGATGTGGCGCGCGTGAGGTATGGATACCCGGAGAAGACGTTCATTACGCGCATGGACGGAAAAAGTACGGTCCTGGCGGGGATCAAGAAGGAGTCGAGCGCCAACACGGTGGAGGTCTGCGAGGCGATCAAGGAGGAACTGGACCGCCTGCTCGCGCAACCGGCCTACGCTCGTTTGGGGGGGACGGTCGTCTTCGATCAGTCCCAGTTCATCCGGAACTCCTTCCGCGATCTCCGAAATGCCGGGATGTGGGGTGGATTCTTCGCGATTTGTGTCCTCTACTTCTTCCTGCGACGGATTTTCGCCACGGCCCTTGTTGGCGTGGCCATCCCGATCTCGATCATGGTCGCGGTTACGGTGATGTTCTTCAGCGGCATGACGCTGAACGTGATCAGCATGGTCGGACTGATGCTGGGTGTTGGCATGCTCGTTGACAACTCGATCGTCGTTTCGGAGAACATCTTCCGGTTTCGGGAGCAAGGGGTGGAAGCCGAGGAGGCTTCCCGGCGAGGAAGCCGGGACGTTGCCATGGCCATCCTTGCATCCACCCTGACAACGATCATCGTCTTCTTGCCGCTCGTCTTCATGGACATGGGCGTGATGAAGGTGTACACGCGAGAGGTAGGGACCGCGATTTCCCTTTCCCTCCTCGCCTCCCTGTTCGTTGCCCTCACCTTCATCCCCCTCCTCGCGTCCCGTCTGCCGAGGGAGAAAAGGAAGCAGAGCCGAATCCTCGAAGCACTGGTCGTCGGCTACCGCCGCCGGCTCCAGTGGGTGCTCCATCATCGCAGCCAGGTATCCTGCCTGCTCCTGGTCCTGGTGGTACTAACGATTCTCGTGCCTGTCAGAAAGGTGCCCCAAAAGGGGGAATCCGCCGGCGATGTCAGAAACGTCATGGTCGAGCTGCGGATCAAAGGCGTCCAGGAACGGGAGAGGCTTCTGGAGCCGATGAAAGAAATCGAGGGGATACTCTTCGAACGACGGGACGATCTGGATATCGAGCATATCCTGTCCCGGTCCGGCCAAATGGGTGGACGCAACCGGGTCAACATTTTCCTCCGTGATGACAAGGGGGCGCACATAACGACCGACGAGGCCCGGAGGCGGATCCTGGCGGTCCTGCCCGCCATCCCGGATGTGGAATTCCGGATTCCGGAGCACGGCGGCCCGGCCGGGGGAACACAGGACGAGGTGGATGTCCTCGTGAAGGGAGCCGATCCGAGACGTCTGGATGAGATCGTCCGGGAGGTGATGGATAGAATCGAGCGGATCGATGGGGTCTTGCAGGTCGATAGCGATATGGAGCCCGGGTTTGATGAAATCCAGGTGAACGTGGACAGATCACTGGCGAAGAAGTATCGGGTCAGTCCGATGGTGGCGGCTCGGACGATCGCCTTCGGTCTTCGCGGGTATTCATTGAAGAGGATGAAGGCAGAGGATCGGGAGATCGACGTACAGATCCAGTTGGAGAAAGAAGACCGGGAAGACGTCTCCAAGCTGAAGGATCTGCAGTTGTTGACCGAGGACGGGAAGCTGATCCCTATCAGTGTTGTGGCCCGATTCCTGGAATCCCCGGGGCAGGAGATCATCCGGAGGAGCGAGGGCAAGCGAACGGTCACAGTGCGTGCGCAGACGGGCGGCGAGGCCCTGGGGATCCTGAAGAAGAAGATCGAACAGGCCGTGGGCGCTGTTCGGCTTCCTCCGGGATACAGTGCCGAACTCGGCAAGGGAATGATCGATCTGGACAAGACGAAGAAAGCCTTTCAAGGTGCCCTGCTCCTGTCTATCCTGCTCATTTACTTCCTCCTGGGAGGCCTCTTCGAATCCTACATTCACCCCTTCACGATCCTGGTTTCCGTTCCCCTGGCCTTGATCGGATCCTACTGGGTCATGTACCTTACAGGTTCGGCCCTGGATGTGGCCGCCTTTATCGGGCTAATCCTGATGGTCGGGATCGTCGTGAACAATGCGATCGTCATCGTGGACCACGTGAACCGGATACGTCGCTCCGGAAGAGACCGGGAGGAGGCGATTCTACAGGCGGGCCAGGATAGGATCCGTCCCGTCCTGATGACCGCCGCAACGACGATTCTGGGGCTCCTGCCCCTCGCGTTCGGGGGGTCGGGCATAGGGGGGGTGGTGATGTTTGCCCCGCTGGGCAAGGCGGTGATGGGAGGACTCGCTCTGTCCACGCTGCTCACCCTTTTTGTGGTGCCTGTTTTCTACACCTACGTGGAGGATCTCAGTCAGGCCTTTGTGCGACTCGCGGGACAGACATTTGGAACCGTAGACAACGTTGACATGGATGAACCATTCAGGGAAAGGAGAGAAGAATGATAGAGAAGATCAGCCACATCGGAATCGCTGTGAAGAACATGCAAGAAGCCCTGTCCGTTTTCGAGGACGGGATCGGACTCAAAGTCACGTCGACCGACGAGGTGAAGGCGCAAAAGGTGCGGGTGGCATTTCTCCCGGTGGGTGAAACGCGTCTCGAGCTTCTCGAGCCCACCCAGGATGACTCCCCGATCGCGAAGTTCCTCGAGAATCGCGGCGAGGGGATCCACCACATCGCCTTGAAGGTGACGAACATCGAGGAGTCCCTGGCAAAGCTGAAGGAGAAGGGGGTGAAGTTGATCAACGAGGAGCCGGTGGCGGGTGCACACGGCACCCGTATCGCCTTTCTCCATCCCAAGGGGACCAAGGGCGTGATGCTCGAGCTCGTGGAAGAAGGGGAGCACGAATAGGCGCTCCGCTTTCGTATGCAATCTGAAGCACGAGGAGCCACGGCGGAGCGCAGGTGAAAGGGCAAAGGCTAAAGGGGTGATATCAGACGCCTGATCCTTTCACCTTTTACCTTTGACCTGCAGGGTGGAGAGAAACCTCGAAGAAGGCCGTTTCTCGATCGCCTCTCGAAGTGGGAGGGGGGGAGACCATGGAAACGATTCAGGTAAGGGAAGCGCTCAAGAGGTCTCCCGGGTCTGACCCGGTGTGCGTTCAAGGATGGGTGCGCACGAAGCGGGACTCGAAAGGGGGCTTCAGCTTCATCGAGATCAATGACGGCTCCTGCATGAAGGGCCTGCAGATCGTAGCGGAGGGGGGCCTGGAGAATTATGCGTCCGAGGTGCTTGCGATCGGGACCGGATGCAGCATCTCGGCGGAGGGCCCGATCGTCGAGTCCCAGGGTCGAGGGCAGACGGTGGAGCTTCATGCCGAGCGAATCCAGGTGCTGGGCCTCGCGGATCCGGAGGTCTATCCTCTTCAGAAGAAGCGGCATTCCTTTGAGTTTCTCCGTCAGATCGCGCACCTTCGGGCAAGGACGAACACCTTCGGGGCCGTGTGTCGTGTCCGGAATCTGTTGAGCCGTGCCGTGCACGACTTCTTCCAGGATCAGTGCTTCTACTACGTACATACGCCATTGATTACCCCCATGGACTGCGAAGGGGCAGGGGAGTTGTTCCGGGTGACCACGCTCGACCTGGCTGGCCTTGCAGGCAAGGGACGCGGCGCCGTGGATTTCGGGGATGACTTCTTTGGGTGTTCGACCTATCTTACCGTGAGCGGGCAGCTCGAGGCCGAGGCCCTGGCCTGTGCGCTCGGACGGGTCTATACGTTCGGGCCCACGTT
>RCNC010001201.1_pt1 | contig 17334 bp, 11 predicted proteins | sample 2041301 | NCBI WGS metagenome assembly RCNC01 (sample SAMN09708231, study PRJNA481090) | Marine sediment metagenome, whole genome shotgun sequencing project. | biome: marine sediment; feature: ocean; material: sediment; isolation source: Sewage treatment plant 13A marine sediment (STP13A) ... | reverse complement strand
CTGGATTTCAGGATGCTCCCGAGCCACCGGCCCCCACCAACCGCCCGGCCTGACTTTGCAGTAGAAGGAGGCCAGCCTCTCCTGCTCCACCGGCCGGGTCAGAAAGGTCACCACCAGCCAGATGGAGATCGAGATCGGCACCAGGATCAGAGCCTTGTGATGGGTCTGCAGCGCCACCTGGCCCACCTTGACCGGAGTGGAAAACAACACGTAGTCCGTGCCGGCCTGAAGCGCGGCCACGATTTCGAACCCGACCGCGAAACAGACCGAGGACGCCAGGGCAGCGATCTCGCTCCAGGCACTGATCCGCCACCAGAACCAGCGCAGAACAAGCACCGGCCCGATGCCCGCCCCCATGGCCCAGACGAACAGCCAGGCCCGCCCGATACTCTCCAGCCAGAATGCCACCACCACGGCGCAGACCATCAGCGCCAGCACGCACAACTTGGCGACCATCACCGCTTCCTTCTCGGTGGCGGCGGGTTTCAAAAAACGGCGGTAGATGTCATTGACGAGGTAACTGGCCCCCCAGTTCAAATGCGTGTCGATGGTGGACATGAAGGCCGCGAAAAACGAGACCAGCAGCAACCCCAGCAGACCCGGGCCCAGGACGGTGAGCATCACCAGGGGGTAGGCCGCCTCTTCCCCCTTACCTTCGGGCATGACCGGGAACAGGACCAGGGACACCAGGCCGGTGAGGATCCAGGGCCAGTAGCGGATGGCGTTGTTGGCCACCACGAACCACAGGACCGCGGCGCGCGCGCCCCGCTCATCACGGGCGGCGGACATCCGCTGGATCAGATAACCGCCGCCGTCGGCGTTGTGACTGGCCCACCACATCAGGGTCACGAACACCAGGAACTTGAAGAAGTCCGATTCGAGTCCCAGGCCCCCGCCCGGGATGAAGGCCAGGGTGTTGTCAGTGAACAACGGGGACTCCAGAAGCTTCACCTTCAGTTCCGCCACCCCGCCCACGTGCCGGACGGCCAGGACCGAAACCGTGATGGACCCGATCATGGCCAGGACAAACTGAAGCACGTCGGTGACCACCACCCCCCAGAATCCAGCCAGCAGCGCGTACAGCAGGGCCAGTGCGGCCACGATGGGAACCGCGACCTCCTCGTTCACGCCCAGCACCGACTCCGCCACCGTCCCCATGCCCTTGAGGACCCAGCCCAGGACGATGAGGTTGTAGAGGACGGCGAAATACCCCGCCTTGAACCCACGCAAAAAGGCCGCGGGTTTGCCGGAATATCGTTTTTCGATCAATTCGTTGTCCGTCAGGACCTCGGCCCGGCGCCAGAACCGGGAAAACAGGAACACCGCCAGCATCTGGCTCATCACGTAGTGCCAACCGAACCAGTTGTACCAGATCCCGTGGTCGCGGATGAATCCGGTCACCGCCAGGGGCGTGTCCGCGGCAAACGTGGTGGCCACCATGCTCGTGCCCAGCACCCACCAGGGCAGGGAGCGGCCCGACAGGAAATACTGCTCGGTGGACGAGGAGGCCCGCTTGCTGAAATAGGCTCCCACGGCCACGGTCAGGATTCCGTAGACGGCGATGACGATCCAGTCGAGGGCGTGCAGATTGGCCATGTGTTTTCCCTGCAGAAATGTCCGGGTTCCGGAAACGGTGGTCCACGCCAGCCTATCATGTCGGGTGTTTCGTTGGGAAGCGCCGGATAGGACCCTGGAAGGCCTTGACTATGGGCCGGACCGATACAAAGTTATCAGTCTGGAAATCAAAGGCATCCCCTCATCCCGCGCCCCGGGTCTGGGGTCACCCACCTCAACCGCGAAGGATTGACATGGCATCCCCCAAGATTATCTGGACCAAGATCGATGAAGCGCCGGCCCTGGCCACCTACACCTTGTTGCCCATCGTGCAGGCCTTCACCAGAGGCACCGGGGTCGACGTGACCACCAGCGACATATCGCTGGCCGGGCGGATCCTCGCCAATTTTCCCGAAAAATTGACCGACGAGCAGAAGATCTCCGACAACCTGGCCAGCCTGGGTGAACTGGCCCAGACGCCAGAGGCCAACATCGTCAAGCTGCCCAACATCAGCGCTTCTGTCCCCCAGCTCCAGGACGCCATCAAGGAGCTGCAGGAACAGGGCTTCGACATCCCGGACTATCCCGAAGATCCCGAGGGTGACGCCGGGAAGGAACTCCAGGCCCGCTTCGCCAAGGTGCTCGGGTCGGCCGTCAACCCCGTCCTGCGCGAAGGCAACTCCGACCGGCGCGCGGCTGCTTCGGTGAAGAAGTTCGCCCAGAAGAACCCGCACCGGATGATGAAGGACTGGCCCAGCGAAGGATCCCGTGCCCGCGTCGCGCACATGAACGAGAGGGATTTCTACGCCACCGAAAAGTCCCTCACGATGGACAGGGCCGATGATGTGCGGATCGAGTTTGTCGGCACCGATGGAGCCGTCACTGTCCTCAAGGGCGATACCCCGCTGCTGGCGGGCGAGGTCATCGACACCTCGGTGATGAACGTGGCCGCTTTGCGCCGGTTCTACACCGACACCCTCGCCGAGGCCAGGGAAAAGGACGTCCTGCTGTCGCTGCACCTCAAGGCCACCATGATGAAGGTTTCCGATCCCATCATGTTCGGCCACTGCGTTTCGGTCTACTTCCGGGACGCCCTCGACAAGCATGCCGCGGTCCTGGCGGAGATTGGCGCCAACGTCAACAACGGCCTGGCCGGCGTCCTTGAGAAACTGGATCAGCTGCCGGACGCCAAGAAGGCGGAGATCGAAGCCGACATCGAGGCCGCCTACGCCGCCGGCCCCGACCTGGCCATGGTCGATTCCCGCAAGGGCATCACCAACCTGCACGTGCCCAACAACGTCATCGTCGACGCGTCCATGCCCAACGTGGTCCGGGACGGTGGACGGATGTGGAACAACGACGACGAACTCCAGGACACCATCGCCATGGTGCCCGACCGCTGCTACGCCACCATGTACCAGGTGGTCATCGAGGATTGCCAGGAGCACGGGCAATTCGACCCCTCCACCATGGGCAGCGTGTCCAACGTCGGCCTGATGGCCAAGAAGGCCGAAGAATACGGCTCGCACGACAAGACCTTCACAGCGTCGGCGACCGGGACGATCCGCGTGGTCGATGGCGCCGGAACCGTGCTTCTGGAGCAGGCCGTGGAACCCGGGGACATCTTCCGGATGTGCCAGGCCAAGGACGAGGCCATTCGCGACTGGGTCAAACTGGCGGTCAACCGCGCCCGGGCCTCCGGCTCCCCCGCCGTGTTCTGGTTGGATACCAACCGCGGTCACGACCGGGAGATCATCGGCAAGGTGAACGCCTATCTGCCCGAACACGACACCGAGGGACTGGACATCCGCATCCTGGCGCCCGTCGAGGCCATGCGGTTCTCCCTGGAGAGGATCCGCCGCGGCGAAGACACCATCGCCGTTACCGGCAACGTGCTGCGAGACTATCTGACCGACCTGTTCCCGATCCTGGAACTGGGCACCAGCGCCCGCATGCTATCGATCGTACCTCTGCTGCGGGGCGGCGGGCTCTTCGAAACCGGCGCCGGCGGCTCGGCCCCCAAACATGTCCAGCAGTTCCTCAAGGAAGGTCATCTGCGGTGGGACTCCCTGGGAGAATACTGCGCCCTGGTTCCCGCCCTGGAATTGATTGCCGCCAACACGGGCAACGAATCCGCCACTCTCCTGGCCGAGACCCTGGACGAAGCCATCGGTTCCTACCTGGAGAACGCCCGGTATCCTTCCCGCAAGGTGAACGAGATAGACAACCGGGGCAGCACCTTCTACCTCGCTTTGTACTGGGCCCAGGCGCTGGCCACCCAGGACAAGGACTCCGGTCTGAAGGAACGGTTCGCCAAGGTGGCGGCCGAACTCGAGGCCAATGAGGAGAAGATCAACGAAGAGTTGCTGGCCGCCCAGGGCTCCGCGGTCGATATCGGCGGATACTTCCATCCCGACGATGCGAAGGTCGAATCGGCCATGCGCCCGAGCGCCACGTTCAACGCCGTCATCGATGCCCTGTAAGAGTTAGGCCTACAGAGGTGAAGGCGCCCAGGGAAACCGGGGCGCCTTTTTTTTGGGCACATATTATTTCGGATTTTTTACATTCCCCTATTCCCACCTTTACCAACCTGTCTTACCTTGCTTGGCGTTGATGCAATTTCAGGTTTCAGGGGGCGGCCCCTGGAAGGACCAGTGACGCAAAACCAAGGAGTAAAAACCTTGAACAAGAAGATCTTGAGTATCGCTGTGGGCGGACTGTTGCTGCTGAACGCAGGCTTGGTGACCGACAGCCGCGCCACCGATGAGAATACAGGTTTGCAGTTCGGCGGCAGCATCCGCGGCCGCTACGAGTACATCAACTGGATGAACGACGGCGATGACGGCAGCGACACCAAGGACGACCGCGGCCGTATCCGGTACCGGCTGCGCCTGGACGCCAAGGCCACGATCAACCCCAACGCCGCGGCGTATTTCCGCCTGGTGAGCGGAACCGACAGCCGCAGCGGCAACGTGACCCTCGGCGGCAACCCGGATTTCGGGCCCGACTCGTTCAGCATCCGCTACGCCGCGATGGTCATCACCCCCTGGGACGACGGCCAGCTCCCCAGCGGCAACGGCAAATAGGCCTTCGACTTCGGACGGGTCAAGAACCCCTACCAATGGAAGGGCCACGGCAAGGACATGATGATGTGGGACGGGGACATATCCCTGGCCGGCGCCGGCACCCAGTTCTCCCACAAACTCGGTGACAGCGGTAAGTTTTTTGTCCAGACCGGCTACTACGTCATCGACGAAAACAGCACGAATAACAGCAAGGATCCCTACATGGCGCCCATCCAGGGCGGAATCATTTTCGGCGAGGATACTTCCTTCGGCATCAGGGGAACGTACTACTACATGTCCGAACTCGGCGCGGCCTTCATCATGCGCGGTGTTGACGGAACCGATGGAACCACCAGCGCCGGCGGCAACATCGAGGACGGGCTGACCGGGGATCCCGAGGGTGGAAACCTGAAGGTCGTCGAGGGCCAGGCTTTCTTCGCCACCGACCTCGGTTCCATTCCTCTGGTCGTGTCCGGAGGGTATGCCAACAACTCGAGCGCCAAGGCGTCGGTCATGTACCCCGACGTGGACAAGAATTCGGTCGCCTACAACTTCGGCTTCGAACTCGGGGCCAAGAAGAAGGCTCTGCTGGGCGGCATCGGCTGGTACCACATCGAAGCCAACGCCTTCCCCGCGCAGTTCATCGACGGTGATCTCCTGGACGGCTACACCAACCGGGAAGGCGTGCTGATCTTCCTGGCCAAGACGGTCATGAAGAATACCGACCTGGGCCTGCAGTTCCTCCGGTCCGATGCGATCGAAAAGAGCGACTCCCATTCGGAATCCGTCCAGAATTCCAAGCGGAATCGGCTGCAGGTCGACCTGATCTACAAGTTCTAGTCCGCTATGGCAACCTCCTGGGTAGACAAAAACCGCCGGCCCAAATACGGGCCGGCGGTTTTGTATTCCCCTGAGGAAAATCAGCGGATGAGGGTCATCTTGTGGCGCAGGACGCCGCCGTCCGTTCTCAGAAGGTAGTGGTAGACCCCCGAGGCCACGCTTCTACCCTCGTTGTCCCTCCCGTCCCACCTGAGATGGTGGTCCCCCTCGGCCACCAGGCCGTCGATCAGGGTTTTCACCAGCCGTCCGCGTTCGTCGTAGATGCGCAGGGACACCCGCTGCGCCCTGGGCAGGCTGAAGTCTATCCAGGTTCTGGGGTTGAACGGGTTGGGATAGTTCTGGGCCAGGGCCGTGATCCGCGGCACCACCGGATCCGGAGCTGCCGATGGGTCCAGCAGGGCCGACTGCTGGGCGACGAGGACCGGTGTGCTGCGGCCGTGGGCCGCCCAGGAGTCGTAAAGCTCCTGCCCCAGCGTGTTGGTGTGGTTGTTGTCCCTCAGGAACTCGATGTATTCCTTCGAGGTGGTCTGGTAATAGTAGGAGACTTCGGCCCGGCGAGCCTCGGCCGGCAGCAGGTACAGGGTGTCGTCCCAATGCTGGCCGTCGGCGTAAGCGTAATCCACCGGCGGCGATTGGGCCGTCTCGAAGGCGGCGTTGGTGAAGCCGCGCGGCGGGATGCGGTTGTCGACATAGACGGTGTCGTTCAGGGGAAAGAAGAACGACGGGCCGGCCGGCATGCCGATGATGGCCGACAGCCTGGCGGAGATCCCCGGTTCGATGTGGTAGATCTTCGCGTCCTCGTCGTGGCCCAGTTCCCCGGTGTCGTCGTCGTAGTGGCCGGATTCATAGATCAGGACATCGGCGGCGTCGAAGGCTTTCACGTTCAGCCACATCCGGCGTCCTTCGGGATAACCCGAGGGAAGCTTGTGTCCCGTTTCATTGGTCAGCCGCACCGAGATGGCCGGCTGGCCCTCCACCGTCTCCGGGGTCAGATCCATGGTCGCCGCCAAGGTCAGCATGGCCGTGGCCCGCGCCTTGCCGTCTTGCAAGACGGCCGTATCAATGCCCGGGAAAAAGTCCGGCAGGATGTCCGGCAAAAACGTGTTGCCTCCGGTCAGGTCGTGCAGGCCCAGATCGGTGCGCGTCGGCGCCCCGGCATCGCTGCAGCCCACGCCCGTGACATCGCGCATGTGGCAGTCCTGGCAGGTGGACACGATGCCGTCAGGCTTGTCCCCCGCGAACTGGGGCTGGTAGACGCCCAAGGACGCGTACTCGCTGGCCTCCCATTCGCTGAAAGTCCTTTCCACCGGAAACATGTTGCGGCGGTCACCGTCAGGATGAGGGGTATCCAGGGCCTGGACATCGTACTTGCCAGGCGCGCCGCCGGCCACGAAGGCCGGATTGCTCACGTCGTGACAGGTGGCGCAAAGCTGGGATGTCCGGTGGAAATTGGAATCCAGGAACTGGTGGCTGGCCTGCGCGTCATCGTAGGGCCCGCGCATGAGCGGATCGGGATCGGTCACGAACTGACCGTTGGCCGCCTCCAGGGCGGGATTGTCCAGATTGGCCAGGACCTCCAAATCCCGGGCCGGGCTGACTCCAGAAACGTAGACAGGGTCCACCATGCGGTGGCAGAAGTCGCACTGGATGGCCTGAAAATCCTTCTCGGTCAACATGGCGCCGGACGTGTCGAAGGACCGCCCCTCCTGCCAACCGCCGGGCGTGTGGCAGCGCAGGCAGAGATCCCCGACCGCGGGCACGACCTCTTCGGCCACCGCCACCGTGGCCATGAACAGGGGGTCGCGCATGGCCTGGGACATCATGCTGCCCTGCCAGTTGTGCCAGTGCTCGATGCTGGTGTCGTAGCCGCCGTGACAGGTGATGCAGGTGACCGACGGGTCGGCCAGTTCGCTGCCCTCGAAGGGATTGGTGCCGCCCAGCTCGAAATCCCGCAGTGTCGTCGCCACCACTCCATAGGATACCGGATCGATGGTGAAGGCGGCGGGGCTGTCGGCATGGCCGTCGTTGCCCGCGTTGTCGTGGGCCAGCACCCGCAGCACGCTGTTGGGGCTGGGCAGATTGGGGAAGAACATGTTGAAGGAACCGGTATGGGGCAGACCCCGGGCCATCTTCTTGAACGTGACTCCTCCGTCATCGCTCAGCAGCAGCTCGATGGAGGAGATCCCGCCGGTGTCCGTGGCCGTCCAGGTGACGTTCTGGTAGGTGGCCGCAGGGATCAGTTCCCCACCGGTGGGCCACAGCACGGTCACGACCGGCGGCGTGGTGTCGGAGGACCCGGACGGAGTCAGAAAATCCGTGATATCTGCCAGATCGACGTTGCTAACCGACCCCACGTTACCGGCTTTGAGTCCGGGAAAGGTCGGGGTGTTGTCCCAGTTGACGGTGTCGGTCACTTCCACCAGGGTGGAAAAGCCGTCGTTGTCCGCATCCTGGTCTTCCACGTCCGCGATCGCCTGGTCGTCGGACATGCCGCCGGCCAGGAGCACCTCGATGGACAATCCGTAGGGATTGCGGGCGCCACCGCCGTCAAAATCAAAATGGCATACGCCGCAGTGGCCCGGATTGCTGGAGACGTCGTCCAGGACGGTGTTTTCCGCCCCGGGATAGCGGTCGAAAAAGGCCCGGCGGTAGGGGTTCCGGGCCGAGCTCAAACTGGGCAGAAGTAGAACGAGAAGAAAAGCCAAAAATGGAAGTCGGGCCTGGCGAAATAACATGACTCCATCACTCCTTGCCTGGATGGAAAAATAATGGGCCGCCAGATCCGGGAAGACCTCCGAACCCGTCTTCAAAACGATGATAGCATTATGCCAGAATCAGTACTGATAAACAAGGAGCCCAGACATAAATTAATTATGAAAAATGATTATGGAATTCACTCAAGGCCTTCCAACAACACCACATCCACCCACCAGATATCCGTGCCGCCATGGCCGGGACCGTTGTGGAGGCGGAACATATCGAATCGCTCCAATCGGCCCTCTGCTTCCCGGTCCATGACCCAGAGGTCGGCTTCCCCTTCGGTCTGACCGTCCTCGGGACGGGTGGACATGAAAAAGAAACGTTCGCCGTCGGGGGAGATGAACGGTTCCAGGTCGAATCACTTCGGCGAACCTGAAAACGGCGCCACCGTCGGCTCGGTCCAGGCGCCGTCCTCGAAGCGAGTGACCAGGATGACGGCGTGGCTGTATCCCCAAGAGGTCATGCAGTAGTACAGGCTGCGGCCTTCCGGGGTCATGCCCGCATCCCGCTTGACCGTTCCGGTATTGACCGATCCGGATGCCAGCAGGAACCGGGCGGAGCCAACCATGGAGATCCTGTCGCAGGGGTTCAGTAGGTCACCCCAGCCAGAACCTCGGCCAGGACGGAGCGCATCATTTTCAAGCTGTAGGGTTTGGCCACGAAACCGGCGATGTCGTAGCCCTCGGTTTTTTCGGCGACCTCCCGGGGATTGTAGCCGCTCGACAGGATCACCGGGATGTCGGACCGGATGACCCGCAGTCGCCGGTAGGCGGACATGCCGTCCATGCCGGCCATGGTGAAGTCCAGCAACACCGCATGGATGTCGCGGTGGCGCTCCCCGAAAATCCGCACCGCCTCGAAACCGTCGGCCGCCGAAAGGACACCGCAACCGAGGCGGCGCAGGAAACTTTCGCCCACCGACCGGACCGAAGGATCGTCGTCGACGACCAGGATGAGTTTTCCGGCCAGGTCCACCCGCCCCCGTTCAGGGCTGCGGCGGCGTTTGCGGACCGCGGGCGCTGGGATCCGCTGGGCCGGCAGCAGGAAGGTCACCGTGGTGCCGTCGGCGGGGTCGGTATCCATGATGAAACCGCCGTCATGGGCCTTGAGGATGCCCAGGGCGGCGGACATGCCCAGGCCGCGTCCCGCGAACTTGGTGGTGAAAAACGGATCGAAGATCCGGGCGGCCACCTGGGCCTCCATGCCACAGCCCGAATCCCGGACCTCGCACCAGACATAGGGGCCCGGATCCAGCCTGGCGCCGTGGGCCACCCGCTGCAGGTCTTCGGTTCCCATTTCCCGGGTCCCGGTGAGAATCATGATCTCGCCCCCCTCGTCGCCGAGGGATTCGGCCGCGTTGGTCACCAGGTTCATCAGGACCTGGCGGATCTGGGGCTCGTCGATCATCACCGAAGGCAGGTCGTCGGCCAGTTCGAAGTGCAGATGGGATCTCTTGGAAACCGAAACCTGGAGCAGGCGTTCGATGTCCCGGATGAGCCCGCTGAGATCGGCCGGTTGCACGGACATCTGGCCTCGCCCGGCGTAGGCCTGCATCTGACGGCAGAGGTCCGCGGCGCGACCCGCCGCCTCGAGCACCGCGTCGAGGCTGGCGTGATTGGCCGACCCTTCCTCGAAGTCGCTGCGCACCAGTTCGGCGTTGCCCATGATCGTCACCAGAAGATTGTTGAAATCGTGGGCGATGCCCCCGGCCAGAACGCCGAGGCTTTCCAGTTTCTGGGCGTCGCGCAAACGGGCCTCGAGGGCTCTCTGCTCCCGGTCCACCCGTTTGCGTTCCGAAATATCCCGCGCCACCAGCAGGACCTGGGGCTCGCTCCCGGTCACCGACCCCGGGATCAGGGTGGAGCTGACCTCCATGGGCACCCGCCGCCCACGCCCGTCCAGGAATGCCGTTTCGTAGAGAAAGACCCCGGCATTGCCGGCGACCCGCTGATTCCTCCGCTCCTGGATGGCTTCTCTCAGGTCGGGCGGAATGAATTCCAGGGCGTTGCGGCCAATGAGATCCGATTCGTCGTAGCCCGTCAACTCGAGCCCGGCCCGGTTCACGAACGTCACGCCACCCGACAGGTCGTGGCGGATGATCACGTCGTGCGCCGTTTCGACCAGGAGCCGGTATCGTTCCTCCGAACCGGAAAGATCCTGCTGGGCCTGTTTCAAGGGAGTGATGTCGATCGTGGCGAAGACCAGCAGATCGGCGGGCCGGTCCGGACTGGGGATCCAGGCCTGGTTCATGGTGAAATAGTGGCGCCCGTCCAGGGCCCGGTACTGGCATTCCCCCTCGAAATACAGGTCGCCGCGACCGATGGCCTTGAGCACACCCTTGATTCCCGGCAAGGACTCGGGCAGCACCAGGCGATCCAGGGAACTGAGCATCTCGTCCCGGCCGGCGGCCCCGTTCAACCGGATGGCCGCCTGGTTCACATCCACCACCCGGACCAGGGACAGGGCCTGCGTGATGAATTCGGGATGCGCGTCCATCCAGGCCCCGAAATCCTCCACGCCGCCGGCGAGAACCTTGGCGATGGCGCTGCGCACCAGGCTGATGTCCTCGACGAACATCGGGACCATGGCTGTCCGGAACACCTGTTCCCAGCCGGTCTGGTCCAGATCGACGGGTGCGGTATTTCCAGTGAGATCGTGGTCCTTGTAGGTGCTCATCTGTTCAACGCGCCTCCGCGGCTCCCTTCCAGCGACGATGGACCCAGAACCATTGTTCCGGATGGGCCATGATGAACCCTTCCACCGCAGCCGAAATTCGGCCGGTGTAATCCCTGAGGTCACTTTCTGCATCGGTCACGCCCCGGGGCTCCAGGGCTTCACCGATATGTAGGGTGTGCGAGCCGTCCCCGTTTCTCAGGATGGCCATGGGCACCACCGGACACCCGGTCCGCACCGATATCCTGGCTGCCCCCGGCCAGGTGGACGCGGGTCGTCCCAGGAAATCGGTCACCAATCCCGTCTTGCCCGCATCCTGGTCCATCAGCAGGGTCACCAGACCGCCGGCCCGCAGGTGGGTCAGCAGGGCCCGGCCGGATACGTCCACCGGGACGGTTCCGATACCGAACTGCAAACGCTTTTTTTGCAGGTAACGATCGAAGGGCGCGTTCCGCTGGGTCTTGACCACGTCCAACAGCGGATATCTCCGGGCGAGAACCCTTCCACCCAATTCAAAATTTCCGATGTGTCCGGCCGCAACGATGGCTCCGTGACCCAGGGCCAGAGCCTGGTCCAGAGCCTCCCAGCCGGGAGAGATCCTGACGGACCCGAATAGAGCCTCGGGATCGGCGAACAACATCTCCGCAGCCGTTGCTGCCAGATGATCGTACACCTGTCGCATCAGGTCTGCAAGCTCCCGGTCGGTCCGGTCGGGAAATACCGCCTTCAACTGGGAGAGAACGACTTCCCGACGCAGGCCGCAGACCGGCCCGGCCATCCTGGCGGCCCAACCGAGGGCACGCAAGGACCAGCGGAAAGGCAGCGGCCTGAGCCCGGCACAGGCCAGGCGGAACAGGGCAAATTCACTTTGGCTGCGGATATCCATGGGGTGAGGATAGGGGACAGGGGCCACCAATACCAGCGCTACGGAGCAAACCAACCCTCCCGGAAGGCTCCCGGCCAGACCCGACAGGAAAATATGTTATTTTTTTCGCACCTGCGGGAAGAGGAGATTTTACCATTGGAACGATGATCCCCCGAATTTTCCAGCATCAGGTTCCTTGGCGAGTGGTTTCACTGATTCAGGATAAAAGTATCCAGAACTCCTCTGCAATCAGAAAAACCTGCGAATCCCCGTCTCTGAAGGGTTTCCCGGTCGGCCTAGCGTCCGGCCCCTGAGGCCCACGGTTCGGTTCCCCATCTGATCAATTGACAAATCCCAGACCCGGGTTCGCCGATTTTGTCGCCTCAATACCATTGCGTGGGGTACCCCCGTATCCCAACATGGGTGCAGCAATCACTTTCCGTTTCGGTCCATTTCCAGGACAAGGAGCCCGACGATGAAACGATTCCTGATCGCCACCTGTGCCGTGGCCCTCCTTCTTTCAGGAGCCGCCGCTGTTGCCGCCGACGATACCGCGGCCGGCAAGTGCATGACCTGCCACAAGGAAAAATCCCTCGGTCTGTACAACCAGTGGTACAAGAGCGAGCACGCCAAACACAACGTGACCTGCTTCGACTGCCACAAGGCCGCCGAGGGCGATGTCGACGGCTTCATGCACGAGGGCGCCCTGATCGCGACTCTGGTCACTCCCCAGGACTGCGGCAAGTGCCACGAGAAGGAAGCCCAGCAGGTCAACGACAGCTACCACGCCCACGCCGGGGAGATCCTCGATTCCATAGACGCCTACCTGGCCCACGCCGCGGGTGGCGCTCCGGCCGCGATCGCCGGCTGCGAGAGTTGCCACGGCAGCAAGGTCCAGATCGATCCGAACAGCCCCAACAAGCTGGCCAGGGTCAGCTGGCCCAACAGCGGCATCGGCCGGATCAATCCCGACGGCAGCAAGGGCGCCTGCACCGCCTGCCACACCCGGCATGCCTTCAGCGTCAAGCAGGCCCGGCAGCCCGAAGCCTGTTCCAAGTGCCACCTGGGCCCGGACCATCCGCAGAAGGAAGTCTACGAGGAGTCCAAGCACGGGAACGCCTACTACACCCACAAGGACGAGATGAACCTCGACTCCGACCGCTGGGTCGTGGGCGTCGACTACTTCGAAGCCCCCACCTGCGCCACCTGCCACATGTCGGCAACCCCCAAGCAGCCGGTCACGCACGATGTCGGCCAGCGCATCAGCTGGACCCTGCGCCCCCCCATCTCGGTGACCAAGGATGACTGGGAAAAGAAGCGGGCCAACATGAAGGACGTCTGCGTCAACTGCCACGGCAGCTCCTTCGTCGACGGCCACTACGCCCAGTTCGACGGCATCGTCAACCTGTACAACGAGAAGTACGCCAAGCCGGGCCTGGCCCTGTACAAGAAGGCCAAGGAACTCAAGCTGGGTGAAGGTACGGCCAACTTCTCCAACAAGTACGAGTGGACCTGGTGGGAGATCTGGCACCACGAAGGCCGCCGCGCGCGTCACGGCGCCGCCATGATGGGCCCGGACTATACCTGGTGGCACGGCATCTACGAGGTCGCGCAACACTTCTACTTCAAGTACATCCCCGAGCTGCGGGAATTCGACAACCCGGAGCTGAACGCTATGATCGACGAGGTTATGGCCGACCCCTACCACAACTGGCTGAACCGGCCGACCGCCGAAATCAAGGCCGACATCAAGTCGGGCAAGATGGAGGAAATGTACAAGGACATGTACCAGGTCGGAACCAAGTAAAGGGGCTCAACGATGAAGCGATTCCAGCTCTTCATCCGCGGCATCATGACCAACTGGACAGGTACCGTGGGGGTCGCCCTGGCGACCTCCACCTTCCTGCTCTTCTTGTTCTTCGAGCTGCTGCAGGTCGCGGGGATCCTGACCAATTCCTACGTCGGGCTCATCAGTTACATGGCCCTGCCGGCCCTGTTCCTCCTGGGCCTGATCCTGATCCCGATCGGCTGGTGGCAGTTTCGCCGGGCCACGGGCCGCTCGACCACGGAACTGCTCTCCCAGAGATTCCCCGACGACATGACCCGGGCCAAACGGCTGGGTTCTTCCCTGGTGGGCACGATCGCGTTGTTGACGGTGGTGAACATCCTGTTCATCGGCATCGGCGGCGCGCGCATGCTGCACTTCATGGACTCGCCGAAGTTCTGCGGCACGGCCTGCCATTCGGTCATGGAGCCCGAGTGGGTGGCCTTCCAGAACTCTCCCCACGCCCACGTCAAGTGTGTGGAATGCCATGTGGGCGAGGGCGCCGGCGCCTTGCTGGACGCCAAGCTCAACGGTTTGTGGCAGGTGGTTTCGGCCACGTTCGATCTGTACGAACGCCCCATTCCGACTCCGGTGCACCAGCTGCGGCCGGCGCGGGAAACGTGCGAGAAGTGCCACTGGCCGGACAAGTTCTACGGTGACCGGATCAAGACCTATCCCGCGTTCGGGTTCGACCAGGAGTCCTCCCCCAAACACACGACCCTCGCCCTGAAGGTGGGGTCGGGTTCGGATAATTCCCACGGAACCATCCACTGGCATATCGCCGAGGCCAACGAGGTCCGTTACCAGGCGGCCGATGAGAAGCGCCTGTCGATGGAGTGGGTCGAGATCAAACGGGATGAGGAATTCCACCGGTATTCGAACCAGGGCCTGACCGGCGCACATCCCGCAGCCGAACATGCCGAGGTTCGTTCCATGGACTGTGTCGACTGCCACAACCGGGCCACCCACATCTACGAGGACCCGGAAAAGGCACTGGACGCTTCTTTGGCCGCCGGCCGGATCAACCGGAGCCTGCCCTTCGCCAAAAAGGTCGGTCTGGGCGCCCTGCTGGGACGTTACGGCGTCACCAAGGAGGACGGCCTGAAAGGCATCGAGAACGAGGTTCGCGGCTATTACCTGCGGCAGGAACATGACGCGCCGGTGGACATGCAGTCGGTGGACCTGATGGTGACCGAAGTGCAGGCCATCTATTCACGCAACATCTTCCCCGGCATGGCGGTGGAGTGGAACACGTATCCCTCCCACCTCGGCCACAAGAACGACAGCGGGTGTTTCCGCTGCCACAACAAGGACATGGTCGACGAGGCCGGCGAGTCCATCCCCTACGACTGCACCCTCTGCCACTCCATCCTGGCCATGGACAGTGCCTCGGAATTCCAGTTCCTGCTGCCTTCGGAGACCACGGATCCGGATCGCAAGATGCATGAGTATCTCAGGCGTGAGTTCCTGGGTATTCCGCAGGGGCAGTTCGCTGAACCCGACACCGTGGTTGCCGCCGAAGGAATCCTGTCGGAGTAATATCCCTCAGCATTTAAATTGGACGGCTTTCGGGCCGTCCTTTTTTTGTTAGACTTACATCGCCCAGCGGGATGTTTTTTACTAGACTGGATGACATCACAGCTTCAAGGAAGCCGACCCCGAGCGGAGAAGACCATGCAGGAGTTCGAACATCGCCCCTTTGAGGGACTGCCTGAACTATCGGACCAGGAAATTCAGGTACGCGCCCTGGAATTCTTCGAACTGATGGAAAAGCGCCGGACATTGCGCGAATTTTCCGATCGCCCGGTTCCACGGGGAATCATCGATGCCTGTGTCCAGGCAGCCGGCCAGGCCCCCAGCGGCGCCAACATGCAGCCCTGGCATTTCGAGATCGTGGGCGACCCGGCGATCAAGAAGGAGATCCGTCTGGCCGCCGAAGAGGAGGAACGCCAGTTCTACGGCGGCCGGGCCAGCGAAGAATGGCTGGACGCCCTCGCCCCCCTGGGCACCGACGAATCGAAACCCTTCCTGGAAAAGGCGCCCTGGCTGATCGTCATTTTCGAACAGCACCACGGCCTAGACGCCGAGGGGGGGAAAACCCGCTACTACTACACCAAGGAATCGGTGGGCCTGGCGTCGGGATTCCTGATCGCCGCCCTGCACAACGCGGGCCTGGCCTCCCTGACCCACACACCCAGCCCCATGGGATTTTTGAATAAGATCCTGGAACGGCCGGCCAACGAGAAGCCCTTCCTGCTTCTGGTGACCGGCCATCCCGCGGCCGACGCCACCGTTCCGGTCATCACCCGCAAGGACCCGGAGCAGTACATCAGATACCGGGAAGCCGGGGATCAGGTCTGACCGGGGATCACGATGTCTCCTTGGCCTCCAGTTGCTTTGAATTGGCATTTCCTGTAGAATTAAGACTATTAAAGTCGTTGAATATATTTAAAAAGGATCCTGAAAATGCGTTCAGACTCGCTTTTCCTCCGGGCGACAACTTTGGTTTTTCTGATTCTTTGCACTTCAGCGGCCACTGCGACACCTCTTGACCGTGCTGTTGCCCTGACGGACACGATCTACCTGATGGGCGGACCCGACCGTCAGGACGGCGACTTCCAGAATGACATCAATCCCGCGATTCCCGACGATGAAGGCTGGCAACCGCCCTATCTCGCCGAGCCCCTGTTGTGGCATATCGACACCGTCAACGCGGAACTTCTGGACCCCGGACAGACGGATAACCACGCCATGTGGTGCGGGAAATACTACCCGCCATGCTGGGGGGAAGATGCAGCCCACCCTGGTTACGGAAACAACCTCGACGAGTGGCTGGAGTGGACGGGCACGGTGAGTGATCCTGCCCTGCCGACCGAGGTGCGGCTGACGGCCGTGCTCAACTACGACACTGAACCCGGCTACGACCTCTTGTACTTCCAAGTAGCCAGCGCGGCGGGATTCACCAGCATTCAGAATTACGATGGGGCGAACAAGGTCGGTGGCGTATTTACCCCAGTGAACGCTGACCTCATATTCACCGTCGATCCTGCAGATTACCAGGGCCCAGCCGGAGATGAAATCCACCTGCGCTGGCGATTCCGTTCAGATGCCGGTCGCAGCGATGTGGATTGCACCTGGCCCACGGTGGGCGCGGCCCAGATCGACAACATCGCCGTCAGCTTCGATCAGGGCGGCGGCCTCATCCTGCAGACCTTCGATGATTTCGAAGCCGGCAGTCCGGTCCACTGGTCCGCCGACCGCCTCAACAATTGCGGCTATGCCAGGATCTGGCCGATTCTGAACTATGCCGACTTCTGCGAGCCGATCAACAATACTCCGCAATTGGCTTTCATAGACGACGGCACCCAGTGCGACGACACGCCCACCTTCGGCAGTGTCATCACCTACGGCCCCGACGGAATGGTCGTGGTAGCGGAGGGCGTTCCCATAGGCCAGGGCATTCCCGGCGAGTTCTGGTCTCCGGCCATGGCATTACCGGACAATACGGTCTATGAAAGCGTCAATGTGGAATTCGACGCCTACCTGGATCATGCCAAGGGATTCGTCAGGATCAGCACTTCCAAGGATGGCGGATTCAGCTGGAGCATCTGGTCGAACGTCAACTACGGGGGGTCCATCGAGGCTCACCGGACTTTTGCTTCCGGGGTACCGTTGAGCAAGCGCTATTCCGTCGAATTCCATCAGTCGATCCGCGACAGTACCGACATGATCCGGATCTCCCTCGGCGTCTA
>RCNC010001200.1_pt1 | contig 17334 bp, 14 predicted proteins | sample 2041301 | NCBI WGS metagenome assembly RCNC01 (sample SAMN09708231, study PRJNA481090) | Marine sediment metagenome, whole genome shotgun sequencing project. | biome: marine sediment; feature: ocean; material: sediment; isolation source: Sewage treatment plant 13A marine sediment (STP13A) ... | reverse complement strand
CTGCGCTTTTTAAAAGAGGAACATCCACAGGACGCCGGCATTATCTATTGCCTGTCGCGTAAAAAAACCGAAGAAACGGCTTTCTGGCTACAGCAACAGGGCTTCCAGGCTCTTCCTTATCACGCCGGACTGCCCGCAACTATGCGCGCCGAGCACCAGGCCCGCTTCCTGCGTGAAGAAAGCATCATCATGGTCGCTACTATTGCCTTTGGCATGGGGATAGATAAACCGGACGTTCGCTTCGTGGCGCACCTGGATATGCCCAAGACCGTGGAGGCCTACTACCAGGAAACCGGTCGGGCGGGTCGGGATGGCGAGGCCGCTGATGCCTGGATGATTTACGGCCTGCAGGATGTCATCAAACTGCGCCAGATGATGGCTTCCTCGGAAGGCAGCGAAGAGCACAAACGGGCCGAACAACATCGCCTGAACGCCATGCTTGGCCTGTGTGAGATCACCACCTGTCGCCGCCAGTCCCTGCTCAACTATTTCGGCGAAACCCTGGAGGAGCCCTGTGGCAACTGCGATACCTGCCTGGAGCCGGTAGACACCTGGGACGGCACCGACGCAGCGCGCAAGGCCTTGAGCGCTGTTTATCGCACTGGCCAGCGTTTTGGCGTCAACCACCTGATCGATTTACTGCGCGGTGCACAGAACGACAAGATATTACAGTTCGACCACCAGCACCTGCCCACCTATGGGGTCGGCAAGGACCTCGACAACCAGCAGTGGCGCTCTGTGTTCAGGCAGCTGGTCGCCGGGGCCTATTTAAGCGTGGACCTGGAGCGTTTCGGCGCCCTGCGCCTGCAGGAGAAGTGCCGCCCACTGCTGAAGGGCGAGGAGCACATCCAACTGCGTCGGGACCCTGGCCGCAGTCGCACCAAACAACAGACCAAAACACCACTACCTGCGGATATCGATATCACCCTGTGGGAGGCGCTCAGGGAATGCCGGCGGGAACTGGCAGAGGAGCAGGGCGTGCCACCCTACGTTATCTTCCACGACCGCAGCCTGCAGGAAATGTGCGCTGTCCTGCCCCGCAATGCACTGCAATTCGGGCGCATTAGCGGTGTGGGAGAGCGCAAGCTGGACAAGTACGGCAAGGTGTTTTTGCAAGTCATCAACGAGCACCTGCAACAAGCTTAGAGAGCTCAGGAAAGCACCTCTTCGGCGACACGAAAAAGGCTCAGCCCGGCGGGGGCCCCATAATATTATCCTGGGCAGATTGCCACTGCTCTGAGCCGGACAGCATATACCCTATCCAGTCCATCAAAGGCACGCCACCTGCCGTCTGATCAGGTCTCCTCAGGATAAAAGTATGCTCCTCGCCGGCAGGTATCCAGGAGTGGGTGCGGGCCGGGTGAGCACTTTCCAACTGCGCCATTTCTTCAAACAGCGCCTTCTCATAGGCCGGCTTGCCAATCTGGAGAAATACATCGGCCAGACTAAAATCCCGGGAATAACTGAGCATACCGCTACGCACAGTCTGGTCCTGGTCCCTTTGCCAGATCAGGTACTCGGTCAGGTGGCCATCAACTGGAATACAGTCGTCGCAACTGGCGGGAATGAAAGCGCCCATATTCCAGTATTCCAACACTTCCTGCAGAAACTCCGGATCGTCAGGGCGCAGCACGCCCACGCCGGAGTCATTGATCAGCTCTATTTTCGCATCGGGATACACATAGCGCACCAAAGGTAGTGCAAAAATGGTACCCAGTCCGCCACCGCTGTAACCAGCCAGCAGTATTCTGCGAGGTGCCGGGAAGTGCCTGGCTGCCACATCAAGGGCCGCGGAAAAATTGTGCAGGCCGCGGTGAAAGCGGTCGACCTGGCCATTGTCATCACTATCAACATCCCGGTCTCCAGCATGCAAGGAACCATCACAATAGGGTATATAAACCTGGTTCCAATTTTTAACCGGATTATTGTCTCGTGCGGGGTCCAGTATTCCCTCCGCAGGTATCTGCGGCACCGCAGTAGTCGCAGCGAAGCAAAAACCCGGCCAACAGGCACCACCCTCCTCCAGGAAAATGAGCAGTTCGTCCGACCCCTGGTCCCGCGTGGCCATGGCAAACGGCTCACCCTCCATGCACAAGGGCCCATCGCCAACGCCGAAAGAATGGGTGATGGCGTCGCCATCCTGCTCGGACAGCATTGGCGTATAGCGCCCCAGGTAACGGGTGATGCCCTGTTCAAAAAGCTCATGGAACGGTTCGGCGGAAGTTAGCGCACCAGCGGAACGATTGTCCGAGCCGTCGGAGCAAGCGACCAGGGTTAACAGGCAGATGAGAGCAAACAGTGGAAAGCGGGAACGGGGGACCAAAGCTGCCGTATCCCTGTGCAACTTATTACGCAAAATGATTAATCCTTACAGTATAGATAGCTGGTGCTGCCGGGCAGCAATGCAATGTTAGCTGGAAGTAGGATTCTGGCGATATTGGCCAGGTAATTCAAGGTGCTACTGCAAAACAGGAGACCTTCCTGAATGCCCGGTTATTACTATTTACAGAGACCACCCCCGGCGAAACGGTAGGGCTCACAATTGTAAATCAGGCGGCCGGCCTCTCCATGCTGCCAATCCAGTGGCGGCAGGGCGAATGCCGGTGGCATTCCCGGAGCGGCTTCATCCTGGGTGTCGGCAAAGGAGCGCGGATACGTTGACCAGTCTTTTGGAGCACGCCACCCCGGCGGAGGCACTAACTCGGAGCGGGTGCCCGCCACCGGGTAGAGCGTGCGCCAGTAGTGTATTTCTTTAGCCAGTTTGGCGACCACTTGCGGATGTGCAGCGGCCAGGTTGTTGTATTCGTTGGGGTCGCTGGAAATATCAAACAGATAATTGGTCACCTTGGCAGACAGCAAACCCTGCTCCACCTCCTGCACTAACTTCCAGTGATCGTTAAACGCTGTCAGCATAAAGGAACCGCGGATCGGGGTTTCCGAGGCAAAGAACACGAGATCCTGCCGTGGCGCTTTTAATCCGCCGGCAATAGCAGGCCACAGGTTTTTTCCGTCGAGTCGGTAGTCTTCATTGCCGGGCGTTACCCCCGCTGCTGCCGCCAGCGTGGGAAAAACATCCATCGCCGTCATTATCTGGCCCATAGTTTTCCCGCTACCCAACTTGCCAGGCCAACGCACCACAGCAACCACCCTGATACCCCCCTCCCAGGTTTCACCCTTGCCACCGCGCAGCGGTACGTTATCTGCGCCACCCATGGCGTAAGCCGCGCCGCCGTTATCGCTGAAGAACAACACGATGGTGTTGTCGGCAATACCCTCTTCATCCAGGGTATCCAGTACCCGACCTATGGCCTGATCCATACCATCTACAACGGCTGCATACATAGGCCGTGCGCTGGGCTGCATCATCAGCTTGCTCATGCGGCGAGTATCATCGGTATTCTTACTGCGCGCAGCCTCGCGGGTATCTTCCAGGTCGGCGTACTTATCCTGCAGCGCCCGGGGTGCATCGAGCGGTGTATGCGGTGCTATAAAAGGCATGTAAACGAAGAAGGGCTTTTGAGTATCCCGCTCGCGAATATAACGAGATACCTCGTCCGCGAGGATAAAGGTTTCATATCCTTCGCGCTCTATGGACTGGCCGTTGAGCTGGAAATCCTTGCCGCCCTGGTTGGCAAAGGGCGGGAAGTAACCCACTTCGGTGTGAAGGTGGCCATAGAAATGGTCGAAGCCCCGCTCATTGGGATGATAGGCCTGCAGGGCGTGACCAAGGTGCCATTTACCGACCATCGCCGTCTGGTAACCGGCGGCCTGGAAACTTTGCGGCATGAAATGCTCATTCGGGTGAATACCGATATTCATCCAGGGCATGATGACGCCGTAAGCCACCCCCAGGCGCATCGGGTCCCGGCCTGTCATCAGTGCTGCCCGCGTAGGTGAACAGATAGGCGTGGTGTAGAACCGGGAGAGCTCGACGCCCTGCGCCGCCAGCCGGTCCAGGGAAGGCGTATCAATCTCGCCCCCGTGAAACCCCACGTCACTCCAGCCCAGATCATCAGCCACCATAATAATGATATTGGGGCGCACCTCCTGGTCTACCTGCGCTACTGCCAGAGCGGATGCAAGTACTACGATGATCAGCAGGAATAACTGCAACAAACGCATGGCCGATTCCTTCTCTTGATGGATTCCACGACAGCTTAGAAACATACTAGCGTATTATTATAATACCTTTGTATTAATCATTCGTTAGTTCGAGGGACTGCCCGCGGCTTTCGTTTGACCCACTATGGATAAGCGCGTAATTTCAACGCCTTACGTAGACAAGAGGCAGCTGCTGTGAGTAAAAAAATACCCCGCTCCAATGACAACGACTACAGCCTGGATATCGTGAAACAGCGCCAGGCATTTATCGAAGAAAACACCGCTGCAAAACTGGACCATACCAAGCGGTTCTCGTTCTCACCGGATGATATGTCCGGCAACATTGAAAACCTGTTTGGTGTTGCCCAGGTTCCCATCGGACTGGCCGGGCCGCTGCTCATCAACGGCGAACATGCCCAGGGCGAGTTTTATGTGCCGATGGCCACTATAGAAGGCACCATGCTGGCAAGTTACAACCGGGGCATGCGAGTCATCAGGGAAAGTGGCGGCGTAATCACCACAGTTTCCGGGGATGCCATGCAACGGGCGCCGGTTTTCGTTTTCCCCAGTGCCAGGGAGGCGCGGGATTTTGGCTTGTGGCTGGATGACAATTTCGATCGCATCAAGGAGGTAGCGGAAAGCACCACTTCTATAGGCAAACTGAACGAGATCGAGCACTACCACGCCCACAATATGATTTTTACCCGTTTCGATTACAGCACCGGTGATGCCGCCGGCCAAAATATGACGAGCAAGGCCACATTTGTAGCCTGCGAATGGATCAGGAAAGAGGTTGATACGATCTCCCACTACCTGTTGTCCGGCAATTTCGACACTGAGAAAAAAACCTCCTCGGTCAATTTACTCAAGGGACGCGGCCGGCGTGTCACCGCTGAAATCACCATCCCCCGGGATGTCATGATTGAGAACCTGCGCATCTCTCCCCAGCAGATGCACTACGGCCAGGGCATAAGCACCATGAGCGCCTTCCTGACCAATTCTTCCAACAATGCCGCTCACCCGGCCAACGGCCTGGCCGCGCTCTATCTGGCCACCGGGCAGGACATCGCAAATATTGCCGAATCCAACCAATGTACGACATACAACAAAGTGACCCGCGACGGTGACTACTATTTTTCGATCACCTTCCCCGCGTTGATTATGGCCACATACGGCGGCGGCACAGCGCTGCCAACACAGAGCGAATGCTTGCAGATAATGGATTGCCTGGGCCCTGGCAAGGCGCTCAAGTTGGTGGAAATTGCCGCCGGGCTGGCCTTGGCCGGGGAGCTATCCCTGGGCGCCGCGGCGAAGGTGGACCAGAAGACCCGCAAGAACGAGTGGGTGGATGCCCACGAGAAGCTCGGTCGCAATCGCTGAGGGTTGCCAAGTGCATGAAAGTACCTCACTCATCCTCTTGCACCAACTGCTGTTCCAGGGAATGTTCTTCGCCAAAAACATCTCCCTGAAGCGCAAGCTTCGTATACCTATCCGGGGTTTTAACCTGGAGGCAAACCTGTCCATTGCTTTCTTTGTATTCTTTATTGCGGTGGCGATCTATCTCTCCCTGTCCGGGAACAGCGCGATTGAAAACAGTACTGTTCCCACCAGCATTTCCAATCTCTGCGCTGTTGTGCTCATGCTGGCAAATCTGGCAATAGGCTGGGCGGCACTAAAACACCTGGGGGACTCCTGGCGCGTGGGAGTTATCGAGGAACAGACGACAGCACTGGTGGACAGCGGCATCTACCGCTGCAGCCGCAATCCCTTCTTTGTCGCCTACCTGTTAATGTTTGCAGCCTACACCGTGCTGCTACAAAGCCTGGCACTGCTGCTATTGTCACTGCTCGGATTTGGCATGGTTCACAGCATGGTTACCAGGGAAGAAAAATACCTGCAAGTGGTACACGGCTCAGCATATTCCAAATACAAACAACGTGTCCCCCGATACCTGGGCAGGCCAAACGCATAGAATTAAAAGCGGCGACTATCGCCAACGCCTTGTTTTCAATAGAATGCGTCCATGGCGATCAAGATATCCAACCAGGTGAGTATCCCGTCCCGGGAAGTTGAAATTCAGGCTATTCGGGCACAGGGCGCGGGTGGCCAGAACGTCAACAAAGTCTCTTCGGCAATCCACCTCAGGTTTGATATCAAGGCCTCCTCCCTGCCCGACATCTATAAGGAACGCCTTGGCAAGCTCAGCGATCAGCGCATCACTGCTGAGGGGGTCATTATTATCAAAGCACAGCGCTTTCGCAGCCAGGAAAAAAATCGCGACGACGCGCTGCAGCGCTTACAGAATCTGGTCAGCAGCGTAGCGATAACGCGCAAAACCCGTAAACCCACCAAACCCAGCCGCAACAGCCAGAAAAGACGTGTTGATAGTAAAACAAGACGTGGCCAGACCAAGTCCCTGCGCGGCCCAGTAAGAGACTAGTTCGAGCTGTGCATCGTCTTCCCGGCTGTCTTGTCGGGCGAACATAGTTAAACCGTACTGGGCAATCTCTATCCTGGCGGCGGGTAAGGATGCTTTTCTATACCCCCTGACTGGCGCGTAGCCGGTCTGTCGCTATCATGACTGCATCGATAGCCAACAAGGGAAATAGAAAACTGCACATGAGCGCAAACAACAGTGAAAAGAACAAGGCGATTGTCACCCGGTTTTTCGAAGCCATGAACAGTGGCGATGTGGACTTCATCGTCGACAGCTACGCTGCAGATGGCTGCCTGCAAACCATGGGCAATACATTGATATCCGGCACCTATACCAAAGAGCAGGTGATAGCTTCGGCGGGTAGCATATTTGAGGTATTTCCCCAGGGACTGAAATTCACCGCCAACAGCATGGTGGCTGAAGGCGACAAGGTCGCCGTCGAGGCGGTGAGTGAGGGGCAACATGTCTCCGGCCAGACTTACAGCAACGAATACCACTTCCTCTTTGAGTTTCGCGAAGGTAAATTACTGAAGCTTAAGGAATATATGGACACCGAGAGAGTCACGGATTTGCTCTGTGGCGGGCAACGCCCCCCTTTCGAGGCCTGATCTCTTATTGCGCAGCTAAACCCAACAATAATTCGAAGGAATGGAACATCATGCATAGACGGGATTTGCTTAAAGGTGTCGCCCTGAGTGGGCTGGCAGGCAGTTTGCTCGCACCAACGGTGAGTGCGGTAGCGCAGGTCCAGGGTAAGGCAAACAGCGAAGCAGCCCAGGCGCTGGCCGAACTACAACAAGCCCTGGACAAACTGGAGGCGGCATTCGCCAGCCCGGCGTGGAGGCTGCGTACACCCCAGGACTTCGCCGAGGCGCGGCGTGTCTTGCTCCACGCGCTACTGCACGGCATACAATCCTGGCTAGAGGCCGACCCGGCACGGCCCTTCTTCACCCTGTTTATTGACCAGCACAAAAAATTGCTGGGGGACAATCCCGATGCGCGTTATTACTCTGCCGTCATCGGCGATCAGCACAGCTATCGCATCCGCGGTAATCTCGCTGGCGCCACCTACACCAGTTTCACCATAGAATTCGGTGCCGGAACCGACGGCGACGGCATTGGGTCAACCCTCAACGACACCGAGTTCAAAGCGGACGCCAACGGTGATTACGAAATCATCCTCAGCGCAGACCAGGCTGAAGGTAACTGGATGCCGCTACCCAAAGGTGCCACCAGCCTGACAACGCGCCACTACTACGAGCGCAAAGACTGCATCAACAATGACCGCATGCACCATATTCCACTGGATATTGCGAACCTTGAGGCGGTACCGCCACGGCCATCACCCAATGATACAGAGATCGCCGCGGGTATCCGCCGGGTTACCACCTTTGTGCAGGGCAACGTGATCACCATCAACCGCGATAACAGTCCGCCCTGGGTATCCCAGACTCCCAACCAGTTTATCCCGCCGAAAAAAGACGATACCCACGAGGCCATTACGTACGCCGCTCGTGACAATGTCTACAGTATGGCGCCATTTGTACTGGGACCGAATCAAGCACTGCTGATCCGCGGCCGCTTCCCCAAGTGTCGCTTCTCCAATGTGGTGTTATTCAACCGTTTTTTACAGACGTTCAACTACGAAGAGAGAAGTGTCTCACTCAACCGGGCTCAAACCGTGTTGAACGATGATGGCAGCTTCGAAATGATCCTGGCGCACCGGGATCCCGGTAGACCCAACTGGTTGGACACCGAGGGGCGGCCCTACGGCATTATGTTCTGGCGCTTCCAGTTACCTGAGGGCGATATCGCGCCGCTGGAAACCGAGCTAATCACTCTGGGTTAGAGTCACTTCGGGAGTGTGGCCCTGAGGCAAGCGTCCCTGGAGCGCCCCATTAGCCAGTTGAGCGCGTTTTCCAGCCCCTGACTAACCTGTGGTTGCGCAAAAGCCTCCGCCCTGTGACCCATGGCAGCATAGACACTGCGCCCATTGCCGACGCAGTTGCTCCACAGAACAGGGTGGTCACCCATGCTCAGGTCACGCTCATTACCCATAAATCGCTGGAGCGGCGTGTAGGAGTCTTCATCGAGTATCGCGAGTATCGTAAAGCCCTCAGCCCGCGGGCTTTTTTCCCAGGAGTACCACTCTTCTTCGTGCCGCCAGATATCAGGCAAACCCCGCAGTACCGGGTGTACATGGTTTTCCAGCACCACAGTGGCGCGCTGAAACTGCGGCCCTAAGATATGCGCGGTAAAATCCGCACCTATGAGATTATCCCGATACCATTGCCAACCGGCATGGGAACTATCCCCGGCAGCGTGGATACCCAGCCAGCCACCGCCTGCTTCCACCCAGTTCTGCAGCGCTAACTCCTGCTCACTATTGAGCATATCTCCAGAGGCATTGAGGAACACTACGACGGTAAAGCGCGCCAGGTCCGTAGCATTGAATACGGCGCCATTTTCGGTGTGAAACATGCCCCACTTTCGATTTCGGGCGATGGCTTCAAGGGCCTTGGCGCCACCGGCAATGCCCTCCACATGGCGAAAGGAATTGGTTTTGCTAAACACCAGGACAGCGGGGGCAACCAGGCCCGAAGGGATTACAGGCGCCACGGTATCGTGGCTGTGGCTGGGGAAAACCAGGTTCCAGGCGCCGACGCGCCAGATCACAAGCAATGACACCATAGCTAAAGCTACCACCAGCAACAAAAGGCCCCTGGTAATCCGCCACAGTAACCCGCGCTTACCCGTCATTTCACACCGCCTCGCTGCTCTGCCATTAGTTCAATTATAGAGGACAACTGGCGACTGTTGTCGCACGCCCTCGGCGTAGCTACTTTGCCCCATCAAACCAATCTTCAAAACCCAGCAGGGATGATGGGCCAATGTGCATTTGCTCCAGCACCCCATGGCCTACCTTGTCACCGCATGTTGCCTTTACAACCTGCTGGATATGGAGATTTTCCAGGGCAAGGGGATCCAGCTCGCTATCTACCCAGCTCTCACCGGCGATCACCAGTTCGCCGTGCCACTTACCATGACCCCAGTCGGGATGCTGGTAGCCGAGGCCCTTCATACGGTGCACCATCACCGGTTCCAGATGCACTTCCATACTCTCACCTGAGCGGTCGTGCATAGTGACTACGGCGGACTCAGCCCGCCGTGTTCCGGGGATCATCTTGATGTTGTGCTCTACCTGGCCCTGCCAGACACGGGCACCGGGATCACAGGTACCCGGGATATCGTCCATGTGCGGATAATGGGGCAGGAAACCCTGATCCGTATGCCACTGGTTACCGGTGTCGTCCTCAAACCACCCCGCCAGGCTGCACTCGGTCTCCCAGTTGATGGGCATCCAGCAGAAATGCACTGCCTGAAACTCTGACAAGGGTGCACCGCCGGTGTAGGCATCGCCCACCGGGCGAATACCCCAGGAGCGATCCTTAAGGCCAAAGGTCGTGCGACCATCAACTTTGAGCTCTTTACCGTCATAACGAATCCAGCCAGACCAAAAGCCGAACTGGTCGAGACGGGTGGCATCCATAACAATGTGCCGCTCGTTGCGCAGGGTCTGGCGGCCTTCTTCGATACAGGCTGTTCGAGGGGTAAACACCAGGTCGCACTCGATGCCTGTCTCGTTGGCCTCTAGCAACACCCTGTGACGACCCATGGGCTCGAGAATCTGCAGGGCGAAGGGACCAACAGTAGTGTCCGTAGGCTCTTGCGGGGCGCGACGGGAACCGTGAAACGCGTACTGTTTTCCTTCTATTGCCAGACTTAAACTGCAATCGAGAATACCCAGGTTGGCGTAGCGGCACATACCCACTCCAAAATAGAAGCTGCCGTCCCGGGCGTGACCGTTGTACCAGTAGCGGTCGTAAAAAAAACGATCGCTGCTCGATGTGTGCAAGACAGGTTCTGCTGTCTGGTGTATGGGGTAATCATCAAATTTGGATAACATGGGCATCGTGCTCCCTGGTAGTTGCTGGCCCAAGCATGAACCAGCTGTGGGCAGGCAACAAGGTCTCTGTTGAATGACAACACACACGTATAGTAAATCAGACTCTGCATTGCCGCCCGCAATGCTCCACGCAGACTGCCGCTAAGGTTCGGTGGACTTTTAGCAACTGCTACTCTAACGTCAGGCTTTTCCCCGCAAGGTAATTCGCCATGAGCCACGCTCTGCTAGGCATCCCCGGTATTATCCTGCTGGCGTGGCTGAGCAGCAGTAACCGCCGCCTCTTTCCAACGCGACTGGTAATCACCGGATTATTGGCGCAACTGCTACTGGCCGTGCTGTTTCTGAAAGTGCCCCTGCTGCAGGACTCCCTGCTGGTGATTAATAAAATGGTATTGGCACTGGAAGCCGCCACCCGGGAAGGTACCGCCATGGTCTTTGGCTTCCTGGGGGGTGGCCCCTCCCCGTTTGAAGTCACCGGGCCTCAACACAACTTTGTGCTGGCCTTTCGCGCCATACCCATCGTCATTGTGTTCGCCGCCCTGAGCGCCGTGTTGTGGCACTGGCGGGTTATTCCGCTGGTCATCAGCGTCCTGGCGCGCCTGCTGGACAAAACCATGGGACTTAGCGGCGCGGTCAGTATGGGCGCGGCCTGCTCAGTTTTCGTAGGCATGGTGGAATCGCCCCTGCTGATAAAGCCGCACCTGAAGAAAATGAGTAACAGTGAACTGTTTATGCTGATGACCTGCGGCATGGCGACCGTGGCGGGCACGGTACTGGGCCTTTACGCAGGCATTTTGTCAGCCACCATACCGACTGCATTGAGCCATATCCTGGTCGCCTCACTGGTCAGCGCTCCCGCTGCGCTGATGCTGGCCGCGGTGATGGTGCCACCGGATAGTGTCAACAATACGGCGACAATGAATATGGAGTCGCCCTACACCGGCAGCATGGATGCGCTAGTGACAGGCACGGGGGAAGGCCTGCGGCTGCTGGCCAATATCATCGGCATGCTGATTGTGTTTGTGGCGCTGGTCGCACTGGTCGACAGTGCCTTGGGGCTGCTGCCGCTGGGTGATGAGCCCCTGTCGCTGATTGGAATATTCGGCCAGGTGCTGGCGCCACTGGCCTGGCTGACGGGGATCCCCTGGAGCGAGGCGCCCCAGGCGGGGGAATTACTTGCCACCAAGCTGTTTATTAATGAATTGGTAGCCTACCTGCAACTGGCGTCACTGGAACCGGAGGCGCTGGGCGCGCACAGTCGCCTGATTATGACCTATGCCATGTGCGGCTTCGCTAATTTTGGCAGCCTGGGCATTATGATTGGCGGCATGACCGCCATGTGTCCGCAGCGCAGTGCCGACATATTGCGACTGGCACCGCGATCAATCTGGTCGGGCTTGTTAGCCACTTGTATGACGGGCTGCCTGGTTGGACTTATCCTGTGAGCTTTGGCGGCTGTCTGTGCTGCCGCCGACTGGAAAACTAAACGGGCTGGCGACGTCTTGCCAGTAATCCCAGAATGCCACAGGCCAGCAGGAACAGGACAGGTGGCTCTGAAACGGCCGCCGGATCGACCGCAGGAGGCTCGTCGGCAGGCGGGTCAATAACATTGCTGAGACTGAACATAAAGTCATTGAAATCCCGATCGCCACCGCCCAACTGGTCCTCGAAGCCCACCGTAGTCAGGAAACCATTGCCATCCCCACCATTGAAGGTGGTGATTGCCCTGAAATGTGCCAGGCCATCGGGGTTGTCTGCACCACCACCACTGACGAAACTTTTCGCTAGCTCATTGACGAAAATACTGAAGGTCAATTGTTCGCCTTCACTGAAATCACCGAGGTCCACGTAGGTACCGACGTTTGCAGACTTATCAAATACTTCTCGCTCATCGAAGTAGAGGGTACTGAAGTAACTGGCACTGCTTCCCAGGTATTCGGCAAAAACTTTGCCTTCAGAGGCCACCAGAAAACTACCTCCGAGAATCTGTACATTCAGTATTGGACCGGCCTGCACTGGGCCTGTGGTCATCCACAGGACACTCAATATCACCGCCAGTTTTATTTTCAATTTCATGACTACTACCCTTTGAGCTACCGGGACGGCCCTATTTGTCATATATAACGCACAAATCGAGCCATATCCATTTTTCCTATTAAATACAAATAGATAGCAATATGCCGAGGTGGCCATAGTGTTCAACTGTAAAAAACACTGACAATTGCTCACCCAGTGTGTGTGGATCAGGTTAAAAACACGGGCAGGGCTTGCAGCCACAAGACCAGCAAGCTTACCAGCTGCTGATTTCACACAACATCCAGGGGCGCTGTGTCGCGGGACCTCGCGCATTTTACAGGTAATCAGAGTTCCCCTATCATGAGCACCCACTTCAGCCGACCTGTGTCAGATTGTTCAATCTGACGATTCACAAGCACACCTTAATGTTACGGAGAACACTATATGTTTAGAAACAAACTGGCAGGCGTCTTGATGGCCGCCTCAATCGTGCTGTTGGCTGCCTGCAGTCGCACACCCTATGCACCGACTTCCGCAACTACGGAGTCCTTGAATGCCAATATGTATGCCCCCAAGGTCGAATCTTTCGTGGTACTGCTGGATACATCGGGTTCGATGAAACAGGAATACGATGGCCGCACCAAGATACAAAGCGCGCAAGACCTGGTTGCCAGCTTCAACACCGCTGTACCACCCCTGGATTTCCAGTCCGGTTTGATTACCTTCGGCAAGGGCTCGGGAAGCTGTATCGGATATGGTGTAGCTGCAACAATTTATGGTATGGCGTCCTACCAGTCAGCTGACTTCGCTGACGCTCTGGGTTCCATCAAGTGCGCAGCCAGCACCACGCCGATAGCCGACGCGCTGGACACAACAACGGGCTTGCTGGACACTGAAACCGGTCCCGCAGCTGTCATTATTGTCAGCGACTTCAAGTGGAAAGACTCGGCTGCTGTGCAGGACGCTGTGGATGCATTGAAGGCGGCACACGGCAGTAACGTGTGCCTGCACACGGTCAAAATTGGCGACGACGACAGCAATGATGCATTGATCGCCAACATCGTGGATGCTGCCGGTTGCGACAGCGCTGTCAATGCTGGCGATATTGCCGCGGCCACAGCTATGTCCACCTATGTCGCTGACACGCTGATGGGACCACTGCAGTACGAGAAGCACACTGTTTCAGCTACTGCCCTCTTCGAGTTTGACAAGTCGATTCTCAAGGAAGCAGGCAAGGCCGAATTGCATAACCTGGGCGAGCATATCAAGAGCCAGGGCATGAGCGTTGGGGATATCGACGTTATCGGGCACACAGACAGTGTCGGTTCGGCAGGCTACAACCAGCGCCTGTCAGTGCGCCGCGCCACTGCAGTGCGAGACTATCTCGTCAGTGAGGGTATCGATTCAGCTATTGTCGATGTCTCTGGTATGGGAGAAGCTGACCCACTTGCCAGTAATGAGACCGACGCCGGCAGGGCCCAGAACCGCCGCGTTGAAATCCACGTGGGTACCTCTCGACCCAGCAAGTAAATTAGCAATCGCTACTGGTGACCTCCCCCTCCTTAGCTTAAGGGGGGGGGCGCCAGCACCCTTCGCCTCACCGGTTAAACTGCAGCCAGCTGCAGGCAGCACCCGCTATGGCCGCTACAGGCTCTCAGAAGAACCCCATCGGATTGATATCGTAGCTAACCAGCATATTCTTGGTCTGCTGATAGTGCTCCAGCGCCATCTTATGGGTTTCTCTGCCAATACCTGATTTTTTGTAGCCGCCAAATGCCGCGTGAGCGGGATAGGCATGGTAGCAATTCATCCACACGCGACCCGCCTTGATCCCGCGTCCCATACGGAAAGCGCGGTTGCTGTCCCGGGTCCAGACCCCCGCACCAAGGCCGTATTCAGTGGCGTTGGCAATCGCCAGGGCCTCCTCTTCTGTTTTGAAGGTGGTAACACCCAGTGTGGGACCGAATATCTCCTCCTGGAAGATGCGCATGTCATTGGTGCCCTGTAAAAGAGTCGGTTGCACGTAGTAGCCACCGGCGATTTCACTGCCCACGGTAGCCTTGCCACCACCCAGCAGGAAATGGGCGCCATCCTCGCGGGCGATGTCCATGTAGCTCATGACTTTATCGAACTGCTCCCTGGAAACCTGCGCACCTACCATGGTCTCCGTGTCCAGCGGGTTGCCCTGCTTGATTTTTTTGGCTCGCTCCAGCACTCGCTCGATAAAGTCACCGTAAATACTCTCCTGCACCAGCGCGCGGGAGGGACAGGTGCAGACTTCACCCTGGTTGAAAAAGCCCAATAACAAACCCTCGACACATTTGCTGACGAATGCATCCTCCTGCGCCATGACATCCTCGAAATAAATATTCGGCGACTTGCCGCCCAGCTCCACGGTGGAGGGGATCAGTGTTTTCGAGGCATTGGCGAGTATCAGATGACCCACGGCGGTGGAGCCGGTAAAGGCAATTTTGGCAATCCGATCGGAACTGGCCAGGGCCTCGCCGATTTCTGCGCCATAGCCGTTGAGGATATTCACCACACCCGGCGGCAACAGGTCGGCGATCATTTCCATCATCACCAGGATGGACACAGGCGTCTGCTCCGCGGGCTTTAACACCACGCAGTTGCCCCCCGCCAGCGCCGGCGCCAATTTCCAACCCGCCATGAGCAGCGGAAAGTTCCAGGGAATGATTTGACCCACTACCCCCAGCGGCTCATGGAAATGATAGCTGACCGTGTTGGCATCAATATCGGTGGCTGTGCCCTCCTGGGCGCGCAGGCAACCGGCAAAATAACGAAAGTGATCGACCAGCAGCGGTATGTCGGCGTTAAGCGTTTCGCGAATACCCTTGCCGTTTTCCCAGGTTTCAACATAGGCCAGCGTTTCCAGGTTGGCCTCCAGCCGATCCGCGATCTTCAACAGGGTATTGGATCTTTCCACCACCGCGGTTTTGCCCCAGGCATCTGCGGCGGCGTGAGCGGCGTCCAGCGCCCGATTGAGATCCGCTGGTGTGGAACGGGCAACCTCGCAGAACACCTCCCCGGTAACCGGCGTGATATTGTCAAAGTAGCCGCCTTCAAGTGGCGCCACCCACTCGCCACCAATGAAGTTCTCGTAGCGGTTCTTGAAGGTGTATAAGGCATCAGCTGAGCCCGGCATGGCATAAAGCATGGCAAATCCTCTTCACAGTTTTTTTTAGTGTATTCAATATAGTTCAATATGCAGCGCTGCGGTTGCAGCGGCGATTATAAAGACGATGCGATATGCAACAGTTGCTCATGGCTGTGCAATTGCTGTAGGTCTGTGACCCCGGATATGCCAGCCCGGACTATCAGGTGGCTTAGCGCCAGGCACTCACGGTATTCGCTCAGTTTGTCCCGTACGTAGAATTGATCACCCACAATTGCCCAGTCTTCCACGCACGCGGCCTTGTCTTTCATGGAGGGGGGCACGAACCGCGACAGGGCACGGCGAGCAGCTGTGGCGAGAGCGCTGTCTTCGGTCACCAACACGGTGCGCATAACTGGCATGGTCTGCACTGCCGGGTGCCCCGCCTCATCGACCATCTGGTGATATTGCTGGTAGTTTTGTGCCAGCACCTGCAAGGACTCCACCGGTGAAGCGAGATAGGGCAGGCCAAGGCCTGCCACCTGCCGCAGCGCCAACGGCCCGAAAGCAGCAACCCAGATCGGGGGGGACGGTTGCTGCAACGGCAGTGGTGCCAGCACTATCGGCTCCTCATTACCGTCTTCCACCACAGGCTCACCCCGCCAGGCGCGCCGCATAATATCCAGATGGGCCAGGAACAGCCGGCGCTTGTCACTCGGGGATATCCCGAATGCTTTAAACATATCGCCCTGCATGCCTCGGCCGACACCCAGAATCAAGCGGCCGCCACATAGCTGATCCAGTACCGCCACTTCCTCGGCGGCCAACAGTGGATGACGAATGGGTAACAGGTAGGAAGTGCAGCCCAGTTTAATTTTCCGGGTGCGGCCGGCGACTGCGGCAAGCAAAGTCAACGGTGACGGTATTGCCCGCCTGCCACCGAAATGGTTTTCCGGCAACCAGAAAGAGTGGAAGCCCATCGCCTCGGCATCTTCAGCCTGCCGGCAGAGGGAGTCGGCACTTCCTATGGCACCCCAGGACCAGGGCGTTGTGGCAATTTCTAGCGGTGCGGGCATTGCTGCATCAGATCACATTCGGGAACCGGGGAACACCCCGCTTCATTCTCATTATCTGGCAGCTGATTATCGAATGCACAATGGCCCCTCTCCTGCTAGCTGACCCGCACCACCAGCTTGCCGAAGTTGGCACCGCTGAACAGACCGAGAAAAGCGGCGGGGGCATTCTCCAGCCCTTCCACCATGTCTTCGCGATACTTGATTTTCCCTGCGGCGAGCCAGCCACTCATATCCCCGATAAAATCAGGCACCCGGTGGCGATAGTTACTGATGATGAAGCCCTGCATCTTGATACTGCGTTGCAAAATAAGCGCCTGCAGCAGGCTCGTGCGATCAGGCCCTGGGGGCAATTCGGTCTGGTTGTAGTGCGCAATCAAACCACAGACGGGCACACGGGCGAAATTATTCAACAGGGGCATGACCGCCGCCCAGGAACTGCCACCCACATTCTCAAAATACACATCGATGCCATCGGGGCAGGCTGCTGCCAGTTGCTGGGCCATATCCTCGTCGTAGTGGCTGATACAGGCATCGTAGCCCAGCTCCTTTAGCGCGTTGTCACATTTCTCCCGCGCTCCGGCAATGCCCACCACGCGGCAACCCTTGAGCTTGGCAATCTGGCCGA
>RCNC010001197.1_pt1 | contig 17372 bp, 9 predicted proteins | sample 2041301 | NCBI WGS metagenome assembly RCNC01 (sample SAMN09708231, study PRJNA481090) | Marine sediment metagenome, whole genome shotgun sequencing project. | biome: marine sediment; feature: ocean; material: sediment; isolation source: Sewage treatment plant 13A marine sediment (STP13A) ... | reverse complement strand
GGATCGGCACGGAATCCCATGAACTCTGCGAAGTTGTCCGTATACAGGTCGTAGGGACGAATAGGATTCCCATCCGTGTCCCGGGTGAAGCTGTTGTCCGGGTAGTAGGTCTGGCCCAGCACCCACCGGATCAGCCCCCGCTTGGGCTGTGCCATGGAAACCACAAAGCTGCCGGCTCCGTACACCCGGCCCTCGTGAACGAATTCACTGGAGGCCTGGTCAACCGTAATTCCCTGTCCCAGAAGCAGATTGATCATCTTCTTCATTGTCAGGGGATCATGCTGTTCAGCAGGAATCACATAGGCCTTCACCTCACCGTCCAACCCCCGCTGAATCTGGCGGCTCGACTTGTTGTAGGCGTTGGTGAGAACCGTCTTCCTGTTCTTCGCGGCGATCTCGAGGGGCGCCACAGTCGCGACCTTCTGCATGTTTACGATATCCCGAACATGCCACCAGCCACCGGGCCAGGGACTCGGGAAGGTGGTCTGTTCCGCATACTCGGGGAATTGGCGGGATCCACCTAGCTGATCAGGGTGGATAAAGATGGGTGTGGCCAGGCGGGCGCTGGCCCCTTCCGTGAGCATTCCGGCGATGTTGTGGAACGGTGTAATCCAGTGGAACCCGAAGTGACCCCATCCCGAGTAGATGGCTGCTCCGATTGCCCCCTTGAGACCGGCCTGGTCCATCTTGTAGCCAATGTGAGCTCCGTACCAGGACATCTCCCTCCAGACCAGAGGGTCGGCTTCGGGCCGGACGGGCTCAGCATAGGGAGGAATGGCCATCCGGGCGGTATAGGACCCCATCTGGTGGTGGTCGATATACCCCTGGGGAACCAAGTCCCGGAACATGACCTTGGCCCCATACTCCGACTCGATGGTGGCCCTCATGAAGGCGTCCCGATTGTTGTCGTGGCCGATGTAGTGATGGTAGAGGTAGGGCATGCTGGCACCCTCGTATTCGGTGCCCACCCACTTGTTGTACCATTCCGTAATCATGATCTCCCCGTCGGGATTCAGGCAGGGGATCATGACGGCGATGGTATTGTCCAGAATCTCCAGGGTCGTTTCATCGTTATGGGTAGCGAACTCGTAGGACACCTCTGCGATGGTCTGGCTGGCGGCCACCTCCGAGGAGTGAAGGCCATAGCTCTGGGTGAACACCACCCTACCATTCTCAATGGCGTTGTCGATCTCAGCCTGTGAATGTCCCCGAGGGTCCGAAAGGATGGCATTCAGACGTTTGAGCTCGTCGAAGTTCGCCAGGTTTTCCGGGGAGGAGATATACATGATCAGGAAGGGATTCCCCAGCGTGCTCTCGCCCACGTGATCGACACGGATTCGGTCACTCTGCTCATCCAGGAGATCGTAGTACTTCACCAGATCATCCCAGTGGGCCAGCTTTCGATCGGCCCCCATCTGGAATCCGAAGTATTCTTCCGGAGACGGGATTTCCTGAGCTTGGAGCCAGGCCGGTGAGAGGAAGGAGACGGCAAAGAAAAAGACGGCGAAATGCAAAACCGATTGGCGCAGTTTCATGGGACCCTCCGAGGTGGTCGACGGTCGGATAGGGACAGCCTAGAGGGGAGGGTCAGGCCGGGGCAAGGGAGGATGACCGGAGGCGGGAATAGTGCTCGGATGGCTTTCCGGCTATTCGGGTGGTTTTCCGGCCCTCAGCTGCCGATCAACCTTGAAGACCCACCGAAAAAACTACGTAGCTCATGGCAGAGCTATAACCTATTCTATGGCTTCCACCGGCTGGGTGGGCTTTCCGTAAAACACAATGCCCGAGGTCCTGAACCATGACTGAGCTCAGTGGTCCTACCGTACAGTCAGAGCGGATCCTATCCCTGGACGTTCTCCGAGGGTTCGCGGTCTTGGGAATTCTGGTGATGAATATCCAGGCCTTCGCCATGATCGGAGGGGCCTACTTCAACCCCACCGCATACGGCGATCTTACTGGGCTCAACTACCTGGTCTGGCTTCTGAGCCACCTCCTGGCTGACATGAAGTTCATGGGGATCTTCAGCATGCTCTTCGGAGCCGGGATGATCCTGATGGCCGAGAGGCTGGAGGCTACGGGCCGGAAACCGGGCCGGGTTCACTATCGGCGTACCTTTATCCTCCTCCTCTTCGGACTCGCCCACGCCTGGCTCATCTGGACCGGAGACATTCTCTACAGCTACGCCATGTGCGGCTTCCTGGTCTTCCTCTTCCGGAAGACATCGCCGAGAACCCTCATCACCCTGGGGATCATCTCCGTAGCCGTCGCCTCCATTATCAGTATCTCCGCCCACTTTTCCCTGCCCTACTGGTCTGCGGAGGACGTGGCCGGAATGGCAAAACTCTGGGCCCCTGCCCAAAGTCAGGTCTTTCTTGAATTGGAGGCCTACCGCGGCGGCTGGAGCGCCCAAAACGAAGTTCGCTTCGTAGCGGCATCTATGATGCAGACCAGCTCTTTCATCTTCGCCATAGCCTGGAGAGCGGGCGGTCTCATGCTGGTAGGAATGGGGCTATTCAAACTAGGCGTCTTCGGCGCAGCCCTCCCTGCCCGGACCTATAGGAAGATGGTCCTCTGGGCTCTGGTTCTGGGCCTCCCCCTCAGCGGGTTGGGGGTCTGGTACCACTTCGCCACCGGCTGGGACCTGGAAAGAGGATTCTTCCTTGGTATGCAGTTCAACTACTGGGGGAGCCTATTCACCATGGTGGGGTGGGTGGGAATCGTCATGCTCTTCTGCCAGCGATGCTCCGGAAGCTGGCTCTATCGCTCCCTCGCCTCGACAGGGCAGATGGCCCTGACCAACTACCTCATGCAGACCTTTATCTGCACCACGATCTTCTATGGCCACGGATTCGGCCTCTTTGGGAGCGTGGAGCGAACCGGTCAAATCCTCATCGTGTCCGGGGTTTGGGTGGTGGAGTTGCTCTGGTCACCCTGGTGGCTGGCCCGGTTCCGATTCGGGCCCTTCGAATGGCTGTGGAGATCCCTCACCTACATGAAGCTCCAGCCCATGCGCCGGTGAAGGGGATCTCCAAGGGTCGTTCAGGTATTTTCGGATCATTCAAGGTTTTTGAACCGCCGACCGATACTTCTGAATAACGGAATGCGACGTTGCGGTCGAAGCGGATCAAAACTAAAAAACTAAACCGTTACTTCGAGAGTCCGACTCTCGACCCAACGTCCTTATGAGAAGCCCCCGGCCCCAAAAAAGGGAAGCCGGGGGCTTCGTTTTGTTTAGTGTCGGCAGAAGCCCTTCCGGCCTCAGGCTTAGTCTTTGACCGTTACGTACTTCAGAATCTCCACGACCTGCTGGGAGGTCTCGGCGACAGCCTGGGCCGCCCCGTCCACTTCCTTGAGGGCGTGGGTGAACTCCGGGGGATGAATGACGATGAGCTGTTTGCCCAGGGCAGCGGCATAGCCTGCGTCGAAAGCTGCATTCCACTGCCGGTACTTCTCACCGAACTTCACTACGACCAAATCGGCCCGCTCGAGGGCGGTTCGGGTCCGAATCGAATTGACCAATGCACCCTTGTGGTCCTTCCAGAAGTCCTTTTCCTCAGCCCCCAGAACCGCCACGCCACAGTCGTCTGAGGCAGCGTGATCCGTGACGGGCGCAAGGAACTCAATGGGGAGGCCTTCCGCTTCGGCACCCCTGATGATCTCGTCCCGCCAGTCGCTATGGATCTCTCCGGCCAGATAAACGATCAAGTCCATCCTGATATCCTCCCTTATCCCGTTGGAAGGGGATCGGTGCCCCTATCGTGAAACCCTCACCCTATAAGAACTCGTCGTGAGTGGAGACCGGCAAGCCCCCCGCCTTCCGACTGAAGGAAAGCCTGCCCGAAGTTCGATTGATGATGAGACGGGCGCCTCCCCCAAAGGGTGAGGCCTGGAACCGAAAAGGAACTATGGACACCGTCCTGAAAGACCTTCGATACGCTCTTCGGAAGATGCTCCGGAGTCCCGGCTTCACGGCTGTAGCTCTGATCTCCCTTGCCATCGGGATTGGAACCAACGCGGCCGTTTTTGCATTGGTGGAGGATTTCCTTTTCCCAAACCTCCCCTACCGGGATGTGGACGCCCTCGTAGAGGTCTATCTGACCCAGGAGGTGTTCCCCTACAGCCCCCTTTCCTATCCGGATTACCTGGATGTAAGAGAAGCCACAAAAGACATCTTCGAAGAGACGGCCGTGGCCGGCTTCACATTTGGCCAGGTCGACCAGGGGGACCGAGTCGGGAGCGTTTTGGGAGAGTTGGTGAGCGGTACCTACTTTCCCCTGTTGGGGATGGCTCCAGCCGTGGGAAGGACCATCCTCCCTGAGGACGACATCTCACCGGGGGCCCACTTCGTGGCCATGCTCGGTTACGGGTACTGGCAGCGAGAGTTCGCCGGTGATCCCGGGGTGGTGGGAAGTACGATTCGCCTCAACGGCCACGGCTATACAGTGGTGGGGGTGGCTCCAGAGGACTATCCAAGTGTTATCTCCGGGGTGCCGGTGGATTTTATGGTGCCCATCAATATGGTCCAGGAGATTCAGCAAGGCACCGGGAACCCACTCGACTCCCGGGACAATCAATCCTATTTCGCGAAGGGGAGGCTTCGCGAAGGGGTCACGGTGGAAGGTGCCCAGGTGGTGCTGGCGGGGGTGGCTGCCACACTTCGGGAAACCTATCCCGATACCTGGGATGACACCCGGGATTTCGTGGCCATGCCCTCCAAGGCCGTGGTCATGAATCCGGCCTTCGACAAGATCCTCGTCCTGTCCTCTCTCCTTGCCCTGGTCCTGGTGGGTGTGGTCCTTCTCATCGCATGCGCGAATCTGGCCTCTTTCCTTCTGGCGAGGGGGGCGGACCGAAGGAAAGAAATCGCCATGCGGTTGGCCCTTGGGGCCCGCCGTGGGGTCCTGGTCCGGCAACTCCTCACCGAAACCACCCTTCTGGCTTTCATGGGCGGAGTTCTGGGGATGGGGGTCTCGGTCTGGCTCCTGAAGCTCCTGACCAGTATGGAACTCCCCCTGCCCGGGGGCATGAGCCTGGATTTTGCCATGACCGGGAAAGCCTTCCTCTTCGCCCTGGGCGTAACCGCCATCACGGGGGTCCTCTTTGGCCTGGCTCCTGCCCTGCAATCTACGAATCCGGATGTGGCACCTACACTGAAAGACGAAAGCACCGGAGGGGGGAAGCCGCGGAGGTTCACCCTCAGAAACTCTCTGGTCTCGGGACAGGTCGCCGCCTGCCTGATCCTCCTCGTAAGCGCCGGCCTGTTCTTCAGAAGCTTCCAGGCATTCCAATCCGTAGACCCGGGGTTCGGAACGGAGCCCACCGGTCTCCTCACCTTTGTGGTCTCCGGGGAACGATACAACGAGGATGAGGGAAGGATATTCCTGCGGAGCTACTTGGATCGATTACGCGAGACTCCTGAGGTGGCTTCCGTCGGGGTCATCAGCAACATCCACATGAACACCACCAGCACCCAGACCATCGATCTGAACGTTGACGGTATCGAACCGCCTCAAGGCCAGACTGCGTGGCAAATCGACCAGGCCGTGGCTGGCCCGGATTTCTTCCGTGCAGCCGGGATCGATATTCTCAGCGGACGGAACTTCGAGCCCACCGATGAACCGGACGGGACGGGGGTCGCCATCATCAACCAGGAAATGGCGGAGCGATTCTGGCCCGGTGAGGATGCCGTCGGAAAGGTGCTTCACCGAGAAGATGGCCAGGAAATGGTCGTCGTCGGGGTGGCCGAGACCGCCAAGATCCGGACCATCGGCGAATCCCCTCGACCCTTTGTCTACCGGCCTTACAGCCAGTCATACGCATCTTTCCTAACCGCGGTGATTCAAACCCAAGGCCGACCTGAGGATGCTCTCCAAGCCGGTTTCCGGGTCCTTCGGGAGATGGACCCGGAGATGTTGGTCGTCGAGACCAAAACCATGGATGAGCACATGGGAATCATGCTGCTTCCCGCCCGCCTTGGAGTGCTTCTCTCGTCCCTCTTTGCCGTGGTCGCCCTGGCCCTGGCCATCATCGGAATCTACGGGGTGGTGAGCTATTCGGTGGCCCGGAAGAGTCGGGAGGTCGGGATCCGGATGTCCCTGGGGGCCGAGCCCGGAAGAGTGGTGAAGGAGATCGTAACGGGTAGCATGGGACCCGCCGTCATCGGTGCCGGGATCGGCCTTGTCCTTTCCCTTGCAGGGGCCCGGGTCCTTCAGAGCCTGCTCTTCGGGGTGGGAGCTTTCGATCCCCTCACCTTTTTCGCCGTCCCCCTCGGTCTCCTCGCCGTGGCATTGGGAGCGGCCTACCTCCCGGCACGCAGGGCAAGCAGAGTGGACCCGGTCCGAGCGCTCAAGGCCGAGTAGATGTAAGAATGCACCGCCGCCGCCCCTCTATCGCCGAGTGATGTTCTCCCGTGCCGTGCTCACGATCTCTTTCACTTCCTCCCGAAGCGTCGAACCGTTGTAGACGTAGCCATCCTTGATAGTCCATTCCACCATGCCGCCCTCTTCGTAGCCGTCTGCCGTGGGGATATTGGTCGGGATGGGGTAGAGTACTTTGAAGTTGGCGAGGGGATTGGTGTGGACGAGAATCAGGTCGGCTTTAAAACCAGCCTTGATTCGGCCAATCTCGTTTTCAGCGCCCAGCAGAAGAGCGTTGTTTCCCGTTGCGTGTTTAACGACGTCCAGAGGGTGGAAGCCGGCCTCCTGCTGAAGCTCCAGCTCACGGATCAGTCCTGTGCCGAACATTCGGTAGATGAACCCCGCGTCTTCCCCGGCACCGATGATCCCGCCACGACGGGCGTAGTCCCGGAGGGCACCGAACCAAAGCTGGTAGTTGTTCTTCCACTCGATCTCATCCTCCGTGGTCCATTCAAGATAGAAAGAACCGTGGTTGGTGAGATCGGGCCTGAAGTAGTTCTCCATGGTGGGGTGGAGATAATCCTCGAACCAAGGTTGGTTCGCGGCCCTGGTGATGTCCCGGGTGGCCTCATAAATGGTCAGTGTCGGAACCCATCCAACCTCAGCTTCCACCATGGCCTGCAGGACCTCTCCCAGCTTCTCAGGATCGGCGTCCTTGAAAAGGCGCCCGGCCCAGCGGAACCGGTCGAGCTCGTTCGAATAGTTGTAGTCCAGGGGGAACTTCTGAGAACCGTAGGGGATCGCTGCGTCGGGGATGCCGTACCAGTGTTCGATGGTCGTGGTATTGCCGGCGATATCGTCCCAAACGTCCGTTTCTTCTACTCCTACATGGTGGGCGGAACGAAGGCCCAGTTTCTTGGCCTCATCCAACATGGCGGCCATGGGTTCATGGTCCATCCCGAAGAATTTGATCCCGTCGGCCCCCGCCTCGTGGGCCCGACGTACCGATTCCCGGGCCGCTTCGGGGGTAGCGCCTCCCGTACCGGCGTATTCGAAGATGCGGGGAGCAACAATCTCACCGTTCTTACTCTGCTCCCGCAGGCGAAGGGCGGCTTCTCCCCCACCCACGGACCGGATGGTCGTGATTCCACAGCCCAACCAGAGATTGAACTGGTATTGGTATCCATCGATCTCTCCGCCGAACGGATGAGACCGGATGTGCGCGTGAATGTTGATGAGACCCGGAAGAAGGTATCCACCGTCACCCTCAATGACAGCGTCGAACTCCCCCCGTTCCCCCCGGCCCACCGACACGATGCGATCCTTCTCGACGATGACATTGCTGGGACCCGTGATCGGAGTTCCGTTACCATCGATGATATGGACATTCCGGATCAGCAGCCGATCGTACTGCAGTCCATGTTCAGGTTCGGGGCCGGATTGGGCCCCCCCGGACTGAGCACTCCCAAACCCAGGCACCACCAGCACAAAAAGTAGTGCAGCGAGTAGGCTCGAGAAGAAGCGCCCTGGGTGTCGTATATCATGCCGGGATACATGCCCGTTCATTCCTCTTCCTCCAAGTGAAAGGTCCGTTGGTTTCCATTGCCTGACTGAAGTGCCTTCCTCATCGGAAAGCCCCTTGCTCCTGCCAACCCATGAGGCCGGCGCCTAGCCTCCGCCGGCCTGATACCCATCAGTCAGGGTCTTCATGAAGGCCACGATGCTCTCCATCTCATCCGGCGTGAGACCGAGGTCTCCCAACTCCTCCCGATTCACGCCTGTGGCCACTTCCGGTCCAGGCCACGGAGCCACATCCCTCGAATTGTAGAAGCTGACTGTCTGGTACAAAGTGTGAAACACGCCGTTGTGCATATAGGGCGTAGTGAGATCTACGTTCCGGAGAGTCGGGACCCGGAAAAACCCGTTGTATGCTGGGTCACCCACTACCGGGCCAAGCCCCAGGTCCACCCAGTCCACGCCATCCGGATTAAACTCTGGTGGAAGGAAGTAGAATGGGTTCTCGGGATTTTTGGGGGTCCCCAGGTTGTCATACGTGAAATCGGTAAAAAGAGGCGGTGATCCGTCGGGACCTGGCCTGCTGATGTGGCAAGCTGCGCAGTTTCCCTTCTCTTCGTCCTCGAAAAGGGCCAGACCCAGGTTCTCCGTGGGCGTGAGGTCGATTTCACCGGCCAGATATAGATCATATTTGGAGTCGAACGGACTGAACTCCCTCGTCATCTCATATGCTGCGATGGCATCAGCCAAGTAATCGTAGCCCCTATCCGGATCATCCAAGGCCTCGGGACCGTAAACCGCCAGAAACGGATCCCGATAAGCCCCGTCCCGAATCGCCGCCACCACGGCTTCGGCATCCGGATTCGCCATCTCCAGAGGATTGAGGGGAGGACCCTTCGCCTGGTCGGCTAACGACGACGCCCTGCCATCCCAGAACAACCCGCCAACCCACAGGCCTTCCTCCTCGTCGAATGCCAAGGGCGGGATGTATGCCGCATAGGAGACTGTCATGTCATTTCGGTTTCCATACCGATCAGGATGAGCGCCCCGAGAAACCGAAAGCTGCTGGTTCGGGTCCCCGAAACCCGTCGCAGGGGAATGACAATGGGAGCACGCCTGCCCTGGTGGAGTGGACAGCATGGGATCGAAGAAGAGGAGCCTCCCCAGGCTCTCTTTTGGCGTCAGGACCGCCTGACCGCCAGTGGATGGCGAGTCCGCCGACTCCGGCCCAATGGAGGAGGCTGCTCCGGCCTCGGATTCCGGGCCCTGACAGCCTGGCAGGAGAAGGACGAAGAACGAGGCCGACAGAAAGGCTGATATCCTTCTCATGGTTGAACTCCCATAGTTGATCGCGCCGACCTTCCCAGGCACCCACACAACTGTCCCCCACGGACCAACTGAAACCAGGGACGCCCGGCGCGCAACCAGGCCTAAACGGGAGGGAGGGTTCTCCCCACGATCATGGTGATGTTGTCAGTGCCGCCGCCGTCCAGGGCGTCCTGAAGAAGCTGCTCCACCGCCTGCCGGGAACTGGTCATGGAGGTCAATCGTTCCCGGATACGTTCGTCGGAAACATGTTTGGTCAGGCCATCGCTGCACATGAGCACCACGGAACCCCAATCCCGCAACACACGGGTCACTACCGGTTCTGCCTGACGTCCTCCCACGGCACTGGAAAGAACATTGGCCCATCGGCTTTTTTCGGCCCTGGTCCGGGTCAGATACCCTTGCTCCACCAAGTCCTGAGCAATCGTCTGGTCACGACTGATCTGGGTCAGCTCTCCGTCCCGACAGACATAACAGCGGGAGTCGCCTACCTGGAGGAGATAAGCGTGAGGCCACAGTCCCAGGAAGAGAGTGAGGGTGGTGGCGAAGCCACGCTCCCCGCCCTCCCGCTTGGCCTTTTCAAGGAGGCTTCCATGGACCGCCAGGGCAGCGTCGTGAAGGAGGCGGGAGAACAACTCGGGCTCCTCCGCTTCCCTGATTTCTGCTTCGTGGAAGAAGGTGGACACCGATGAGACCAATTCCTCAACCGCCCGGCGTGCAGCCTTCTCTCCTCCGTCCGATCCGCCGACTCCATCCGCCACCACACCAAGAGACGCCAATCTCTCCGGGTGAAGCAGCGTCCCCCCGCCCTCCGTGACACTAGCCTGATCCACCCTTACGCCCCGGACAAGGGAGCCGATGAAGAAATGGTCCTGGTTGTCGGGACGGACCTTTCCCTTGTGGGTGATTCCCCAGGTATCGACGTCCCCGAACTGGGGCCGTGAATGTTCGCTCATCGACTTACACCTTCAGGCACGTAAGGAAACCTCCATCGGACAGGCGTTGCGTGAACCGAAACTCGACGCCGGGCTTTCCCCAAGCCTCAGTAGGCCAAAACCTCCACTTCGTAGATCAGAATCGACCGGGGCCGAAAAACGAACCTGGGTATTCTGCGATGCTCCTGACCATAGAATCCCACCGGATCGTAACCCAACTCAGCAGGCACGATGACCAGCCGCCTCTCCCCCCGGGCCATGCCCGAGAGAGCTTCGTCGAAACCGGGATTCACAGAGCTTTCTCCCACCACATACCGGAAGACTTCTCCCCCACTCATCCCGGGCCAGATGTAGTCCGGTCTTCCCTCCTCAGCGGTACTGGCGAAGGACATTCCACGGACCGTGCGGCCCTTGTAACGGACCATCACTGTGTCCCCAGCGGCCAGGGCCTGACCCCGACCCTCCCTGAGCGTCAAATAACTCCACCCACCCCGGCCCGGAATAGCCCCGGGCCAACTGGCATCTAGAAAGGCCAAGTCCTCGGAGCGCTGTGCTTCCTCCTCTGCCATGACCCTGCTTTGAACCTCCTGAACCATGGCACGGAAAGAGTTATCCGTGGGCCTAAAGGCTCCCGCCTCGGCTCCAACCCGAACGATCCTAACGGTTTCAATGGGATCGCCCTGGGTAATCTCACGGACCACATCCATCCCATGGTAGACCTCGCCGAAGACGGCATAGTCCCCGTCCAGATAAGACCGATTTCCCAGGGTTATATAGAACTGGCTCTTCCCGGTGTGTGGGCCTCCGTTCACCATGGCCACCATTCCGGGCCGGTCGTGACTGAGGTTGGGGTGGATCTCGTTTGGGATACTGTATCCAGGGGTCCCGGCGATTTCGGAGGCCGCCCTTCCGGCCTGAATCACATGGCCGGGGGCCACTCGGTGGAATACCGTCCCGTCGTAGTATGGAGTTCCAGTAGGGAAGGCCTGGTTCTGAATCGTTCCTTCAGCCAACCCGACGAAATTAGCCGTCGTCATGGGAGCCCGGCCGAACTCGAGGGAGAGGACAATCACCCCCTTCGAGGTCGAGAGTTCTGCGTAGAGGCCCGGGGGGTAGTCCTGACGGAGGCTCGCGATATCCTCCTCCTGGCCCCGGAGCGGTGCGACCAAAGCCAGCCCCAGCACAGCCTGAACAAGAATCAGATGCATGAGTACAGAAGAATTCGGGATCCGTTTCATCGAGTCATCTCCTCGGTTCACCTAGCTTCGGACGGTTTTCTCCTGACACGCCAGGGGCCTTTCCTCTTCAGCCCCCATCTCCCACCCCATGCTCGGGGTCGATCCGATCCTTCTCCAAGAAAGGCACACCATCCGTCATCCACCTTGGAGCCGGAGCACCCTTCAGGTAGTGGTCGAAATACTGTCTCATCCGGATCTGGAAGTCGATCTGGTTCTCCTTTCGACCCAGATGGTGCGGCTCTCCAGGATAGGAAAGGAGGATTACCTCTTTGCCCATCCGGCGGGCAGCGATGTAGTACTCCAGCCCCTGGTTCCAATCCACCGCACCGTCACTCGTCCCATGCAGAATCAGGAAGGGCGTCGTGATCCCCTGAACATTGTGAATTGGAGATTCCGCGACATAGCGCTCCAGATCGTGAAACGGTGTCGTATCCATCCGCCCCTGTCCCCACTCGATCAAGTTGGCGTTTGGGTTCCCAGACTGCTTATACAGGATGTTATGCATGGATACGAGGTTGGTGAGAGGCGCGCCAGTCACCACGCAGGCGAACATGTCGGTTTGGGTGACGATGAAGGACGTCCCGTACCCACCCCAGCTGTGCCCCTGGAGACAGATCTTGTCCGGGTCCGCATACCCCTCATCGATGGTGGCCCGGGCCGCCGACACTACGTCGTCCAACGCTGAACTACCGGGATACCCCATGTCGAAAACGATATCCGGCATCAGGACCAGATAGCCATCGCTGGCATAGGTCGACATGTGGGGCCGGTCATCGTAGGTCGGCCGGGAATACTCGTGATGCCGCTGGCTCATCTTCTCATAGAAGTAGACGATCATCGGATACTGGCGGCCCTCCTCATACCCGGCTGGAAGGGCCAGCGTGGCCTGCAGCTTGTTTCCCCGATCGTCCGTGTAGTCAACCAGGACTCTTCGACCCCACAAGAACTCCTCCTGCTGGGGGTTCGCTGTTGTGACTCGAACCGGATCACGGAACCGCATATCGGTGGCCCAGTAGTCCGGAAAGTCCTCGAAGGTCTGGCGGGTGAGGAGCACCCGGTCCGATTCTTTCGCCTTTCGGATACCCGAACCCCGGCCGCCGGCCGTTCCATACATGGCGTCGCCAAAGAGGAGTTCCTGGGGATCCTGTCCCGGGCTGGCTCGGAAGTATCCGGACTTCTTGGTCCATTCCCCGTACGCAGAGAGGTAGATCGCCTCTCCAGTTTCTACGCCGTCCTCTTCAGGATCCAGGTCCATGACCCGGAAACGAATTTCCTCCCTGTCCCCCATACCACCGGTGAGATTCACCCCTTCTCCACCATTCAAGGGTACCTGCCAGACGTCGAACTTGTGATTCAGGAACACGAGTTCCCCATCCTCGGACCAACCTCCAACCCCGTAGGTGGATTTCTCCACCGGCCGGTCGAACGCCTTGTTCTCGAAGTCCACTCCACCGGCCACGTCAGTGAGGTTTTGTGTGTTCCCAGTTTCAAGGTCGAAGGCCATGACCTGCTGATTCTGCCAGAAAAGGAACCACTTCGAGTCGGGAGAGGTGCCCATACTGTTGATGAGGGCTTCGGTGATCAGGGTCCTCTCACCAGTGGTCGGATCGATCCGGTAGGCGTCATCCCGGTTTGTCTGATGGTCCCTGTCCATCCAGTACCGGGAGTCATCGAAGCCCACAGCCCAACGGCCGTCCTGGGTGAGCTGCACCTGGCTCATGTCGTCATTGGAGAGCTGGAAAAAGCTCGAGTCATCGAGATTCAGGACAGCCAGATATGTGGCCCTCCGGTCCCTTCCCGCCTGAACCTCTTGCTGGCTCTGAACCCTCTTGTCGTTCCAATGCCAAACGACAACGTCCGCCTTGGGGTCATCCCCTTCCTCGACCTCCTCGACCTCCTCCTGCTGCTCCTTGATCCCTACAAAAACTCTCTCCCCGTCCTCACTCCAGGAAGGAGCCCTGAACTCACTGAGAACGAACCCCTCCGGGAAAGAGGGATCATTGGAAGGACCGAAGACCTGGGCACCATCCCCCAGGGTCCGGAAAGTCAGAAGCTCATTCTCCCTCTGAACCATCTTCTCGGGTTTGTTGCCCCGAAGCACAGCCAGAGACACCCCGGATTCGTCCCACGACAAACCCTGGTAAAGGAAGTCCCCCGTGTTCAGGGGTCGAATCCTCCCCTCTGCCAGTTCCAGAACGAAGAGGCCGTTCCCAGCCTTTCCATCCGCATCCACTACATAGGCCAGGTGGTTGCTGCCCTCATTGAAGGCCACCTCTGCCACATTCCCGAGGTTGGTAACCGTGCCGTCAAAGAGGTCCCGCAGAATCAGATCTGCGCCCCGGGCCGTCTCAACAGCCTCATCCCCACCGGCCCTTCCTCCACCCTCACCCCTGGGCCTGGCCTTATGGACGGCCAACCACCGGGAATCGTCGGAGAAGGAGAATGACGAGGGGTTCTCCACCTCCCAACGCTCGTCAGTTTGAAGATTGACGAGGTGTAAGGTGCGTGCTTGAGCCCCTCCGGCGGATTCGCCCTGGCCTCCACCCCTCTGGGCCCCGCCTTCCTCCGCCGGGGCGGAAGTGAAAGCCAACCACCTGGAGTCGTCACTGAACACCGGGCCCGAACCGTTCTCCGAGAGCTCTACCGGATCCTGTCCCGACACGTTCAGGTCCCGGAGAAACAGCTTGGAATCCCCCTCATTTGGTGCGTACGAAAAGGTCATCCATCGGCCATCCGCGGAGAGGGCGACCTGTCCGATGGTGGACCAACGTCCATAGTCATCCAACGTGAGAGCCCTGGGCTCCTGGGGCTCGGACGCCTCCTGAGAATCTTCCGAAACCTGGCCCAGAAGAAGGGCCGGGGAAGATACCCCCAGGAAAGGAAGGAGTAGGAACATGCCGATGAGGGAACGAAGGCGTTTCATGAGCTGGCCTCGAATTAATGCGAGAGACAAGGTTGGGTAACGGGGGGAACTTGGGGGTTCGGGGGAATTCCGGCTACTCGCGGGGGGAGGTCAGCTACGCTTCAAAAGGAAGAAGGCCACATCCTGGAAGCTCTCGTGCCACACCGTGGAAAATCCCTCTGAGGAGAGCCAAGAAGCCAGATCTGCACGGTCGTAGGTTGTGGTAACGGCAAGGTCCAGGCGGTCTCTTTTGACCGCCTCCCCGGTCAAACGGAGATTTGTCTCCAGGCCGGAGCAATAGATGGTCAGGTTCAGAGCGTTGGGGACCGAGGTCAGCGACCTATTGACCTCGAAGTCGATCCCAACGTCATCGGCGCTGGCCATGGTAGCAACTTCCACCGGGCCAAATACGAACCTCCGAACGGTCTCCAGATCGTAATGTCCGGACAGTCGTGCCGTCCCGTCGAAGTCATGGGTACCCTTATCTGGTACCGAACCGAGGGAATGAAGTCTGGCATCAAGGAGGAGATAGTCTCCATCCTTCATCAGAGCGCCGATGCTATCCAGGAGGGCCGCCTCAGAGTAGTTGCCGAGAGTGAAGCCGGTAAGCATGAAGATGCTGGATCCCCGACCTCCTGGCCCCAATAGCCCACAGCCATCGAGATCCGTGAAATCCCCGCAGATCATCTTGATGGGGAACCCCACGTTAAGACCATTGGATCGGGATAGCCGGTAGGCAGCCCGACGGAGTAGATCGAAAGAAAAATCCAGCCCACAGTAGGATTCCACTTCGAATCGCTGATCCAAGCCCAGCAAGAGGTGCTCATCAACGGCTCCGTCCCCAGGCCCGAGGCTGATGACCTGAACGGGGACCCCGGCTCCACACTCCTTCTCCAGGGCTTCGACCAACCCCGGGATCGCCTTGTTCAGACGTTCGAGGAGGTCCCGGTGCCCGTATACGGGGTCTTCACACACATCCAACCACCGTTGAGCGCAGATCGGGGTGGAATAGTGATAGTAGAGGTCCGACCGAACCACCTGGTCCAGGTCTCCATAGACGCCCCCGGGAAAGGCGTTCTTCCCCTCATACATGCTTGAATCGACCCAAAAAGAAACCCTGTCAGAACCCGGATTCGTCGAGGTCATCTTATTCACTCTCCGGAAAACTGCCCCCGAAGCCCGCTCGGAGGAGAAGGCCGGGAAACCGAGGGTCGTCGTGAAGGCTGGAGAGCATTGGATCCACAGGCATGTTCGCCACCTGCCAGGTCCCCTCCTCAAGGGCCTCTTCCAGCTGGGAGAAGGCTCGGTCGTGATCCCCTAGTGCAGCATGCACGATGGCCGATTCGTACATGGAGATATTCTCCCCAGCCGCTGTTCCCGCCGTCAGTTGGGAGAGGAGATCGCGTGCTCGATCCTGATTCCCGGCCATGGCGAGAGCACCCGCCAGGTCAGCCTTCATCCTTGACGCGTCACCGTTCAGCAGCGCTGCTCTTTCCAAAGTTTCGACCGCCCGGGAATAGTCACCTTCAGCAAACTGAAGCTGCCCCAAAAACCAATTCGCCAAAGGGTTCTCAGGATCCATATCCAGGGCAGACTGAAGACGGACTTCAGCTTCTTCAAAGTCCCCGGCACAGAGGCTGATCCACCCATGGACCGCTCGAACCGCCACGTCGAGAGGATTGATTCTCTCCGCCCGGAGGATGAAGTCCTCGGCCCGGGCGAACTGCCCTGTGATCGCCAGGTGTTCCGCATACCACTGGAGTGACGACACAGCCTGATCATCCAACTCGATGGCACGCTCCAGTTCGTTCTGAGCCCTCACGAAATCCCGTTCATGATCCCGATACACCAGCCCCAGGGCGGCATGGGCTTCCGCTTGTATAGGGTCGATGTCCAGGGCAGTCTCAGCCGCCTCCCTGGCCAGGGAATAGGCCGAATCAGGCGGAAGGGTACCGTAGTAATGGAGGAGAATGTAGGAGTTCGCCAAACCAGCGTAGGCCTTGGCAGAAGATGGATCTGCGCCAATCACTTCACGGTAGAGGCGGACCGCGGTCTGAAGGCTCTCTTGAGTTCTCTGACCCCATTGGTGGTTGGCCTCATCAAAGGTCTGTTCAACGACCCAACGCTCATGGTCGGCGTCGCTGAGACGAATCTGGATGTTCTCGGCAAAGGAAGAAGCAACCAGCCTTAGGAAAGTCTCGTCCTCGGAGGAGGCGCCCGGATAGGACCGACCCCAGACATGCCCCTCCGTCCTGACGTCAGCCACATCCACATCCAGGGTAAGGACCCCTTCTTCCTCCCGGATGGCAAGTCTTGCTAGGGCATCCACTCCAAGCTCCTCACCAATGAGAAAGATGTCCCGGGTATCCCGGCCATAAGGCTCCACTCTGGGATAGGCCCTCACTTCCAACTCAGGGGAGGCATCCTTCAATGCCCCGATAAGCCTTCTTGTCACCTTCTGGCAGAAATAGGAGTTCGCCTGACCAATCCCCTCCTCCGAACAGGGAAGGACCGCTATGGACTCAATAGCTGAGGACCATGGCCAGAATTTGACGACACCTACTGTCCCCAGAGTCATCATCAGCGCCGTTAGGGCAAACGCCGGAACGGCGACCCGTTTTCTCTTCGGACTTTCGAGCTTCCCGGAATTCGAGATTGGGCCAAAGCTCGGAATGGCCGAAGACCCCAGGAATAGGTCCCGACGAACGCCCCTCATGGCGGCAAGGAGATCGCCGGCTGTTTGATAGCGGACCCTCTTATCCTTTTCCAGGGCTCTGCAGATCACTCGTTCGAGAGCCTCGGGAAGCGCCGGGTTAAGGGACCTGGGTCTAGGAATGGGATCGGATGATACCAGTTGGCCAATAATGGACGTGACGGTTCCCCGAAAAGGGGTCAGGCCAGTGGCCATCTCATGAAGCACGACCCCAAGGGAGAATATGTCCGACCTGGGATCCACCTCCTCTCCCTTGGCCTGCTCCGGCGACATGAACGCCACCGTACCGACCGGGGTGTTTTCCCCCGTGATTCGCCCCTCCGTTCCCCCACCGGTACCGGGCCCGACGTTGGCCACCTTCGCGATGCCGAAGTCCAGCACCTTGGC
>RCNC010001194.1_pt1 | contig 17392 bp, 15 predicted proteins | sample 2041301 | NCBI WGS metagenome assembly RCNC01 (sample SAMN09708231, study PRJNA481090) | Marine sediment metagenome, whole genome shotgun sequencing project. | biome: marine sediment; feature: ocean; material: sediment; isolation source: Sewage treatment plant 13A marine sediment (STP13A) ... | reverse complement strand
TGAGAACTCAGGTGGCTCCTGGCACGCAGAAGGTTATTCATTACCGTTGTAGACTCAGTCCAGTTATTTTCAGGGAGTTATTAGCATGCAAGAAAACATCAATCATCTGGCCCCGGTTGCGGAAGGATCCGTCACTGAACGCTCGCAGTTTATCTGGCGGGTTTATGCACACGTTGTCGGCGCATTGCTCGCCTTCGTCGCTGTCGAGTCCTACATAATGACCTCTGGAATCGTAGATGGGCTCATCGCTGCCATGTACGCAAGTCCGATGATTACGTTCTTGCTCTTTATTGGCTCTGGAATGGGCGCGCAATACATAGCGCATCGTTCGGCATCGCAAGCACTGCAATATGCGGCACTGGCCGCGTACGTCGTCGTGTTGGCAGTAATCGCCGCTCCTGCAATTTACTATGCAGCCACTATGCAGCCTGGTGTCATTGACAGCGCTGCCGGCGTAACCGTTCTTGGCTCTGTCGGTTTGATCGCCACTGCAATGATTACGCGCAAGGATTTTTCCTTCCTTCGGGGCATCGTTACCTGGGGATTCATGCTGGCTTTTGTCGGTATCGGCGCGAGCATATTGTTCAACTTTCAGCTCGGAGACTGGTTCTCACTGGCGATGATCGGAATTCTAGGCGCGTCTATTCTCTTTAAGACTTCAGAGATCATGCGCACCTATCCGCTGGACCGACACGTTGCCGCTTCGCTGGACTTGTTCGCCTCAATCGCAATCATGTTCTTGTACGTCTTGCGATTAATGCGCAACTAGGGAATACGAACAGGCACGATCAAAAAGGCCCGCTTAGCGGGCCTTTTTTTGTGGCTTTCCCTTATTTCTCCAGCTCTAATGCGATGTTTAGATAGCTATTAGACATCTACGCCAAGTGCGTCGGGAGGTTCGTGATGAAAACGACAACGATTATCGGCACCATAATCGCAGCCGCAATGCTGCTTAGCGCTTGCGACGAAGACAAGGTAATGTCCGAACGCGGATTTCGATTACCAGAGGGCGATGCCCAAGCAGGCCGTGAGACCTTCCTCTACATGCAATGCAATCAATGTCACACCATCAAGAAAGAGGAGCTTCCGATCATTCCGGGTACCGAGCCCTACGTTGAATTGGGTGGCGTCGTGACGCATGTAAAGACCTACGGCGAACTGGTGACGGCAATTGTGAATCCCTCTCACAAACTTGCCGACGGTTATGCGAAGGATCTGGTATCTGAAGACGGCGTCTCAAATATGTACCTCTACAACAATTACATGACCGTGCAGGAGTTGACAGATCTGGTGAGGTTTTTGCAGCCGCACTACGATATAGCACCGCCGCAGTATCAGTATCGGATCTATCCCTAGATAAGATCCGTTAGATACTCAGGTTTTCCGCTAGAGCGTTTTTGCTCCGCCCATATAGGGCTTGAGTACGTCCGGGACGCGCACGCTGCCGTCTGCCTGTTGATAATTTTCCATGATGGCAAGCAGTGCACGCCCTGCAGCAACGCCAGAGCCGTTAAGCGTGTGCAGCAATTCCGGCTTGCCGGAATCCGGGTTGCGGCGTCTGGCTTGCATACGGCGGGCCTGAAAGTCGGTGCAATTGCTGCACGACGATATCTCTCGATAAACTTCCTGACCGGGCAGCCAGACCTCAAGATCATAGGTCTTGGTCGCACCGAAACCGATGTCTCCAGCACACAAGACAACCACCCGGTACGGCAGCTCAAGTAGCTGCAGGATTTTTTCCGCGTGACCGGTAAGTTCTTCCAGCGCCGCGCTTGATTCGTCGGCGGCGACCAACTGCACCAATTCAACTTTCTCGAATTGATGCTGGCGGATTATGCCGCGTGTGTCCCGTCCGTAGGAGCCCGCTTCTGAGCGAAAGCACGGAGTATGTGCCGTGTAACGAAGCGGTAATTGATCGGCCTCAAATATCGCGTCGCGACCGATATTTGTCAGCGGCACTTCTGCCGTAGGAATTAGATACATCGGCGTTTCGGTATCTGTTTTGAATAGATCTGCCTCAAACTTCGGCAACTGCCCGGTTCCTTCCAGCGCATTCGCGTGCACCAGATAGGGGACGTAAGTTTCTTCGTAACCGTGCTCACTTGAGTGAACATCCAACATGAAAGCAATTAGCGCCCTTTGCATTCGCGCCAGAGCACCACGCAAGACCACGAATCTTGCGCCCGATATTTTGCTCGCCGCGTCAAAATCCAACATGCCAAGCCCTTCGCCAAGCTCGATATGATCGCGCACTGCAAACTCGAGCTGCGGTTTTTCGCCCCAACGTCGAATCTCAATATTGTCTTCTTCATCAGAACCGTCGGGAACATCGTCATGCAGTAAATTGGGCAAGCCAAGCTCGATATCCCGCAACTCGGTCTGCACAGCATGTAAGTCACTTTGACCAGCTTCGAGGCGACCACCCAAATCCGCGACGGCTGCAAGCAAGGGCGCGATGTCCTCCCCTTTCGCCTTGGCCTGACCAATCGACTTGGAGCGCGTGTTGCGCTCGCTCTGCAAATTTTCGGTATCTACCTGTAATGCTTTGCGCTTTTCCTCAAGCGCCAGATAGGCGTCCGCGTCGAAGTCAAAACCGCGCCGCGCCAGATTCGCCTTCACGTCTTCTGCAGAATTTCTTAGTAATTTTGGATCGATCATTGTCTTCTAACGGCGCCTTCTAACTGCGTTTTCTTATTTCATTGAGTTTTTCGCGAATCTTGATCTCAAGCCCGCGCGGCACGGGATGATAATACGTACGCTCACTCATGTCGTCGGGAAAATAGCGCTCACCCTTGGCAATCGCGCCCTCCTCGTCATGCGCATAGCGATACTTATCGCCATAGCCCAGGTCCTTCATCAAACGTGTCGGCGCATTCCGCAAGTGCATGGGTACTTCCAGCGATCCAAATTCCTTCGCGTCTGATTGCGCTGCCTTCGCCGCCGTGTACACCGCATTGCTCTTCGCAGCACACGCCAGATAGACGACCGCCTGCGCCAAGGCCAGTTCGCCCTCCGGGCTACCAAGGCGCTCCAGCACCTCCCAGGCGTTCAGGCATAGTTGCAAGGCTCGCGGATCGGCATTGCCGATATCTTCGGAGGCGACGCGGATCATTCGTCGCGCTACGTACATTGGCTCACAGCCGCCATCCAGCATGCGCATCAGCCAGTACAGAGATGCGTCAGGGTCGGAGCCACGGATTGATTTATGCAGTGCTGAAATCTGGTCGTAAAAGTACTCGCCCTGCTTATCAAAGCGACGCTGACCGCCCGCCACGACATCAGCGACAATAGCCGCTGTGATCTGACCGTCTTCAGCAAGATCGGCAGCCAGCTCAAGCAAGTTCAGGGCCCGACGGGCGTCGCCATCGGCGGCAGCAGCCATCAGCTGCAGTGATTCGTCTGCAATCTTGCGACTGTTGCCCAAGCCGCGGCTCGGGTCCTGCAAAGCACGTTGCAGAATTGCTAGCAGCGAAACCTCGTCGAGAGTCTTCAACACGTACACGCGCGCGCGTGACAGCAATGCGTTGTTCAACTCAAATGACGGATTCTCGGTTGTTGCGCCGATGAATGTCAGCGTACCGTCTTCGACGTACGGCAAGAACGCGTCCTGTTGTGCTTTGTTGAAGCGATGCACCTCGTCCAGAAACAACACGGTGCTGCGATTCGACATCTGCCGATACTGCTTGGCCTCCTCAACCGCCGCACGAATGTCTTTCACGCCGGCCATCACCGCAGACAAACCAATGAAATGCGAGTCGGTAGTAGCGGCGATCAAACGAGCAAGCGTTGTCTTGCCCGTGCCGGGTGGTCCCCAAAACACCATCGAATGCGCCCGACCGTGCTCAAGTGCTTTGAGCAGTGGCTTACCGGTGTCCAGTAAATGCGTCTGGCCTGAAAATTCACTCAATTTCGCGGGACGCATACGATCAGCAAGCGGTCGATCGCTGGATTCTGCGACTTCGCTTGCGAACAGGTCAGTCAACGCTGCTACCTGCTTTGCGCTGCGCGAGCCAATTCTCAGCGTGCAAACTCCAGCCACCTGCTCCAACAGCCGCGATAGCGAGGCCGACAGTTATGCCGCCAACATCTGCAGCCAGGTCGTACCATTCCGCGGAGCGGTAGGTGACCATGCGCTGACTAAGCTCTATGAGAACGCCAAAGAGAAATAATCCAGTAGCGATCCGCCAATAGGCGCTGCGCTCATACTGTCCGGAAAACCAGATAGCCAGAAACAGGAAAGTTACTGCATGCAGCCACTTGTCGACATTTGTGAACCAACTGATGAGCTGCTGCCGATCTGACATGAACCAAACTGCAGGCATCAATGTTGCTGCCAGCACCAGAATCAAAAGCATTAGACCAGCTGCACGCCAGCGGCCGGCATAGCGCAACGACAACATTAGGGAGTCGTCGCCGCAGCTTTAGCAGCAGTGCCTACGACATCAACGTCGTCCGGAGCCTCGAAGACAAATACGCCCGGCTCGAACGGAACATTCACGGCAACATCATGCAGAGCAACTAAGGTCGTCTGCTGCAAATTATCAAAGAAAACCATGCGATAAAGTTGCTCCCGCTTAAAGCCAAGCTCCACCCGTAAGAATCCGCTGTCGGTGTCTTTCGGACTGAGTTTTACCCAGGTGGTACCTGCTTCGGCGTAGCTACCGTCATTATTGAATTGCTGCAGGGCATCCTCCGAACCGCCTAACAACAAGGCAGGTGTATTCGCCAGTGCCTCTTGCTGTGGCTTGACGGTCACCTGAGCAAGATCAACGTCATAACTCCAGATATTCAAGCCATCGGCAACCAACTGCTGTTCATAGGGCTGGGTGTAAATCCAGCGGAACTGCCCCGGTCGTTGAATCTGTAAAGTGCCACTCGTCCGTTCCAGCACCTCGCCGTCGGCATCGAGCAACGACTGTTCAAACCGACCTTGCAGCGTTGCAATGTCATTGACGAACGCCGCAACCAGTCGCGCACCCTCTTCCTGCACCGTCTCCTCTGCGATAGCCGCCATTGGCAGCAGAAAAATCGTCGCCAATACAACTTGTCGAATTATCATTACCATACTGCTATTCCTTCGGCGTCGGCGGCACTAGAATTTCTCGTGCGCCATTTGACTGCAGCGGCCCGACCAGCCCAGCCGCCTCCATACTTTCGACCATCCTTGCGGCCCGGTTGTAACCGATCTTCAGGCGGCGTTGCACACCTGAGATTGAGGCTTTACGCGTATCCATCACTACTTGCACAGCCTGATCGTAAAGCGGGTCCTGTTCTGCATCGGCGCCGTTGCCATCGTCCAAACCGGTCAGCCCTGGAGTGGAACCGGACGGACCGTCAAGGATTTCATCGATGTATTGCGGGGCACCACTTTTCTTGAGGTGTTTCACGACAGCATGGACTTCGTGATCAGCCACAAACGCTCCGTGTACTCGGACCGGCAACGAGGTACCTGGCGGTAAATACAACATGTCGCCGTGACCAAGAAGGTTTTCGGCACCCATCTGATCCAGGATAGTGCGTGAGTCGACTTTTGCAGAAACCTGAAACGCGATTCGAGTCGGGACATTCGCCTTGATCAACCCGGTAATCACATCTACCGATGGCCGTTGCGTTGCCAGCAACATGTGGATGCCAGATGCGCGTGCTTTTTGCGCGAGTCTCGCGATTAGCTCCTCAACTTTCTTGCCCACAATCATCATCATGTCGGCCAGCTCGTCGATAATGACGACTATGTATGGCAATGGCGTCAGAGTTGGACGTTCGATGGGCTTGTCCTCATCGAAAATCTCTGGCGGCCTGAAGAGTGGATCAGGGATTGGTTCACCCGCGTCGATCGCGTCTTTCACCTTGCGGTTATAGCCGCCAATATTGCGCACGCCGAGCGCCGACATGAGTTTATATCGACGGTCCATTTCGGCGACGCACCAACGCAGCGAATTGGCGGCGTCTTTCATGTCTGTTACAACCGGTGTCAGCAGATGCGGTATGCCTTCGTACACAGACAACTCAAGCATCTTCGGGTCAATCATGATCAGTCGAACCTGATCCGCCTGCGTTTTGTACAGCAGACTGAGGATCATGGCGTTAATGCCGACAGACTTACCGGACCCTGTGGTACCTGCGATCAGCAAATGCGGCATTCGTGCCAGATCCGCGACCACTGAATGACCGCTGATGTCCTTGCCCAATGCCAAGGTTAAAGGTGATGACATGTTCTCGTATGCCTGGGAGTTGAGAATTTCTCCCAACGTCACCAACTGTCGGTTCTCATTCGGTATCTCGAGACCTACAAACGACTTTCCGGGAATGACCTCAACGACGCGCACACTCACCACGGACAAGGAACGCGCGATATCTTTGGCCAGATTGGCGATCTGACTCACTTTGACGCCAGGCGCGGGATCCAACTCGAAACGCGTAATGACCGGGCCCGGCGACACCGATTGCACGACTACGTCGACGCCGAAATCCTTGAGCTTGATTTCGACCAGACGAGACATGGCCTCGAGCGATTCTTCGGAGTATCCGGAGCGCTGTTCTGGAGCGTCATCAAGCAGCGATAGTGGTGGCAGCTCTCCGGCGTCCGGAGGATCGAATAGCGGAACCTGCCGTTCTCGCTCAGCTCGCTCACTGGGCTCTAAAGAGGGCAGAACCGGCTCGATTCTCGGCTTGCTGCGCCCAGCGGTGCGCTTTTTCTCTGTTTCGATAATCGTCTGTCTGGCGGCGACCTGCTTACGCCCTTCCGCCTTATCCTGCATTTCACCTATCTTGAACTGCGCTTTCTCATAAGCGCTCAGACACCAACGGCCGACACGATCCATGACTGAAAACCAGGAAATCCCCAGAAACAGGGACAACGAAGCCAACCAGATCACGAACAAGAGCGTACTCGCGCCCAACAGCTTCATCACCGATTCCAGCCAGCCGCCCACGATCTGACCGATGATTCCGCCCGCGGTCTCGTTAAAGCCGATCGGCGAAAAATGCAGCGTAGACAAGGCACAACTGGTCACCAGCGTTAGCACGAAGCCGCTGACGCGCAGCGAATAATCCATTTTCGTCCACGCCTGTTGAGTTTTCTGCTCCCGGTACAACATCCAACCCAGGTAGAACACCATTACGGTGAACAGGTAGGCTGGACGCCCGAAAAAGTTGAACAGAAGGTCTGACACCAGCGCACCGAAGCTTCCAATACCGTTGTTGATGTCGACTGAACTGGTCGCCTGGCTAAAGCCTGGATCTGCAGGGTCGTAGGTCGAAAGTGCGTACCACAGGATGAACGCCAGCACGCCAAAGACGTAAAGTGCGCTCTCGCGGAGTGCAGTTGAGACCTGGGTCGATAGTCGAGGCTCAGGTTGGGTGTTCTTTTGGGCTCTTGCCATAGTTAAAGTAGACTGCGAAATCGCGCGAGGATCGCGCCGAATTGAAAGGAATAAATTATACATGAGTGATTTGAGACATTGCCGACTTGTGATCCTGGGATCCGGGCCGGCCGGATATTCAGCCGCCGTTTATGCGGCCAGAGCCAACCTGGATCCAGTCATTATCACGGGCGTCGAGCAAGGCGGCCAGCTGATGACTACGACTGATGTGGACAACTGGCCCGGAGACGTTGAAGGCCTGCAGGGCCCTGCGCTAATGGATCGGATGCTGAAGCACGCTGAGCGTTTCGATACCGAAATCGTCAATGACCATATCCATACCGCGGATCTGTCAAAGAAACCTTTTCGCCTCGAAGGTGACTACGGCACCTATACCTGCGATGCCCTGATTATCGCTACCGGAGCGACCGCGATGTACCTCGGATTGCCATCTGAAGAGGCGTTCAAGGGCCGCGGCGTGTCCGCTTGCGCAACTTGCGATGGTTTTTTCTATCGCGGCAAGGATGTGGCAGTGATCGGTGGCGGCAACACGGCCGCTGAAGAAGCGTTGTATTTGAGCAATATCGCCTCGAAAGTTACGTTGGTACATCGACGCGATTCTCTGCGCTCCGAGAAAATACTGCAGGACCAGCTTTTCGAGAAAGCGAAAACCGGCAATGTCGATATTCAATGGGATCACGTCGTTGACGAAGTCCTCGGCGACGACACGGGTGTGACCGGATTGCGCATCCGCAGCACCAAGGATGAATCACAAACGACGGATATCGACCTTGCCGGCGTATTCATCGCCATCGGACACAAGCCGAATACGAGTCTGTTCAACGACCAGCTGGATATGAAAAACGGCTACATCACCATAAAATCGGGATTGGCCGGTGACGCGACCGCAACCAGCATTCCGGGAGTTTTCGCGGCCGGCGATGTCGCCGACCAGATCTATCGCCAGGCGGTCACCTCGGCAGGCGCAGGCTGTATGGCTGCACTCGATGCCGAAAAATATCTGGACGCGTTATAAAAATAACCGTAAACGACGCTATTGACGACATTGCCAGCGATGACTGGAATGCATTGCTCGGCGACGATTACCCCTTTCTTCAGCACGCTTTTCTGCGCGCCGCTGAACAAAGTGGGTCCACATCTCCGGAGACGGGGTGGACTCCCCGCCATCTGACACTGCATCAGAATGGAGAATTACGCGCTGCGATGCCGCTTTATGAAAAGAGCCATTCCTGGGGCGAATTCGTATTCGACTGGGCATGGGCGCAAGCCTATGAGCAGGCTGGGCTGAACTACTACCCAAAGCTCGTCTCTGCAGTTCCTTTCACCCCCGCGCAAAGCTCGCGGCTGCTATTGAAAGACAATAACGATACGGAAGCCGCAAGTGCCTTGCTGTCGGCCGCAATACAGTTGGCGGAGGAAACTGAGTGCTCGTCTTTGCACATCCAGTTTCCGACGCAGCAGGACCTGCAGGTATGTGAGGACTTGAAACTAAAAGTGCGTAAGGACTGTCAATTTCACTGGCACAATCAGAACTACACCGACTTCGACAACTTCCTCAGTACATTTAGCGCGCGTAAGCGCAAGAAAGTTCGCCAGGACCGCAGACGGGTCGCAGATGCGGGCATCACATTCCGACGCCTGCGCGGTCGGGAGCTTGATGAACCCACCTGGAGACTTGCCTATCAGCTCATCAGCATTACCTTCATGCGCCGCGGCTCTTTGCCGTATTTCGATTTGGGGTTTTTCAAGACCATAAGTGCTGAACTACCCGACAACATTCTCGTCGTATTTGCCGAACAGGATGGCAAAGCTATCGCCGCTGCGATTTTCTTTGAGAGTGCTAACACACTGTATGGACGTTACTGGGGCAGCGACGGGCACTACGACGCACTGCACTTCGAGACCTGCTATTACCAGGGCATCGAGTACTGTATCGACGCGGGAATAAAGTGTTTCGAGCCGGGAACACAGGGAGAGCATAAAATTGCTCGCGGTTTCACACCTGCGCAAACGTTCTCCGCGCATTGGCTGCGGCATCCCGAGTTCTTTGCCGCAATTGGTGAGTACGTGACGGAAGAAGCGCATCATGTGGATCGATACATCGAAGCCGTCGACGAGCACAGCCCATATCGTGACTAGCAATCGAGTAGCCTGGCTAAGCCCCACCGATCCGCCGGATTCGTTTCCGCATGTCGATTTTGCATTGCGCGAACCCGATGGCCTTTTGGCTGCCGGCGGCGACCTTAGTACAGAACGCTTGCTCATTGCCTACCGCAACGGAATTTTCCCGTGGTACGAAGAGGGCCAGCCTATTCTTTGGTGGTCACCAGACCCGCGTTGCGTTTTGCGGCCGGGCGAATTTCACGTTTCCCGCCGTCTGCGCCAATACGCGCGTCGCTCAACTTTGACGCTGAGCTGCAATCGAGCATTCGAAAAAGTGATCCAAGCCTGCGCAGGCCATAGAAAGTTGCAGCAAGGCACGTGGATTACCGCAGACGTCATGAGTGCCTATCTGCAGTTGCATGCGGATGGCTGGGCACACTCTGTAGAAGTCTGGGACGGCGATGATCTGGTCGGCGGGATTTATGGCTTGAGTATCGGTCGAGTTTTCTTCGGCGAGTCGATGTTTAGTCGTCAGGACAACGCCTCCAAGTTCGCCATGCTCGGTTTGTGTTCTATTTTGGCAAAAAACGACTTCGAACTACTCGACTGTCAGGTCCTGTCGCAGCACCTTTTGACGCTTGGAGCTCGCCTGATCACGCGAGCGGAATTTTCCGAAATTCTGCGTGGTTTTTGCGCAACAGACGATCAATTCGCCAACTGGCCCTCGAAAGTCGTCAAAATCGCGGATTTATCAAGCAATTAGTGGCTTGACGCATTGCATTAAGCGGGCCGTTTCTGCACAATTCGCGAGCCTTTTTACTAGAGAGAACTGCAGACCTTGGCGAAAGAAGAAGCCATTCAGATGGAAGGTGTCGTAAATGAGACACTTCCTAACACCACATTTCGGGTAGAACTCGAAAATGGCCATATTGTTACGGCCCACATTTCCGGAAAAATGCGTAAGAACTACATCCGCATTCTGACTGGAGACAGCGTTACGGTTGAATTGACCCCGTACGACCTTTCAAAAGGCAGAATCGTCTACCGCGGCAAGTAGGTATCGGGCCTGAAGGCCCTCCTACAATTTTCTATTCGGGCAGGTGCTCGAGCTCCTTCACAATCGGTTCTGCATTCAATTGCAGACTGTCATCAGGTCCCACTGAAATTCGGACGTGCCCGCCTTCGGCCAGGCTGCCGAAAAGTAACTCCTCAGCAAGCGGACGTTTGATGTGTTCCTGAATGATTCTGCTCATCGGGCGCGCACCCATTTTAGCGTCATAACCGCGCTCGGCAATCCACACTCGGGCGTCATCATCGAGCTCAAGCGTTACATTGTTGTTGCCAAGCTTGGCCTCTAACTCTACAACCAGCTTGTCGACCACTCGTTGAATCGATGTGCTGTCGAGCGTAGCGAACTGAATGATTGCATCCAATCGATTGCGGAATTCCGGCGTAAACGACTTGCGAATAATCTCCATGCCGTCGGTACTGTGATCCTGCTGTGTAAATCCGACTGACGCACGCGTCATTTCCTGAGCACCGGCATTGGTCGTCATGATCAAAATGATATTACGGAAATCGGCCTGACGGCCGTTGTTATCCGTCAACGTACCGTGATCCATCACCTGCAAGAGCAAATTGAAGACTTCCGGATGGGCTTTCTCGACCTCATCAAGTAGAACGACCGCATGCGGGTTCTTGGTTACGGCTTCCGTCAACAAACCGCCCTGGTCAAAACCGACGTATCCCGGCGGCGCGCCGATCAGGCGCGACACAGTATGTCGCTCCATGTACTCGGACATATCGAAGCGAATTAATTCAATGCCCATGCACATTGCTAACTGTCGAGTCACCTCGGTCTTGCCGACGCCTGTCGGCCCCGCAAGCAGAAACGATCCGATTGGCTTCTCTTCTTCGCGCAATCCTGAGCGAGCCATCTTGATAGCCGCGCTGAGTGATTCGACCGCCTTGTCCTGACCAAAAATTGTGAGCTTGAGATCCCGCTCCAATGTACGCAGCGAGTCGCGGTCCGAAGCCGACACACTTTTGGCTGGGATTCGCGCCATCTTCGCAACGATGTTCTCGACCATTTCGACGGTAACCCGAGTGCTGCGTTTTTCTTCTGGCTGCAAGCGCAGATTGGCACCCGCCTCGTCAATGACGTCGATGGCTTTGTCCGGCAACTTGCGGTCGTTAATGTGCCGGTAAGCCAGCTCAGCCGCCGCGTCGAGCGCATCCGAATCGTATTTGACGCCATGATGCTCTTCGAAACGAGTCTTCAGGCCGTGCAGAATCGCAATCGTCTCCTCAAGCGTCGGCTCGGGAACGTCGATTTTCTGAAAACGCCGCGCAAGCGCATGGTCTTTCTCAAAAATGCCACGATACTCGGCATACGTCGTTGAACCGATGCAGCGGATATCGCCGTTAGCGAGTACCGGCTTAATCAGGTTACTGGCATCCATGACACCGCCAGATGCCGCCCCGGCACCGATGACAGTATGAATTTCATCGATAAACAAAATCGCGCCCGGATCCTCTGTGATCTCTGCGATAACGCCCTTGAGACGCTTCTCAAAATCACCGCGATACTTGGTTCCAGCTATTAAAGTGCCCATGTCGAGTGCATAGATCGTGGCGTTCTTGAGAATGTCTGGCACACGCTCCTCGGTAATCAAGCGCGCCAATCCTTCTGCTAGCGCCGTCTTACCTACACCGGCGTCGCCTACATAGAGGGGATTGTTCTTGCGGCGTCGGCAAAGGATCTGCACCGTCCGCTCGACCTCGATTTCGCGACCGATCAATGGATCGATCTTGCCGTCGATAGCCATCTGGTTGAGATTGCTCGTATACAAATCAAGCGCCGAAGACTCTGGCTCCGCTTCCTGTTGCAAAGGTTCCGCCTGTTCGGTGTCTCCAGGGTCACCACTCACCTGCGGCATGCCATGTGATATGAAGTTAACGACACCGAGACGATCAACGTCTTGCAAGCTCAATAGATAGACGGCCTGCGACTGCTTCTCACTGAAGATTGCAACCAGAACGTTAACGCTGGTGACTTCCTTTTTACCACTAGACTGCACGTGGAAAACGGCGCGCTGCAATACTCGCTGAAAGCCGAGTGTCGGCTGCACCTCAGTGTCGTCCTCTATGGCGAGCAACGGCGTCTGCTCGTCTATGAACTCGACCAATTGCCTGCGCAACTCGGAGATATTTGAGCCACAAGCTTTGAGCACTTCGTGAATTCTCGGAATATCCATAAGCGCCAACAGCAGGTGTTCAACCGTCATGAATTCATGGCGTTGATCCCTGGCCTTCTGGAAGGCTTCATTCAGACAAAATTCGAGCTCGCTACTTAACATTGAATATTCACCAGTTCTGAACTCCTCATGACTCTTCCATCGTACACAACAACGGATGTTGGTGTTGCTGCGCAATTGCTCCGACTTGCGCGACTTTGGTCTCGGCAATTTCAAAATTAAAAACGCCGCAAAGACCCTTGCCCTTGGTATGCACCTCGAGCATTACCTGAGTTGCACGCGTACGTTCCATCGCGAACACCGTCTCAAGAATATCAACGACAAACTCCATCGGAGTGTAGTCGTCATTGATGAGAACCACGCGATAAAGTGGCGGCTGTTTGATTTTCGGGCGCGCTTCCTCAACCGCAAGATCATAACTGTCGATTTTCTCAAATTCGTCTTCGCGCTTACTCATTCTGCTCGGGTCTCTTTATGTCGTATTAAGGCAAATGCGGCCATCAACCACAGTTTGCAGGTTATTATATATGGGCATGTAAGCGTATTCTCCAAGGTCACTTGAGATATATTGTTTCGAAATGCGCTATATCATTGCTTAATATGAGTTTTTTCGACATTTCGGGCTTGTTTGCTAGCATCTGCAACCCGTATCATCTTGTCGCCGCGTTAATAAAGAGACCTGGAACAATTAAAAGACGCAATTCATTATGACGACCGCAGCAAAATGGTCTGATTTTGCCAGCATGGACGGCCCCAAAACGCTCGCTGCAGCCAACCAGCTGCTGCCGAGCTGGGTTAGTCTGTTGCTGGTCGTGTTCATCGCCTGGCAGCTAGCCCAGCTAGTCTGGTCACTTGTACCTGCGCCTGCGGCAGGTGATGCTGTTGCAACACCTGCTCGCGTTACTATCGCTGCTGTTGGCAGCGACACATCGACAGAAGTAAATGCCATATCTGCAGCACATGTTTTCGGTATCGCCGATGCGGCCGACGAAGCACCGCCGCCGGTGCCAGAAGAATTTGAAGACCTTCGCGATACCAATTTATCGAACTTGTCGCTCAAGGGGACGATCGCATCTTACCCGGCAGAATTGTCGGTAGCCATCATTGCTGATGGCAGTAATAAGGAAGAGGTTTATACGATCGGTTCAGCAGTCACAAACGGTGCCAAACTGCATGCTGTTTATGCTGATCGTGTGGTCCTTAATGAGAACGGCGTTCTGACAAACCTGAAGCTGCCTAAGGACTTCCCTGAGGGCACTCAGACAGTGTCCCGACGCGACACGACCGCGGCCATGCGCCCAACTCCCGCTGCAAATACGCAATCAATACAATCGGTCGTGGCACAAAACGTGTCGCAACTCTCAGACGTCATACGGCCAACACCGTACTTTGTAGACGGACAACAACAAGGTTACCGGGTCTATCCAGGACGCAACCGCGCTCAATTCACGGCGTTAGGTCTGCGGCCCGGCGATCTGGTCAAAGACATCGATGGCCAGTCACTTAACGACCCAACGCAGGCCATGAAAATCTTTCAAACGCTCGGCAGCTCGAGTGAGGTTTCGGTAACCGTAGAACGTAACGGACAACCGGAGATTATCGTATTGCGCACCGACCAACTCGACATCGCGGACGAGACTAGTAAATGAATCAATTGAAATCACATTCCTGGCGAAAGTTGCTATCAGTTGCTGTTGGCAGCATCTGCCTGGCAATCGCACCGTTCATCTGGGCGCAAGAAGCCACAATCACACCGAATTACAAAGAAGCCGATATTCGGCAAATCATTGAAGCGGTCGGCGAAGTTACGCAAAAGAATTTCATAATCGATACACGCGTCAACGCGAAAGTTACGATGCTCTCGTCAACGCCAATGTCGCCGGATGCATTCTACGAAGCATTTTTATCGATTCTTGCCGTGCACGGATATGTCGCCATCACGACTGGTGAGATCATCAAGATTGTTCCCGATGCGACCGCACGACAGTTTGCAGGTCCTATCGGCACCGGTTCCGCCGCTGGCGCTGACGATATCGTCACTCAAGTAATTCAAGTCGAGAACGTTGGCGCTGCGCAGCTGGTTCCCATCTTGCGGCCATTGATTCCTCAGTACGGCCACCTCGCCGCGCATCCCGGGTCAAACATGCTGATCATTTCTGATCGCGCCGCCAATGTTGCGCGAATGATGAGCATCATTCGTCGAATCGACCAGTCGAACGACAACGACATTGAAGTGGTTCCCCTTGAGTATGCTTCGGCCGCTGAGATCGTTCGCATTATGACTTCGCTCACGCAGCAACCGCGGTCGGATGGCGTTCCGGTCTCCACCAGCTTGGTTGCCGACTCACGTACAAACAGCGTCCTGATCGGCGGCGACAAGAGCGAACGTCTGCGTTTGCGCGCGTTGATTGCGCATCTCGACTCGCCTTTGGAAGACGGTGGGGACACACGGGTCAGGTACTTACATTATGCCGATGCGGAGGAATTGTCTGCGAAGTTGCAAACACATTTCACCGCGCAGGCGCAAACCGCGACGCCGGGTGGTGCGGCGGCCGGCCCAGCTGGCGGTGACATCGTCAACGTTTGGGCAGACACGCAAACAAATGCCTTGGTCATCAACGCGCCGCCAAAGATGATGCGCTCCCTGATGCAAATCGTTGACCGGCTCGATATCCGTCGCGCGCAGGTACTGGTTGAAGCGATTATTGTTGAGGTGATCGCTGATAAGACGGCCGAACTCGGCATCACGTGGGCCGTTGAAGGCACCAGCTCAAATACGCCAATTGGTGCGACCAACTTTCCCGATTTCGGACCCGGCATCGTACAACTCGGTGCGGCCGCGGGTAGCGGTGGCGATATCAACCCAGCCGGCCTGATTGGCGAAGGCATTACCATGGGCCTGGGCCGAATTAGCGACAGCGGCGTCAGCTTTGCGGCAATTTTGCGCGCCCTCGAAGGCAATGCTGATACCAATATCATCTCAACACCGTCGCTCGTTACAACCGACAATGAAGAGGCAAGCCTCAACGTTGGTCAGGAAGTACCGTTTGTCACTGGCTCATATTCGAATACCGGAGGAGGCGCCGGAGGCGCAGTCAATCCGTTTCAAACCATCCAGCGTGAACAGGTCGGTGTGAAACTGACCATTACGCCGCAAATCAATGAAGGTAACTCTTTGTTACTTGAGATTACGCAGGAGATATCGAGCATTGCTCAGTCCGCGGCCGGCGCCGTCGATCTCATTACCAATGAACGCATAATTGAGACCACAGTAATTGTCGATGATGGACAGATTCTGGTACTCGGCGGCCTTCTGGAAGATGTAATGCGCGAGAGCGAACAACGCGTGCCCTTCCTGGGTGCGATTCCAGGTATCGGTGCCCTCTTTCGTAGTCGTAAAACCGACCTCGTGAAAACAAATCTGTTGATCTTTATTCGACCCAAAATTCTACGCGACGCATCGCAAACGACGATCGAAACGAATTCGAAATACAACTATATTCGCAATGTTCTTAAAGAGAATAGTGGTGACGGCATCAACCTCATGAAAGATGTAGATACATTCCAGTTGCCTCCGTTTGAAGAAGCTAATCGCCCGGCGCCCGGTGTGACCCCATTATTGGATCAGGGTGAAGAAGAAGGCGAAGGTGAAGAAAGTGTCGATGGTGGCGAAGGCGAAGAAGAAAGCGCCGAGCAATGAGCGCCGAGACTGAAATCGCTTTGGAGACAGCCCAAGCCGTCGAAAATACTGGTGCTATTAAGCGCGCGTTGCCGTTCTCGTTTGCAAAGCGGCACGGCGTTCTGATTCGAGAAATCAGCCAGGAAAGCGCTGATGCAGTTTATCGTCCCGGCGTAACTCCGCAAAGCCTTGCCGAAGTACGTCGCTTTGCCGGCGTGCCACTAAACCTTTCACGCGTTACCGTCGAAGCGTTTGATGCGCTGCTGCAGGAGTCCTACGAACAAGGCAACCAAAAGGCCATGCAAATGGTTGGCGGCCTTGATGATGAAATGGACTTGTCGCAGGTCGCACAGGAACTGCAAGAGCCGTCGGATCTTTTGGAAAGTGACGACGACGCCCCGATCATTCGCTTTATTAATGCCGTCTTGACCGAAGCCGTAAAAGACAACGCCTCAGACGTGCATATAGAACCTTACGAGAATCGACTCGGTGTCAGATTTCGAGTCGACGGTGTGTTGCGCGAAGTTTTAGAGACACGGCGGCAACTCGCACCGCTAGTTGTTTCGCGTATCAAGGTCATGTCGAAGCTGGACATTGCAGAGAAGCGCCTGCCGCAGGATGGGCGCATATCCTTGCGCATCGCTGGACGCGCTGTGGACGTGCGTGTCTCGACCATGCCCTCTGGCCACGGCGAGCGAGTAGTACTGCGTTTGCTCGATAAGCAAGCAGGCCGACTCGACCTGAGTTCGCTCGGCATGGCCGATGAATCGAGCGCGATGATGGACGAACTCGTCCACAAGCCGCATGGCATCATCCTGGTAACAGGACCAACAGGTTCTGGTAAGACCACCACCTTGTACGCGGCGCTCGAAAGAATAAATGACAATAGCCGCAATATCATGACGGTCGAAGATCCTATCGAGTACTTCATCGATGGCATCGGCCAGACCCAGGTAAATACGAAAGTTGAG
>RCNC010001375.1_pt1 | contig 17403 bp, 16 predicted proteins | sample 2041301 | NCBI WGS metagenome assembly RCNC01 (sample SAMN09708231, study PRJNA481090) | Marine sediment metagenome, whole genome shotgun sequencing project. | biome: marine sediment; feature: ocean; material: sediment; isolation source: Sewage treatment plant 13A marine sediment (STP13A) ... | reverse complement strand
GTTCCTGCTCATACACGCAAGAAGAGCGGTAGGAAACCGCTGCCCGAAGAACTGCCACGGGTTGAGTTGATCCACGATATCGATGAAGCTGATAAAAAATGTGGTTGCGGCTCTGAGTTAAGCAGGATTGGGGAAGAAGTCTCCGAGCAACTCGACATCATCCCTGCCCGAATGCAGGTAATTCGTCATATCAGACCCAAGTATGCTTGCAGGAATTGTGAAGGGCTGGAAGACAGCGGTCCTGCAGTAAAGATAGCTCCTGTTGAGCCAACACTTATTCCCAAATCTATAGCAACTTCAGGTTTGGTTGCTTTTATTCTTACCGGCAAGTTTGTAGATCACAATCCGTTCTATCGGCAGGAGAAACAATTCCTCCGACTGGGGGTTACGATATCACGTACTTCGATGTGTGGCTGGGCCATGCGTGCAGCTGCAGCTTGTCAGCCGCTGTTGAACCTGCTACAGGACACGGTTCGTGAAAGCAGGTATATCGCCATCGATGAAACAACACTGCAGGTTCTCAAAGAGCCAGGCCGAGACCCGACACAAAAATCTTACATGTGGCTGTTCCGCCGGGGGGACCCGGGCAGAGCTGTTCAGATTTACCAATACCACCCCACCCGTAGCGGTAGTGTTTGATGATTATCAGGGAGTGGTGCAGACTGACGGCTATAGCGGTTACAACTTTCTTGACCATCGTCAGGGGATTCTTCATATCGGTTGCTGGGCTCATTCTCGCCGTGGGTTCATGGATGTGGTCAAGGCCCAGGGCAAGAATCGTAAAAGTGGTGCTGCCGACAAGGCGCTGAGCTATATCAAGAAGTTGTACAAGTTTGAGAGGGAAGCAAAGAAAAAGAATCTTTCCTTTGAGCAAATCTATCAAATGCGTCAGGAAGAAGTGAAACCGATACTTGATGATTTTAAAAAATGGTTGTGCAAGAAGGTGACCCAGACTCCTGCCAAGGGCTTGCTTGGCAAGGCAGTTACCTACACCTTGAATCAGTGGGATCGTCTTGTCGGTTATCTTGAGGATGGTCGCCTCCAACCGGACAACAATTTAGCTGAGAACAGCATACGGCCTTTTGTTGTCGGAAGACGCAACTGGTTGTTCAGTGGCACACCTGAAGGAGCTGAGGCCAGTGCCTTGATTTTCAGCTTGATCGAGACAGCACGGACAAATGGTTTGGAACCGTACAGCTACCTGCGTTACATATTTGATAAACTGCCAACCGCAGTTTCACTTGAAGATTATGAGGCATTGTTGCCTTGGAATGCTAAAGGTAAAATCAACAACCCTGTCGCTTGAGGGGGAGGTAGTTTACCTGGCGCTTACTTAGAAATAGATATAGTAAAACAATCGATATTGTTACCAATATATTCATCTGGGCCTTACTGATAATCCTTATCCCATCGTAAATATTTATTGCGATTAAGATAAGTGCAACTGCTATAACACCAACGCCCGCATACTTTCCTTGAGTGATACTAAAAAACATGTCAGTTGATCCTATAAGTTGACCTGCTCCAATGGCTAGCAGAAAGGCACATATAAGCAAGTTTCCTATGTGATCAAATATACCTTTCGTAAATCCATTTTCTAATTGTTCATTTATTTGATTAATTAGTTTCATCGAAATACCATTCTAGAGTTATCTAGGAAGATAATTTATTATCCCTACATTGCACAATTAGCAAGTTTTGCCAAAGTATATCTTTAGTTCCAAAAATCAGACTAAAAGATATAGGGTTGTGATGCATGACTGTAATTAAGAGTACCCAAAACAGCCTTGCTGGTTGAATGATAAAATATTAACCACTATTTAATTTCCTGGATTTGTGGTGGAATTGCTTTGTGCGGCTGTAGCTTTTTTCTCCTCTTCCAGTCGAGCTAACTCAGCAGCGGCTCCGGCTTTGAGTATTTTTTGTGCTCTCTCAGTTGTCATATCAGACTTATCTTCTTCAGGCAAATCAACAATTACTTTACGATGTGCATAATAGATCCCCTTGTCATTTAAGGCTTCGGTGATCTTCCTGAGTGCTTCACGCTTGATGACAAACTGTTTACCTGGTTTTGAAGTAAATTTAACTCGAATAACCATGACAGAATTAGTAATTTCATATACACCTTGAGATTTTACCGGTAGTATGAAGTCGTCCCCCAAATCTTCATCCTGCAACATAGCCTGCCCAACCTTTTTAATTATTTTTCGAACTTTATCTATATCAGTATCATACGGAAATTCGAGAGGAAATTTGATGACCATGCCGCCTCTCATGCAGTTTGTTATTGCCCCTAAATCACTATGAGGGACAACCTGAAGCATCCCAAGATGATGCCTGAGCATCACATTTCTTAGAGTTATTGCCTCAACCGTTCCTTTTATTGAACCTGCCTGGATATACTCACCAACTCGAAATGCGTCATCGAGTAAAAAGAAAAATCCTGACAATATATCAGAAACCAATTTTTGTGCACCAAAACCAACTGCAAGACCAATTACACCGGCACCAGCCAGTAACGGCCCAATATCTACTCCCATAGCTGATATGACTATTAAAACCACCATAACCACCAGAACAGAACCGAGAACCTTACGTACCATTGGTAGTAGCGTGTGACTTCTCCCTCTTGTCACAGCACCTCCGAACTCATTATCATTATCTTGTTCATTTTCATCAACTTCAGGAGTTGCCTCCTCAATCTTTCTTTCTAGATATGATGAAGCAAAACGCCAGAAAACAAGAGCCAGACCGATTATGATAATTGACTGGAATAGGGCCCTAATAACAACTGCAGCGAAGGGTATTTTATATCCCCATAAGGATAGAAGCCAGGCAGTCAGAACAGCGATGACAAACAACTTGAAGACCCCATGAGATTTCGAGATTATTGTAATACGACGTTCAGCGATCTCCTCCTCGGTTGGTGCATTTTCATCCACCAATGTTGAGGTTGTATCTTTATTATTTACTATCCCAAGAGAATCAACGATAGAGGCAATCAATAGCCTACCTATGGAACTAAGTACAAAATAAATCGGTACAAGCAGCATACTCACAATAAATGAGCCGCCACGAACAACATCACCAGATAATTGCTGACTGACCCAGAGAAGCCAGATACAAAAAAGATATAATAAAGCAGGTAAATGCCATCGGGCATAGATCTGTTGTTTTAACCAACCAGCCTGTTTATTTTCTGAACTTTCCAGAAGCGTTTCAATCACCGGCTGTTTCAAGTACAGGACTAGCAATGCATATACTACTATCACTGCTGAACCGAGAAGAAGTATGCTCCATCGAAAAGACATTTTCTCCAAACCAGTTTCACTAAGAAAATTACCCATCAAAAGTGCAAAAACAAGTGCAGCCATTGAGATACACGTAGCATTTGCCAATGGTTTTGCAAGTGAAGAACCCATTGAAACAACCCTGATCTCATCATCGTCTGGTGAGAGAATCATTCGTACAACGATGCTAGTTAGCTGATAGGTAAAAATCACGCCAAGTAGAAGTAGAAAAATCATTCTTCCTTTTACGGAAATATCACCATCTAGAAAAAGAAAGATCACTGTGGAAGAAACTATAAAAACTGATAATCCGATAAGGTCTGGAAAATTTTTCATAACCCCTGTAATAAGGAGGGCTTGCCCCTCATCTTTTGGTGGACGGAGGTTTTTCAGAGTCTCAATTTTTTTCTTACCAATTTTGGTTAGGAGTAATGTTGTGCAAATACCTGCAGCTATTGCGACAATTATTCGTAAAAGGACACCTAAAACCCCCATACTCCCGATGGGTTGACCGATGGACTGAACTGCCCGAACAAGGTCCTGCGGTACTTGGCTAAAATGTGCAATAAAGGCTTCTTCACCCCCTGCTTTGCTGGTATTGTCATCCAGTATATGAAGATATTTTAAGAGGATTTTTTTCTTTTTGGGTTTCTCAAGAACTATTTCAAGCTCCTGCTCCTGTTTTACTTCCACATTCTCCGAAACTGCTGTGTCAGCCCCATACGATAAAGCTGAAAACATCAACAGACTGGACAGTAATACAATTACAGACAATCTTATAACTTGCCGATTCATACAAAGTCCCCTTTTGTTAAACGCTATTTCTATTGACCAACTTTCGATCACAGATTTAATTTCTGCCTTGTCCATATTCTCAACGGAATAGTCTTGCGGTTTGAGACCCACCTCGTGTTTCTTTGCTTTTAGGTTAGAGGGTATGCTTGCTGAGAGCAACACAAGCATGGCTCCATTGACTGTCCAGGCACGCTAATCCCCTGTTTCTCCTAGAATCCGTATGATGCAATGATTCTTAAGAGCTTTCCATCCATACCGTCATCGTTGCGCCATACCGTCTCACCATAGGAAACCTTTATTGTTGTCGACGAGTTCGCGGCAAAGCTAACCGAAGCTCCCATTCCCAAAGATTCACGGCTGTCATTGTTCCAAACACCGTCAGCCGAAGTTTCCCCACCAAAGTTGTAGATTCCACCAAACGAGACCCAGACAGTCCGGGTCAAATTCCTGGTAACATGTGCTTCTAGAGAAAATAGTGGGTTTTGACCTGTGATGGTGGCGTTACCACTAGGGTTTGTATTGTCACTGAAAACGGTAACCGAAGGCAGGATCTCAAAAGTGGTCAAATTCGGGTCAACCATTGATGATCCGATAGAATACGTAATAGGCAGTACTAATTGCCCAGCTAGCCGATTCGATCCCACACTAATTACCTTGTCGGGATCATAAGAGCCTGTTGGTAATAAGGCTTTTCCAACCAATCCGAGTTGAAACCCTGGCTCATACGCAGCAAGTTCTTGACCGGAAAGCGCGGGTGATCCGACAAAACCAACAACGCCTCCTAAGATTACCCCGCCAAACCCGGTATCCGAAGCAGACACTGTTCCCGTGGAACCACTTAGAGGAACCGAACCCTTTATTTTCGCATATGGCACTGCCACAAATGCGGCACCAAGATGGTCATAGAGGCTGAAAGTGCGCGTATACTGCAATATGCCTATCGAGGCATCGATATCTGCGTCTGGAATGGTTTGACCAGGGTCGAGCAACTGATTACCATTCTGTGACAAAGCATAAACAGTTAAAAGGTTAATGTCTTTTGGTAATAGCGGAAAAGACCGAGGACCATCACCTGACCCAGCAAAGGCGATGCTGGAGGCAGTAATGAAAATTGCGACAGCCGCACTTAAGGACTGCTTCCAGAAAGATGTTGTAATGTACACTATGACTTCCTCAATTAGTATTCTATTTCTTTGGAGCTGGAACATATGGATCAACAGTTCCTACTTTAATTGGAGGTTCTTCTTCTAATGTTTTCAAATGCGCTTTTAAAGACGTTAGAATAGGAGAGATAACCCATGAATTTCCTTGCAGTCCTTCTCTGGAATATGGTTTCTCTTCTCTCGGATCCGTATATAAATCGTAAAATACCGGGATTGGATATTCCATGACAGGTGTTCCGTAACCTTTTTCTAATCCTTTAAAAACACCTTTCCAATTACGCCATTTCACGGCATGAATTTGATCTGCGACATATGCAATTACAACCTCTTGCTGTGATTTCTGGGTTTTCCCCATCAAAAAATCTAGTTCGTTTTTTCCATCATAAATTCTATCGGTTGGTAGCGTACCACCAGCGACTTCAGCAAGAGTAACCATCACATCTGCCGAGAGAAGAATTTCGTTACTCACACTCCGAGCAGGAATTTTACCTGGCCAGCGAACAATAAACGGTACTCTAAGAGATCCTTCTAAACCAGTGAAGTACGTACCTCTCCACATACCGGGAAAACTATTGTCCTCATAAAAATCGCCGCCATTATCGGAAGTAAAGATAACAATTGTGTTATCATCGATATCATTATTTTTTAGTGATTCCATGATATTGCCGACGTAGGTGTCGGTTTGCAATAAGATATCCGCCCAAGCGCCGTTTCCAGTTTTTCCGTCAAACTCTGGTGCAGGAATACGAGGCACATGAGTATTTGTGTAGGCGAGGAAGACGAAGAACGGTTTTTCGTCTTTAGCATGCTTATCAATATAATTGACGGTCATCTCGGTAAGCTCGCCATCCATACTGGCTTTTTGCTTTAAATCAAACGATTTTACGGAGGTTGGTTTTCTGTTTTTAACCGATGTGAGTATTTCCGGAACAGGTACCTTTGATACGACGTCTTTAGGAATTCGAGGATTATTTACCCATTCGCTAATATTCGAGGAGTTTGGAATTCCCCACCATTCATCAAACCCCTGGTCAGTAGGAAAACGTCCCTGTTTATTGCCTAAATGCCATTTGCCATAAATCGCTGTAGAATAACCAGCATCGCTTAGCATTTCCGGCACGGTGTATTCCCATTGCGTTAGACCGTAGGGTAAATTCAGATCTCCAGGAACTGAGGTGCTGCCAGTTCGGATAGCATACCTCCCTGTCATGAGGTTAGCTCTTGAGGGCGTACATTGTGCTTCTGTATTAAAGTTGGTACTACGAAATCCTTCGTCTGCAAGTTTGTCTAACTCTGGAGTAGCAGCACCTCTTGTAATACCACCTCCATAACTTCCTAATTCTCCATAAGCAAAATTATCCATAAGTATCAATACGATATTTGGCTTTTCTGAAGAAGCTAACCCGTGACTCGGGAAAAAGGCAACAAGTGCAAAAAACATCAATGTAAGTTTAGTATTTTTTTTCATTCCATTTATACCCCTATAATTATTGTACATTTTTTATTTCTCTTCATTTTTTATATGTATAATTGGCTCATAATAGATTGTTTTTTCTAAATTATTCATACTTTGAAGTGTTAGAATTCAATTTTTAAAAACTATATTTTTCTCTTTCTCCGGAGTGATTCACTCCATCCTCATAAGTATCAGTACACGTCAACTCAACTTTTACCCCACCTGCCAGCACTTTAAATGCCCCTGAAATCGTACGGTAAATATCCGAATTCAAATGTGATTTCAAACAAGCATGATTTAGCCACCGTTCAACTAAATAGAAGCTACATTCATCCTCAACACTTTGATAGCAATGACACTCAAGACACCCTTCCAATAGTCGAACAGATTTTAAAATTGATGTAATAAAGTGCAATAGTTCACTACAGTGTTCAGGAGCAGCCTTCGCTTTGAGTGAAAAAATAACCACAAAAATCTCCTATTATTGCATTACCTGCAGAACATGGATCAATGCAGATCACTAGCAATTTCATTGCCTAATAGACAACAACAACAAAAGATATTGTAAATAACTAATATTATTATATTTTACAAATAACAACAGATGGCATAGGAAACATGACCTACATCTTTTCCCTTCATATTTGTCGGCGTCGGTCATATATGAAGGACATAGTAGCCTTTGCCTGACAAATTAAAGTCCTAATATACAATGTAGAAACCAAGTAAGCAGGAGCTAATATCAGCAAGGTTGTGACACAATTTTAGTTTCCTAAGGGGCGGGCGTGACAGATTATAGCATATCGCTTTATGAAAGAAGGAGTAACACCATCAGAGAACCATAATCGAAGCAAGATGGAGCAAATGATACTACCAGAAAACTAGGTCCTTTTAATATTATATTTTCTCATACGCCCCCTTAGTGTACCAGGGTTAAGATCAAGGAGTGATGCAGCACTATTTTTCCCTTCAATCTGCCCTTTGCAGGTTTCAATAGCCTTTATGATATACTCCCTTTCCATTTGCGCCATGCTCATCATCCTTTCCCCAGACGTTTGTCTACCGGTAGCAGGCATATTAGAAATTCGCAGTGTCTCATCATGACTACTGATAATTGCTGACTCGATAATGTTCGAGAGTTCTCGAATATTGCCGGGCCAATGGTGTGTTTGAAGGGCGTTCATGGTCCTTTGCGGAATTTTATTGATTTTTTTTCCCAACTTTCTTGAGAATTTGGTAACAAACCATTCAACAAGCAAAGGGATATCTTCCACCCGGTCCTGAAGTGATGGGGTTTTAATAGAGAAGACATTGAGGCGATACCAAAGATCCTCTCGGAACGCACCTCTTTCAACTTCTTCTGCAAGATTACGATTGGTTGCGGCAACAACCCTGACATTTGTATGTATGGTCTTGGAGCTGCCAAGACGTTCAAATTCTCCATCTTCTAGAACCCTCAAAAGCTTTCCTTGAAGTTCCAGAGCTAATTCACCAATCTCATCTAGAAACAGCGTTGTACCGTCAGCAATTTCAAAACGTCCTTTACGTTGTTGATGAGCCCCACTAAAGGCTCCTTTTTCATGCCCAAACAGCTCACTTTCTATGAGATTTGCGGGTAGAGTTGAGCAATCAACTTTAACAAGAGGGCGTGACTTTCGTGAGCTATTATTATGGATTGCTCGAGCTACTAATTCCTTGCCAGTACCGGTTTGACCATGGATGAAAACTGTTGAATCCGTTGGAGCCACTTCTTTAATTCTATAAAATACATATTTTAAAGGATCACTCTGGCCTATTATTTCTTCAAAGTTATGCTCTTGCTTTATCTCATCGCGAAGATTTATATTTTCAACTTCTAGCCGGTCCTTCAGCTCTTGTATTTCTGACAATGCGCTTACAAGCTCAGTGTTTGTTTTCCTAAACTTTGCCGTGCGTGCCTCTACCAGATTTTCGAGATGATCACGGTACTTTTGCAATTCCTTTTCAGCAGCCTTTAACTTGCTAATATCACGAACGGTTCCAACAATACCAATTGGTTGTTGTTCATCGTCTTCAATTAAACTAGCCATCATATACGTGGCGAACTTGGAGCCATCACTTTTGGTGTGCTCACTTTCCCCTTGATTGCTGCCGTATTGCATCACCTTTTGAAAAAATGGAATTACCTTTTCCCGCAATTGATCCTCCGGGTGAAAGGAATATAAGTTCGCTCCCGCCATCTCCTCAAGAGTATAGCCATGAGCTTGTGCCCAGGCAGGGTTGACGAACTGATTGTACCCATCCATATCAGCTATAGCAATACCATCGATTGACTGGTTCAATGCCCTTTCCAGCATGGACAGTCGCATTTCCTGTTTTTTCTGCCTGGTTATGTCACGAAAAAAGACAACAGCCCTTACAAGATCCCCACTTCTGTCAAGAATGGGAGATGTTATCACATCACCCCATACATCCATTTTTTCGAAATAGTATTCACCCTGCGTAGACTCTTTAGTTTCATAACATTTTGTTATAGAGCAAGGGTCAAAAAGGATTCGTTTTCCTAACAACTCAAAATACTTTTTCCCTACCACTTCACTATGCGTTAAATTAAAATACTCGTATCCAGCAGTATTAAATTTGATAATTCCAAAGTCATGGTCCAACACTCCAATAACATCGGGAATAGCGTCAAATATCGATTCAGGAATATTTTTTAGTTCCATAAATTTACCTGCCCCCCCCAGCCTCGTATTTAAAGGCGTTTGGTTCATTCTGAGATGGTTATACAGATCAAAATATTTTTCTTCTAACTGCTTCTTTCTAACCACCCAATTGTGATAAGATAACTAGTCCAATTATGTCAACTTTACCAGATTTTTATGCACCATATAGATGTAAGGAGCCCTGCAGTATGAGTGAACGTAAACAGGGTCCTATCAATGAAATAAGGGAAGAAGGGGGGATTCCGAATGGCACCTATTTATCGATTCGATCAGATCAGATATCTCCTATTACGGATCAGAGTCTGAAATTCCCTGCAGTAAGAGATATCCACTGGCAATAAGAAAATCTATATGAAAACTATCCGTTAAGACTATTCCTGATAGCCTTCCTTTAGAGTATTGGTAAACGCGACTTACCTTCGCTTTGGTAATGTTAAATGCGTTGATCAGATTCAACAATTGCATTATCAGGAATAAGCTTAAGCAGCGAGTAGAGCTTTCCAATTAAACGTTGCCAAGGGGAGTCTATACAAAATGTTGTTAATCTTGACTATTACTATGGAGTTGAATACTTTAATGAGAACAAAGTCCAATATTTTATTGAGTGGAGTGATAACATCAGATAGCTAAAGAGGAGGTAACTGATGGCAACATCTGGCGAGATGGTAATCCAGCAGTCTTCGGACGATATTTTGACACTGGTTCTTTCCGGTTCCTGGAAGCTGAGCGAGATCATGCCATCGACAGAAGATGTATACCATCGCCTCGAGTCGTCTCCAGCGCCGCGTCAGGTCATATTTGATTCCCGGCAGCTCACCGACTGGGATTCGGGGTTGTTGACCTTCGTCAAACGACTACGCGCATTCTGCGAAACCAAAAAGGTGGCTGTCGATAGTAGCGGCTTGCCCCAGGGCGCCCAGCAACTCCTCGCCCTGGCGGCTGCCGTACCAGAGAAAAAGGACGCCCGCAAAGCAGAAAGCAAGCTGCCTTTCCTGGCAGTCGTTGGAAATGACACCGTCGAATTCTTTCACTCAACTGGAAAGATGCTGGAATTCATCGGTGATTCGACACTAGCCATTCTCCGGCTATTTCGCGGTCAGGCCCGATTTCGTCGAACCGACATGTTCATGACCATGGAAAGTTGTGGAGGACAGGCCCTGCCTATTGTGTCTCTGATCAGCTTCCTGGTGGGGTTAATTCTGGCTTTTGTCGGGGCGATCCAACTGAAAAAGTTTGGTGCAGAGATTTACGTGGCTGATCTGGTGGGCATTGCCATGGTACGACTTATGGCAGCCATTATGACCGGCATCGTTATGGCCGGCCGGACAGGTGGTGCATTTGCCGCGCAGCTTGGCACCATGCAGGTCAATCAGGAAGTCGACGCTTTGCGAACCATGGGCATATCCCCCATGGATTTTCTGGTTCTGCCCCGGATGCTGGCCTTGGTGCTGATGATGCCACTGCTTTGTCTTTACGCCAATGTTATGGGGATATTGGGGGGGATGGTGGTTGGTGTCAGCATGCTTGATATCGGTTTTATACAGTATTACAACCAAACAGTGGCTGCGGTGCGCCTCTGGGACCTGGGGATCGGGATTTTCAGTGGTATTGTTTTCGGTGTGATCGTCTCACTTTCCGGTTGTATGCGGGGAATGGAATGCGGTCGAAGTGCATCAGCTGTCGGCGAAGCCGCAACTTCTGCCGTGGTGACTGCTATCGTCGGGATCATCGTCTCGACTGCGGTGATCGCAATTATCTGCGAGATGCTGGGCATCTGACCCTTCCGGTCACAATGAAGAGGAACTTTTCAGGAGTAAGGCACTAAACGACTGACTATGGTTGAACGGCAAGCGCACATAATTGTACAGGACTTTACCATGGGTTACGGTGATTTTGTACTCATGCGCGATCTTAATTTTACGATCAAACACGGGGACATCTTCATTATCATGGGCGGGAGCGGCTGCGGTAAGAGTACATTGATGACCATCCTCACTGGCCTGAAACTTCCCTCCAAAGGGAGGGTATTCTATGGTGAAATTGACTTCTGGGGTGCGGACCCTGAGACTCGAAACCGGATAATTCGTCGGGCCGGGGTTATGTATCAAAGCGGCGCACTCTGGAGTTCAATGACTTTGGCGGAGAATATTTCCCTGCCACTGGAAACGTACACTAGCCTGAGCCCAGCTGAGATTGGCGAGGTGGTCGAGTTGAAGCTTGAACTGGTTGGGCTGGCCGGGTTTGGGGAATTCTATCCGTCTGAGATAAGCGGCGGCATGCAGAAGCGTGCCGGCATTGCCCGGGCAATTGCCCTTGATCCCGAGATTCTGTTTTTCGATGAACCGTCGGCTGGCCTTGATCCGGTCAGTGCACGCCGATTGGACGATATGATCCTTGAACTACGCGACAGCATGGGCACCACGATGGTGATAGTCACCCACGAACTGGCCAGCATTTTTGCAATCGGCGACAATTCTGTGTTTCTTGATGTCTCCAAGCGAAGCATGACGGCAACAGGGGATCCCAATAAACTATTGGCCGAGAGCCAGGATCCAACCCTGCACATGTTTTTGACCCGCGGGGAAACGTTACAGTAAATTGATGGAGACATAATGGCAAAACAAGCTAACACAATGATGATTGGCGGCTTCGTGGTCATTGCAGTTTTACTCTTGGCCGTCTCTGTCGTATTATTTGGGTCAGGTAAATTTTTCAAGCAGACCGACAAGTATGTGCTTCACTTTAACACCTCAATAAAAGGATTGGCTGTTGGTGCACCAGTACTGTTCAATGGTGTCCAGATCGGTTCAGTCACCAGCATAGTGCTGCTCACTAACCAAGAACAACTGAAATTTAGCATTCCCGTATATATCGAAGTCAATCCTGACAGGATCCAGGTTGTAGGTATACAAGAACAACGCAAAGACCTCAATGAGCTGCTACCAAAGTTAATTGATAAAGGCTTACGGGGGGTATTGACCATGCAGAGTTTTATCACGGGACAGCTCATGATTGAACTTGGTTATTATCAAGGCACTCCGGTAACTCTGAAAGAAAAAGACTCGCAAATTCTCGAAATTCCAACCATCCCCTCTACCACCCAACGGCTGTTTCAGGTCCTGCAGGATATCGATTATGAAGGCTTGGCAAAACACTTGGAACAAACCTTATCTAATGTTGACATGCTCTTCAGTAATCCCGACCTGGATGAGGGTATCCACGACCTGAGGCTTGCTGCTGCCAAGGTGAATGATGTAATCAGCAAAATCGATGGTTATGTGGCCCCAATCGTAGAAAATCTGGAAGGCACCCTTACCGATTCCCGCAAGCTGATAAACAATTTGGATCGTCAGGTCGAGCCGCTTGCCAGTGATCTGAGAAAAGCGATCGAGGATTTCGACAGGCTGACTCGACATACGGACGCAAACCTGAAATTGCTGACGAAAAGTCTTGATCAAAACCTTGCTGGGTTCAGGGGAGTATTGTCTGAAGATGCGCAATTGATCATTACGCTCGAGGAGACCCTGAAAAATATTTCCGAGATGGTCAGCTCCATGCGACAGCTGGCCGAATATTTAAGACAGCATCCCGAGTCCCTGCTCAGAGGAAAGGGTAACTAAGGAGGAAATTAGCATGTTGAATACTAGGTCCTTTTGTTTATCTGGAGTTATAGCATGTTTTGTGTTTATAACTCTTGCCGGCTGTACCGGCAAGAGTCAACCATCGCGGTTTTACACCCTTACCTCGATGTCAGAAGGTCAGAAAGGACAGGCGGGAACAGACGAGGTGGCTGTCGGTATAGGACCAGTTAAAGTGGCCGATTATCTTAATCAGACCAGAATCATCACCCGCACCGGCGACAACAATATAGATCAAGCCGAGTTTGACCAGTGGACCGGGTCATTTAAGGATAACCTCATTAATGTCCTGGCCGAAAATATTGGCTATCTCCTGAGGTCTGACCGAATCTCCATTCATCCCTGGCGCTCCTTCATGCCAATTGACTATCAGGTTACGTTGGATATCGTCCGCTGCGACGGTGAGCTTGGTAAAGAAGTTGTTCTGATAGCACGCTGGAACATCTTGAGGGGGGAGAAACAAGAATTGATCGCCATGAAACGCAGCGACATTAGGGTTGAATTCACCGGAGGCAGTTACGAAGCACTGGTCGCAGCGCAGAGCCGGGCACTAGGCACACTCGGTTCTGAGATAGTCCAGGCGATTCAAACTGCTGGCCAGAAATAGTGGCGGAGTATATAGTTGAGCCCTTCCTCCCAAAAGCCGGGTTCCTTAATTTCATCATAACGTTGAAGCGTTAGAAGAATATCCGTATCTTCGATGTGGCAATGTTAACGTCCAAGGCTCACACACCCCTGACCTGAGGGATAGAGCGAAACCCAGTTTGATGGTTAAACTGTCGCAGTACTTTCAAACTCAGGGGGGGCAGCTTTACATTGTTCTTGATAGCTTACGGGGGTACCTTCCGGTGCAATTGAAGAGGCTATTATTGGCAATGTTAACCATTTAAGCAAAGATGAATGTTTACACTATAACTGTTAGTCTCTGATTTCCTATTAGCAAATTTTCAACCCACCTGAGAATGTAACTTCACAGGAAACACCTCTAATTTTATCTTACTACCACTTAGTTCCATTTATCTCCTCTATCCAATGATTAGATTCTAACCAATGCCTATCTAACTATTTAAGTCAGGAGGTGTGAGATGAAAAAATTAATCGCAGCACTGTCCATTATGCTCGTTATGACTTTGCCGGTAATGGCTATTGAGCCGTCAGAAGGAGTTATGGTTCCGTATGAAGGCACAAGCCAAGCTTACACAAGTACTCAATTTAACGAAGTTCTTGAAGCATACGGTCTGATGCTTTCTCTCGAGGCAGCCAAAAGCGTGCCTCCGTGCTTAGCCAAAGTTGAGGGAGATACCATTACATTTCGTTATGGCGAGTCCATGGTGTGTTCGCCAAGGGAATATCACTCCATTTTGACTGCTTATGGTTTGACACTAACTCCAGATGACGTTGTTTCCAAGCTGGGCAAGATGGATACTTACGCCACAGTGAAGGACGATAAGTTGTTTTTTAGTGATATAAAAATGTTTCTTTGGTCTTCAGATTGGAAAATCATACTTGGTGCATATAGAAAGGCTCGGTAGTTTATTCCACTCAGGTTAGGACAGTTTAAACCTGCATATTTTATTTTGCGGGCGTTTTTTCCTCAATTTACCGTAAATTCTTATTTCTAGGACAATATTCTCGGTAGATTAAGATTATTCCCCAACATCGTTGATTTACAGGAATTATCTTCTATTTCAAAAAAATAATATTAGCTTACCGAATTGACCTCCTCATTGAGACAATCAGTCTTAAATACATAACACGAAATAGGGCCGATCCATTGTAATAAAATTTACAAAATATAGAGAATAATGTTGTTTTTTCCCTTCATTATCTTCTCATCTGACCCTCTGTGGTATGACAAGAGTAAATGGTCATGTTGTAGAGTCATGACGTGCAAGTTAAATAGAATATTTTAAAAATTCAATTAATCAAATGTTTTGGGATAACATAACGATATCCCAAAAATCTTGCTTAAGTTCTATAGAGAAGATAGTATAAAATACTAGTCATAAAGGCTTTCTTTATGGTGGGGGTATTTAGAAACCTCTTTACAAACGATTTCCTATCACCGACAAGGAGAACATCATGGCCAGATTAATCTTTCCGTATCGAGTTGTCCAGATGACTACAGCTATTCTTATTTCTCTTGCTTTAACTGGTTGTCTTGGAACTCAAATGGGATCGCAGTCGGCAAAAACTGTTGCAACTGGTTCCACTGCAGGTTCGTCAACGCAAAATGTCAACCCAGCACTTGAACGATGTGATAACCTCCTTGGCACAATCTCAGTTGTAGAAGATACCGCAGCACCATGGTATTTGGTTTTGTCTACAGAATGGAAGCTCGGCCCCACGACCCCTGTACTTAAAATGATTGCCCAGCAATCAAATTGCTTTGTTGTCGTAGAACGTGGTCGAGCGATGCACAATGTCATGACTGAGAGGGCATTAAGGGATTCCGGTGAATTGCGCAAAGACTCAAAGTTCGAGAAAGGCCAGATGGTTTCAGCAGATTACTCTATGAACCCGTCAATCACCTTCAGTAACATGAATTCTGGAGGAATTGGTGGCGCCCTTGGCGGTCTATTTGGATCTGTAGGGGCAGCTATAGGTAGCAGTCTAAACTTTAAAGAGGCAAGTACGATACTAACATTGATCGACAACCGATCGAGCGTTCAACTTGCAGCTGCCGAAGGTAGTGCTAAAAATGTAGATATGGGTGCTATCGGGGGTTTTCTCGCTAGTGGTGTTGGACTTGGGGCGGGTGGATATACCAATACTGCCGAAGGTAAAATTATAGTGGCGTCCTTCACTGACTCGTTCAATAATATGGTGAGAGCCTTACGTTCATATAAAGCACAAGAAATAAAAGGTGGTCTTGGTACGGGAGGCGGTCTGAAGGTTCAAGGTGGAAATTAACTGGGATTAAAGAGCTCTAGAGCCTATCTTTTTAGATTTAGGGTTATAGGTAATACAAGATGAGGCGGAGCCTAAATTGCTTTGCCTTGTCTTTTTTTGGGCTGAAGATTGTTCCTGTAAATCGTTGATTGACAGGAACAATCTAAATCTCTGTCTTTTTCTACATTCCAGAGGATTTGCGCTGGCAATGTCAAATTATCATAGAGTAGTTGGGCACCCCGGATTTCAGAAAACTATTACATCATAGGATGGTCACGAATCGTTTTGAATTTTAGCTTTTGGAGTATACACAATACTCTTAGACTCCTCATCCTAGTATTGTTTCGAAATACTCTCAGAATTGGTTTTTATACAGTTTGTCTTGGTCTTTCTTTTTCTTGTCGCTTTCGGACAATTCCATAAACCACCCAGAGAAAGGGAGAGCTAGTAAAAGTAGTAGCAAAGACCAGTACCAATCAAAATTAACTGCAACATAAACACCAAGTGCTAGAAGTCCTATACAGATCAAAAGACATACAACCTGTCTGCAATCATCCTCTGTTATTCTTCTCATTGTTCTAGTCTTCCCTTCATTTGATTATCCTGACACATATAGAAGCTGCTATTTCATCTAGTATATATGTGTTAGGATTTAACTCTTGGCTTTGTGCGCCATAATCACGGCATTATGCGCCAATATTGAACAAACGTTGGGAGGTACTTCGTCATGCCGGTGCTGGTTATCGTGACACTGCTTGTCCTCAATTTATTTAGATAACTAGTCGTGATGCCAAACCAGAACAACCCGTCAGGACCATAACACCATGTGCGCGTCAGCGGGCAGGGGTGAAGGTTTAGAAACTGTGATTCGATGTGATATTTTCAGATATTCGGTTTCCATCAAATCTGACAATAATACACATGTTTGATCTCTTGTTATTTCTACGAAAGCGGATAAAATGGCCTATTCGAAGAGATCTTTCAATGTTGCATCGAAACGGCTAGATTATAGCGTATAAGCATAATTTATGGGTGATGGGGCGGGGCGTAATGAACCTATTTAAAAGAAATATTTTTAGTGCTGTATTTGTTATGGTGCTTTTCATCTGTATCATGTCTGCGCCTTTGTTTGCGCAAGATGAAGTGACCCCGCCCCAACAAAATGTAACATTTGATTTTTCGCGTAAGGAACCGATAAAGATTGTTTATGCGGTTATTATGCCGCCTTATACTTTTGAGGACGATACGGGGGCGGCTCAGGGCCTTGCCGTTGATCTCCTGCGTTTATGGTCAAAAAAGACCGGTATTCCTGTCCAATTTTCCAGCGCCATCTGGAATGATAGTTTACAGATGATGCGTGATGGGAAGGCAGATATCCACGCCTCGCTTTACTATAACGAGAAACGGGATGCGTATCTGGATTATGCGGCAGTTGTCGCATCTTCGAAAGGGGGTGTGTTTTTC